>Ga0209064_1000486_pt1 | contig 87865 bp, 81 predicted proteins | sample Inofromicrocosms_FD_187498 | JGI IMG/M metagenome (GOLD analysis project Ga0209064, IMG submission 187498) | Mouse cecum microbial communities from Vienna, Austria - Inoculum for glucosamine and mucus D2O microcosms (SPAdes) (version 2) | ecosystem: Host-associated > Mammals > Digestive system >...
CAATGCCAAAATCAAGGCGTTCAGAACACAGTTCCGGGGTGTCGGCGACATAAAGTTCTTTATGTTCAGACTGGCCAAACTATATTCCTGACATCACCTTGCGCCCACCGGAAAAATCCGCTGACCCCTTTTTTTGAACTAAAAATAAATCCATGGCGTTATTCTGACAAAAGTAAGTGCTACGAGGGTAATTCATAACCAAATCAGATTTCAACCCCTTTTATGCCACTTTATGAGAGAAGTATTCTACTATTTTTTGTAAACTAAATTCTATTTGAAATGAAAAAGAACTTAGCATTAGTCATGGCGACAACATGTCTCGGGCTATTTGCCACGAACACCGCCAAGGCTCAAGAAGGAATTGTAGTCGAGGAGGAAACAGTCGCCATAACCGACGCCACAAACTGCAAAACGCAGTATTTTGTCAACAAAAATGACAACTGGTTCATCCAGCTCGGAGCAGGAATCGATGTGCCCCTGGTAGAAAACCGCCTTGTCGACGGCAAAGCCAAGCGACACATCACCGCTGCCTACAACCTTGGGTTCGGCAAATGGTTCTCACCCTACATCGGCTTCCGTTTCAGCGGCTATTACGGCGCCATGCACTGGGATAACGAAAGCTACAGCAAGGCTAAATATGCCAATTTGAATTTCGATTTCATGTGGGATATGTGCAATTCGCTCGGTGGGGTTGACGCTGACCGCCCGGTAAGTGTGATTCCATTCGTCGGTATAGGAGGTACATACGTATGGGATATCAAATCCGATGGAACCAATATCTACCGCCATTCGGGCGATTTGAAAACCTCATCATGGACACTGCCTGTATCGGCAGGTATCCAGTTCAGGTTCCGCCTTTGCAGATATGTCGACTTCTTCCTTGAAGGACGCGCAAGCTTCTATGGCGACAATTTCAACGGTGCAGCCTATGACGAACCGTTAGACGTCAACATCCAGGCAACAGGCGGGTTCTCGTTCAACATCGGCGGCGTAAACTACAAGGCATACAACGCATGCCGCGACCTAGCCTATATCAACTCTCTTAACGGGCAGGTTAACGCCCTCCGTGGCGAACTGGCCGCCACAGGTGCCGCCCTCGCTGCCGCACAGGCGCAGCTCCCCTGCCCCGAAGTAGTAGCAGTGGAATGCCCCGAAAACAACGCCGCGCCGATGATGTCGACAGTACGTTTCAAAATCAACTCTGCAGACATTTCAGATGAAGAGATGGTCAACGTTTACAACACTGCCGAATATCTTAAGGCAAACCCGTCGGTCAACGTGCTTATCAAAGGATATGCCGATAAGGATACCGGCACTTCCGAATACAACCAGGCACTCTCCCAGAAACGCGCACAGGCAGTTTACGACATCCTTACAAAGACCTATGGCGTCGACAAGAGCCGTCTTGCCATTGAAGCCGAAGGAAGCTCGCAACAGCTCTACAACGTCAACAGCTGGAACCGCATCGTAATATTCGTGCCAGGCAACTGATTCCTTACTGGAAAAGACTTATCCGCAAGAATTTATTAGACAACCGAAACAATACGACTTCAACGAATGCCCCGGATTCCATAATTCGGGGCATTTTTTGTAACTTTGCATTACGATGAAAGAAACTGTTGACACCCACGGAGACATACATGATAAAGACACCTGCCTGCGCGAGGAATTCGACGGGATTATCCCAGCGGTTCCGGCTACCGAAGGGAGCCCGGTGGTAATTGCCGGCCCATGCAGTGCCGAAAGCAGAGAACAGACACTTTCCTGCGCCAAGCTGCTATCTAAGGCAGGGATAAAAATATTCAGGGCAGGATTATGGAAACCGCGCACGCGTCCAGGCTGCTTTGAGGGTTGTGGCGAAACCGGCCTGCAATGGTTGGCCGAGGTTAAAGAAACAACCGGGATGCTCACTGCCACAGAAGTAGCTTCCCCCCGTCACGTAGAGCTGGCGTTGGAATCGGGTGTCGACATTCTTTGGCTTGGCGCACGCACCACCACCAACCCGTTCGCAGTCCAGGAAATAGCCGAAGCCCTTCATGGCACCGATGCCGCCATTTTGGTTAAAAATCCGGCCAACCCCGATCTCGACCTATGGATAGGGGCGCTGCAACGGATTCATAATGCCGGGATAAGCCGAATTTCGGCGGTACACCGTGGCTTCAGTTCCTACGGCAACCGATTCTACCGAAACCCGCCCCAATGGCATATCCCCATCGAACTCCACAGGCGCCTGCCATCATTGCAGTTTATATGCGACCCAAGCCATATAGGCGGGAAGCGCGACCTCATAATGCCGCTGGCACAACAAGCCTTAGACCTCGGATTTGACGGGATTATCGTAGAAAGCCACCCGGTTCCCGACGAAGCCCTAAGCGATGCCTCACAGCAGATAACGCCACAACAGCTAGGCGATATTCTCCAACATCTTAAAATACGTTCCGGCCACAGTGTTGATAACGATTTGCAGACCTTGCGCCAGCAAATCGATCAGCTTGACGGCGAACTGTTGGAAATACTCAGCAGGCGCATGAAGGTGTCAACCGAGATAGGCAGGCTGAAAAAGGAACACAACCTGACCGTATTGCAACCGAAACGCTATGACGCTTTGATGAAATCACGTGTAAACGAAGCCGAATCCATGGGTCTTGACCGCGAGTTCATATCATCGTTACTCGCCGCAATCCATGCCGAATCAGTCAACTGCCAATTAAAGCTTGACTAAAATACCAAAATCCGATAAAGGCATTTTTGTAAGTCGGCGCGTCTTCAACCAATATCATTGATTTAACAAGGAATGCGCCAACACAATCCATATGGCGGCACCCTCCTCGGTCACAACACGTATCCATACGCCATCAGCCGTATGCTGCATTATGCGTGCTTCGGAAACAGGCTTTCCAACCCCGTCGACCATCAGAACAGGATGCGAAACATCGACCGGATTATCCATCCCTACCGCATCGTCCCCTAGCAGCAGGTTGTCACACCCGAACCTGATTTCAGAACCTGTGGATAACGACACTACATCCAGCTGTTTGCGGTCAGCCGAGATAATAAACATGTTGCCCGGAGTGGAATAGCCGATTACCTGCCGGCCAACAGACACCCGCATCGAAATATCGGCAAGTTCAGCCGCTATATCATCATCAGGAACCGGTGGCTCACCCGGCAATGAGGCATCAATAACCGTTATGCGGCATCTGACCCTCTTGTTATCGGCGCTGACCCATATTTCCCCATCGCCACTTGAAAGAGCTCTTATTTCCAAAGAGCACCCGTCGATACCAACTTCCACAAAATCCGGCGATGAAACCAACGAGACCTCCCCGGCATTCAACACTTTATTTATAAATACTTCCCCGACATTGATATTTACATGCGCGGTTTCGAAAACAGGCCGTAACGCCCCCTCTTCGTTCGCCCTGTGCTTATCGCAACCTGCCAATGCCATTGAAACAAGCACCGGCAACAGAATCAAAAATGCATGCAACCGCGACATATTCACCCGATTATAGCAATCCATAACATAACACACCTATATCTGACACCATTATTGGCGTATCTCAATCAAAACCTTGCCGATTACACCGTCCGCCTCAAAACGCAATTCATGAACCCCGGCTCCGGCATCCGATGGCTCAATATAACTGCCGGAGACCAAGCGCCCGTCAATATACCATACGGCATCATCAGGCACTGCCGGATGATAGAGGTGGATTTTAGAATCCGTGAGATTATACGACGGCTTCAATGGCACACGTTCCGACGTAGAGCCGCCTTGGGAACCCGAATGCCCGTCGCCGTCAAAAGGTAATCCGCATTTTTCACCCCAAAGGAACTCTGCAAGTGCCGGATATTCCACAAACGGATTTATATTGCCCTGCCACTTTGCAAACTCAGCATTACGTCGGTGTTCTATTTCATCGACAGGGTCAGCCCTGTGCCACGCAAGCAACTGCCTCAATGCCCCGGCGCTGATGCCGGGATAATACTCCCTGGATGCATAGGCTCCTCCCTGGCCGCCGAATGTAATCAACCCGTCGCGATAAACAGTCAGCATATACATCATTACCCGGGCAACATCCCCTTCATAACCGGCAGGTGGATTCCATAACATGCGGCGCTGCCCATCGACAAAACCATAACCGACACTCCATAAACCATTTGCAAACTGATATTCAGCCACAGTGCCCGGAGGATAGGCAGCTTTCCATACCTTGGTTTCTGATTGCGAAAGAAAGATATTATACAAATCGTGTACTACCCCGTGTTGCACGCCGCTTTCCGGTTGCCACCACGACATGTCGACCACATTAACCGGGACAGCCTCAGGCGGCCCTTCCGATAATGATGGTGCAAAACCAAGCGGCAGCCCTGAAAAACGGTCGATATAGCCCTTGCCTCCGGCATCGGAATCTGTGCGTCTCAGAATTTCCCAAACACCGTTTTCCCACAATGCTTCCGTTACATATCCCGTCGGACGGCAATCTGCTTCGACCGCCCGTTTAAGTTCAGACCCCGCAAGCCCGATCCATCCCTCCCCAGCCTCTGCCACAGCAGGGAGCGAAACCGACATGCACGACAATAACCCACAAGCCGTAAAAATCTTATTAATGGTTTTCATGGTAACTGTGATTTTACAGGTAAGAATAAACAAAAAGAGGATGCATCGGAATTTCCGAAGCACCCTCCTTTATCACATACGTTCGCTTTTAAGACAATTACTTACCCTGATGCTCGTACTTGAGCGTAAGTGTGGGTTGGTCGCACACCTCTGTCGGCCCGAAATACTGGATGGGGCCAGGATAGATGTAGCATGTGTTATAAGCCCACTCGTCGCGCTGTGCAGCGAATTTTTGGAAAGGTGCACCATCAAGACGCACAAGGGCTTTTTGGATAACGGGCTTCATCATGCCGTGACGGCGCTCCATATTCATCATCATAGTGATAGGGATACCACCGGCAACCCACTGCACAGAAGGCTTTGTAAGGTTACGCACAGACGACATGTAACCTGTCACACCGCAACGGATAAGGCATGCGGCATTGAAACCGAGCGAGTAGCAGTAGTCAGCATCGAAGTTGGAAGGATCTGCGCAACGGCCTTCGTAACCGAAGAAGTGATGCAATGAGGCGAACTTACCGTCGAAGCGTCCCTCTTCCTTAAGGACTGACAAACGCTTGCCAACCATTTCGGAAAGCAGTTTTTCAGTTTCGATAAGCGACACCTGCACGTTTCCATGGGGGTCACGGTCAAGACTGAGCTGACGTGCCACACCCTCGGGAAGGGATGAGTAAACAGCCGCATTTTCAGCAGAAAGATGGTCGATGATGTACTGACGCTGGGCAGCGGGTTCGACAGCGGCAAATTCAGCGCTATTTTTCGCCAAAAGGTCGTTAAGCTCGGCAATCAGGCGCTTCATGGCCGGGATAAACTCGATAAGCCCTTCGGGAATCAGCACGATACCGAAGTTCATACCGCGCTTTGCACGCTCCACAACAACATCAGCGATAGAATCAACAATCTGGTCAAGGGTCATATCCTTTTCCTCAACCTCTTCCGAGATGATGCAGATGTTAGGCTGGCACTGAAGGGCGCATTCCAATGCGATATGGCTGGCCGAACGCCCCATGAGTTTGATAAAGTGATAATATTTCTTGGCCGAATTGCAGTCGCGCTGAATGTTACCGATAACTTCGGAATACACCTTCGTAGCGGTGTCAAAACCAAACGAGGTTTCGATAACATCGTTCTTAAGGTCGCCGTCGATGGTTTTGGGGCAACCGATAACCTGCACACCTGCGTTGATGCTCTTATAATATTCGGCAAGCACTGCTGCATTGGTGTTCGAATCGTCGCCACCGATAATCACAAGAGCCTTGATGTCAAGCTCCTTAAGGATTTCAAGACCCTTGTCGAACTGTTCTTTGGTTTCAAGCTTGGTTCGTCCTGAACCGATGATATCGAAACCGCCGGTGTTACGGAACTCGTCGATAACCGACGATGTAAGCTCCACATACTGATGGTCTACGAAGCCACCCGGGCCCATAAGGAATCCATAAAGACGGCTGTCGCGGTGCACTTTCTTGATGCCGTCGAATAAGCCGCAGATAACATTATGACCACCGGGAGCCTGGCCACCAGAAAGAATCACACCAACGTTTACAGGTTTGGAAGGTGTGGGGGTGGAGTTTTTCTCGAATCTCAGTTCGGGAAGGCCGTAAGTGTTGGGAAACAGCTGCTTGATTTCTTCCTGATCGGCTACAGACTGTGTGGCATCACCTTCCACAGCTTTCACCGCACCGGTAAGCACGATAGGCAACTTAGGCTGATAAGTCGCGCGGGCTTTTTGCAGGGCGCTTTTCTTCATGAATGTAAATCTTTTTGTATTACGTTAGAAATTATCTTCAATCGAGTGTAGTGATAATCTATTGGATGCCAGCATATTAATAATCCATAACTGCTATGTGCGGCAGGAATGGCATCTCACGGATTAACCCACCACAAAGTTACGCAATATCCACGATTTTTTATGTGAAATTATTATAACGGGGCATTAAGCATAAAGCTTCTTTTTTGCAAGCGTTGCCAACACTTAGCACCAAAAATCAATATAGCCATATACCATAATGCGGCACTGAAACATATTAGAAGGGCAAAAAGCTTATATAGCGCCCTTTGCGACGTTATAAAATGTTAACAACGCATAACAGCCGGAATCCACACAAAAAATAAAATTGCCTTGGCTTTTACCGCGCCATCTATAAACGGAACGCCGTTTATAGGGAATAAAGACACTTAGCCGACATGGTGGTCACATGCGCCACTTCCTCAACCGCTACGCCAAGAGTTTCAGCTATCTGCGCCGCAATCAGCGGTATGAAGCTGCTGTCGTTACGTTTGCCACGGTAAGGAGTCGGGGCAAGATAAGGGGCATCGGTTTCAAGTAAAATCCTGTCAAGGCCGATAGACGGGAGAGTGTCACGTAGCCCGGAATTTTTAAATGTCACAATGCCGTTGATTCCGAAAAAGAAATCGCCGACAGTGCGGATGCGGGCAACATCATCAGCCGTCCCACCGAAGCAATGAAATGCCCCGCGTGGCACAGCAGGCAGACCCGACAGAATCTCAAGAACCTCGTCAAGCCCGTCACGGCAATGGATATTGATAGGCAGCCCGTACTCAAGAGCCATGCGGCACTGGGCGTCGAAAGCCTTCATCTGCTTATCTCTCCCGGCAGCATCCTCATGCAGGTCGATACCTATTTCCCCTACCCCGACATATTCCTTCGACGGGGTTTCCAGTTCATTCTTTATGATTGCCAGCGCATTATCAGGCTCATCAGTCAACTCGGTGGGATGCAGACCTATAAACATCCGCAGGTTATCAGGGAATTTCGCAGCAAGAGCCTTCATCGAAGGCAGTTCGCCAAGAGAGGTTCCGGGGAGAACCATCATTTTCACACCGGCCTCAATTGCCTTACGCACCACATCCTCACCACCGTTTTCAAACACCTCATCACTCAGATGTGTGTGGGTATCAATAAATTCCATAATTCTTTTCAGACAGTCAGATAAGCAGACACTGATAAGCAAGTCATAAATGAATATTTACCATCAGCAGCAGCTGATTCTCAGTTTCCATATTAAAGCCTCCCCGCTTACGCGCAATCAATTGCTGCGAGTGGTCGATTTGGCAGCAAGTGCTTTGAAAAAATCCTTTGCCGCAGCAGTTACAGCCACATCCGAAAGGCATGCAACCGCTTCCGAGGCATACCGTTCAATCAACTCATGCGACCGCGACGGAAGGTTGAGGGAATCATATATTTCCTTTATCTCTTTTATCTTCAAATAATCGGTGAGTTTCTTATCAAGCACGGCGTTCATCTGCGCGGGGCACTCTGCCATGGCAGTAATCCATAGCCAGGTTTTCTTTTCATTGATTATATCCCCGCCGATTTCCTTGCCAAACAAGGCCGGGTCACCATATGTGTCAAGATAATCGTCCTGTAACTGGAAAGCCAGCCCAAGCAATTCACCGTAACGATACATTGCCTCACAATCCCTTTCACAGGCACCACCCAGCATTGCACCCATCCGGCAGGCACATGCCAGCAACACGGAGGTTTTCAGACGAATCATCTCCATATATTCATCAACGGTCACATCGTCGCGGTTCTCGAAATCCATGTCGAACTGCTGCCCTTCATAAATTTCCATCGCCGTGGTGTTGAACAGCCGGAGCAGTTCAGGCAGTTTGCCCCCATCGCAATCAGCAATCAGCCGTGTAGCCATTGTCAGCATCGCATCGCCTGATAATATGGCAGTCGAATTGTTCCAACGACGATGCACTGTGGGACGCCCGCGGCGCACATCGGCATTATCCATAACATCGTCATGAAGCAACGTGAAGTTATGGAACATCTCGATTCCGAGAGCCTGGTTTATAACCGAGGCGGGATCTGCACCGAAAGCCTTGGCCGATGCCATCAACAACACCGGGCGCAAACGTTTCCCCCCGCCTTCAAGGGTATATCTGATCGGGGCATACAATCCGGCAGGTTGCTGGGGATAAACAATCCCGGCAACGGCCTTCTCTATAATCTCGGCAAAATAGTCTATGGAAAACATTGTGATAGGAACAGGTCTTCTTATTTTTCATGCAAAGTTAGGGAAAACTTTCCTGATTTATAGCTAATTTTGTAAGCTAAAATCAAGGTAGAAAAACCATATGACATTCGATAACATCCCCCAAGACCCTATCATACTGCTAAGTTTCATCAACACAAGGCTACGCGACCAATACGCGTCGCTTGATGCGTTATGTGATGATTTGGACATTGATGCCGCCGGTTTATGCGCAAAACTCGCCGCCGTGGGCTATGTCTACGACCCGGCTCTTAACAAATTCATCTGAGCGGCCGACATGGAAGATTACCTTTCGCAACTAAACCCGCAGCAACGCGAGGCTGTGGAATACCTCGACGGGCCGCAGCTGGTGATAGCCGGTGCCGGATCGGGCAAAACCAGGGTGCTTACATACAAAATCGTGCACCTCCTTGCCAATGGTTACGAACCATACCGCATCATGGCACTTACGTTCACAAACAAAGCTGCACGCGAAATGCGTGAACGCATACAGAAACTTGTAGGGGCAGGGATTGCCAACAGGTTGTGGATGGGCACATTCCATTCCATATTCGCGCGCCTGCTCCGCAATCATGCCGACCGCATAGGGTTCAAACCATCGTTCACAATCTATGATGCCGCCGACTCCAAAGCCTTGATCAAAACCATCATCAAGGATATGCAGCTTGATGAAAAAATCTACAAGGCATCAACGGTGCAAGGAGCCATATCCATGGCCAAGAACGCCCTTATAAGCCCTGAACGATATGCATCCGACAAAGATATTGCCGAAGCCGACCGGCGTGCCAGGCGTCCGCTGACATACGAAATCTACCGGATCTACCGCCACCGCTGTTTTGTGGCAGGCGCGATGGATTTCGATGACCTGCTATATTATACCAATGTGCTGCTGCGCGACAATCCTGATGTGCGTCGGCACTATCAGGAGTTTTTCCGTTATGTACTTGTCGACGAATACCAAGATACCAACTTCGCGCAACATTGCATCGTGTCGGAACTATGCCGCGACAGCAACTCGCTGACAATGGTAGGTGACGACGCCCAAAGCATCTACTCTTTCCGAGGTGCAAACATAAAAAACATACTCAACCTCAAAAAGGCATACCCGACCCTGCGCATATTCAAGCTCGAACAGAACTACCGTTCTACAAAGAACATCGTGGATGCCGCCAACTCCCTGATTGAGAAGAACAGGGAGCAAATACGCAAACAGGTGTTCTCGAAAAACGACACAGGTGAACGCATCGAGGTCATCAACTGCTCAACTGACTTCGAAGAGGCATTCCTGGTTGCCAACCGCATAGCACAGCTACGACGGACATCACACGACAGCCTGGACGAATTCGCAGTGCTTTACCGCACCAACGCCCAAAGCCGCCGCCTGGAGGAGTCATTGCGCAAACGCAACATATCCTACCGCATCTACGGCGGTTTGTCGTTCTACCAACGCAAGGAGGTCAAAGATGCCATCGCATATTTCCGCCTGGCCACCAATCCCGACGACGACGAGGCATTGCGGAGGGTGATAAATTACCCGGCAAGGGGCATCGGGGAAACAACCGTCGCCAAGCTCATACACACAGCCATGGAGCACCGTGTGAGCATATGGAAAGTCCTTGACGACCCGGCGGCATATGAACTGCCCGTCAATTCGGCCACACTGAAAAAACTCGACCTGTTCAGGCAACTGATAGCAGATTTCAATACGGCCAACGAGCACGGCACAGACGCCTATGAACTGGCAACAACCATCATAAGCCGTACACGCCTGCTTTCATCGTTAATCTCCGACAACACCCCTGAAAGCATTTCCAAACAGGAAAACCTCCAGGAAATACTAAGCAACGTGAAAGATTTCGTCGATGAAAAAAACGAGGCAGGCGAACTCGACCACACACGCATGCAGGATTTCCTTGCCGAAGTATCGCTGGCAACCGATCAGGATGAGCAGGACACTGCCGAGCAACGTGTCACCCTCATGACCGCGCATGCAGCCAAGGGACTGGAATTCAACAACGTGATAGTAGTCGGGGTGGAAGAGGAACTATTCCCGTCGGCAATGGCTTCAGGTTCGTTAGGCGAAATTGAGGAGGAACGACGTCTGCTGTATGTAGCCGTTACGCGTGCGAAAAAATTCTGCATGCTTTCATATGCGTCGTCACGGTTCAAAAACGGCCAGACAAAAATATGCCAGCCGTCACGATTCCTGCACGACATCGACCCACGGTATCTGAAACCCGTCCAAGGCACCAACCTGGGAACCGGCGGCCCGAACCCATACGAGAAATACCGTTCGTCGTTCCACTCCCCTATCGCCACCCATGCGGAAATCAACCCCAAGGCAGGTGTGACACCTCCTCCTGTAGCAGCCTCAAGCCGCTGGCAACCGTCGGCAATAGCCGCTAAAGAAAATTCCGCACAACCATCTAGCGGAGAATTTGCCCTACACACATTGGATGAGGTAGCCAGCGGAATGGAAATAATGCACGAACGGTTCGGACGCGGCAAAATCACAGATATTGACCCCGACCCTGCAAGCGCGAAAATAGTAGTTCTGTTCTCAAACGTGGAACAGCGAAAACTGATGCTCAAATACGCTAAATTCAAAATCTTATGAACAACGATACACCCTTAGGCAAATCTGCCCTTGACAGTATCCCCACACCTTTCTATGTGGTGTATGAAGATGCACTAAGAGCAAACCTCGACCTCATAACCTCGGTGGCAAACAACGCCGGGGTAAAGATTATAATGGCTTTCAAAGCCAATGCCCTTTGGCGCACATTCCCTATATTCCGCGAATACGGCATCGACTGCACGGCCTCATCGCTCAACGAACTAAGGCTGGGGGTAGAGGAACTTCATGCCAATGTCCATTCTTACTGTCCTGCCTATACACCGCAGACCATCGGGGTCTACCTGGCCGGAAGCTCACACCTTACGTTCAATTCCATAAGCCAATGGGAACGCTTTAAAAGCGATGTCGAGGCATATAATGCGGAGAACCCGACCACCCGTGTGTCACCGGGGCTTCGTGTCAACCCGCAATGCTCCGTCATCGAGACCGACATCTACAACCCGGCGCTTCCAGGCAGCCGGTTCGGAGTCACAGCCGACCAGATAGGGGAAAAGCTGCCCGAAGGCATAGAAGGGCTGCATTTCCACTCCCTGTGTGAATCGTCGAGCCACGACCTTGAAAAAGTGCTGGAAGCATTCGAATGCCAGTTCGGAAGCTATCTGCCACAGATAAAATGGGTGAATATGGGGGGCGGACACCTCATGACGCGTGAAGGATATGACACACAACACCTTGTGGAACTGTTGCTCGGATTCCGGCAACGCTACCCTTGGCTACAGGTCATACTCGAACCCGGAAGCGCCTTTACATGGCGCACCGGCGACCTTGTGGCATCGGTAGTCGACATAGTCCGTAACCAAGGCGTAAACACTGCCATTCTCGATGTATCGTTCGCATGCCATATGCCCGACACCCTGGAAATGCCCTACAAGCCCATAGTGTCCGAAAGCCTCACTGATGACGAAATATCGCTAAAACCGGCAAACAGCCTGCATACTTACCGCTTCGGAGGCAACTCATGCCTGAGCGGCGACTTTATGGGTGACTGGCATTTCAGCACCCCCCTGGCAGCAGGCAACAGGATTACGTTCGAGGACATGAATCATTACACCACTGTAAAAACCAACATGTTCAATGGCATACAACATCCTGACATAGTATTTGTTGACCACGAAGGCAACCCTTCCTACCTTAGGCGTTTCACATTCGACGACTACAAATCACGCATGTCATAACCCACCCCTATCCCATTCTGCTTTCCTCACCTTGATTCCCCCCTCCATGGAAAAATATTCGGTCATAGTGCCTGTCTATAACAGGATTGACGAAGTCGACGACCTCCTGGCAAGCCTTGCCGGGCAGACAGCCCGCAACTTCGAAGTTATCATCGTAGAAGACGGCTCGACACAACCATGCCGCAAGGTAATCGACCGTTATGCCGGTAAAATCGACATCCGCTATTTCTTCAAGGAAAATGAAGGGAGATCGATTGCCCGCAACTACGGCATGGAGCATGCCACAGGCACATATTTCGTGTTCTTCGATTCCGACTGCGTAATCCCGGAAGATTATTTCGAAAAGCTCAACCGGATGTCGGACGGGCATCCTTACGACTGTTTCGGAGGCCCCGACGCCGCCGATGCCTCGTTCACAACGACCCAGAAAGCCATAAACCATGCCATGACCTCGTTCCTGACCACAGGTGGGATACGCGGTGGAAAGATAAGCCTTGAAAAATTCACCCCGCGCACTTTCAACATGGGGTTCAGCCGCAAGGTGTATGACTCCGTGGGAGGCTTCCGCGAAATGTTTTCGGAAGACATCGATATGAGTACCCGGATAAGGCTTGCCGGATTCTCGATAGGACTTTACCCTGAACTGCCAGTATATCATAAACGCAGGGTGGATTTCCGAAAATTCCTCCGACAGGTCTATGTGTTCGGCATGTCACGCATAACCCTGAAACTCCTTTATCCTGACAGCATGAAGCCGGTCCACTGGCTCCCGGCAATGTTCGTAGCTGGCTGCGCGGCCATGGCCTTGCTGGCTGTGATATGCTCTCCGTGGTGGTTGCTCCCGCTTGGACTTTATCTTGCAGCGATATTCATTTGCGCGTTGATAGCTACCAAATCCATCGTAATAGCAGCAAAGGCCGTACCGGCATCAATCATACAGCTCGGAGGCTACGGGTGCGGGTTCCTGAAAGCCTACCTGTTAAAGATAATACTAGGCAAAGGCAGGGACGAAGCCGAAGAAATAATAATACGCAAAGGCAAATGAAAAGCGACAACCCGATTCCCGAAAACCCCGCTACAGAAAGGAGCGGCCTCCTGATCCGTGACCTTAACGCCGACGAAAAACCACGCGAAAAGGCAAACCGGTTCGGCATGGATGCCCTTACCGACGTGGAACTGCTTGCATTGCTGTTAGGTTCGGGTGTGCCGGGCAAATCGGTACTCGACCTCAGTCGCGAAATCCTACAGGACAACGACAACCGCCTGCGGCTGCTGTCGCGTATGTCGATTGCCGAGTTGAAAAAGAAATACAAAGGTGTCGGCGAAGCCAAAGCCACCCTTCTTGTGGCTGCAATGGCATTTGGCAGCCGGGTCCAGGCAAGCCTTTCGATTGAGGATCCGCAAATGCGTTCGAGCGAGGATGTACACGCCTATATGCGGGCAAAACTCGAACGCCTGAACTACGAGGAGTTCTGGGTGCTGCATCTCAACAGGGCAAACCGTGTGATTTATGCCGACCGTGTGAGCAAAGGCGGCACTTCGAGCACTGCCGTAGACATAAAACTTATTGCCAAGAGCGCTATCGACCACCTTTCATCGGCAATCATCCTGGTTCACAACCATCCATCAGGCACTATGACCCCATCGGGGCCTGATGACGTGCTCACACGCCGCATCGTGGAGATATGCAAGGTTATCGACGTACCTGTGCAGGATCACGTTATAATCGGCCCTTCAACCTATTATTCCTATCGCGATAACGGACGGCTCTAAACACGACGCAGGAGGTGTCATAATAATCATATATACAACAATACCGGCGGTGTGCAAAAAAAATTAGCACACCGCCGGTCTGTAATATCCACCTTGTTTAAAAATTATATCCGAGGTTTATCGAGAACAGGTTGCGATGCAAATCCCGTGGCAACAGCTCTGTGCCGCTCTTCATATCGGTAAGACCCCATGAGCCGCTCAACCCCACATAATAGGTCTGATACGACAGGCCGACACCGAAGTTCCACTGGATATCGAAATGTTTGAACCCGCTTGTGCCGAATAACGAGAAACTTTCGGCCGGGGCCTGTGCCTCATGGACCCGGACAGCCTCACGATTATAACGGGCAAGCAGACTGAGGTTGAACTGAGGGCCTGTGTACACATGCACCTTTATATCCTCTGTAAAATCAAAGTGATAACCCACCAACATAGGCACCCTGAAACCGAAATTGCGTATCGAACCATCAATCTGATATGCAATCTCCTTTGTTTCTGTCAGGGGCTTACCGTCAGACCCCATAACAGGCTGCCCATTGCTGATAACCGGGACGGAAACCTCGTAAGAATCCCATGATGTTGTTCCGAACGGATTGTAGAAAACCGACAGACCCGGTTCGAAATAAAGGTTACGCCAAAGAGGGATATTATAGACCGCCCCGGCCGAGAACCCGGCTTTGTTGCTGTAATATCCCCCGCCATTGGCAGCAGAGCTTATATCAAGTCCCACACGCACTCCAAGGAAAGCGCGGTTTTCCGGATTGTCGAAAAGATAACTTGAAGCGGCATGTGCATGGCCTGCACATAGAAAGAACGCCCCAATTGCCATTGCTTTGCTGAATCTCATAGTCATGTATTGTTTGTTATTTATTAATAATCATATAGCAGCTCAAGATCATCGATGCAGAGCACACTGCCGCTGCCACCGGTGAAATAGTCGCCATATTTACTTGCCGACGCCACTATCAGCAGATATTTGGGGACACGGCTTGTTGACGTATAGTCGAGTTCGAATTCAAACGGTATATATTCCGGTATCGACTGCCCGCTTTGGAAACTCCCGTAGGCAACCACCTCCGACCCGTTTGGATCAAATAGATTGCGGTTGGCCGGATTAGTCCTGATTTCAAATGGCTCCGGGCTGTCAATAAGGGCTGCCCATACCGTACAGGTATCGGGTTCACCCTTAAGATGGGAGAATTCTTTAGAGGAATGACTGATGGGCACCGACTTATATTTCAAATAACCTCGGAGTTTGGTAGGACGCTCCTTGAACGGTCGGCCGAAACTGAGCACACCGTTGGTGCCTTCGGTACGCACATAAGAACCTACGAATATATTGCCGGCAGCGATTTTGCCAAGCGCCCCTATACCTACGAATTTGGTTTCCAAACGGGCGGCATAGCCTGTTCCCGACGATGTATCCTCCGTAGGGGTGGTATTGCTTTCGCCCAATGTTGTAGCTCCTTTGTTGCCCGTATCCCAGTATGGTGTCCCACCTTCAGGCCATGGATTCCACACACGGTCAACCTTGCTCCATTCACTGAGCGACGAATTCGGCACCTGCATTATCGAACCTGTGGTAAATTCAACTTCCTGGCCATACTCTTCATCGGAATAAGCACGTGCCACATATGTGGTTTCGGGGTTAAGATTGATGATGCGTGCATTGAATGTGCTGCCTGTCAACGTAACCCACGACTGCGGCACACGAATCCATTCATCAGCACCTGCGAGCTTATATTCAACGCCGTTGTCACGTCCTTCAATGGCAGCCCCGTAAACCCAGGCTACCTGTGTCCAGGCATCGACACCCGAGGTTGCCACCGTACTCTCAACGACTTCACCATGGATTGTCCACACCTCCTCACGCCCGAAAGCCTTAACCGTGACCTCATAAGGGCTTGTCAGGTCAATTACCTCCCCCACCAATGCCGGTGTAGTAATTGCGTTGACCGGGCCGAGTTTCATCGAAAGGACTTTTACTTTTTGTAACCCTGTATTTGCAGGAACAGTTACAACGACACGCCTTGCAGCCACATCCAATACAGTGCTGCCAATCTGGTTTTCAACCGTAAAATAGCGCTCTATATCCTGTATGCCACGAATCACCCAGTCATAATCCTGATAGAGACGCAACGTGACAATATAATATTTCGAAAGATTCAGAGGTGCGGAAAGATCACTCCCCACGAGTTCGGCGCCTTCCGACAGCGCATATTCTGTAATTTGTACGTTTTCAATATCGGTTGTTTCATCGAATGTCATTGTTATAAACCTGCTTACCGAATCTATTTCAGCAGGTTTAAGCAACCCGTCAGCATCGATTGCAGTAAAATTAGGCTGGATTCTCGGATATGGTATATCATTCTTGATACAGCCGGCAAATAACAACGGCAAAATAACCGCAAAGGCCAAAATCATGCCGGGGCAGATGCCTGGCATAAATGAATTGCGATGTCCTACAGCCGCTTTATCGTGTATGCGTATGTCCATGTTTAAAAAGCGAATTATATTGTACCGGCAATTATCAGATATACACGGCCATGCCGAAATTGATGTTGAATATGTTGAATCGGAAGTTCGCCCCCGATGAGAACCGTGTCCCCTCCTCTACACCATCGGTTGTCTGCCGCTCGTGATGCACATTTATGCCGAACACTCCAAACGACACATTGAAACTGACGTAATCCATTATGAAAACGCTTACCCCAGGCGAGAAATTCAATGACGCAGTCATGGTGTTGGTTCGTGTGTCGCGCGGAACACCCCCATACGACCGCAGGAATCGCGAAGAACCGGCACCGAAAGCCAGTTCCACCTCGTTGAACACACCGAAACGGCGGTCACGCCCCAAACCGACATAGTTACGATAAGCTATCGCCGAAGAATATGTCTTGGAGTAGTAACTGACATCAGCCAGCTTGAAGTTCATATCGCTATCCAAATCAAACGAAAGGCCGGCCAGGTCGCAATACATCCTGGTGTAGTTGAAATTTATACCTATCGACTGGTTGTTACCGAAAAAATAAGAAATCGACGGCTCAAGTGAATAAGCCTTGACCTTAAGGTCGAGATTTTTCAATATCGAGAGAATCTGGAAATCCTCGGTGTTAAACTCCCCGTAAGACGCCTGTATGCCAAACGACCACTGCCCCTTTGGTATGAACAGGAAGTTGAACAATCCCCGGTCAAACCGCCCGTAGTTTTTTTGCGGAAGGATAATACTGACCGTATCCCCCCCGACTATCACTTGCTCTTCTAGCACGGGGTCATTTACCACGGCAGAATCAAGAGGGATTTTATCTCCTGAGGCAAACCGTTCAAGCGGATTGAGGTTGATTCCGTCTGACGGTATGTTGCGCCCGGTGGCATATATGGTGCCAAGCACCACACAGGCCGCAACGATTAAAGTCTTTATGGATTTCAACATGAATTGTCGTGATGGTTGGTTGATGTCTATATCCTCATTTCACGCCGGGCATCAGAGATAAAAGGCCACACCGAACGTGATTGAGAACAGATTGATTTTGAAATTGGCCGATTTGCTATCGCGTTTGGCCGTGTAAATCTGGTCGGTGGTCGAACGCGTGTCGGTATAGGAAAATCCGAGCACACCCACATTGACCTCTATCGCAGAGTAGTTGTTAAGGAACATGACCATGCCTGGAGCCAGACCTACATGCACATCCCATGAACGCTCATACGTGCCGGTGAGGTCTTTACCCCTGCCGTTACAGATTTTCGACTGGCCGCCCCCAATCTGCAACTGCGCTTCGTTGAAAAAGCCGAAACGGCGGCTGCGTCCTATACTTATATAGTTGCGGAACACCGCCATAGCCGAATAATTGTGGGAAATGCTATAGAGGTTCTCAATCGAATAATCAGAATCCGAAGCAATCACCACCTTGGCATTGTCAAGCCGGGCACGTGTACGTGAATACGCGAATTTACCACCTGCAACCAGATTGTCCTTGAAACAATACATCAGCATAGGGCTTACCTTGAAGGTATAGGCATCCCCGTCGAGATTCTCTACAATCAGGAACTGGTAGTTACTTTGATTGGATTGTGAAAAACTTACGCTTACACCTGTAAGCCATTGCCCTTTCGGGATAAACGAAATCTGTTCCAGGCCGCGTTTGAATTCGACCTGGGCTTTCAGTAATCCGTTACACGAAAACATTAGGGCAAGGAATATAATTGCTTTCTTAATCATGTGGTGCTTAATCGGGGCCGTTTGGACTGCATCCTGCGGATTATGCGGGTCACAGACAATTATTTGCAAAAGGTCAGGCATATAAATCAACGAGTTTGCCACCCTATGCGGAAACGTATGCAAAATTTTTTGTAAAGTTACTCTATTTTCACAAATGGAGACATATGATGAATGTTAAACGCGTTTAACATTCATCATACCCTACCTCAAACAGCCGCTAATCATTCCAAACCACAAAACCAACAAACGCCATAGGCTTATCCACTCCCCATAATGTCGGCACACAGTTATTTATCAGATTTTTTGCTTAATTTTGCGCTAAATAACCCTTTTGAGGTGTTCTTACTATTGGATAATCGGACAACCAAAGCCATCTCGGCTTTTTAGTCAAAGGCGAGATTACTTCAACACCACTTCAGTTTCTATCCGCAGTCCAATCAGGGCACTTTATTTAATATTTTTATAGCACTGATGAAAAAATCTGTATCTATCCTCATCGCGGCAGCTATCTTTGCCTCAGCACCAGCCCTCAAAGCCGAACCCGATATTACCGACCTGCTGAAAGGCGCTGCAGGCGCATTGAAAGGTGGTTCGGGCGAAGGTAGCGGCTCAACCGCCCTCTCAGGTCTCAAAGGCATGGTGGAAGGTCTGATTTCGAAAAGCAATCTTTCGGAAGCCGACCTCGTCGGCTCATGGCAATATTCAGCTCCTGCTGTAGCATTCCAAAGCGACAACCTGCTTCAGAAAGCCGGCGGGGCGGCAGCAGCCGGGGTCATAACTGAAAAGCTCGCACCTTATTATTCCAAAGCCGGGATTGACAAACTGACAGCGGTATTTAATAACGACAAAACGTTCAAATTCCAGATTAACAAGGTAACGCTCTCCGGAACTTTTGAAAAAGACACCACATCTGAAACAGGCGACTTCATTTTCAATTTCAAGGCAGGCGGGAAAATCCCCGTAGGGAAATTCAAAGCCCATGTTGAAAAAGTCGGGTCGAAACTGACCATAACTTTCGACGCGTCAAAGCTCATAACGTTGGTAAATACCATTGCTTCCGTGAGCGGGCAGTCAACCTTGAAATCCGTGGCATCAATGCTAAATTCCTACGACGGCCTTAACTGCGGATTCGAACTTTCAAAAGCCAGATAACACAAGGCTCACAAATATAACACCACAGAAGTGGGGAAAAATCCTACATTGCAAAAGCTGAAACAGAGGTGGCACATTGCAAAGCACGCCTACCTCAGGTTCACGTGCCGGTTCACTTCGGCAATCCGGGCCATATCGAACGTTACCGGGGCGGCAGCATTCGTTGCGTCTGTAGTATGCATTGTGGGGTTGATTATCTACTTCGGATTTGAACACACCCCTGCCGAGAACCGCTTTCTCGGCAGGTTGCTGCGAGTTTCACAGATTGTGTTTCTCATAAACATAATCTACAATCTGGTATTCAATTTCCGGCAGACCATAAACCGCACCAGGATAATAAAATGGGTGGTCGACATAGGCGTGCTCGCCACCTTGTTGCCACTGGTCTACCCCCACCCGGAAAATCCATGGATTCCGTTTCTTGAGAAACTGCTCTATAGCAATGCATTCCTTTTCCCAGTACTGGCTGCCTACTCAGCCGTAGATGTGTCATATGGTGTGGTGAAAATGCTGGGCAAACGAACCAACCCGTCGCTCATCCTGTCGGTCAGTTTCCTGCTTTTCATAATCGTAGGGGCCTTCCTGCTGATGATGCCCAAATGCACGGTGCAAGGCATAAGCTTTGTGGATTCGCTTTTCGTGGCTACCTCGGCTGTTTGCATAACCGGGCTGACAACTGTCGACGTCTCACAGACATTCACCCCTACCGGCCTCATAGTGTTAGCCGTACTGATTCAGACCGGCGGCCTGGGAGTCATGACCTTCACAAGCTTTTTCGCATTATTTTTCAGCGGAGACACTTCAATCTACAGTCAATTGATGGTCAAGGATATGATTTATTCAAAAACCATCAACGCACTCCTTCCGACCCTCCTTTACATCCTGGGATTCACGTTAGTGATAGAGGCATTCGGTGCCGTAGCCATATTCCTGTGCGTCCACGGGACTCTCGGCATGACTACGGAGCAGGAAGCCGTATTTTCCGCATTCCATTCACTCTCGGCATTCTGCAACGCAGGCTTTTCCAACATCGAAGGAGGGTTGTCGAACCCTCTGCTTCTGCATTCCGACCAGTCGGTCTATCTCGTTGCAAGTTCATTGATTCTCGCAGGCGGCATAGGGTTCCCAATCCTGGTGAATTTCAAGACGGCAATCGGACACCGTTGCAGCCGGTTATGGCAAAGGCTTACACGCACAGGCGGCCGCAAAAAGCAAGCCCACATCTACGACCTCAATACAAAGATAGTGCTTGTAACCACCGCATTCGTCACTATAGCAAGCACATTGCTGTTCCTGCTATTCGAATATGACAACGCACTGGCTGGTATGACGCTTCGCGACAAAATTATCCAGTCGGTGTTTAACTCGTTCGTTCCACGTTCATCGGGATTCTCATCCGTCAATCCTGCCGGATTCCTGAACATAACACTGATAATGTTTGTAGTGCTGATGTGGATAGGCGGGGCATCGCAATCCACAGCAGGCGGCATAAAGGTCAACACCCTGGCCGCCATGATTCTGAACCTCAAAGCCGTGGTACTTGGCCGAGACCGTGTCACAGCCTTCCGGCGCACTATCTCGGTTCCGTCGTTACGCAGGGCACATGCCGTAATCGGGCTGTCGGTTCTCGCCTATATTTTCTACGCCATGCTGATAATGTGGCTGGAACCGGATCTAGGCACCCGAGCCCTCCTGTATGAGGCAGCATCTGCCCTGTTCACAGTAGGTTCTTCCCTAGGCATAACACCGATGCTTGGAACATCGTCAAAAATACTTTTGTGTACGGCAATGTTCCTTGGGCGTGTGGGAATAATCTCACTGCTCATAGGCATAGTGGGAACGCATACCGACCCGCCCGCACGTTATCCGTCCGACAACATAATAATCAACTGACACAAATTAAAATATTCCCGACTATGCGCTACCTTGTGATAGGACTCGGCATTTACGGCACCAACCTTGCCAAAGACCTCACCGACATGGGGCATGAGGTTATCGGAGCCGATGTGAAGGCTTCAAACGTCGATTCGATAAAGAACTATATATCCACAGCCTACATTTTAGATGCCACCGACGAGACAGCCATAGGGGTACTCCCGCTTAAAAACGTCGACCTTGTAATAGTTGCCATCGGCGAAAATTTCGGGGCAAGCATCAAGACAGTGGCACTCCTGCGCAAGCTGGGGGTACGTAACATTTATGCACGCGCCATCGACGGGCTTCACCGCGCCATCCTGGAGGGAATGAAAGTAGATAACATCCTTAATCCCGAAAAACGTGCGGCAAACGACCTTGTGAACGAAATGGAACTCGGCACAGGGGTTGAGACCTTGCGCGTCGACAAGGATTACTACATCATGCGGTTTGAAGCACCGGCCTATTTCTTCACAATGAAGTATGCCGAAATGACTCCCGACGAGATATTCGGGCTGACGCTTGTAGCGGCATCACGTCCCACACCGACAACAAACATCATCGGAATCGAGTCACAGGAACTCACACGCATCGACACTTCCGCGACATCATCCGAAAGATTGACCCAAGGCGACGTAATCACATGCATCGGCACCGCAAAGAACTACCGCACCCTGTTCCGACACATATGAGACAAAACAGTCCCCGTCCCGCCACCTGAACGGTAATTGCCACCGAAGCAGGATTACGCAAGGAACAGCTTGTCGGTCAAAGCATTCAACGCCCTGACTTTGTCCTCTTTCTTTACAAGGAATGAAATGTTATAATTGGAACCGCCATAAGAAATCATACGCACCGGGATTTCCCGCAGGGCATCTATAGCCTTTGCTTCAAAACCTCGGTTGTGCCATTCCAAATCGCCTACCACGCAGATTATCACCATGTCGTAATCAACCGTAACAGTGCCTATTTCCTTAAGCTCGTCGATGATATGCTCCAATTTCAACGGATTGTCGATAGTCACAGAGATACCGACCTCCGATGTTGCAATCATGTCGATAGGACGGTTGTAATTATCGAAAATTTCAAACACGCGGTGAATGAAACCAGATGCAAGGAGCATCCGCGACGACCGTATTTTAACCGCGATTACACCGTCCTTGGCTGCCACAGCCTTAATTGACCGCGAATGCACCGTGTTGTAAATCAATGTCCCGCGAGCCTCCGGCTCCATGGTGTTGAGCACCCTTATCGGTATATTGTTAAGCTTTGCAGGCATCACGCATGACGGGTGAAGGATTTTAGCCCCGAAATAAGCCAGTTCGGCGGCCTCGTCGAAGTGCAGTTCGGCAACAGGCTCGGTTTTATCCACATAACGCGGGTCATTGTTATGCATCCCGTCGATATCGGTCCATATTTCGATTTCCTCAGCGTTTATGGCCGCCCCGATAAGCGACGCCGTAAGGTCGCTACCGCCACGTTGAAGGTTGTCGGTATCCCCCTTATGGTTGCGGCAGATGAACCCTTGGGTAACATACAGGTCTGCGTCGGGATTAGCTTCGAGCATGGGGGTCAGCTTAAGCGTTATATAATCCACATCAGCCTCACCGTTATGGTCGGTGCGCATGAAATCCAATGCCGGAAGCCAAACGGAGTTGAAACCCTGTTCGTGAAGATAAAAATCCATAAGGGCCGTCGACATCAGCTCACCTTGAGCCAGTATTTCTTTTTCATGGATTTCAGAAAATTCATCGACATGGGTAAACGAACGTATATAAGCGAAAATAGCTGCTATACGCTCAACAGCAGCCTGCCTCAGGTCATTATCCTCAAGAAGCTCGGAAACCACCGCATCGTAACGCTTCTCCAAACTGTTTATGGTAACTTTGGCACCGTTGATATTGCGTTTATACAGGTAATCGGCAATCTCCACAAGGGCATTCGTTGTGCCTGACATTGCCGAAAGCACTATTATATTGGCGCCACGCCCGGTTATGAGGCGGGCCACTTCCTTTATGCGTGAGGCACTACCTACGGATGTGCCACCGAATTTCAAAACTTTCATTTTGTAAGTTTACGGATTTTTATGGAAAATTTTCGGGGGATACACCCCCGGACAACAGTGGTCTGACGGAATAAGTCAGACAGCATAACCGGCACAATCGGCGAGCTGCTTGTTATCGCAACGAATCACCCTTGCCGGATACTGTTCTACCAATTGAAGGTTATGGGTGGCCATTATAACGGCAGTGCCCATTTCGGCGATTTCACGAAGATGCTTCACGATATGGTCGCCGGTTGCAGGGTCAAGGTTACCTGTAGGCTCGTCGGCCAATATCAGTTTGGGCTTGTTGAGCAGTGCCCGTGCTATCACGATACGCTGCTGTTCGCCGCCGGAAAGTTCATGAGGCATTTTATACGATTTCGTACCCATCCCCACCTGCCTGAGCACCTCATCGATGCGCTCATCCTTGGCCGCACGGTCGCGCCACCCGGTGGCATCAAGCACAAATCTTAGGTTATCATAGACGTTACGGTCGGTCAGAAGCTGGAAATCCTGGAAAACAATCCCTATCTCCCTTCGCAACATGGGGATATCCTTACGCCTGATTCCCACCAGGTCATAATCCATAACACGGGCATCGCCGGTCATAACAGGGATTTCGGCATACATCGACTTAAGCAAACTCGATTTGCCGCTACCCACCTTCCCTATAAGGTAGACAAACTCCCCTTCCTTAAGGACCAGGTCGACATGCTTCAGCACAACCAGCTCTTTACGAAGGATTTCCACATCTTTATATTCGACTACGTTCATACTGCTTTTTCGCCACTTAAGAAATATCGATGCAAAATTAGTACAATCCGCCCCATTGATAACCGAATAATCTTCAGTTAACACTTTTTAACCCACATGATTACTGCCAGAGGCCATCTCGCACAATCGCCATAACCGCATACCTAAAAATGGATAAAAAATGGGATAAAGGATTGTTTTATGTGATTTTTCCACTAATTTTGCACCTTGAAAAATAACGTCAATATTTAACAACAACATAAAAACGTTTCATTTTATGCAAGTTACGCTCGAAAAGACCGGCGACCTCGAAGGCCGTGTAAAGGTCGAAGTAACCCAGAACGACTATCTCGACAAGGTAAACAAAGAACTTAAGGAAATAGGCCGCACCCGCGTAATCCCCGGGTTCCGCAAAGGTCATGTAAGCATCGACCAGCTCCGCCGCCGTTTCGGGAAAGAAGTCAAGAGCCACGTTCTCAACGAAGAGGTTTACCGCTCCGTAATCGAATATATCCGTGAAAACAAACTCGAGGTTCTCGGCGAGCCGCTACCCGTCGAAGTAAAGGAAATCAACCTTGACGACACTGACTACACCTTTGAATACGAAGTCGGTCTCGCACCGGCTATCGAAGCCAATATCGACAAGGAAATCACCGTGCCCTTCTACACCATCGAGGTTTCCGACGAAATGGTAAAGGAGCAGGACACAGCGCTCTGCGAGCGTTTCGGCGCACAAGTTCCCGGAGAGGAAGTAGATGCCAAAGCCCTTGTGAAAGGTGCAATCATGCAGCTTAACGCCGACGGCACAGTGAACACCGAAGAAAACGCCATACAGGTTGTCGACGGCATCGTAGCCCCCATGTATTTCACCGACAAAGACCAGGCTGCCCTGTTCCTCGGCAAGAAAGTGGGCGACAAAGTGGTTTTCAACCCCTTCAGGACATGCAACGGCAACGCCGCCGAACTCGCTTCGATGCTTCACATCGAAAAAGACCGCACAGCCGAAGTAACCGGCGATTTCGAAATGGCCATCTCCGAAATCATCGTACTCAAACCGGCTGAACACGGCGAGGAATTCTATAAGGAAGTATTCCCCGGCAACACCGTTACAACTGAGGAGGAATATTTTGCAGAACTCCGCAAAATGATTGCCTCACAGCTCCTCCCCAACAGCGACCACCTTTTCAACCGCGACGTTCAGAAAGAACTGATGAACCGTTTCGGCAACTTCGACCTGCCTGCGGAATTCCTGAAAAAATGGCTTGTGGCACGCAACGAAGGGCTGACCGCCGAAAACGTCAATGAGGAATACGACAAGATGGCCCCCTCTATCCGCTGGGAACTCCTCCGTGGCAAAATCGCCGAAAACCTCGACATCAAGGTCACAGACGACGACATGCTGCAATTCGCCAAAGCCCTTGCTTTCCAGCAATTCGCACAGTACGGCATGACCAATATGGACGACGAGACCATCACCAACTACGCCCGCCGCATCCTCGAAGACAAGAACTATCTGGGACGCATGCGTGAAGACGTTGGCAACCGCAAGCTCTTCAACGCAATCAAAGCCTTGGTCAACCTCGATGCCAAAGCCGTAAGCCTCGATGAATTCAAGGCTCTCGCACAGGCAGAGTAACACCTGATTCAATGCCCCGGCAAAACCGGCAGGGCAAACAACATACGGAACCGCCATGGAATATTTCCTTCAAGGCGGTTCCGTTTATATTCAAAGCTTTACATATCCATACCCGAATACCGGCCCTAAAATGGCAGACGAAATAGCGTCACAGCATATTCCGCCCATAATTTTTATCAGATTTTTGGAGAATGTTATGGAAAAAATGTATTATCTTTGAATTATAAAAACACCGGAAATAAATTTTCTACATTCATGAGTCATAACAACAACGATTTTCGCAATTATGCGGTGAAGCATCTCGGCATGAACGGACTGGCATTGGACCAATTCACTTCAGCCACAAACCACGCCATCCGCTCAAGCTATATCTCCCCCACCATCATCGAGGAACGACAACTCAATGTGGCACAGATGGATGTGTTCTCACGACTTATGATGGACCGCATCATATTCCTGGGAACCGACGTCAACGACTACACCGCCAACGTAATCCAGGCACAGCTGCTCTACCTCGACTCTGCCGACCCGGGCAAGGATGTGTCGATTTACATCAACTCACCCGGCGGCTCGGTTTATGCAGGTCTCGGAATCTATGACACGATGCAATATATTTCAAGCGACGTGGCAACCATCTGCACCGGCATGGCAGCTTCGATGGCCGCAGTGCTCCTCGTTGCAGGAACCAAAGGCAAACGATTTGCCCTTAACCATTCGCGTGTGATGATTCACCAGCCTATGGGCGGAGCACAGGGACAGGCTTCCGACATCGAGATTACAGCCCGCGAAATCCAAAAGCTCAAAAAGGAACTCTACCACATCATCGCCGACCATTCCGGCCAGCCCTTTGAAAAAGTGGAACGCGATTCCGACCGTGACTACTGGATGAATTCTATCGAAGCCAAAGAATACGGCATGATTGACGAAGTCCTCGTCAAAGCACGCCATTGATATCCCCCTGCAGAAACCAAACCCAACAACCGGCATGGCGGCAATTATACTAACCCCGCCAATGCCTTGCAGTTACGCAAAAACACTTAAATGGCAAAGAAAAAAACTGACAGTTGCGCGTTTTGCGGGCGTCCAGGCTCACAGTCGGAAGTGCTGATTCCGTCGGGCATCACACCCGATGTGTTCCTATGCGCGGAATGTGCCGACTCGATTCATGAAATCCTCGAAGATTTCCGAGGCGAAGGGGCAAAAGGGAAAAAGAAGGATAAAAGCTCAGACGTCCCCACCCTGGAAAAAGTGCCAAAGCCCAAAGAAATCTGCGAATATCTCGACCAATACGTCATCGGGCAGGACAGCGCCAAACGCTACCTGTCTGTAGCGGTCTATAACCACTACAAACGACTGGCACAACCTGCCGACGACGATGTCGACATTGAGAAAAGCAACATCGTGCTGGTAGGTCCCACTGGCACCGGCAAGACACTGCTTGCAAAAACCATAGCCCGCATGCTCGAAGTGCCCTTCACCATAGTCGACGCCACAGTGCTCACGCAGGCAGGATATGTGGGGGAGGATATCGAAAGCCTCCTCACCCGACTGCTGCAAGTGGCCGACTACGATGTGGCAAAAGCCGAACGCGGCATCGTTTTCATCGACGAAATCGACAAAATAGCACGCAAAGGCGACAACCCGTCAATTACACGCGACGTAAGCGGCGAAGGTGTGCAACAGGGATTATTGAAACTTCTGGAAGGGTCTGTAGTGAACGTGCCGCCACAAGGCGGGCGCAAACATCCCGAACAACGCATGATTCCCGTCGACACCAAGAACATCCTATTTATCTGCGGGGGTGCTTTTGACGGAATCGAACGCAAAATAGCCCAAAGGCTCAACACCCACGTGGTAGGCTACTCGACCGATGCTGCCAGAAAGCGGATCGACCGCGACAACTACCTGAGTTACGTGGCACCCCAGGATCTCAAATCATTCGGCCTGATTCCCGAAATAATCGGCCGACTGCCTATCCTGACCCACCTCGACCCGCTTGACCGCGATGCCCTGCGACGGGTGCTCACCGAGCCTAAAAATGCAATAACACGGCAATATGAAAAGCTGTTTGCAATGGACGGTGTCAAACTTACGTTCGAACCGGAGGCGCTCGACGCTATAGTCGACAAGGCCATCGAATACAAGCTCGGCGCACGCGGATTGCGTGCAATAGTGGAAACAGTGATGATCGACTCCATGTTCGAGCTTCCGTCATCATCGCACAAGACATTCGATGTCACAGCCGGCTATGTTCTCGACAAGCTGCGCCAGTCGCACTACGAGCTAAACAAGGACACCGGATCCAAAGCCTGATTCCAAGGCACATTACAATTTCAAAAAATCCAGGCTAACGAGCTTAGACCAGGAGTTTACAACGCTAACCTCTCTGACCCCATGACAACGAAAGAAGAACTGACGCACGCACTCAAACGCCATTTCGGCTTTGACAAATTCAAAGGCAACCAGGAGCAGATAATGCTGTCGCTCCTTGAAGGCCGCGACGTGTTTGTACTCATGCCCACAGGCGGAGGCAAATCCCTGTGCTACCAGCTGCCATCGTTGTTAATGCCGGGCACTGCCATAGTCATCTCCCCGCTGATTGCCCTGATGAAAAACCAGGTCGACGCGATGCGTAACTTCAGCACTGACGACGGCATTGCCCATTTCCTAAACTCCTCGCTAAACAAAAGTGCAATCGACCAGGTGAAATCCGACATACTCGCCGGAAAAACCAAACTGCTTTATGTCGCACCGGAGTCGCTGACCAAAGAAGATAATATTGAATTCCTAAAGACAGTTCCCATATCGTTCTATGCCGTAGACGAGGCACACTGCATTTCAGAGTGGGGACACGACTTCCGACCTGAATACCGCCGGATTCGCCCCATTATCAACGAAATCTCACAACGCCCCGTCATAGCCCTGACGGCGACGGCAACCCCGAAAGTCCAGCACGACATACAGAAAAATCTCGGAATGAACGACGCCATTGTCTACAAATCGTCGTTCAACCGCGAAAACCTCTATTACGAAATACGTCCTAAAACCGAAAACACCGACCGCGATATTATCAGGTTCATAAAGAACCGCGACGGGAAATCGGGCATAATCTACTGCTTAAGCCGCAAGAAAGTGGAAGAGCTTGCCGAATTGTTGAAAATCAACAACATCAAAGCACTGCCCTACCATGCGGGGATGGACGCAGCCACACGCTCTGAGAACCAGGACGCATTCCTGTTGGAGCATATCGACGTGATTGTAGCCACAATAGCATTCGGAATGGGCATAGACAAACCCGACGTGCGCTATGTCATACACTACGACATGCCGAAATCGCTTGAAGGATACTATCAGGAAACAGGGCGTGCCGGACGTGACGGAGGAGAAGGCCAGTGCCTGACATTCTATTCGGCAAAAGACCTCAAGAAGATGGAAAAGTTCATGCAGGGCAAACCCCTCACCGAACAGGAAATCGGCAAACAGCTCCTGGCTGAAACGGCTTGCTACGCCGAATCAGCCTTGTGCCGCCGGAAAACACTTCTTCACTATTTCGGGGAAGAATTCGAACCCGACAACTGCGGGAACTGCGATAACTGTTTAAACCCAAAGAAAAAAGTGGACGCTAAAGACGATTTATCCGCAGTGCTGGAAATTATCACTGCCCTAAAGGAAAAATTCAAAGCCGAACACATAATAGACGTGGCAACAGGGCGCGAGACAAACGACATCCGCAGCTACCACCACGACGAACTGGAAGTATTCGGGTGCCTGCCGAAGGCCGACCGCCGTTATCTCAACACCGTAATCCGGCAAGCCACCATAGCCGGGTACATCGAACGGGAGGTAGAGAACTTCGGACTTGTGCGCATTACGGCCAAAGGGAAAAACTTCCTCAAACGACCCACTGCATTCAAAATCGTTGAAGACACCGATTTCAACGAAGAAGAGGAAGAAGCCATCGTGAAAAGCGGGGCAACCTGCGCCGTCGACCCGGAGCTATACTCCATCCTGAAGGATTTACGCAAAAAAACAGCCAAACATCACAACCTACCCCCCTACGTCATTTTCCAGGACCCGTCGCTCGAGGCTATGGCCACCACATATCCGGTGACGATGGAAGAGCTCCAGAACATAACCGGCGTAGGTGCAGGAAAAGCCAAACGCTATGGAGAGGAATTCCTGAAAGTAATCAAGACCCACGTCGAGGAAAACGAAATCGAACGCCCCGAAGACCTCCGGGTACGCTCCATGGCCAACAAAAGCCGAATCAAGATTTCTATCATCCAGGCAATCGACCGGAAAATAGACCTCGACGAGCTTGCCAATTCCAAATGCATGGAGTTTGGCGAACTTCTTGACGAAATCGAGGCTATCGTATATTCAGGCACAAAAATCAACATCAGCTATTTCATCAACGAAGTTATCGACGACGACCACCAGGAGGATATATTCGAATATTTCAAAGAAGCGGATTCCGACTCGCTCGAAGAAGCCATCCAGGAACTCGGTTCGGAATACAGCGAGGATGAAATCCGCCTGATGCGCATCAAGTTCCTTTCCGAACTCGGCAACTGATTCCGAAAAAAATTCGTACCTTTGCGGAAAATTTCAAGGGTAAGGCTTTTTCTCGATTCAAAGCCTCCGGGGGAGGATGACTCCTCCCTGCAACGCATTTTCCACAACTACAATGATAGCTGTAAACAATTTAGGGATACAATTCGGTAAAAGAGTTCTGTTTCAGGATGTGAACCTGAAATTCACCCCCGGCAACTGCTACGGGATTATCGGTGCCAACGGTGCCGGGAAGTCAACGCTTATGCGCATACTTTCCGACCAGTTAAGCCCAACCCACGGCACTGTCTCGATGGGGCCGGGCGAACGTATGAGCGTGCTCGAACAGGATCACTTCAAGTTCGATGACTGCACAGTGCTAAACACGGTGTTACAGGGGCACACGGTGCTTTGGGACATAATGCAGGAGAAGGATGCCCTCTATGCCAAGCCTGACTTCAACGATGCCGACGGCATCCGGGCTTCCGAGCTCGAAGAGAAATTCGCCGAGCTTGAAGGATGGAACGCCGAAGCCGATGCTGCCGCCCTTCTCAGCGGCCTGGGAATAAAAGAAGCACGCCACCACATGCTGATGCGCGACCTTTCCGGTAACGAAAAGGTTCGTGTGCTCCTTGCCAAGGCTCTTTTCGGCAATCCCGACAACCTGCTTCTCGACGAGCCGACCAACGACCTCGACCTCGAAACCGTGGCCTGGCTGGAGGATTATCTCTCGAAATTCGAGAACACGGTGCTAGTCGTATCCCACGACCGTCACTTCCTTGACTCGGTGTGCACACACACCCTCGACATCGACTATAACAAGGTATCACTATTTGCCGGCAACTACAGCTTCTGGTATGAATCATCCCAGTTGGCACTCCGCCAGCAACAGCAGCAGAACAAGAAAGCCGAGGAAAAGCGTAAGGAACTACTTGAGTTCATCCAGCGTTTCAGCGCCAATGTGGCCAAATCAAAGCAGACCACATCTCGCAAAAAGATGCTTGAAAAGCTCAATATCGAGGAAATACAGCCCTCGTCACGCCGCTATCCAGGCATAATCTTCACCCCGGAACGCGAACCGGGCAACAAGATTCTCGAAGTGCACGGACTAACGGCTTCGGTCGACGGCGAAACGCTTTTCAAAGATGTCAACTTCCAGATTGAGAAAGGCGACAAGGTCGTGTTCCTGAGCCACGACCCGCGTGCCATGACCGCCCTGTTCGAAATCATCAACGGCAAACGCAAAGCCGATGCAGGAACCTACGACTGGGGGCAGACCATCACCACGGCCTACCTGCCACTCGACAACTCGGAGTTTTTCAACACCGATATGAACCTTGTCGACTGGTTATGCCAGTATTCCGACGATTCAAGCGAAATCTATCTGAAAGGGTTCCTCGGGAAGATGCTCTTCTCAGGCGAGGAAGTTCTTAAAAAGGCATCGGTGCTTTCAGGTGGTGAGAAAATGCGATGCATGATTGCCCGTATGATGCTCCGCAACGCCAACACCATGGTGCTCGACTCCCCTACCAACCACCTCGACCTTGAATCCATACAGGCGTTCAACAACACCCTGCAAAGCTTCAAGGGCAACATCCTGCTGTCGTCGCATGACCACGAATTCATACAGACCGTGTGCAACCGCATCATCGAGCTGACCCCCAACGGCATCATCGACAAGATGATGGACTATGACGATTACATAACCGACGAAAAGGTTGCCGCCACACGCGAGCGCCTTTACGCCCAGGCATAAACCCGCAGCGGCACCATGGCAGTAACCATGGTGCCGCTGCATCACTTTTCAACTATGGTCAAGCATATCGTAACATTCAAGCTTACAGGCACCCCGCAGGAACGCCTCCAGGTTGCCACCCGGTTCAAAGACGCATTGATGGAGCTTCCGGGACAAATTGACGTGCTGCAATCAATGGAAGTCGGCATCAACGAAAACCCGGCAGAGGACTGGGATGTGGTGCTGACAGCGATCGTGCCGGAAATGGCCGATATAGCCACCTATGCCAACCATCCGGCCCACGTAGCGGCAGCCTCGCTTTTGGCCGGGCATAAAGAAGCACGTGCATGCGTTGACTACCGATTCTAAAAAAACTTACAACCAATCATCATCTCTTCCCCACCCCTCTAAATGGTTCAATTCTTCAAAAAAGGAAGTTCAACCGTATTCGCAGTTGAAACTGACCATCGTCTCGACCAAAGCGAAATCGAGAAACTCGTGTGGGCGTTTTCCGACGCCAAACCCCTGAGCGCCACATCGGTGAAAGGCCGTTTCATCGGCCCCCGGCGGGAAATGATTACCCCCTGGAGCACAAACGCAGTGGAAATAACCCAGAACATGGGCCTGAAAGGAATTTCACGCATCGAGGTATTCGAACGTGTCCCGGAAGGTTCCGAGCCGGTTTATGACCGCATGCTTTCACGCCTTTACGACGGGCTTAACAGCCGCGTGTTCCATATCGACCGCAAGCCTGAGCCGATAGTAAAAATAGCCGACATCCACGAATATAACAAATCAGAAGGATTGGCCCTCAGCCCGGAAGAAGAGGAATATCTCGACGGGCTGGCAAAGAAACTCGGACGCCCCCTCACCGATTCCGAAGTGTTCGGTTTCTCGCAGGTGAACTCCGAACATTGCCGTCACAAGATTTTCAACGGCACATTCATTATCGACGGAGAAGAAAAACCGTTGTCGCTGTTCAAACTTATCAAGAAAACCTCACAGGAAAACCCCAACGGCCTGGTATCGGCATACAAGGACAATGTGGCATTCGTAGAGGGGCCGACAGTCGACCAGTTCTATCCCGTAAACCCCGACCGTCCAGACTATTTCCATGTGAAAGATGTCGACACAGTCATATCTCTCAAGGCTGAGACTCATAACTTCCCCACAACGGTAGAACCCTTCAACGGCGCGGCCACAGGAACCGGAGGCGAAATCCGCGACCGCCTCGGTGGCGGCAAAGCCTCACTCCCTATCGCCGGTACGGCGGTCTACATGACCTCATACCCACGTCTGAGCGAGGCACACAAATGGGAACTTATGATGAACCCGCGTGTATGGCTCTACCAGACACCAGCAGAAATCCTCATCAAAGCGTCAAACGGTGCATCTGACTTCGGCAACAAGTTCGGGCAACCACTTATCTGTGGTTCGTTGCTTACATTCGAACACGACGAAAACGGACGCATGTATGCCTACGACAAAGTTATCATGCTTGCCGGCGGTGTAGGTTTTGCGGCAAAGAAAGATGCTATCAAAGGCACACCTGTACCCGGCGAAAAAGTCGTGGTCATGGGTGGCGACAACTACCGCATCGGCATGGGTGGCGGAGCCGTTTCGTCGGTGGAGACCGGCCAATATGCCAATGCTATCGAACTTAACGCCGTGCAGCGTGCCAATCCCGAAATGCAAAAGCGTGTGGCCAACGTGATTCGTGCCCTTGCCGAAAGCGACAACAACCCGGTGGTGTCAATCCATGACCATGGTGCCGGAGGCCACCTGAACGCCCTTTCCGAACTCGTTGAAGAAACCGGCGGACATATCGACCTCGATGCGCTCCCCGTAGGCGACCCAACCCTTTCAGCCAAGGAAATAGTCGGTAACGAAAGCCAGGAACGCATGGGTATGGTTGTCGAAGCCAAAGATATACCCTACATCGAACGCGTGGCGCAGCGCGAACGCGCACCGATGTATGTTGTAGGCGAAACCACTGACGATAAGCGATTCGTATTCTCCGACGCCAAAGGGCGCAAACCCATCGACCTTGAAATGGCCGATATGTTCGGAAACTCACCCAAAACCGTGATGACCGACAGCACGGTCGAAACAACATACAAGGCACCCGAATATAACGCCGACAACCTTGCCGACTATGTGCGCGGCGTGCTTTCACTCGAAGCCGTTGCCTGCAAGGACTGGCTGACCAACAAGGTTGACCGCTCCGTGACAGGGCGCATCGCCCGTCAGCAATGCCAGGGTGAAATCCAGCTCCCCCTCAGCGACTGCGGTGTTGTAGCCCTCGATTATACAGGCCGCAACGGCATCGCAACCTCTATAGGCCATGCCCCACAGGTGGCTCTCGCCGATTCGGCCAAAGGTTCGGTAATGGCTGTTGCCGAAGCCCTTACCAATATCATAGGCGCCCCGCTGAAAGACGGGCTGAAAAGCATCTCGCTCAGTGCCAACTGGATGTGGCCTTGCAAGAACCCGGGCGAGGATGCAGCGCTCTATAAAGCGGTTGAGGCATGCAGCGATTTCGCCTGCGCCCTCGGCATCAATATCCCCACCGGCAAGGACTCCTTGTCGATGACTCAGAAGTATGGCGATGACAAAGTGTATGCCCCAGGCACTGTGATTATATCGGCTGCCGGCGAAACCGCCGACGTGCGCCGAACTGTTACCCCGGTGCTACAACCCCGCAAGAACTCGGAACTCTACTATATCGACTTCTCAGCCGACGCCCTGCGTCTTGGCGGTTCGGCATTCGCCCAATCGCTCAACACGATAGGCTCTGATGCCCCGACTGTCAAGGATGCCGGTTATTTCAAACAGGCATTTGCCGCCGTGCAGAGCCTTGTGAAGAACAACCGCGTACTGGCAATGCACGACGTTTCGGCCGGAGGTCTGGTAACCACCCTGCTTGAAATGGTGTTCGCCAACATGAACGGCGGCCTCAGCATAACCACCGAAGGGTTTGTAGCCGATGGTGAAACCGACCTTGTGAAAATTCTCTTCGCGGAAAATCCCGCCGTTGTAATCCAGGTTGACGATGCCAAACGCCCCGTTGTGGAAAAGACCCTTTCCGACGCAGGTGTGAAATTCCATATCCTGGGCCGTCCTTCCGACGAACGTGTGCTGCTCCTTGAACATGAAGGCACCGAACGCCTGATGGGTATCGACCATCTGCGCGACGCATGGTTCGAACCATCCTATCTGCTCGACAGCATCCAAAGCGGAGCGGAATGCGCCGCCATGCGCTTCGAAAACTATCGCAAGCAGCCTATACGCTACGCCATCCCTGCCGCATTCAACGGCACACTGGCATCACGCGGCATCGCCTACCGCCATGCAGTGGGCGAAGGAGCACCCCGTGCGGCAATTATCCGCGAAAAGGGCGTGAACGGTGACCGTGAAATGGCCTACTCCCTCTACCTCGCCGGTTTCGATGTCAAGGACGTCCACATGACCGACCTGATGAGCGGACGCGAGACATTGGAAGATGTCAATATGATAGTGTTCTGCGGCGGTTTCTCCAACAGCGACGTGCTCGGTTCTGCAAAAGGATGGGCAAGCGGTTTCCGTTGGAACGATACGGCAAAGGAAACACTCCGCAAATTCTACCGCCGCACCGACACCCTCAGCCTCGGCATATGCAACGGGTGCCAGCTCATGGTGGAACTCGGGCTGCTGAATGAAGGTGGAATCGACGCAGAAGTGCCTGCTGCGAAACGCGTGCGCATGGAACATAACATCTCACACAAGTTCGAATCGCAGTTCCTCGGCCTCACCATTCCAGCCAACAACAGCGTGATGCTCGGCTCCATGGCCGGAATGAAACTCGGCATCTGGGTGGCTCACGGCGAAGGACGCTTCATGCTTCCCGGCAGCCTCAAGGACTATAATGTCGCGGCTAAATACAACTATGCCGCCTATCCCGCCAACCCCAACGGGTCGCGCGGCGCGGTGGCAGCCCTTGCTTCGGCCGACGGCCGCCACCTTGCAATGATGCCTCACCTAGAGCGTGCCATCTTCCCCTGGCAGTGCGGTTTCTATCCCGCAAACCGCCGCAAGGACGAGGTAACCCCCTGGATTGACGCCTTCATCAACGCCCGCCGTTGGATCGAGGCCAGGAAATAACCCGGCTCCATATACTTGATACATCTAACAAAGTGACAGATATGAAGCAATTCCGTATCTGTCACTTCGTTTATATTATGTATAACCGTCATATCTCAGTCTCCACCTATCCAAAGGAACCCTGACAATTACAAGAATCCAGAATGAAACGAATCGACAAAGCAACCGAACGGAAACTATACTGGCTGTTCATCCCGATGGGGATGGTGGTGGTGTGGATAATTACTTATCTATGGTTCGATATCAACCTGCTTGAACGATGTTTCGGGGTTCACATAGATGTCCTTAAATGGTACAACCCTGCGCTCATAGGTGCTGTCATGATAGTTTTTGCAGGCTATTCCATAGCCGCTATAAGGCAGAAATGCTGGGGAGAACTGGCGATGGGCTTAGTAATATTTATTGTCCTGCTGCTGAATATGAGCAATATCTTCGTTGACATGTTACACCCGTAAAAATAGGCTGAAAGTGCGTCTCACAGTTGCGTGGGACAAGGCAAAATCGTAATTTTGCATGCTGTTATGAAATGTGGTTTTGACAACGAGAAATATCTCAAAATTCAGTCCGAACATATCAAAGAGCGCATAGCGCAGTTCGGCAACAAACTTTATCTAGAGCTGGGAGGAAAACTTTTCGACGACTATCACGCAAGCCGCGTCCTCCCCGGTTTCCAACCCGACAGCAAATTGCGCATGCTCAGCCAGTTGAGCGACCATGCTGAAATCGTAATCGTAATCAGCGCCCTCGACATCGAAAAAAACAAGGTGCGCAACGATTTGGGAATAACTTACGATATGGACGTGCTGCGCCTGCGCACCGAATTCCAAAACCGTGGTTTCCTTGTCGGCTCGGTTGTAATCACCCATTATAACGGGCAGAGCAGTGCCGACGCATTCCGTCAACGGCTTGAACGCCTGGGCATCACCACCTACTGCCACTACACCATCGAAGGATACCCCACAAACGTGGCACTCATCGACTCCGAAGAAGGGTTTGGCCGCAATGATTATGTGGTGACAACGCGCCCGCTGGTAATAGTCACCGCCCCTGGCCCGGGCAGCGGCAAAATGGCAGTTTGCCTCAGCCAGCTTTACAATGAACATAAACGCGGCATCGAGGCCGGTTATGCCAAATTCGAGACCTTCCCGGTTTGGAGCCTGCCGCTGAAACACCCTGTAAACATCGCTTACGAGGCTGCCACAGCCGACCTCAACGATGTGAACATGATTGACCCGTTCCATCTGGAAGCCTATGGCAAAACAGCCATCAACTATAACCGTGATATCGAGATTTTTCCCGTGCTCAATGCCCTTTTCGAAGGCATCTACGGCGAGAATCCCTATAAATCGCCGACCGATATGGGGGTGAACATGGTTGGCTTCTGCATCAATAATGACGAAGCATGCCGCGAGGCATCGAAAAACGAAATCATACGCCGCTACTTTACAGCGCTCAACCAGATGGCAGAAGGCGGATGCAACGAGTGCGAAGTAAATAAAATCAGCCTGCTGATGAACCAGGCCAAGATTTCCCCATCCTACAGAAAGCCGGTCATAGCCGCAAGGGAACGTGCGGCACAATGCGGCAAATACAGCTCCGCAATCGAACTTGCCGACGGCACTATTATCACAGCCGAATCAGGCGAACTCATGGGGCCTAGCGCGGCTTTGATTCTCAATGCCACAAAGCATCTTGCCGGAATCGACCACAATATAAAACTGATTCCGCAACACATGATCGAACCCATACAGCACACCAAGACAAACTATCTGCGCAGCCGCAACCCGCGCCTGCACACCGACGAAGTGCTGGTAGCCCTTTCGGTACTCAGCCCGCATGACGAAAATTGCCGCCGGGCACTTGAAAAACTTCCTGAACTGAACGGTTGCCAGGTGCATTCCACCGTAATGCTGGGTGAGGTCGACCGCAAAATTTTCAAAAAACTCGGCGTCGGGCTGACCTGCGACCCTGCAAAAAAGCACTGACCGGTCATTTCGATAACAATGTCATATACAATGATGGCGCTGTCTCAAAAAAACGACACAGCGCCATCATCGTATATCGACCTGTTATAACCGCATCCGCAATGCCATGGAAGCCCCACTAACCCTATTTAACCTAAAAATATTTGGCTACCAGCATGATTTTGAGTAACTTTGCAGCTGCCTTGATACGGGCGCAGCACTTTAGGTGCAAAATCATAACCGGCAACAGCCGTTTGCAAGAAAACATAAACCAAAACTTAATAACGACATTATGAGTTTAAACATCGTAGTTCTTGCCAAGCAGGTGCCCGACACCCGCAACGTAGGAAAAGATGCTATGAAGGAGGACGGCACCATCAACCGTGCGGCGCTGCCTGCCATCTTCAACCCCGAGGATCTCAACGCCCTTGAACAGGCTCTCCGCCTCAAGGACGCCAACCCTGGAACCAAAGTCACCATCCTCACCATGGGTCTTCCCCGTGCAGCCGAGGTTATTCGCGAAGCCATTTTCCGTGGCGCCGATACCGGTATAGTACTCACCGACCGCGCTCTCGGCGGTGCCGACACCCTTGCCACCTCCTATTCACTGGCACAAGCCATCAAGAAGATGGGCAATATCGACATGATGCTCTGCGGCCGCCAGGCTATCGACGGCGACACCGCACAGGTAGGCCCCCAGGTTGCCGAGAAACTCGGTCTCCCGCAGGTTACCTATGCCGAGGAAATCCTTGACCTCTCAAACGGCTATGTAACAGTCAAGCGCCGTTTGGAATCAGGCGTAGAAACGGTGAAAGCCCCCCTCCCCTGCGTGGTTACAGTAAACGGTTCGGCTGCCGAATGCCGCCCGCGCAACGCAAAACGCGTAATGCAGTTCAAATATGCCGTTTCACCTTCTGAAAAAGAAAAACTTTCCGACGAACTCAAAGCCTTGGTCGACAAACGCCCCGGCCTGAACCTGCAGGAATGGAGCGCGGCCTTCGTCGAAGCCGATCCCGAACAAATCGGTATGCCCGGCTCACCCACAAAGGTAAAGGCTATTGAGAACGTGGTGTTTACCGCAAAGGAAAGCCTCTGCTTCACCGATGACGACACCCAGATTGAAAACCTCGTGAAAGACCTCATCGCCAACCACACCATAGGTTGATGAAACGGTCGGTTACACATTCCAAACACTGAAGCATTATGTCAGATCAGAATAACTTAATCGTATATTGCGAATTCGAGGACGGCAAAGTGGCCGACGTGAGCCTTGAGCTCCTCACCAAAGGCCGTCAGCTTGCATCGGAACTCGGGGTTAAGCTTGAAGCGGTGGTAGTAGGCGACAACCTCGAAGGTGTAGAAAACCAACTCTTCCCCTACGGGGCCGACGTTGTTTACAAGGTGGAAGACAAGCGTCTCTATCCCTACACATCCAACCCCCATGCTGCCGTATTGATTAATCTTTTCAAGGAAATCAAACCGCAAATCTGCCTTATGGGTGCCACATGCATCGGCCGCGACCTCGGTCCCCGCGTGTCATCATGCCTCCATTCGGGTCTTACCGCCGACTGCACATCGCTCGTTATCGGCGACCACAAAGACCCCAAAACAGGCAAAGAATATCAGAACCTCCTTTACCAGATTCGTCCTGCATTCGGCGGGAACATCGTAGCCACGATTGTCAACCCCGACTGCCGTCCGCAGATGGCCACCGTGCGCGAAGGAGTGATGAAAAAAGAAATCTTCAACCCCGAACACAAGGGCGAAGTAATCAACCTTGACGCGAAAAAATATGTGGCCGACAGTGATTTCGTTGTTGAAATCATCGACCGCCACATCGAAAAGTCGAAAATCAATATCAAGAACTCCCCCATCATCGTTGCCGGCGGTTACGGTATCGGCAGCAAGGAAGGGTTCGACATGCTCTTCGACCTGGCCAACGTGCTTGGTGCCGAAGTCGGCGCAACACGTGCCGCCGTCGACGCAGGGTTCGCCGAGCATGCACGCCAGATTGGCCAGACTGGTGTTACCGTGCGCCCCAAACTCTATATCGCATGCGGTATCTCGGGGCAGATCCAGCACATTGCCGGAATGAAGGAAAGTGCAATCATCATTTCCATCAACAACGACCCCGACGCCCCCATCAACGCCATCGCCGACTATGTGATTACCGGCAACTACGAGGATGTGGTTCCCAAACTCATCAAATATTACAAGAAAAACTCTAAGTAACCTATTATAGCCATGGCTAATTTCTATACGGATAATCCCGACCTCAAACTTCACCTCCAGCATCCGCTGATGCGTAAAATCGTAGCCCTCAAAGAGCGCGATTTCGCCGATGCAGAGAAGTTTGACTATGCGCCGCTCGATTTCGACGACGCTATGGACAACTATAACCGAGTGTTGGAAATCGTAGGCGAACTTTGCGGCACAACAATCGCCGACAATGCAGAAGGTGTTGACCACGACGGTCCCACGGTAGCCGACGGACGCGTAACCTACGCCCCCGGCACACAGGAAAACCTCGACGGATGCCGCAAGGCCGGTTTGATGGGAATGTCGATGCCCCGTCGTTTCGGAGGCTTGAACTTCCCTATCACCCCCTACATCATGGCTGCCGACATCGTGAGCCGTGCCGACACCGGGTTTGAAAACCTTTGGGGATTGCAGGACTGCGCCGAAACGCTCTATGAATTCGGCACCGAAGACCAGCGCAAACGCTATATCCCCCGCGTATGTGCCGGTGAAACAATGTCGATGGACCTTACCGAACCCGATGCCGGTTCCGACCTTCAGTCGGTGATGCTCAAGGCCACAGAACAACCCGACGGCACATGGCTGCTCAACGGTGTGAAGCGCTTTATCACCAACGGCGATGCCGACATCCACCTCGTGCTCGCCCGTTCGGAGGACGGCACAAAGGACGGCCGCGGCCTCTCGATGTTCATCTACGACAAACGCCAGGGTGGCGTCAACGTGCGCCGCATCGAAAACAAACTCGGCATCAAGGGCTCACCCACATGCGAACTCGTTTATAAAAACGCGAAAGCCGAACTCTGCGGCTCACGCCGTCTCGGCCTTATCAAATATGTGATGGCCCTTATGAACGGCGCACGCCTCGGCATCGCCGCACAAAGCGTCGGCGTAAGCGAAATCGCATATCGTGAAGCCGAAGCCTATGCAAAGGATCGCAAGCAGTTTGGCAAAGCCATCATCGAATTCCCCGCAGTGCGCGAAATCCTTTCGGTAATGAAAGCCAAACTCGACGCATCGCGCAGCCTTCTTTACGAGACCTCGCGTTATGTCGACCTTTACAAGGCTTACGAAGATATAGCCCGCGAGCGTTCGCTCACCCCTGAAGAGCGTCAGGAAATGAAGCTTTACAACAAGCTTGCCGACGCCTGCACCCCCCTTGCAAAAGGGCTTACAAGCGAATATTGCAACCAAAACGCCTACGACTGCATCCAGATTCACGGTGGTTCGGGCTTCATGAAGGATTATGCATGCGAACGCATCTACCGCGACGCCCGCATCACCTCTATCTACGAAGGCACAACCCAGCTACAGGTTGTGGCAGCAATCCGCCACGTGTTCACCGGCACCTACGGCCAGCTGATTTCCAACTATGCACAGATGGAAATCTCCGACGAGCTTCAGGCTCAGAAAGCCATCGTGGAAGGTCTCGTTGCAAAATACGAAGAAGCCGTGAAGAACGTTCATGAAACAGCCGACCCGGCCTACACCGATTTCATGGCACGCCACCTCGTAGAAATGGCAGGCGACATCGTGATGAGCTACCTGCTCATGACAGATGCCACACGCTATAACAGCGAATCGCTTACCCGCAGCGCCAAGGTTTATGTAAACCTCGCTGCAGCCGACGTAGCCAAGCACTCGACCTTCATCGCCACTGTCGCACCTGCCGACATGGCACAATATGAGGCATAACCCCCGCACAGACATGTAAACCAAGCACGCCCCGGTCTCGGAATAACGACGGCCGGGGCGTCATAATTATCCACGCGACTATCATAAAAAAAACAACAGTAACAATAATGAATCATATCCTCTCTAACGAGTACCTCACAATCGAGGTATCCCCACATGGTGCGGAGTTGCAAAGTATCCGGAATAACCGCACCGGCCACGAATACCTCTGGCAAGGAAACCCGGCCTTTTGGGGCCGACGTTCCCCCGTCCTGTTCCCAATCGTAGGCTCGCTTTGGAACGGGGAATACCATACCGGCGGAAACACCTACAAAATGAGCCAGCACGGGTTTGCCCGCGATATGGATTTCACCATTGTCGAAGAAACAGAAACCACGCTCAGGTTCAAACTCGACAGCACGCCTGAAACCCTCGCGGCATTCCCGTTCTGCTTTAGCCTTGAAATATCATATGAACTTAACGAAACCCGGTTGGAAGTAGGATGGATGGTAAAGAACCTCTCAGAAACCGTTATGCCCTTCCAGATAGGAGCTCATCCCGCATTCAATTACCCGGATTTCTCCACTGCCGACACTATACACGGGTATTTCTCATTGGGTGGCAACACAGAAACACGCTATGAACTTATCGAGTCGGCCGGTTGCCTGGGAAATGCCATGCATAACCTTGCTACCGATGCCGAAAGCATGTTGCCACTTACCGATAGGACATTCAGCCACGATGCCCTCGTCATAGGAAACAACCAGGTTCACCGTGTTTCATTGCTCACACCCGGCCGGACACCCTACCTCACCTTATTGTTCCGTGCTCCCGTATTAGGATTATGGTCGAAGCCAGGTGCCCCGTTTGTATGCATCGAACCGTGGTGGGGACGTTGTGACCGTGTGGGATTCGACGGAGACGCATCAACACGGGAATATATAAACCTGCTCGACCCTCGCAAAACATTCAAAGCAGGCTACTACATCCTCATCGACAACATCTGACCATTGCACTGCATCCTAGGCTCTATACAGCCCCATGAGTGCAAAAACCATATCCCCGCAGGCAGAATTTTCGACGTTTAATTTGAAAATCCTGCCGGCAGAGATATCATGCAGCCAACGTAATATTTTTTATGAATTACCTGTTACTTATATACGTTTGGCCAGTTATAACGCGGAATAAGCCGGGGTGAACGTATCGCCTTGAGACGGGTCGCCGGTTGACAGCCCTTTGCGCAGCCATCGTGAGCGCTGCGCCGAGGTTCCATGGTTGAAGGAATCGGGAACGGTGTAGCCACGTGCCCGTTTCTGAAGGTAGTCATCGCCGATTTTCGAAGCGGCATCGATAGCTTCCTCTATATCGCCAGGCTCAAGCGAATTGAAACGTTTATTGTCGTTATGTGCCCATACCCCGGCATAATAATCGGCCTGCAATTCAAGCCGCACGCTGATTTTATTGGCCTCGGCCTCACTGAGGCGCGCCATACGGTTATGGGCTTGGTCGAGCGTGCCAAGAAGGTTCTGCACATGATGCCCCACTTCATGCGCAATCACATAGGCATAGGCGAAATCGCCGTCGGCCCCTAAATTCTTACGCATATCCTTGAAAAACGACAGGTCAAGGTAGACCGATTTATCAGCCGAGCAATAGAACGGGCCGGTCGAAGAGGTAGCGCCCCCACAGGCACTCTGCACAGCGTCAGTAAACAGCACTAGTTTCGGAGGCTCATAAGTAAGCCCGTTTTGCCTGAAAATCTCTCCCCACACATCTTCAGTCCCCGCCAGTATCTGCTTGGAAAAGATGGCAAGCTCCTCATCTTCCTGAGTAGACACATAGGCAGACCGCTCACTCCCCCCTGAAAGCATAGAACCACCCTGCGACGTTATCACTTCTAACGGATTCCCTCCCGACATCCATGCTATGATTGCGGCGATAATCACACCGACCACGCCTCCTCCGGCAATTTTCCCTCCCAATCCCGACCGGCGTCCCCGCCTGTCATCGACATTACTGCTCTGTCGTCGTCCGTCGAGCCTCATAAACTTGTCATTTTTAATTAAATATCCTGCGTTTGTAACCCACCAAAGCCGGTAGGCCAAACCACTATACTTATAATTTCCAAAGTTAATAAAAAGTTCTTTCTTTTTCAGTAACTTTGTATAAACTTAGAATGAAACCATCATGGTTTCAGCATCATACACATCCCATAAACCATGAAACTACACTTCATATATAACAGAATCAACACCATCCTCGTTTCTATCGTCCTTGCTTCCACAACCTGCATGGCCGACAACCTTGTTTTGCGCTACGAACGGCCTGCCGATTTTTTTGAAGAAGCCTTGGTAATAGGGAACGGAACCCTCGGCGCCACCGTTTATGGCGGCATACGCAAAGACCGGCTTTCACTCAACAACATAACGTTGTGGACCGGAATTACCGCCTCTGCAGCCACCCCGTTGCCATCCCCTGTAATCATAGCGAACGGAGAAACCGCCATCCCGCCACAAACACCTCCGGGAGAATCGTCCATCATTACATTTTCAAACACCCATTCAGACCATCCAGACCATCCACTTCAACAAAAATAAAAAAAATTGATGCAGGAGTTTGGTAGATTCAAAAAACATTCGTACCTTTGCTGTCGCAAAACCAAAATGGTACCATGGCCGAGTGGTTAGGTAACGGTCTGCAAAACCGTCTACAGCAGTTCGATTCTGCTTGGTACCTCTGAGATATCGGGTTTCGACTTTGAAATGAAGTCGAAACCCGATGCTTTTACATGAAATTTTCATGGCCTGACAGCAAGGTTTGTCGGCGTTTTTTAGTAATTATGGACGACTTTTATAACCTCTTTATTTATAAGAGGTTTGAGAGAAAGGTTAAAATAGAGGTAACGAATTGGCAACCGTGTTTATTTCTGCGCTTTGCTGTGAGTTGCTGTCAATGCCTCTCGTCTTGATACAAAGAGAATAATAAAAATCGAATGTTAATCTGATTCCTAATAAAATTTTTGTCTTCTATTCAACATCTAAAATACTCAAAACTCATTTGACAAAATTTTAGTTCTGAATTGATGCTTAGTATTCGCGGTCATTTTGTATAATGGCATATCTTCAGGATACACAGTTATTCTTCTCTGAGAGTTTACATCTATACAGAATTTCTTCATTGATTCTTCATAAGACTCAATCTGCCGTTTTGCATCTATAATAAATGTATCTTCCAATTCTAAATTATCACATATTAAATGTTCTAACTCTATCTTCATAAGATCTATAAAAAGATTCTGTCGTGAATAAATATTGGAAAGCCCTTAAGTCGTACATAATCAGACATGGTCTCGTAGTAATCGCGAATCTTTATCCGTAACTCAATATTTTCGCTATAATCTTCTATCTTTAATTTCAATTCTTTAAGAGCTTCTATATTAATTGGTCTACCATGAGACCTCCAATCATTATTATCACTTAAATGCTCTGCAATTTTTGCGGCACGTTCTTTCTTCTCTTCAATTGTTACATTCGTTCCATTACTATGTTTTGTCCAATTCTTGAATTTGTATTTAACCAGCCATTTTTTTAATAAGTCAATAGTTAAATCTCGTGCTTGCTCAAAACTACGAAGTTCGGCTAAATCAAAGTCTTTTAATATTGCAAATTCCACATTTGTAAGAGTCCCAAGTTTGGCCTTCTCAATGTATTCATTAACTTTATCCAAATACCCTAATGCGGCCACCCATTTGCCTTCTTTATTTTGAACTTGAGGGTCTATTGGACCTAATACCGAAAAATAATCCATAAAAATACTATCACCACTCATACAAAATATAGTACCTGCACTATACGCATAATCAGGCACTATGAAATTTACTTCTGAATAGTGATGCCTGATTATATTAACATAACGTTCTACTGTAATTGCACTGCCGCCTGTTGTAGTTAGTAGTATATAAAGAGTATTATGGTGATTTGCACTTTGGGCAAGCTCTTCTACTAATTTTAAAAATACATTTTCATTCAAATTCCCTATTGGGCCATAATATACCAAAACATCTGCATCAAGATACTTTTCCAAGATTTCCAGCTTGGAATTGAGCAAAAGTCTTAAGTTATTTTCTAATTGAGATTCCATAAAATTGTCATTGATATTGTGAGGTAAAATCAATCTGAATTCTACGTTGAAAAGCAGGAGCATACTGAGCTTTTAATAACCAATATGATGCAAATATGGGTTTTACGCTAAATTCTTCCGCCAATGAATTAGCAGACATGAACTGTCCCATACGTTTGCGATCAAACACTGCTTTCCGCAAGCCATCTCCATGAAAAAGGTATTAATTAGCGAATTTATTGGCTTCTTTTTCTCGCTTGTTTTGCTTGGTTTTCGATTCGTTTATCTCGCCTTCGTAAATCTCAACATTCTTATGTTTGATAGCATGCCCTAATTCATGGAAGAGAGTAAACCAACAAGATATAAGGTCGTGTCCACGATCCGATATCTGAATGAGAGGTTTATTTTCAATCCAACGTATTGCTCCGTAAACGGTTTTAGGCAGAGAGGGGACAAAAACCAGACCTATACCAAAGCGCGAAAATATTGATGGTAGAGATTTAAAATACTCAACATCTTCAATATGAGCCATCCATTCTCTTGATTCAATCCAATTCATTAATTCCATTTCGTTATAATCAGGAAGATTGAGAGCGTTAAAATCAAGCTCACCACGACGCAGCCAAGCATGCAGATTGATTGAGTCAACTTCAATTTTATTTTGGGAACGGAATAGTGCAGCTTTTTTTTCTGAAGTTTCAAAAATCTCCGTATCGGAATCTACACCAAAGAAATCCAAAATATCATCAAGAATATCATATCCTTCCGTAAATTCACCACGCAGCAAAGGTAATACCTTTTTTAGCTTAGTATATGTTTTCTTTGCCTGATTATAATTAGCCATATACCGTGGTTTTTCTTCTAAATATTCTTTCTGAAAATTAATCAGATATTCACACACATTAGAATCGCTCAATATTTCAGCAGCTTTCCTTAATGCTTTATTTGATAGTTTTTCCTTACTCCTTAAATCCTTAATGCCGATAAGTTCTTCGAAATTCTTAATGCCGCGAGCCTCGAATATATCAGCAAGTTCCCCTCCGACTGTATTGCGCAATGTCAAAGGGTTTAATACAGGTATTTTTTCAAGTGCAGCCATTTTTATATATTGTTATAATCGTGATTGTTTACAGCAATAACATATATTGTCATTATTGAGTTGAAATCTCCTTGCCAATCTTGTGTTAATAATAAATTCTTTTCTTCATCTGTAATATGATTAAAGAATTTTCTTGGCCCTCGTCCAACACGAACTTTCAAAATTAAGGGGTCTTTTTTAGCGCACCCTTGTTTTATCTCTATTCGGTTATCTGTTTGACCAAACATTGCATTATAGGCCCCAGCTGAAACATATCTCCTTAATCGGTCATGCAACTTTTTTGCCGGTTCCATCAGATTAGCTCCAAAAGTCTTTGAAAATGCTCTTGATGCATTACGATTATCGGGATTTAATACAAAATCTCGATAACATTTAACTTCTTTGGAACTACCGTATTCAATGTTCATTTCTACTCCAACTTCTTTTTCAATGTGCAAAGATACAATTTCTCTTTTAGAAACTCATCCATTACCAAATAAAATTTTGTATCTTTGCAACCGTTAAACAAAAATGACGTGTGCATGAATCGGATAAAACAGGAATTGGAAGCCAAAGGGATTAGTCAAACAGAATTGGCAAATAGGCTTGGAAAGACTTTTAACATGGTCAATCTATACGCCACAAACAAAGTGCAACCTCCTGTTCCTGTTTTATATCGAATTGCAGACATTCTGAATATTGATGTGCGAGATTTACTCGTATCTAACAAAACCAAAGTGTAATCACTATATGGCGAAAAAAGAGGTTAAAACAGACCTTTGGGTTTATGAACTATTGCAAGAAGCAGACATTCATTTAACGCCACAAGGATGTGATATAATAGAAATAGACTAGGCTTTAAAGACAGCTTCAAAATCAAATACAGGAAACGCCGGCTATCCCGAGTATTGTGGGGTGGTTAAAGATTTCATTCTTGTAGTTGAGGATAAGGCTTCGCTTGACAAGCATTTATACAAGGATGAGAAAGAACTTATTGCACAGGATGTCAAGGCGGTAAGAAATTATGCAGTAAACGGTGCATTGTTTTATGCAAGACATTTGGCAGCAAAAACTTCCTACAACAAAGTGTTGGCAATTGGAGTATCAGGAAATGAAAAACGCCATCGAATTACGCCTGTTTTCGTAAATGAGCGGGATGATTACCAAGAGTTAGCCGATGTAGAGACATTCATATCATTTAACGAGAGTAATATTGACGAATTTTATTTAAAGGAGATACTTCATGAAGAAACGGATGTGGAGAAGACCACGGCTGAGATATTGAAAGATGCAGCTGAACTTCATGAGTATTTACGCACATATGGACAACTTACAACAGAGCAGAAACCGCTGGTGGTTTCTGGTATTATGTTGGCGTTGCGTGAGATAGATTACAAAACATTCTCTATTGATTCTCTTATCGGTGATACCGTAGTTACTGACGGGCAAAAAATTTATGATGCGATAAAAAGCAACCTACAACGCGCAAATGTAACACCCGATACAAAAAGAGAAAAACTTCTTAGTCAATTTTCTGTAATTAAGGACACTCCAAAAATTAATGAGATAGAAGAAAGATTAGGAAAGACGCCACTGAAACATTATACGGAGTTCTTGAATAAAAGTATTTTTCAAAATATCAAGTACCATAATTCAGCGGAAGATTATCTTGGACGATTTTATGGAGAATTTATGTCTTATTCAGGCGGTGATGGACAGACTTTAGGTATAGTTCTCACACCGAAGCATATTACAGAGTTGTTCTGTGATTTGGCTCAACTTAAACCAACAGACAAGGTTATTGACCCTTGTTGTGGTACGGCAGGTTTCCTAATCGCTGCTATGCACAAAATGGTCAAGATGACCGATAATGACAGTCAACGCCGAAGCATAAAGCGCGACCAATTATTTGGTATAGAACAGCAGCCGTATATGTTTACTATTGCTACTACTAATATGATATTACGTGGTGATGGGAAAAGTAACTTGCACAATTTGGACTTTTTAAAACAAAATCCGAATCAAATCCAATTGAAGGGTTGCACAGTCGGTATGATGAATCCACCTTATTCTCAGGGAACCAAGCAAGATCCCTCCCAATATGAGATAAGTTTCACCGAACATCTGCTGAATTCTCTCGCTGAAGGTGCAAGGGCTATAGTAATTATACCGCAATCTTCTGTTACAGGTAAGAGTAAAGAGGAGCAGAATATCAAGAATAATATACTCAAAAAACATACTTTGGAGGGCGTTATCACTCTCAATAAGAACACGTTCTATGGAGTAGGTACAAACCCATGTATAGCAGTGTTTACGGCTGGAATACCTCATGCAAAGAACCACCTTTGTAAATTCATAAACTTTGAAGATGATGGTTATGTGGTTAGCAAACACATAGGTTTAGAAGAGACCGCAAGTGCCAAAGACAAGCGACAGCATTTACTTGATGTGTGGTTTGGACGAATTGAGGCAGAAACAAAATTCTGTGTAACAACGACAATTGAAGCGGAAGATGAATGGCTTCATGCGTTCTATTACTTCAATGATGAAATACCATCAGAAAAGGACTTTGAGAACACGATGGCTGATTATCTGACATTTGAGTTCAACATGATAACTCATGGCAGAGGGTATTTGTTTGAAAACACAATAAACGGAAGAGAAAATGAATAATCTTTCTTTAGAATCTCGATGTTGGAATGCATTCTTCATAGAAGATGTCGCTGAAATAGTTTCAGGACGAGACATTTACGAGAAAGAACGTTGGGATGGACTCGTGCCATACATTACTGCCACAGCGAATAACAATGGTATTGGCTATTTTGTTGCAAACAACAATGATACGCTTGAACGTGGCTGTCTCTCAGTTAATAGAAATGGGTCGGTAGGTTATTGCTTTTATCATCCGTATGAGGCTTTATACGGTAATGATACCCGCAAATTGCGTCTTAAAAGGAATAACAGATATGTTGCTCTATTCATTTCCTTGTGCATAACCAAACAACGAGAGAAATATGGATATGGCTATAAAATGGGTACGGGACGTTTGAAACGACAACGAATACTGCTCCCTGTAGATGCCAGCGATAATCCTGACTGGGCTTTTATGGAAGCCTATATGAAGCAAAAAGAGAAACAGATATTAAAACCAACAATAGAAAGATTATGCAAACAGCTGATAACCAACAATATACTGGGGGGGGGGAGTAAAACGCTATACTCCAATTGGAAAGAATTTGTTTTTGGTGAAGAATTTTCTATTCAATCCACCAATAGCGGCATAGACAAAAACAAGCTCAATCAAAAAGATGGCGTTATTCCGTATATTACTCGGTCTGACCTAAATAACGGAATGGATATGTTTGTAACAGAACAATCCTTACGATATAAAGTTGATGAGGGTAACGTGATAACTATCGGTTTAGATACACAAACTGTATTTTATCAACCTACTTCTTTTTATACAGGGCAGAACATACAAATTATCAGACACGCAAAGCTGGATAGATATAATGCGATGTTTTTGATTGTTGCAATAAAAAAACTCGTGGAAAAGTTCAGTTGGGGTAGCTATGGAGCAACACTTACAAGATTAAGGAAGAGTCGTGTATATTTACCAGCTACTGATAATGGAGAGATTGATTTTGCTTTCATGTCTTCTTTCATGAAAGAGGTTGAGCATAATATACTCAACACTACGCTTAAAGTCTTCAAGGACAGGATAAGTGTTAATAAATCTAAAATGGGGGGGGGTAAAATGGAAGAACTTCCTCTTGTGTGAATTGTTTCCCACTCTCGTTGCAGGAAAGTCCAAAGGACTCAATCATATTGAAAAATCAGACAACGGAATTAGCTATCTTGGTGCAACCAATCAGAATAATGGAGTGCTGTGTTTTGTAAACAGGGATGAAAAAACAATACAAACGGGTAACTGCATCGCCTTTATTCGTAATGGCGAGGGGTCAATGGGTTATTCTGTGTACAAAGCAGAAGATTTTATTGCTACATCTGATATGACATTAGGCTATAACAAGCATCTCAATAAGTATATAGGAACATTCATAACAACCATTGCAGATCGTGTGCGAGGAAAATATAATTTTGGATATAAACGAAGTGCAAATCGTCTATCCAAAGAAATTATCACACTTCCTGTTGATAATAACGGATTTCCCGACTGGAAATATATGGAGAACTATATGCGAAATATCGAAAGCAAGCAAATACTGTCATATTTAAAAATGATACGGAATGGCTTTTCTCAAATTTAGAGATTGGTATTCCGTATCAAGACGTTAAACACATTACAATCTCATACCCCGTTTGCGTTTCTTCTTTCTGTGCAGTATCTCCGCCATTTCCTGATTGGCTTCCGCATCAGCGGCGTTGTAAGATGAGCCGTTGCCGTTCAGCAATCCCAACGAACCACTGAATAACTCATTGCGTGCTGAACCGGACGGTGCGTTTGGCGTGGCAACATCATGTACTTTGGCTGTCATGCCCATACGTTCATTATATCTATTGTGCTGCAAGGCTGCGTCAATCTTGGTATAGCTGAACCGTCTGTCCACTTTGGAGCCGTTGAAACGGTAGCCGTTCTTTGTGAATACAATTCCCTGTACCTCGTCCGTTTGCCCCTTGTGCTTGAAACTGATCTCCACGCCCAAACGATGCAGGTTGGCGACAAACACGTTCCAGTTGCCGCACCTGCCGACTTCCTTTTTGAGAATGTCGTATAATTCGTACTTCGTTTTATCCGGTTCTTTCAGGCGGTTGCGCTTGACACCATCTTTTCCATTCGCCATGTGCAAACCACAGTCCCGTTGATTGTAACCCGTCCCATGATGGGGACAATACCGTTTTTCTCCTTGCTGCCGTTCACGTAGAACAGCACCTTGAATGTGCTTCTTGCCATACTCGTTTTTTGTTTGCAAAGTTATTATTCAACGAGTTAGACCTTGATATGCCAACCTGTGCCACAAGCTGCCAGATACAACACGGTATGTTAAAAATCACCATTCGGCGGGTAACGATTTGGAGACCGTTCTGCTTCATAAATCCGCTTTCCTTTGCGTTACCCCGATTTTTCGGCTGTCCTCATTTGGCTCCGCAAACGCTTTATTGACAGGCGTTACGAAGACATTTGTCCCTTTTTATTCGTCTTTTCCAGAGATTTTCCGTAACTTTGTAAACCAAAGTTTTTTTTGAAAAGGTTGCCGACGCCAAAGGCAGACAACAAGGGTGTGTTTGAATTAAAACATAATCTTCAGATAATATATCTTGGGGAACAACATACTCCCGATGTTGAAATGGCTTGGATTATTTATCTTACTTTTTGCATTACATCTGAAAAATGAAATACATTGGAGCACATGTTTCGGTCGACGGCGGCGTTGCAAATGCACCGTTACGCGCCTCCGACACAGGCATGAAAGCTTTTGCATTGTTCACACGGAATCCGTCGAGGTGGAAATCGGCGCCTATCACCGACAAGGAAGCGGCGCTGTTTCGCCAAAGATGCGACGAACTAGGCTATAACCCGGAGTTCATACTGCCCCACGACAGTTTCCTCATCAACCTAGGTTCTCCCGACCCCGACAAGCTGGCTATGTCGCGCAATGCATTCCTCGACGAGTTTCACCGATGCAACCAGCTGGGACTGACCATGCTTAATTTCCATCCGGGATCACACCTGAATGTGGTTTCAGAGGATGAATGCATCAAAACAATCGTTGAATCCCTGAATATAATTCTTGACCAGACCGAAGGAGTGATGGCTGTGGTTGAATCAACCGCAGGCCAAGGCTCGAATCTCGGATACAAATTCGAACACCTTGCTGCCATAATCGACGGCGTGGAGGATAAAAGCCGTATCGGGGTATGTGTCGACACATGCCATACATTTGCCGCAGGCTACGACCTTGCAACACCCGAAGGCTATGCCGCTACATGGGATGAATTCGACCGTATAGTCGGCTTCCGACATCTGCGCGGTATGCATATCAACGATTCAAAAAGGGGGGTCGGGTCACGCGTCGACCGCCATGCCCCGGTTGGCAAAGGGGAACTCGGCGAAGAATTCTTCCGACTGCTGATGGCCGACACCCGCATGAACAATATACCGCTGATTCTCGAAACCCCGGATGAAGAAATCTGGGGTCAGGAAATCAACTGGCTGTACTCTTTGGAAGGGGCGCTCTGACTACTGCAATCTGACATCCCCCATAAACCAAAATCAAACCACTTATAGCTTATTTACATCCTAAAATACTTACATTCAGCTATTCATCACAGCTTCAACTATCATGAAAACTAAACCCGACCTGAGTTTTTGGAAACTTTGGAATCTGAGCTTTGGATTTTTCGGCGTGCAGATTGCATATGCATTGCAAAGCGCCAATGTAAGCCGAATTTTCGCCACATTGGGCGCCGACCCGCATGACCTCAGCTATTTTTGGATTCTACCCCCTCTGATGGGGCTTATCGTACAACCGATTGTAGGCACCGCATCCGACAGGACATGGAACCGCTTCGGCCGCCGCCTTCCCTATCTTATAGCAGGCGCATTGGTTGCCGTGCTTGTTATGTGCCTCCTCCCTAATGCAGGCAGTTTCGGGCTCGCCGTGTCATCGGCCATCCTAATCGGCCTGGCAGCCCTGATGTTGCTTGACACGTCAATCAACATGGCCATGCAACCCTTCAAAATGCTTGTGGGCGACATGGTCAATGAAAAACAAAAGGGACTTGCCTATTCCATTCAGAGCTTTCTTTGCAATGCAGGCTCTATCGTAGGTTACGTGTTCCCCTTCCTTTTGACCTGGATCGGGTTCCAAAACACTGCGGCAGCAGGCGTGATTCCCGAAACCGTGGTATTCTCCTTCTATTTCGGCGCGGCAATCCTGCTATTATGCGTGGTCTATTCCCTTGCCAAAATCAAAGAATGGCCACCGCACACCTATGCCGAATATAACGGAGGGTCTGACACATCTGCAAAAGGTCCTAAAGAAAACACAAACCTGATCAAGCTTCTTGTAAAAGCCCCGTCAACATTCTGGACTGTCGGTCTGGTTCAATTCTTCTGCTGGTTCGCCTTCCTGTTTATGTGGACTTATACGAACGGCACAATAGCTAAAAATGCCTTCGACTGCCCCGAAACCACCACCATCCACGGCATAGAGCAAATGGAGGGGAACAACGTATTGGAATCATACACCGCCAAATACGTGCTTACAGCCGACTCGCAGATTGTTGTTGCCAACGGGAAAGCCGCCGTTGCCGGTATTCTTACCCCTGACGGCAAATTCATCGAGGCCACCGACGTTGTAAGCCTTGTGTCGGATATCGATACTTGCCGCATTGCAACAGGCTTACTTGATATTGCAGTGCCTGCAACCGGTGTAGAATTCCGCACACCGATAGTGACCGACGGGATGATTGCCACAACCAACGGCATTGCCGGTTACCGTTTCAACGAACCCATCAGCTGCAATGGCCTGACATTGCTAATCAACGGGGAGGAACGCATACATCCGGCCGAAGTCACAATTGTTGACCGCCTGTCGCGCCTTAACGGCCCAACCGGCCTCATACTCGCCGATATATACACCCACGACCCGAATTCGGGCGCACTTTTCCTCGACGGTACCAAGCACGTCACCCTGTCCGACCCGTCGCAGTCGCGTTTTGAAACAAGCGTGGTGCTGAACACAGAGTCAACACAATATAACGATGCCGGCAACTGGGTAGGCATTTTGTTTGCAGTGCAAGCCATCGGCTCGGTTCTGTGGGCGGTAGCGCTACCGATGTTCCGTAACCGTAAATTCTCCTATTCACTCAGCCTGTTGCTAGGTGCAGCCGGATTCATTTCGGCAGGATATCTCACCAACCCCTACATGCTTTTCGCCTCATTCGCACTCATCGGATGCGCATGGGCCGCTATGCTGGCATGGCCGTTCACAATCCTGACCAATTCACTTAAGAGTGGAAACATAGGCGCATACCTCGGCCTGTTCAACTGCTCGATATGCATACCGCAGATAGTAGGCGCTCTGCTCGGGGGCTGGATATTGTCGATGCTCGGCTCCCCCGACCAGCTGGCACCGCAATACATGATGATGGTGATTGCAGGAATCGCACTTGTAATAGGTGCGATAGCGGTTACCTTCATCAAAGAAACGAAACCTGAACACAACGAGTAAGAGATTGTCTAAAAATTTTCCCAAAAGCAATCAAAAATCAAATATAACAACAATGAGAAAACTGATTTATACCATTGGTGCGGCAGCATGCATATCGCTTGCCGCATGCACAGGCAGCAGTGAGTATGATGCCTATGTGGAATCACTGAAAGCGCAGACCGCCGCAGTCGACACCATCTCTTCGGCACAATCCTATGCCGCATTCCTGGAGAACCTCGCCACCGAAGCAGCCGAATTCGCCGGAAAAGATATCAAACTCAATGAAAAACAGACAGAGGAAATCACCCGCCTGAGTGCAGAGCTTCAAAAGGCTATAACTGCCAAATATGAGAAACTCGCACAAACCCCGATGCCTCTCCCCTCCCACTTCCCGGTTGTGGATACAGATACCGCAACCGTAAAATAAACGTATCGAACTACAGAATCCTCTAGAAAGGCCGTTGAGGGTTGATTCGTGAAATCAACCCTCAACGGCCTGTATATTAAAGTAACGGTTAGTCGGCACAAGCTGAACAACATTATCATCCAGACTATCCGGGCAGCCATCCGGCCTTCCGGGATTGATTTGCATAAACCCTTTATCAACCGGTATGCGCCAAGATACAGCACGGGCTACCACCCCCATGGTCATGCGCAGATTGAGTTCAACACATGGAATCAGGAAAAAAGTTCCACCAGATGCACGGGCTACCATCATATCGACACCTAAGAAACCACGATAGGCACCCTCCAGCATTCCCGTCAGGACGGATTCAAGACTACGCCGCACCTCGCCTAACAAGGATATATCGATGTACGTGGCAACATTCCGAATTATTTCTGAATCAGGGACAAGAAGATTCCCGGTATAAGCCGTTGAACGGGCGTTGTAGAACTGGGAATAACCATGGAAGCATACATTACCATCGGGATTGCATTCGAAAAGCATGGCAAAATCAAGCACTTTGTCATAAAACGGCTCAAGCATCACCGACCCTTGCTCCCTTATGACAGCCGCACAACGCTCAAGCATACGGGCAGGGGAAACACCGTCGCTGCACACCACCCCCCTGCCACTCGACGACCAAGGGGATTTGGCATAAAAACGATTATTGCACTGCATATACCGTTCCACCTCGCCGATTGTTGCAGCCTCCGCAGCCCCTGCCGGTGCGGATTGTCCAAAATTACCCCAATCAATCAGCCCTGCAAGCAAATGGTTAATCACGGTTGCCGAACGCCGGTGGCTCAACATCCTTACCTTTTCCAAATCAGGCAGATTGCGGTCAAGCACAGTCTCATTCACACCTGCATCGCGCCACTTGTTCGCGGTGTAGCCGCTCCATCCCCAAGGACACAGGGTGTCGACATCCAATCCTGCAAGAGAGGTCACAACTCGCGGACCGGCTCCGATTCGCAACGTGACATCACGTTCCCATTCAGCCAACGACAATGAGTATTCCTCATCGACAACCTCAGGAACAACCACATAATCCGACTCATCACCAAGCCACCACATCAGCGGAGCGCCATAACAGGCCAATAAGGCCGCCTGACGCGGAGGGGTAAAACGGGCGCAGCCGCGTCCCAACGCGATATCGTTTTCAGGGCAAAACAGAAAAGCTCGTTTCATAAATAAACCATCATCTTGGGTAAGCAGCCCTGTCGGCCTCATAAAAAAACATTCACGGGCTTTTTCCAAATAGGGAACCGACACGGGCAACAGGCAAACCTACATTGCAAAATTACGAAAAAAGACGTAACTTTACATTTAGAAAACGGCGTCTGCCCCAACCGTCAAAACCAATGATGCCGTGACATAGAAAGTTACACGCACCCCTTACATTACATATATGAGCGATGTCATAAGGTTGCTGCCCGACTCGGTGGCAAATCAGATAGCCGCAGGCGAAGTAATCCAGCGCCCGGCATCCGTAATCAAGGAGCTTGTGGAAAATGCCGTAGATGCAGGCGCCTCATCCGTAAAAATAATATTGCGTGACGGCGGAAAGAACCTCATCCAGGTAATCGACGACGGATGCGGGATGTCAGATACCGACGCCCGCATGGCATTCGAGCATCATGCAACCTCTAAAATCAAACAGGCTACCGACCTGTTCGACCTCCACACAATGGGATTCCGGGGCGAAGCCCTCTCCTCGATTGCCGCTGTAGCGCAAATCGACCTCCGCACAATGCGACGCGGCGACACCATCGGCACCCACCTGCAGATTGCCGCATCGAAATTCGAAAGCCAGGAGGCCGACGCCTGCCCGGCCGGTACAAACCTGTCGGTGAAAAATCTATTCTTCAACTTCCCTGCTCGCCGCAAGTTCCTCAAAAAAGATTCCGTAGAGCTTACACATATAGTGCATGAATTCGAACGTCTCGCACTGGTCAACCCCGATAAGGAATTCCTGCTGGTGCATAACGATGTGACCCTACACCAATTGCTGCCAGGCTCGCTCAAGCAGCGTGTGGTCGATCTTTTCGGCAAGTCGCTCGACCGCCAGCTGATTCCGGTCAGCACCGAGACATCATTGGTAAAAATCACCGGGTTTGTCTCGCATCCTGAAAATGCCCGGAAACGCAACCCGTTGCAATATTTCTTTGCAAACGGGCGCAACATGCGCCATCCCTATTTCCACAAGGCAGTGCTGTCGTGTTACGAAGAGCTGATACCGTCTGACCACCAGCCCAATTATTTTTTGAAATTCGAAGTCGATGCCTCTACAATCGACGTAAACATACATCCCACAAAAAGCGAAATCAAATTCGAAAACGAAGCACCTATATGGCAAATCCTGGTGGCGGCAATAAAGGAATCGTTAGGAAAATTCAATGCAGTCCCGGCAATCGACTTCGACAGCACCGACTCCATCGACATTCCCGTGTTCAACCCTTCGGCATCAGCCGGATTCACCACTATTCCCGACGATAACGACTATAACCCGTTTGCTCCACAAAGCAACCGGAATACGGCCCCATCCAAAACCGAACCAAGACACAGTGGGTTAAAGGCATCACGGTTCAACAGCCGTTCGGATTCATTTTCAGATTGGGAAAAACTATATGAAGGTTTTCAAAATGCCGACATTCCGGATATTGACCTGAACATCCCCTCCGATTTGGCATCCACCTCAGCAACAGGTTACGAAAGTGTGCTTTTGAACAAAACTCACGACGACCTGTTTATCCCGTCCTCTATAACCACCCAACCCTTGCTCCCGGAATCCGAGCCAACCGAAGCACCCGGTTTGCTGCAGTTGCGCAACAAATACCTCATAGTGCCGTCACGTAACGGGCTGATGATTATCGACCGTCATCGCGCACACGTTAAAGTGTTGTATGAAAAATACGCGGCCAGCACAGCCAACGCTGTTATGGAATCACAACAAAGCCTTTTCCCCGAAACGCTAACCCTGTCGGCTTCTCAAAGCATAACCCTTGACAGCATGCTCGACGACGTAAAAAAACTCGGGTTCGACCTATCATTTCTTGGCGACAACGTATGGAGTATCAACGCCCTCCCGGCAGTCGCGGCAAAACTGAATCCCGGTGATACACTGATGAAAATGATTGACGATGTGGCTCAAGGCACCGCCACCCCCGGCAGCACACTCCATCACCGCGTACTCCTTTCGATGGCACATGCCGCAGCAGTCCAACCCGGTCAAATCCTGTCAGAAGCAGAAGCCGAATCACTTCTCAGCGATTTCTTCTCCCTCCCCGACCCTGCCTACACCCCCGACGGCCTCCCCACCTTCTTCACCCTCGACTCCGCCGAAATCGCCAAGCGCCTCTCATAATCATACCAACCAAACTATCGCATTGCAATGCCGACACCTCTACCAACAAACGATATAAATCTATTTTCCGGGCTTGAGAGCACAAATAGCTGGGAAGAAAAATCATTCGCCTATCCACAACGCAAAATCCGGCTAGCAACCTCATTCAGCGGGATAGGTGCCATAGAGCATGCTTTCCAAAGATTGAAACTAAATTATGACATCGTATTTGCAGGAGACATCGACGATAAATGTAAAAAATCCTATCTGACAAACTATGGTATTTCTGAGGATAGATGGCACTCCGATATACACAACTTAGATGCAACGCCTTATTTTGGAAAAGTGGATTTATTCGTAGGAGGAGCGCCATGCCAGGCATTCTCGATGGTCGGTAAACGCAAAGGATTCGAAGATACAAGAGGAACGCTTTTCAGGGAATTTGCACGCGTGGTAAAAGAATGCCAACCCAAAGTATTTATTTTTGAGAATGTAAAAGGACTGCTTAGTCATGATAATGGTAACACTTGGGACGTAATCAGGCATACATTTGAAGACTATTGCGGCTATCATATATATTTCAAAGTTCTGAACAGTAAAGACTTCGGCATACCACAACACCGTGAAAGGATTTTTTGTATAGGGTTTAAGGATTATGCTGATTTCGTTTTCCCATCACCTATACCCTTACAATACAGGATGTATGATTTCCTGGAAGACTTCATCGACACCAAATATTTTTTACGTGAAAAAGGAATCAAATTCGTAACATCGAGTAAAAACCGAAATAAATGTTACACCCAGATAAATGGGGATATAGCACTATGCCAAAAAAGAAACCAGCAATTCAACTGGCACGGTGACTTTGTTTTCCATCCTCAAATGCAATCAGAACCGTTTGAAGAAGGATGGAATGATTTCATTTTTGACATCAACGAAGTCGAAGAAAAATATTATCTATCTGAAAAAGTCAAAAAATACGTTTTAACACCAGGTACAAAAAATTTCCGCACGTCCATTGAAACCGACTTGGACATTGCACGACCTTTATTGCAATCAATGCATAAGATGCATCGAGCCGGGGTCGATAATTATGTTACCCATAAAGGCCGGATTCGCAAACTTACCCCCAGGGAATGTCTGCGGTTAATGGGATTTAAGGATTCATTTAAAATCGTTGTGTCTGATACATCCATGTATCAGCAGGCAGGCAACAGCATTGTGGTTGATGTGCTAATCGCAATTCTGAAACAACTTGACATCACTAAATACGGAGAATAACCATGAACATCGAGGGAGAAAAATTCCAAGTCATCGACACCTTAAATTCACCTATCACCGTGCCTGATTGTTTTGTGAAACGCGATTCAAAAATCGGCACTGGGAATGGGGAGGCAAAGCTATATATTGCACCAAAAACAATAATGCATACGTTTTTTGGTACAAACCAATTCGCAGCCAAATGCTTCCTATTGCAAAGCGATTTGATTTCTTACATGAATACCCTTCATGCAGAATATCTAAATCCGTCACAACCATATCGTTCTGCCGATAAAATGTCAGAACTTTGGCGTAAGCGTATGGCCACTATAGGAAATTTACCTCCTGTAATTGAATTTACGGTCTATTCCCAAGACCAAATATCAGGAGTCCGCGGATATGTAAGTTCAAAAGATTTCGGATACCAACTTATCAGGGAAATATCCCTACCGTTAGTAACATATATTTCAGTGATGCAACTCCATGATTCAAAAGAATCAACCATCTATTATTGGAAACTATTCGCTGACTTTGACGCCATATCCGACAAACGCAATGCTTTAGTATTCACATACGGGAAAAAAGCCAAACCAGAAGAGCATACACCATCGAAAACGTTAAGTACCCGTCAACTGAATATTCGTAACGCACGTCAAGGCCAAGGTATATATCGTGACAAGTTACTTGCTGAATGCCCATTCTGCCCTATTACGATGATTAATGATGAACGACTACTTATTGCCAGCCACATCAAACCTTGGGCAGTGGCATCTGATGATGAAAAAATTGACCACAAAAACGGCTTTATATTGTCACCTCTTTATGACAGGTTATTCGACAAAGGATTTATAACATTCTCAGAGAATAGAAAAATCATTATATCGAACTGGTTATCCCCTGCCAATAAAAAAAGGATAGGACTACATGAGGGTCAGTTCATTCAGATGTTGCCACTTGACAATGCAAGAGAACAATATCTAAAATTCCACCGCACCTCTGTGTTCAAAGGATAATCGGCGCAAGTATTGGAGAGAGTTTTTTAGTTAATCCCTTGACATAATACTCGGTAGAGGGCGTGGAGGGGAAGCCCCATCACGTTGTAGTAGTCGCCGTGGATGGATTTTATCCCAATATAACCAATCCATTCCTGGATGCCGTAGGCCCCGGCCTTGTCGAGCGGGCGGAAATGCTTTACATAGAATTCTATTTCGGCAGGAGTCAGGCAGTCGAATTCAACCTCTGTGGTTTCTGAGAATGTTTCTATCCTACCTGCATGCACAACGGTGACACCGGTCACAACTTTATGTGTGTGCCCCGATAAACGAGAGAGCATTTCACAGGCATCGGCCTCTGTATGCGGTTTGCCCATAACCTCACCGCAACATATCACAACGGTGTCGGCAGTAACGAGGATTTCGTTATCGGCTAATTCCGACAGATAAGCTTCCGCCTTCTTTCGTGAAATATAGGATGCCACTTCCTCAACGGGCAAAGATTGCGGATAGCTTTCATCCACGTCCTTGACAGCAGCCTGGTGTACATCGACACAAAGACTCCCCAAGAGTTCACGCCGACGTGGCGACGCGCTTGCCAGCAATATCCTTTTCCCCACCAACCAGTCGACAGTGCATTTATTGCAATCCATGTATCAATTCTATCTATAAGTAAGTCGTGGCAATTTATATCACCACCCGCAGGCACGGTCGGTAACCGGCCATTCCCCTTTGGCCCGCAGGATTTCCTCCAAAAGGTCGCGAGCAACACCACACCCACCGTTAAAGGGGGAAATATAGTTTGCCACACCAAGGATATCAGGGACAGAATCGGCGGGAGCCACAGCCAGACCGGCCATGGTCATGCAGTCACGGTCAGGAACATCATCACCTACATATGCCACCTCACCGGGCGTAAGCTCATTCTCTTCCATCCATTCCTCAAAAACCTGCTTCTTCATGCCGGCCTTCAAATAGACATCCGTAATGCCTAGATTATTGAAACGGGCAATCAGCCCTTCGCCGGCAGCGCCGCTTATAATGGCGATATGCATGCCTTTACGAACGGCAAGCTGCAATGCATAACCATCCTTTATATTGGCCATCCGCTGCGGGTTACCGTCGGCGCCCAAAGGTACGACATTGGGAGAAAGCACTCCGTCAATATCAAACACAACACCCTTTATCAAGGTAAGGTTATAAGGGATTTTGCTCATCGTATTAGTTATATTGCAACGTATATCGTAAGGTTAGAATCTTTCTAAAGCTTATAATTGCACTTCCAGGTTATTTGCCGAATTTATCCATTATCGCATCCGACAACAACCTGTAGATTTCCCTCTTGTCAGGGGGAAGCATAGCCAGGTGCGATTCTATGATGTCGGTATCATGGCGGCGAGCCGGGCCTGTCATAGCCTCTGCCGGTGATATATCCCGGAGCTTTCCAAGGGTAACTTTAAGAAGTGGCATCAGGTAATTGATGGTCAATCCTTCCGAACGAAGGATTTCATCAGCCTCCACCCACATCAGGTTGGCAAAATTACATGCAAAAACCGCCGCAAGGTGCAACACTTTGCGACGACTGCTATCCGCCTCCTCCACGCTACGTGAGATGCTGTTGGCAAGACTGATAAGCGCATCGCACACATCCCTGTCAACACCTTCGATAAAGAACGGCACCTCCGACACGTCAACATCCAAATCGCGTGTAAAAGTCTGTAGAGGATAAAAAACCCCGTAACGGCTCTTATAGCCCTTAAAGACATCAGCAGGAACACTACCCGAAGTATGCGCCCAAATACCCGGAAAATCAGGAGTTCCAGCCACTATTTCAGCCACACGGTCATCGTTGACCGAAATAAGGTAGAAATCCGCATCTGGCAACAATTCATCCAAATTATCCGAAGCAAGGCAACCGCCCCCTACCATGTCGGCAAGGCGCCCGGCAGTTTCAATATGACGGCTCACGACCTGGCATACACAGGCCGATTCAGACAGCGCCATGGCAAGGTGGGTTGCCACATTACCGGCGCCTATGATACAGATACGACTGCCTATTTGCGCCATGTGCCGAGATGCACTTTCTCCCACTGAAGCTTCTCAGGGTCGATGGGACGGCGCTGTTCGTTTTTATGACCCAATGTCAGAATACACAGCACGCCAAACTCTTCCGGGATGCCTAGTGCTTCACGCACATAGTCTTCCGAAGCCTCGCCATCCTCACGATAGCGGTCGCGCACTTCAACCCAACATGAACCGAGACCAAGATCGGCAGCCTGCAACATCATAAACGATGCCGCAACCGATGCATCCTCAATCCATGCCTCCGACTTTGTCATATCAGAAGTAACGACCACTGCTACAGGCGCACCGGCGATAGATGTGGCATAGTTTGGCTTGCATTGGCTGAGACGCTCAAGCATTTCCTTATCCTCTACCACTACAAACTGCCATGAACGTCCGCTTTTTGATGATGGCGCTGTCAAAGCAGCTTCGAGTATAAGCTTTAAATCCTGCGGATCAACCGGCTCATCAGTATATTTACGGATACTGCGACGGTTAAGCAACAGGTCATGAAAATTTTCCATATAATTAGGGGAGATATTTAACTGTCTGCAAATTAGTAATGCAGCTTCGACACGACTGTACAGGTATCCCTATCTGCGGCAAATCCAGGCATCAGGCTGGCCGACCAAATCCATTTGGGCTGTCGCACCGGCATATGTTGAAGCCGTGGCGGAATAAACCCTGTAACGGCCATCTTTCTCCAAAATCCCAAATGACCGGCCTGAATGAGAACCGACATATAGGTCAGCCTGTTCTTTGGTCGGGAAAGAAGCTACAATAACACAATATCGGTCACTGTCATTAAAACGCGCTGCAACTGCTGAAGGTTTAGGCATGTCACCGTTAAGAGCCATCGAAGCATCACTGGTCACAGCTACAGAATCGGTCTCTACGGGCTGTTGGGCTTTTACCATGCACAACGAAGCCAGCCGACCGACGGTTTCAACATCGGCAGCAAACTCTTTAACATCAGCAACAGGAATCTCATGGTGGATTTCGACCGGCACCGGGGCAATAGAAGCCATACGTGTGGTGCGGTCAATCCTAATCGGAGAAACAAGGAAAAGCACAGTGGTTACAATAACGGCAAGCGAAGCCGCAATGCCTGTGGCATATGCACGCCAAGCACCGCCGTTGCGACGAACAACACGCTCTTCAACGGCAGCGGCAATTTCAGCAGCAGAATCATGCATATCGGCAGCGGCATTATCAAGCGGCAACACCTCTATCGGCTGAAGACCGTAAAACGGGCCGTTGAGAGAAGGCACACGGCTCGGCGCAAACCCTATCTGCCCTTCTGCCGAGACAAAGAAAATACCGAGGTTGCCAAACTGGAATTCGCCAAAGGCATCAAGCTGTCGGCGCATAAGTTCCACCTCTTCATCCAGACAACGCACAGCCGCCTCATAAGTAATCCCTTCCGCACGGGCTATAGATGATGCAAGCATCCCGTCGGAAGCGGAAAGCATCCCGTTAAACGCCAGGCAACGCGAAGGCGGATGGATTACAGTATCATTATCAGCATCAAAATGCGCCGGCACATAATTGCACAGCAATGCCCCCAATCCAGGAAGCACCACGCAGTCATGCCCGCGTAACAACATTTCCACATATGCCGATAACGAGTTCATAATGCAAAGTTAACAATAATCCGCCAAAGTGCAAAAATCTTTTATAAGGCTTTTAAGCTTACGAATCCGTTAATCACACAACCATGGAAAGTTACACCTATATTCCTTTTTTCAAAAAATACCTTATAAGCAGGTAACCTCCCACAATCTGGACAAGCATACCGGGCATCCCTATCCTGAAATCCTGGAATGCAACAAACCATGATGCACCCATAAGCCACTCCCCGACCGTTCCTAAAGCCTGGTATGCCACAACCACCGACAGCATCACAACCAAAGACACATTCCGAAACAGATGTGCGGCAACCGAAGCTGAAATTGCCAGCAAAGATGACTTCATCATTATGACCGGCAACAGTTCCGGTGCGGGCATGCCGAAAACAACGGAATTAACCAACGGGGAGGCCACTGCTGTAAGCAAACCTACGCGCCAACCCATCAGATAGGCGCCTACAAGGGTGAAAAAATATATGGGAAGCCATGTAGCCCCAGCGCCAGGCACCAAATGACACAATTGCGGCAACATTATGTTCCCAAGCAAGAATATCACGGCATACATATAAGTGCGCACATCGGTAAACCCCATCCTACCGGCATCACCAACAGCCAATGCATTTGTCCTATTCATATATTCTGATATTTTATTTTTTCAATTATTTCTTTTTATTCCAACTAATGAAAACCATCCATGCCCATTATCATTCCGAGACACCCGGAAAAATTACAATACTTTCATGTCATGCAAGAACCCCTCTATCATCGGAAGGCATTCCTGAGGGGTGGAGCATTCACGGCACAACGATTCTACCGGGCAGGGGCCTGTGCCTGAACGGTTGATAATCATCGCGACCGGTTTGTCAAACCTGACATCTACCCCTGCATCCTGCAAAATCCTCAATGCAGGCTCGCTGATGACAAGAGCATAAACGTCCACAACCCCGCCAAGCACCATCAACGCCGCAGCGCCTTTCCCCACAACCTTGTCAGCCAACGAGGCTCCGAAAAGCACCCCTGGAGTTTCTTTATATATGGAAAACAGGTCGGCTACCCCCCTGCCATCGAACACATATGTATTTCCGTTGTTTACGATAGCCAGGGAATGCCTCCCGCTTTCAAGCAGTTCGACAGGAGATGGCGTCATAGCGCGTTTTGTTTCAGTTGTTCTACAAACCGGTCGATGCGGCCTAGCTCTGCCGGTATGTCAATGCCCTGCGGGCAATGGCTCACACATGTGTTGCACCCTATGCAATGGTCGGCCTGACGGAGCTTGGGCACCGAACGGTCATAACCGACCAAAAACGCACGCCTGGCCTGACGATAATTTTCTGCCTGGCGGCTTTCGGGCACATTCCCTTGGTTCACACATTTATTGTAATGGGTCAGCACGGCAGGTATGTCAATCCCGTAAGGGCACGGCATACAATATTTGCAATCGTTACATGGCACAGTGGGATATTGCATCATGATATCGGCTGTGTCATACAGGAACCGCACCTCCTCTTCCGACAGCGGCTTGAACGGGCAATAGCTACGCAGATTGTCAAGCAGATGCTCCATATAAGTCATCCCGCTCAACACCGTCAGCACCCCTGGCGCATTGGCAGCAAAACGAAACGCCCACGAAGCCACACTGCGCTGCGGTTCCCGCTGTTTCAACCGCGCCACGATATGATCGTGAACCTTCGAAAGGCGTCCGCCTAGCAACGGCTCCATGATGACGGCAGGAATCCCCCTCTTTTCAAGTTCGGCATAAAGATATTCCGCATCCGTGTTTCTCGGATTGATTTCCCTGGCATGTTTCCAGTCAAGATAATTGAGCTGAATCTGCACGAAGTCCCATTTATACTTGTCATGTAGTGACAGCAGGTAGTCAAATACCTTTATATCCCCGTGATATGAGAACCCGAGATTGCCGATACGTCCGGCCTCACGTTCTTCCACAAGGAAATCCAACACCCCGTTGTCAAGATAACGGCCATGCAACGCCTCCATACCCCCCATCCCGATTGCATGAAGCAACATGTAGTCTATTTTGTCGACCTGCAGCTCCTTAAATGAATTATGGTACATCTTCAAAGATGCCTCACGGCTCCATGTCTCAGGGGCGAAATTCGACAATTTTGTAGCAATATAGAATTTTTTCCTGGGATGACGCTTAAGGGCGATTCCGGTGGCACGTTCGGAAAAACCTTTGCAATAGGCAGGCGATGTATCGAAATAGTTGACACCATGGGCAATAGCCGTGTCGACCAATGCATTGACGGTTTCCTGGTCAATCACCTCGTCACCGTTCTCATCCTTTACAGTAGGCCACCGCATGCATCCGTAGCCGAGCACCGACACCTTTTCACCGGTTTTAGGATTCTCGCGGCACGTCATTTGACCGGTGGGTATATCCGGCATCGCCGTGATTGCCTCGCCGTCGGCAGGATTTCGTTGCGGATGGCAACCGGCCAATGCAGCTGCCGTCACCGCCGACCCCGCACCAAGGCGTGTCAGAAATCCCCTTCTCGATATGTTGCTGTTTGTCTTTTCCATTATCTTATTCATCATCAGATTATGCGGTGAATTTGGTGCCCCTCCACATATATGGCACTGAACGGCCTTGCCGGGCAAAGATTCTCACACGCCCCGCAACCGATGCAGCGTTCATCGTTCACCACCGGTATTTTTAGAGAATCAGGATTGGAGGCTTCCGAAGGAACCATCGTGATAGCCCCGGCAGGACAATGGCGGGCACAGTTGCCACAGCTCACGCCGTCAGTCAACGGCACACAGTTCTCTTTGACCCAAACGGCATGCCCTACCTGAATCGACGATTTATCCTCCACAGAAATCCGGTGTATAGCACCGGCAGGACAGACTTCGGAGCATTTCGTACATTCCGGCCGACAATAACCGCGCTCATACGATGCTTCCGGCTGAAGCATACAGTCCAACCCATCCGACGGACGCAATACGCCGTTCGGACAGGCAGCCACACACAGCTGGCACCCGGTGCAATGCTGACGTAAATGCCGCACACCCCTTGCCCCTGGAGGCACAATCGGCGTGTGACGTTTAGGAATCTTTTTATCCAAAATAACAGCGAGGCCGCCGTCAACGGTTTTACCCTGCGCACCGGCCACAGCCGCAGCAGTCAATGCAAGCCCGGAGGCCAGGAATTCACGTCGCCCTGAAGCAGGCTTCGCCTCACCCGGTCGCGGCTTCACTCCGTTTTTATTATCTGATACGGCACCCGACACCCTGCCACGCATAACGTAGCTGATTGCCCCATGACGGCAATTGTCGATACAGTCGAAACATGACACGCAACGGCTATAATCTATAGAATGATTTTTCGAATCGATACACGATGCCTTGCACCCCTTTGCACACAACCCGCAGGCGTTGCATTTTGACTGGTCAATCACAGGCTTGAACAACGAAAATCGCGACAGAAAGCCCAACACCGTCCCTACGGGGCACACAGTGTTGCAATAGGTGCGTCCGTTACGAAGCGCAAGTATCGCGATAACAACCAATGTAACCACCGCCACCCCAAAAGTCCATGCGCTGCGAATCCAAATATCAGTCGCATAAAACATGTAACTGTCGGCTCTATCAGCCAAATATGCCAGCACATTGTTCACACCGGCATAAACAGGCGACAAAAGGCTTTGCACCATACGCCCATAGGCGCTATAAGGCGCAACCAATGCCGCAAACGACGTCAGGCCGACAACCAATGCCAATATAAACAGCACCAAAACCCCATAACGCAACCAGTTCATCGCCGGTGAATAACCAAACCGGTAGCGTAGCTTCCCTTTACGTCCACGCAAGCGTGAAATTATATCCTGGAAAACTCCCAACGGGCATATCACCGAGCAATAAACTCGCCCGAACAAAAGCGTAAACGCCACCAATGCAAGCACAACAGCTACATTCAGCGCCAATACGGCAGGCAAAAACTGAATCTTGGCCATCCATCCAAGCCATGCATGCACCGTCCCGGTAAAATCAAGGAACAGCAATGTTATCCCCACAATGAACAACAAAGCCAGCCCCACCCTTATCTTCCTTAGCATAATGTGTAAATGATTAGTAAACCGATACTAGCAAAAGTACAAAATATTTTCCAAAATCGTATAACCGGCATCAGACATCCCCGGCCTCTGTTCAGGCATCGATGGCCATTATGTCAGCCTCGAAAGTGTCCCTGTTTATAGCACGGTTACGCAATTTGTTGCGGTAGGCATAAATGGTGTTCACACTATAGTTTAGAATCTGGGCCACCCTGGGGGCATCGTCGATGCCCAAACGCATAAACGCCAGTATCCGCAAATCGGAATTCAGGAGTTCCCCCTCAGCCAGCTCTATCTGCCCGTCTGGACGCAGCAACGCGTTGACCTTCTCAACAAACGACGGATAGATGTGTAGAAACGCATCGTCAAACACAGAATAAAACTCCTTGCTCTGCTCATCGATGAATTTTCCCGACTTCGTGATTTTGAACAGCTCGTCGACCTGCCCGGCCGAAATCTTACGGTTGGCAAGTTTGCAGAATTGCTTCAATTTATCCATATAAATGGAGCACAAGGCAAGGAAGCGGCTTATATACACCTCTTTAGTGCGGTTCGATTCTTCCAGGTTGCGTTTCATCATGGCCACACGGGTAAGCTGCCGACGAAGGAAATATATGGCTATAACCAGCGCAAGGAGACATACGATCAATATGGCCATAACAATGTAAATCAACCTGCGCCATTGTGCAATCTGATTCAGATGGTCATTTTCGATAACCGTAAGCAATTCCGAAGTCTGCGACATCCTGACCGAAGCTCGTCCGTCAACCACATTGTTCATAGCCACAATCAGATAATCATGCGCCCTCCTCGTATCGCCCAGTTCAAACAGGACACCGCCTAATTCTTGCAGCGAGGTAACCTCCAATGTCGCCAGGCGCGTGTCGGTGATAGCAGAAAGAGCAAGATAATACAGATACTCGTTTTTATCTCCTCTCGTTTTGGCTATCGACGCCAGGATATGGCAGACTATGGCATATGAAGATGTGTCAGGATTCATCCCTTCCACCAGACCTTTAAGCAGCTTCCGGCTTCTGGCATACTCCCTGCACGAATAGAGATATTCCCCGAGATGCAGACGATACTCCACGGAACCATTGTCAAGATAAGGCAACAAATCCCTTTCAGCCTCGACAGAACGGTTATACCAATAATCATACGACGATATGAACCCGTCATAATAATTCGAAATATAGGAAAACATCTGCCTGGCCGACGAATAATACGTGCGCTTTTGGGCTGGGGAAAGACGAAACGAATCCACCATTTCGAACTCATCCACAGCATCGCTTATATACCCGCCAACCGACAAATAGATGGCACGGCGCATGCGGAATTCCGTTTCCAACGAATCAAGCCCCATAGAAAGAGCCTTTTCCAAACCCTGTGTGTAATAATACAACGCAGAATCATTGTTAAAGGAACTATAGTCACGCGCCATCCTCATCGTGCAGTCAAACCATTGACGGGAACCAGGCTGCGACAACCGCCTGTCATGCCTTACGGAATCGATACGCGCCACCCTTAACCGTTTATACTCATCCCGTTTGGCAACCTCACGGTCAAGCCTTGACAGCACCAGCTCCACATCACGGTTGCCGATTTCCGCGCCACCGGCATACGACCCGTTAAACACGGCTACCGATAAGGACACGACAACTACCAGCCGACCCAATAAACACATTATCTTTCTCATGGTATTATACATTCTACAAAGAAGCCAATCTGACTTCTGACACAAAATTACACATATTTTCCACCACCTCCAAAATTCACTCTCCTTAACACCGGCGCATCTTGCAGTATGGAAAAGAAAACGTAAATTTGCAAATTAAAAGCAATCATCACCAACAACTGACACGTGAAACTAAAAACGACAACCCTGTTCACCGCCTGCGGAATGATGGCCATCGCAGCCATTGCAGCCAATAACAATATAGTCGAGGAAGTGGCATGGATGGTAGGCGACCAGCCTATCTATAAAAGCGAGATAGAGGAAGCATACCAGCAGATGCTTTACGAAAAGACACCGATAAAGGGCGACCCCTATTGCGTTATCCCGGAGCAGCTCGCATTGGAGAAACTGTTTCTGCACCAGGCCGATATCGACACCATAGAAGCCGACGAATCAAGGGTTACAATGGCGGTTGAGCAGCGCATGAACTACCTTATAACCAACCTTGGGTCAAAAGAAAAAGTCGAGGAATATTTCCGCCGTCCCCTCCCCGAATTCCGCCAGCAGATGCAGGAAAACATGCGCAACCAGTCGCGCATACAGGAGGTGCAACGCAACATTTCAAAAGACCTGAAAGTAACACCGGCCGATGTCAGAAAATACTTCGACACATTGCCCGACGACTCGATTCCATATATCCCGCTACAGGTCGAAGCCGAGATTATCACCATCAATCCAAAAATACCGCAACAGGAAATCGACGATGTAAAAGCCCGCCTGCGCGACTATGCCGACCAGGTGAACCGTGGCGAGTCACAATTCTCCACACTCGCCATCCTGTATTCCGAAGACGGCAGCAACGTGCGCGGCGGCGAAATCGGATTTACCGGCAAAGGGCATCTCGAACCGGAATATGCAGCGGTGGCATTCAACCTCAACGACCCGAAAAAAGTTTCCAAAATCGTTGAGACCCAGTATGGTTATCACATCATACAGCTCATAGAAAAACGCGGCGACCGCATCAATACCCGTCACATATTGCTCCGCCCGAAAGTTTCCGACGAAGAACTGACACGCACGGTAAACCGCCTCGACTCCCTCCGCGCCGACATCCTGGCCGACAAATTCACTTTCGAGCAGGCTGCCACAGCAGTATCGCAGGATAAGGACACTCGCAACAACCACGGGCGCATGGTAAATCCCGAGGACAACACAACCCGTTTCGAAATGTCGCAGTTACCTCAGGAGGTTGCAAAAAAAGTAAACGACATGAACGTGGGCGACGTATCGGAAGCCTTCATAATGAAGGATCCCAAACGCAACCGGGATATAGTTGCCATCGTAAAGCTCACCAACCGCATCCCGGCGCATAAAGCCAACCTTTCAGACGATTATCAGACCATAAAAGGCATGTATGAGGAATCTGCACGCCAAAAAATGGTAAACGACTGGGTGACGAAAAAAATCAAAGACACCTATGTCAAAATCGAGGACAACTGGATTGATTGCGAATTCCAGCACAACGGATGGTTGAAAATCAAGAAATGACAAACGCCGGGAAGCAAACCCCGAATTCAAATCGACAGACTTCGGGAAAGCACAAAGCACGCGGCATGCATGCGGCATTCTGCATTGCTGCCGGAATGGTGTGCCTCTCTGTAATCGCCGCAGCCCAGCAACCCGGCCCAAAATCCAAGCCGGTAACGCCGGCACGGAAAGCCCTCCTGCAACCCGACAGCCTACCGATCAGCCCTACTATCCCAGGGGCAAACCGCTACCAACGCGACAAGGTGTTTTTGGAGCGTGCCAACGAGATGCGTGCCGAACAGGGAAAGGACTATCAGATTGTGGTAGGCGATGTGGAATTCCGCAAAGGCGACATGTTCATGTATTGCGACAGCGCCCATTTCTACGATAACCCCGGGGCACTCCAGGCCTACGGGAATGTCAGGATGGAACAGGGCGACACTCTTTTCGTCTATGCCGACGAGTTGAACTATGCCGACTCCACTCAACTTGCCATCCTTTATGCCGACCCCGGTAAAAAAGTGCGCCTGATTAACAAGGATGTGACCCTGACAACCGATGTCTTCAACTACGACATGGGGATAGAACTCGGATATTACGAGGTTGGCGGCGTGCTCACCGACAAAGAGAACCGGCTCGATTCATGGTATGGTGAATACAGCCCTTCAAGCAAAGATGCCCTGTTTAAGGAAAACGTCCACCTGAACAGCCTTGGAGAAAACGACACCCTCGACATATACACCGAGGAAATGCTGTATAACACCCTTACCCATATAGCAATCCTTGACACGACATCGACAATCATATCGGCCGACGGCACAATCTACACCACCAGCGGGGTGTATAACACCGAGACATCGCAAGCCGACCTTTACCATCGGTCGCTAGTGGTGGCCAGCAACGGCAACACCCTCACCGGCGACACCCTTTACTACGACCGCAACCTAGGTTTCGGCGAAGCATTCGGCAATATAGAGCTGACCGACACAACAAATAAAGTGATTCTTAACGGGGACTACGGCTTCTATTTCGAAATAGCCGACAGCGCACTGGTTACAGGCCGCGCACTGGCGAAAGAATATTCCTCGCCGTCTGACACGCTATACATGCATGGCGACACCATACGCACTTTCATTGTCATTACCCCCGAACAAGCGCTCAACGACTCTGTAACGGTTCCTGCCGACACCACCCATCACCTTATTGCCGCACCACACGTCAAATTTTTCCGCAACGATCTGCAAGGATTGTGTGATTCGATGACGTTCGTACAGCGCGATTCGATGATGTATATGAACTATCATCCTGTGGTGTGGAACGAGTCAAAGCAGATTTTCGGCAATGTGATACAGGTGCACCTGCGCGATTCCACCGCCGACTGGGCCAGACTCCCGGAATTCGGCTTCATGGCGGAATGGATTGACGAGGAATTCTACAACCAGCTCACAGGCAAAGAGATGTATGCCACCTTTGCAAACGGGACTATCAAACATCTTGATGTGAGCGGAAACGTGCAGGCCATCATGCTACCGATGGAAAATGATTCGACCTATAACAAGATAGCGAATCTTGAAAGCTCGTTCCTGTCGGCTGATTTCAAAAACCAGACCATAGAATATCTCAAGATGTGGCCTGAAACCCCCGGCACGATGACACCGCTCTACCTTGCAAAAAAAAGCCTGTTCTACCTGCCGCAATTCAGATGGTTGGAACCGTTACGCCCCACATCACCACAGGATGTGTTCAATATCCCACCGGAATTCCTGATGCTGATGGAAGAACCGCCATTCGGGCAGAAGCGCTCCCGGTGACACCTATTTACGATTTTCATACAACAAAATAAAACACCACTTATAACCCTTACCTGCCATGAATGCCCTTACAGCCGACCTGCTGGAATTCCTTGATAATTCCCCATGCAATTTCCTTGCAGTCAAAAACCTATCGGACAAACTCGATGCCGCAGGCTTTGAGAAACTCGACATGCGCGACGCATGGGACATCAAAACCGGTGGCCGCTATTATGTCACCAAAAACAATTCGGCAATATTCGCCTTCGTGGCGGGTGCAGGCTCGCCGGAAACAGGCTACAGGATTATATGTGCGCATTCCGATTCCCCGGGTTTCCGCATCAAGCCCAATGCCGAGATGACATGCTCAGGCAATGTGCTCAAGCTGAATACCGAGGTGTATGGAGGGCCGATTCTCTACACATGGTTCGACCGACCGCTGTCGATTGCCGGTCGTGTGATTCTTCGAGGCGCATCGGCGCTCGAGCCGCAAACACGCCTCATCAGGTTCACGCGGCCTCTTCTTACAATTCCCCATCTTGCCATTCACTACAACCGATCGGTCAACGAAGGGAACCCGTTGTCGAAGCAACGCGACATGCTGCCTGTAATGGCGATTCTGAACGATAAATCCGAAAGTAACGGCTATCTGCTTAACCTGGTGGCAACGGAACTAGGCGTAAACACAAGTGACATACTCGACTTCGACCTCACCCTTTACGACACCACACCGGCCTCACTTTTCGGCGTCGGAAACGAATTCATATCGGCAGGACGCATCGACGACCTCGAAATGGCTCATTGTGCGGCATCTGCCTTGATTGGCAGTCTGACCAACCCGACAGAGTGCACGGCAACCCGTGTCATGGCTATTTTCGACAACGAGGAAACCGGATCGGGAACCAAGCAGGGAGCCGCCTCACCGGTATTGAAAACCATTCTGCAACGGATAAACCGGGCATTGGGCGGCAATGACGAGACGTTCAGCCGTGCCGTGGCCTCATCGTTCATGATTTCGGCGGATAACGGGCATGCAATACATCCAAACTACGAAAGCAAACAAGACCCCACCAACCACCCGGTTCTAGGTGGCGGCCCTGTTATAAAAATCAATGCGAATTGCAAATATATGACCGATGCCGAGTCAGCCGCAGTGTTCCGTGCGATATGCGAGGAAGCGGAAGTGCCGGTGCAGACATTTGTCAACCACAGCGATGTTGCCGGAGGCTCTACGCTAGGCAACATCCTGACATCGCAAATCGACCTGCGTGGAGTCGATATGGGGGCGCCCCAGTGGGCAATGCACTCCTGCCGCGAAACTGCCGCAGTTGCCGACCACCTTTACATCATACGCGCATTCACACGGTTCTACAGCATGTAGCGACACGGGTGATTGCACACCGCCCAGGTCAATTCACCGGGCGCATCCTCACCTTTGCCGAAGGGTTAAGCTTCTTACCCTTGAAATCAGTCTTAATATAATCGATTAAATCGTTGTAAAGTATTTTGTCACTTCTGGCAATCTTCCTGCCTCGTGTCAAAGGCTCCATATAATCACCACCATTGGCAAGATAGTCGATGGTGGCAACTTTATATGTCTTACCTGCATCAAGCGGGGTGCCGTTTATTATAATCGATGTGCAGGTGTCAGTTTCCGGGTCGAAAACCACATCCACCCCGTTGCTCACCCCGTCGCCGTCGCGTCGTGCCATAACGTCAAAGGCATCCGCCAGATCAGAACCTTTCAATTCGATAACCACCACTCTGTTGTCGAATGGTTGCATCGTGATAATCTGCCCCTGGGTTATATCACCTTTCGGTAACCCGCAACGTATGCTCCCCTTGTTCGTCAATGCAAGGTCTGCCTTGCCATTGGCCAACTTACCGGCCCTGGCAAGGACAAAATCCGACAGGAAATTCAATAACGGAGCCTCATCGCTCTCAAGTTCCACCGCACTTTTCCCGATTTTCCTTTTCATCATCTCCTCAACCCCGGTGCGATAAGGGGCAAGTACAGAGTCAAGCGAATGGTCTATACGGGCGTCAAGACGTGAATCTATCAAAATCTGACGATAAACCGGAAGCTTATCTCCGATGCTGTCCAAATCTATTTCCACTTCGGTCATCAACAGGCCGCTTTTCCCGTTCTGGGTCACCAGCACAGAGTCGCCTTCGGCATTGCGTACCCATTCCATCCCGCTACCCGGTTTGATTACCGTATGCGTATGCCCTCCCAAAATCACATCTATATCCTCCGATGCAGCAGCTATATCCTTGTCGGACGGTGCGACTTCATCATATCCCACATGGGTCAGAGCCACCACCATATCGACCTTCTCGTTATGTTTGAGATGCCATGCGGTTGCATTGGCGGCTTTTATCGCGTCGAGATATTCCACCCCGTCGTAGTTCCCCTCTGAAATCATCCCTTTCGGGTTAAGGTTCAGTCCGATTATACCGATTTTCTTATCACCGTATTCCCTTATGGCATATGGCTTGAAGAATGGTTCAAGCCCGCTCCCATCCAGGTTGTAATTTGTTGTAAGCCAACCGACATCACTATGTTTCAGGTTCTCCGCCAATGCCTTGACCCCGTTATCGAAGTCATGGTTCCCGACTATGGCGTAGTCATAGCCCAAGGCATTCATCATCCGGGTTTCAACCCCGCCCCCGTAAATCGTAAAAAACAGGGTGCCTTGCACGGCATCACCGGCATCCATCAACAACACATTGGGATGCGCCGCACGGATACTGTCGACAACAACCTTGCGGCGCTGAATCCCCCCTAGCCCCTTATCTGTAGGGTCTATCTGGCTATGGGTGTCGTTTGTATGCAACAATACCAGCTTTTCCGCATCGGCGGCAAGCCCTGCGGCAGCCAGTGCCGCCAGGCATATAATAAGGGACTTTGTATTCATCTTCTTTTATCTTAGGCAATTTATATCCCGGAATAGTCATCACAGTGTTTTATTCCCGGATGATGGTTCCTACTACTCTATCTTTAATGCGAATTTAGCCACTTTATCATATAGGGAACAAATTTTACCCGCATAATCGGCAAAAGCAATAATAAAAATCGCTATTTTTGATGAATGGAATCATTTTTGGAACTCGTTGCCATGATGATTTGCCCGTTCATATGCCATAAGCCAAATGTCACTCACATCATTCTTCCAAAGGAAACGAAAATCATTAAAGCCGCAAATTGGGAAACGCCCCATGATAATGGTTGCCCCTGACAAATTCAAAGGCACCCTGACCGCCGGGGAAGTCACCGCATTGATATCCGACGCACTGGTTGAAGCGTTTCCAGGCGCCGGAATCCTCCGATGCCCTATGGCCGACGGAGGGGAAGGCACAGCTGAAATAATAGCCCGGAATCTCGGCCTCTCCCCTGCCACTACAACCGGCCATGATGCAATGATGCATGACATTGAAATAGGATTCTTTAAAAACGGAGATACCTGCGCTGTCGATGCCGCTGCAATAGTCGGGTTGGCCATGCTGGCCCCATTGCCGCTACGGCCGTGGGAAGCCTCTACCTACGGACTTGGTGAGTTCATACTTGAAATGCTCCGACAGGGTTTCAAACGCATAATCATATGTATCGGCGGGACGGCCACTGTCGATGCAGGAGCAGGCATGTTACAAGCCCTTGGAGCAAGGTTCCTTGATGTGGAAGGGAATCAGATTTCCGTCAGGCCAATAACAGCCGCCAATCTCTCTTCCATCTATTCCATAGATTTCAGCGGGATTGACCGCAACCCGATCAAAGAGGCAGTAACAGCATTGGCCGATGTCGATGTGCCATTGCTGCCATCGTGCGAAGGCGAAATGTCGGCACTCGACTTTGCACCGCAAAAAGGGATTCAGGTCAAAGAGCTGCCTATGCTGCGAGCCTCGCTGGAAAATTTCCGTAACGCTATCGACAACGCATTATACACACCCTCCGTCCAACCACCCTTCCAAGGCGCAGGAGGCGGACTGGGATATGCCCTGCACCGAATCCTGCGATGCAGGTGCATCAAAGGTTCCGACAATATCATCGACAGCTACGATATTCTCCATGCCGCTCCCACCAACGCTGACGAAACAGCATATGACACATCTGTCACAGCCAGCCCACTTCCGAATTGCATAATTACCGGGGAAGGCTGTTTTGACGCACAATCACTCCATGGCAAAATAACAGGCGCTATTATAGAACGAGCCTCGGCTTTAAGCATCCCTGTGATAGTGGTTGCCGGCATAAGCCGGATAGACAACGCCGCTTTACCCGAAAATGTGACAATACTTACCACATCCGCCGGCAACCAGCCATATATTGATTCAATAAACCGACCTGGAGCGCTTATCACCCATGCAGCCGCGCTTGATTCCCTATACAGCACATTACCAACTGTAGTCCAAGCGGTTGCAGAAGCATCCCCCATTTGCAAAATTAATAGCAAGAGCTATTCTTGAAAAATATTTCCAAAACAGGTGAAAAATCACGCCAAAAGATTTGCAGATTTAAAAATATGTCGTAACTTTGCACTCGCAATTCGCAAGATAAGCGAACATTGAAAAGGATTGGCTCGCTAGCTCAACTGAATAGAGCATCTGACTACGGATCAGAAGGTTACAGGTTTGAATCCTGTGCGAGTCACTTTTATAACCCCGCTCTCCGACAAAGCAATGTTGGTTCGCTAGCTCAACTGAATAGAGCATCTGACTACGGATCAGAAGGTTACAGGTTTGAATCCTGTGCGAATCACATAAAGCGCCGATATGGTCTCACCATTCGGCGCTTTTTCATTATCCCCTAGAGATTGTCTGAAATTCCGTATCTTCGCAATAAAATAAATGAACTTACATCAGCATTCCTTACCTGGAATGCCAATAAGCTTGCAAACCGTAAATCCGATGATAACCAACCGTGAAGAAGTGCTTGAAAACGCCCTGCGCATTTTCGCCAAAATGAACTATGAGAAGGCAAGCCAAACGGAGATTGCCAAAGCCTGCGGGCTGTCAAAAGCAGGATTGATTTATTACTACCCCTTCAAGCTCGATTTGTTTATGGCGGTGGTCGATAAATATGTTTTCGGCATGCAGTCTGTTGCCAACAAATTCACATTCTCTGCAGGGTCTTTGTCAGAATTTATCGACCAGTATATTGCAGGAGTGGAACGGACTATGGGAAAGCTCATCGCCACGCTCGATGATGGCAGCAATCCGATGGGCTGCAGTTTCAATTTCTATTACTACCATCTGCTGATGCAGACCCGCATGTACTACCCTGACGTGGAACAGAAAATAGCCTCTGTATTCGAGCAGGATTACAGCGTATGGAAATCTGCAATAAAGGCAGCCAAAGATAACGGAGAGCTGCGTGAGGATGTTAACGTTGACGATGCCGCCTATATGTTCCGACATATGTTTTTCGGATTATCGTTCGAACAAGCATTCTCCAACGGGCTTGACACAAATCTGCTTGCAAACAAACTACACTTCATTTATTCCCTTCTAAAGAACTGATAACCAGCGGCAATCTCAAGCCAATGACCACTAAAAGCTGTAGCTGTCAACCGGTTACAGCTTTTTTTGCCACAAAACCAACCACTCGGTTTGTTTTTCAAATTATTTTCGTAATTTTGCCCTCGCAATAAAATCAATAAACCAACCTAAATAAAACCTCATGAAAAATAAATTCGTCAAAAACATGCTTGCGGCATCGGTATTGGCCGCTTTGCAAGCTCATGTGGGAGCTTCAACCCAGGCCCGGTGCCAGAAAACATAGTCGGCGATGCCCCAGGGGAACTGAAAGAAAAACTGTGCGACCTCATGGACGTTGCCGGAACCGATTCCACCAAAGTGGAATTTGCCGAAATCACCACCATGTTCAACTACCGTCCCGGCGACAATACAGCACACGCACACATCCAGATTATATCACCCGGCGACAAAAACAAAATGGAACAGCTTGACTGGGACGATATGAAAGACCGCCGCAATCACTATGAACGTTACGGCCTCACCGTATCCACACAGGTAAGTCAAGACCTGGTCGATACCTATGACGGCTACAAAGACATGCTGTTTACCTACAATGACATCAAAAAATATCTCGACAACCTACCCACATATTGCAACGAGGCCATCGAAGCATCAGGTTACAAGGATAACGCATACATCAGCAACTTCGAAATCAATGTTGACGGCGCAAGCATAAGCGTCAGCCACAAAGAAGGAAATATCTCTAAGACTTATGGAATATCACCTGACGGCAGCCATATCATAATCCCCGAATAACCCTCCCGGTTATCTGACTTTGAATCACCCATTATTGTCATAAAATCTTGAAAAGAGGGCTGCTGTCTCAGCACAATGTCGGCGGTGTTTCAAAATTCTGAATTTTGAAACACCGCCTTGCTTTTAGCCCGGAGGCAAGGGGGGGTAATGTATGCCATAATGAAAGCTATCTGCGTGACTCCTGGGTGCCAATCAGATTCTGTACACCCATCATAATCCATACAGACACGACAAACGGGGCTGTCAAAGTAATAACACCAGAATTTATCCCTATAATCTGTAACACCGTGGATAGCACAACCGAGCATACTGCCCATATGCAACTTTGCCAGGCAACCCCTCCCATGGCTATAGCGCATAGCACCCCATTATACCCCATCATTCCGGCATTCAAGCTTGAAGCATCCACATCCAGGAGCATCGCCAAAGGAATAGGGATAAGTGTTCCTGCAACAGCATAGAGCGCCCCTACCCCGGAATTAATCAGAATGCCTGAAAGGAAACATAAGCCGGCAATAACCGTCTCCCCTTGGAACATTACCTGACCTATACCCAGGCTGAATGCCTGGAAATAGTTTATATAGTGCGTGTCGTCAATGGTTGCACCTGGCACAGATAACAAATCAGGCATGAACAAGCTGCACACACCAATCATCCCCCATACTGCAAGGATGAACGGGGCAGTAAAACCGGGGAGCAATCGTCGACGGTTAAAAAAACCGGCAATCCATGTCGAACAAGCCGCAGCGACAACCAACAATATCAAACTTCCAATCGATAATTCCAAGAATACCCCAACCGCTATACCGACCAAAGTCCCGTTAAAACCATATAACCCGTTCTTAATGTCATCATGTTGATAGTGTGAAAGATAAGCTGTCAGGCTACCTATAGCATTGCCAAATACAGCCAACACCCCCATTTGCCATGAGTTAAAAAATATACCGACCAGCATCAATAACCCGGATAATGCATTATTTTGAAACATCACCTGGCCTATTCCCCGCCCCAGGATGAGCAGCAAATTATACATAACAGCCTGTTTTAAATGTGATAATCGATGACAAATGTACAACTTTTTTTCTTTGGGAACTCCGAAATCTCTACCTTTGCAAAATTCCTCAAAAGAATTGGAATTTTGCAGCCATTTCAAAGATATGAAAGAAGTAAATCCCACAGAAACCAGTCGTGCCTACGCTTTTGAAATGTGGATGAACGCGCCCATGCCAATGGTGACGTTCTTTAAAACACTTGATGTGTCACGCCTCATAAAAATCAGCAGAAAAACAGGAATGAAATTTAACATGCTTATGTGCTACTGCATAGGCAAAGCCGCAAGTGCGGTGAAAGAATTTTATATGCTGCCGGTAGGCGACAAACTGATGCAATACGACTCCATCGCGGTCAACACCATCGTGGCCAACAAAGGGGGCGAAGTAAGTTCATGCGATATCCCTTTCTGCGACGATTTATCCAGGTTCAACCAAAGTTATCTGCAACTTACACGGCAAGTGGCTGAAAGCTGCGCCAACCATGACTTGGCTGAAAGCATGGTTATCGGCACTTCCGCACTGACACGCTACGAAATCGACGGTGCAGTCGGTATGTATAGCGGCATCTTCAATAATCCGTTCCTGATTTGGGGCAGATACAAACGCCGCCTGCTGAAAACCACGCTCACCATTTCTTTCCAATTCCACCATACGCAGATGGACGGGGCACATGCCTCATGCTTTTTGGACGGGTTACAGAAAGAAATCGACAAACTGTCATATTAACACCGCACCATACGGTGTGAAACACGGCCCGGCTAAGAACATTCCTTACCACAAAGCCCGGTGAGATAGAAGCTGTAGAATCTGGCCTTGATTTCATCACGGACACGGCGGAACTCACCCATTGTTTGTTGCAAATCAAGCAAATCCGCTGTTGACGGATCATCGAACCCGAAATGACGACGGTGCTTTACCATCCCCGAAAACGCAGGGCAGTTTTCCTTGGCCCCGCCACATACCGTAATCACATAATCCCACGAGGCATCCAAATATTCAGACACATTATGCGGCTCATGACCGCTTATGTCTATCCCGGCCTCCTTCATGACTTCTATTGCCATTTGATTGACCCTTTCGGTTGGTTTTATACCAGCCGAAAAGACCTCGATGTCAGGGCAGAATGATTGAAGAAAGCCATGAGCCATCTGACTTCGGCAACTATTTCCGGTGCATAGAATCAATATTTTCATAAAACCCAGTTGAATAAATAGCCTGAAAAAATTATAATCGCGGTTACAACACCAAAGAAGATACCGATGAGTTTCCAGGTCATAACCTTTTTGAGCATAGTGGCCTCAGGCAATGACAACCCTACCACCGCCATCATGAACGCAAGTGCCGTGCCAATCGCAATACCCTTGGAAACAAGCACTTGAATCACAGGTATAATTCCTGCGGCATTGGCATACATCGGAACGGCCAAAAGCACCGATAAGGGTACGGCATACCAGTTTCCTTTACCCATCCATTGTGCGAAGAATTCATCAGGAACGAAGCCATGTATCCCGGCTCCGATTGCAATACCTATAATGATATAGATAAGTACACCTTTGACAATACCCCACGCATCACGGATGATTGTAGGCAATCTCTTGAAGAACGGCAACTTCTCCGATTCCCATGCCGCCGTTTCCTCTTCCGACTGCACCTGAATCTGTCGCACCCAGGGAGTAAGCAGATGGTTGAGTTTCATTTTCCCAAGAAGCATACCTCCCAACATACCCATTATGATGCCGCTTGCTATATATATACCGGTTATCCTCCATCCGAATGCCCCGGCAAACATTGCCACCGCCACCTCGTTAACAAGCGGCGAAGTTATCAGGAAAGCAAACGTTACACCTAACGGGATGCCACCTTTTACAAACCCGATGAACAACGGGATAGACGAACATGAGCAAAACGGGGTGATTGCCCCGAAAAGCGACGCAAAGAAATATTCCAACCCATAAAACTTCCGGCTGGCAAGGTATCGACGCAATCGGTCAATCGGAAAGTAGGCATTGATTATACCCATCACTACCGATATGGCGAACAACAGCACGATAATCTTTATGGAATCATAGAACAAGAAATTTACCGCGTTGCCAAAATGCGATTCCGGCGACAATCCGAACAAATCATATACAAGCCAGTCAGCAAAAGCCTGAATCATACCAGCAACCCTTTAACCTGTTCCAGATTCAACCTTTTTCCCTTAGACACGACCTTGCCATCGACCACGATTGCCGGAAGCGACATCACGTTATACTCCATGATTTTCATAAGGTCTTCCTCTTTCACAATATCAGCTTCGATGCCGAGCTGCGACACGGCTTCCTGAGCAGTGTTATAGAGGGCTTTGCATGCCGCACAGCCGGTACCCAATACCTTGATTTCCATATTCTATCTTACATTTGAAATATCCGCATTTAAGCGGACTTGGTTTATAAAGTTTATTTACATTTTACATTATTGTGATTATGCAGTAGTATATGCCGACTGCAATAAATATGACACCTACAATGGTGTTGAGCCATCTCTGGATATTCTGCATTTTACCATAAAAGTCGCCGAGCCTCTCAACGCTGAAAGCGAGTATCCAGGCCACAACCAACACCGGCAAAGCAGTAGCTACGGCAAATAACATCGGCAGCATCCATCCGGCATTGGCTGTGACTGACATAGGGATAAGTATCCCGAAGTAGAACACCCCGCTTGTGGGGCAGAACGCCATAGCAAACAGCACACCCAATAACCATGCGCCCAAGCCGCCTCTTTTTCCTATACCTTCCCCATTGCCGGTAAAGCCGAACTTAGGAAAATTAAGTTTATGACCGAACAGCATAAAAAGGCCGATAATGACCAAGAGCGGGCCAAGCAGCAACTCTCCCCATTTTCCAATGCCTTTCTGTATGCCGAACACACTTGCCCCCTCTTTCAGTATTGAAATAAGGATAATTCCGAGCACGGTATAGGCGGCAACCCGCCCGAGGGTATAAAGCACCCCGTTGACGAATACGCGTTTCCTGTTCTCTATATTCTTGCCGATAAAGCCAATGGCGGCAATATTCGTTGCCAACGGACATGGAGACACAGCCGTAAGCAACCCGAGCAGAAAAGCCGTATAAGCCGGAGCCGTACTATCGTCAAGCAAAGTCTGTAACCACTCCATTATTCAAGAGATTGGCGGATTTTTTCGGCAAGCCCCTGCTTGAACACATCCGGGTTGTTTCTTGCATTCCCGAAGCCGAACTCGGTCAGGTTATTTCGGGTTTCCTCGCCGTCTTCCCATCTGTTCACAAAAAGTGACGACCACGTAACCTCATACATGTCTGCGACTTCCTCCCCTTCCGAAGTCGAAATGTCGACAACCTTAAAAACAACCGACCCATCCCTAAGCTCATCACCAAACATTGAGTTCACCACTTCCCTGGTGTTTTCCTCGATAGCCATACAAGTTGCACAACGCTGCTTCCCGCAAAAGTAAATCACTTCCACCCTGTCGTCTTTTCCTTGAGATTTAACGTTAGTGGAACCGTTATGGCTGCCAACGCACGACATCAGCCCAAGCATAAGGGCCGGCATCATTAGTACCTTTTTCATGCTCATTATATTTAAGTGCTATAACCATGTGCATTTACCAAACTGCCGACATGGCAAATAAAAACAACCGCTCACTGGCAGCAACTGCCTTTTTTTGACGGACAGCAGGCATCAAACATCTGCGCAAACAATCGCCTTGCCAGCAACCAGTTTTCTGTGTTTATACAATACCTTACCTTTGGCGGCTCGATTGTGCCTTGAATCAGCCCGGCCGCCTTCAGCTCTCCAAGATGCTGCGAAACAGTGGCTTTCGCGATAGGAAGCACCTCATGGATGTCACCAAAGAAGCATTCGTTTCTGTCAGCCAAAAAGCGTAGGATTGCAATGCGGGTGGGATGCCCCATCGCTTTTGCAAACCGAGCAAGACGTTCCTGGTCCGAATTTATCTCCATATTTGTCATATCAACCCATTAATTCGTTGTTCGCAAAATTACAAACAATATACGGAATAACCAAACACCATCCTTGATTTATTCAACGGAGCAAAAATCTCAGAGATTGATGCTATGCATCCTATACATTTTCTCTTCATCATCATATCGCTTTACCTGGCATGGATTTGCCACACGGAACACAAAAACGGCATTACAGAAGCAATCACACATAACCATAATTTGTTAAAACGATACTACATTCAGTAGCATGGACGACTTTCGCTATAAGTGGAAGGCGTCCTCCATTGCGAAGACACACCTAAATCACTAAATTTGCCAAATCATCTCCTATGTTATACGCAACGGAAAGTTGAATGGGTTACTTCGGAAACAAGAGATGTATTATCTGCATGTCTAACCTACAATAATAATAAGACAATGAACAAATCAATCGTCACATTCCTGCTGTTAATCGGCATAATCGCCTCATCCTGCACAACCTCGAAAAGTGTGGTATCGCAAAATGCAAATTTGTCGAAGTATGAATATGCATCAATCATAAATAACGACACATACCATATACCGGCGCAATTGATGGAACATGAGATACAATTATTTGATGCCATAGAGGAATCCCGCCTTAAGCTCATCAACCATATGCGCATTGGCGAACTTACCCCTACACAGCAATCAAAACTGCTTATTGTAAAATATGGCGTCGATATTTCAGACGAACAATCTGTCGTAACTGTAAATTTCATAGATTACCTCACCGGCCGACCGATAGCCTCATGCCAGGGCACATATACCACCCTGGGATTCGATGTGGATGCAGACATCAGGGGCGCAATAAAAAGCGTTGCAAAACAGATTGCCGAAACATTTCCCAAGGAATGAATTACATTTTGGCAGTTATTGGAATGCAGGAACTACCACATAAGCGGTGAGTTTATCGAAGAACTACCAACAAAAACAAAATGCGATGTTTGATTACAACGAAATAGAACGGACAATCAAAGATAACCATCTCCAATTTCATAAAATAGAGGATGCCGACAAAGGAATTGCAATACAACGATTATAATGCAAAACATCAATAAAATAACTAATTTTGCATTCGGATAGAGGCCACTCTTTCCAAGACATAAGAAAAAAGAAGAAGCGTTATGCTTATCTTGTAACTTGAAAACCTTAGAGCCTTTCAAATTTGATGCAAGAGGATTCTTGGTTATTCTTGCAATAGGTTGGATAGCAATGGCTATAAGCAAGTACTTGAATAGACGTGTTCGGTAGAGTTAACAAGAGCACTAATTAAACCGAGTAAATCATCAAGATGAAACAGAAGAATCTTTTATGTTTGTTTATAGGTTGTGCCATGACAATGGTATCATGTAGCCAATCAGCGAATAATAGCCAAGACTCTGCATTAGCAGGTGGTGACAGACCACCATTTGAATATACTGATGCTGACAGGACGTTTGGTGTTGTACTTGAAATTTCAAGCGACAGCCTGATAACTTGCAACAATAATTTCTCTGGGCAGGACAGTGACCCTTTGATATTGGATACAAGTAATCCCGATTTCACGGATTTTCTATCCAATTGGTTTGCATCAATGGATTCCGTTCAGATAAACCGACTCAAAAGCGGCTCTGAACTTCACATATCAGTAGGAGATGGCGTTACGGACGCAACTATCGAAAAGGTTAAACGTAACGTCATGAAATGTGGAATCAAGGGGATGTCAATATCTAATTTCTGACGGAATCATATTACGATGCCCTACATCTCAATAGAGAGCGGCAAACTGACCGCTGAACATAAAAACCGTTAATTGAAAATGAGCAACGATACACGAGACATCTTTTCCGGACTTAAAGCCCGCAAGCCACAATATGTGCTGGGCACAAAGAACGGGGATATACGCACATCAAACGTGACCGAGGAAAAGATCCTTGATGCTATAGACGACATTGAGGATAACGGATGCGTATACCTTGAAAAATGCGTGCCGGTGGTGTTGGTCAGCGATGCAAAGGCATACTCAATTGATTACTTTAAGGATAGCAGTATAGCGGTATGTTTTATGGTCAACGGGTATATGCTGCGAATGTGG
>Ga0209064_1000488_pt1 | contig 87765 bp, 68 predicted proteins | sample Inofromicrocosms_FD_187498 | JGI IMG/M metagenome (GOLD analysis project Ga0209064, IMG submission 187498) | Mouse cecum microbial communities from Vienna, Austria - Inoculum for glucosamine and mucus D2O microcosms (SPAdes) (version 2) | ecosystem: Host-associated > Mammals > Digestive system >...
ACCAAACACCCCCATTGAAAAATACCGCGACCTGCTGCCCGACCGCTGGAGACCCTCACAAAAATAGCCGCCCAAAATCTGGACGGCTATCTTTTTAGGATATACCTGCTATCGCGGACGGTTGTACAATTGTAGGTGTTTATCTCCTACTTTTGCGTTTACCAACCTCTCACACAACCACACGTCAAGCGAACTAAAAGGAACAACACACTACTTGAAATAGCAACCTGTTCTTAGTGGCTAATTCACAGATTTTTTATAACTTTCCTCTCTAAAATTCCTTTTCAAATGACTTTTGAAGAATCAAAACGTGTTATATACAGCTGTAAGAGTCTTACTTTTATAGCTGCTTCTGACAGGCTGCAAGAAATTGTGTTTGCTTTGAACAAAGCTGACACTTTAGAACTTATTTCTCAAATTGGCGCTATTCCTGAAGATATTGGACACGACTCTACAGAAGATTACAAAACAACATCGCCTCACGCTTTCTAAACTTGCGCGAGGCGATGTTGTTTTTATCTATCACCGGAAATGGTTATTCCTCTTTTCCATGGCAGTTCTTATACTTCTTTCCGCTGCCGCAAGGACAAGGATCGTTGCGGCCAACTCTCGGCTGAGCCTTGGCAGGCTGCTTTGTCTGAGCCGGACGGTTCACATTCTGAGCGGCCTGGCGCTGTGCGCTCTCACCGGGATATGAATCGCGGGTGGTGCTATAGTTGGCATAAGGGTTAGGCATGGTCTGTGAAGTGTATTCCCTGCGGATTTCCTGCTGCTGTGCCATGGCCTGACGTCTCTGCTCCTGAGCTTCGCGGGCTGCGGCCTCAGCGGCCTTTGCCTCAGCATAATCAGGCACGGCAAGCTTCCCTCTCATAAGAGTAGCCACCGACTTTGAATTCATCTCCCAAAGCATCTTCTTCCAAAGCTCATAGGCTTCTAGCTTATAGATCACCAGCGGGTCTTTCTGTTCATAAGAAGCATTCTGCACCGACTTGCGAAGCTCATCCATTTCGCGAAGCTGCTCCTGCCATGCCTTGTCTATACAAGACAGCAGCACAGTCTTCTCCCACGACTTAGTGAGGGCGGCGCAATTATTGTCGTAAGCCTCTTTTATGTCGCAGCGGATATTGAACATGCGGCGACCGTCTGTCACAGGCACGCCCACAAGCCCTGTAGCGCCTCTCTCCTCCACAAACTCTTTGATATATGGCATGGCACCTTCCGCCATTTTCTGCTTGTTGCGCGCATATGTGTTCATGGCAGACTCTGCAAGACGTTCGGTCATCACAGGGGCATCGAGCTTGGCATACTCCTCCTCGGTGAAAGGAAGCTCCATTGCAAGAGCCTTGCGCACCTCTTCGTCAAACTCCTTGAAACCTCCCTCATAGCGGCGAGAACAGAGTTCCTGCGATGTCTCATAAATCATATTTGCGATGTCGGTGCCGATGCGCTCACCTTTGAGGGCATTCTGGCGACGCCCGTACACACCTTTGCGCTGCGCGTTCATAACGTCGTCATATTCCACAAGGCGCTTACGTATGCCGAAGTTGTTCTCTTCCACACGCTTCTGGGCCGTTTCAATCGATCTGTTCACCATCTTTCCGTCGAGCATGTCGCCCTCTTCAAAGCCGAGACGGTCGAGTGTCTTGACAATGCGCTCGCTTGCAAACAGACGCATCACAGTGTCTTCAAACGACACGAAGAACACTGACGAGCCCGGGTCGCCCTGACGGCCGGCGCGGCCTCGCAACTGACGGTCTACACGGCGCGACTCATGACGCTCGGTGCCAATGATAGCAAGGCCGCCGGCATCCTTCACCTCCTGCGGGAGTTTGATGTCGGTGCCTCGGCCGGCCATATTTGTAGCAATGGTCACTGTGCCTTTCTTTCCGGCCTGCGCCACAATTTCAGCCTCTTTCTGGTGATACTTGGCATTGAGCACCTGATGAGGAATCTTGCGGAGCTGAAGCATCTTTGAGAGAAGTTCTGAAATCTCTACCGACGTTGTGCCCACAAGCACGGGGCGCCCGGCCTTAACCATATCTTCCACTTCCTGAATGACAGCGGCATATTTCTCCTTCTTGGTGCGATACACACGGTCATTCATATCGTTGCGGATCACAGGGCGGTTGGTGGGAATCTCTGTCACCTCAAGTTTATAGATGTCATAGAACTCTCCGGCTTCTGTCATCGCCGTGCCTGTCATGCCGGCAAGCTTGCGATACATGCGGAAATAGTTCTGAAGAGTGATAGTGGCATAAGTCTGGGTAGCAGCCTCAACCTTCACACCCTCCTTAGCCTCGATGGCCTGGTGCAAGCCGTCGCTATAGCGGCGACCCTCCATTATTCGCCCTGTCTGCTCGTCTACAATCTTGATTTTATTATCATCGATCACATACTCCACATCCTTGTCGAAGAGCGTGTAAGCCTTCAGCAACTGGTTTACGGTGTGAACACGTTCAGCCTTCACCGAATAATTCTGAAGAAGCTCGTCCTTCTTCTGCTGGTGCTCCTCTTTGGTGCCTTCCTCATTATCTACCGATGAAAGCTGCGATGCAATGTCGGGGAGTATGAAGAAATCAGGGTCCTGTGTTGTGCCGGTAAGCACCTCAATACCCTTGTCTGTGAGTTCAATGCTGTGATTCTTCTCATCAATCACGAAGAAAAGCGGCTCGACAGCCTTGGGCATCTCGCGGTTGTTGTCGGCCATATACTTGGCCTCAACCTTGAGGAGCAGTTGCTTTATTCCTTCCTCGCTGAGATAGCGGATGAGGGGGCCATGCTTGGGAAGGCCCTTATATACACGGAAAAGCGAGAGTCCGCCGTCCTCGAGCAGCTGGTCTGCCGTAAGAGGCTTCTTCCCTTCCTCACGGTTTTTATCAAATTTTGCAATCTTTTCGGCATCGCCGCTCATAGCGGCCGAAATCTTCTCTTTAGCCTCAAGAAGCAAGCCCTGCACAAGTTTGCGCTGCGCGTTTACCACTTTCTCCACATTGGGCTTGAAGTCATTAAACATCTGGTCATCACCCTTTGGCACCGGTCCGGATATGATAAGCGGAGTTCTGGCATCGTCGATAAGCACAGAGTCAACCTCATCGACAATGGCATAATAATGCTCGTCGCGCTGCACAAGATCGGATGTCTGTGTGGCCATATTGTCGCGCAGATAGTCGAAGCCGAACTCATTGTTTGTTCCGAAAGTGATGTCGCAGCGATAAGCCCTGCGGCGTTCCTCGGAGTTAGGCTCGGTTTTGTCGATGCAGTCTACAGTAAGACCATGGAACTGATAGAGCGGGCCCATCCATTCGGAGTCACGTTTAGCCAGATAGTCATTCACGGTCACTACGTGCACACCTTCTCCGGTGAGAGCATTGAGGAACACAGGGAGCGTGGCCACAAGGGTCTTACCCTCGCCGGTGGCCATCTCGGCAATATTGTTAGAAGCCTTCTCTCCATTCATAATGCCATGCAGCACCATGCCACCGATAAGCTGCACATCATAATGCACCATATCCCAGGTCATCTGGTTTCCGCCGGCAATCCAGCTGTTGCGATACACAGCCTTGTCGCCCTCTATCGACACGAAGTCTTTCCCTGCAACGGCAAGCTCGCGGTCTGCCTGTGTGGCAGTCACCTCTATGAGTTCATTCTGTGCGAAGCGTCTTGCGGTTTCTTTCACAACGGCAAACACCTCGGGAAGCACCTCGTCGAGACGGCGTGCATACATCTTGAACATCTCCTCGCGCAGTTCGTCGATTTTCTTCCAATACGGTTCGCGCTTGTCATAATCAAGAGTTTCAAGCTCGGTGCGGATTTCAGCCATCTTGTCCTTATACTCCTTGGCTTCGCCGCGCAATCCATCGCGAATCACCTCGATGCGACCGCGCAATTCATCATGAGAGAGATTCTTAATTTCCTCACTTATAGGATTTATCTCCTTCTCGAGGCGTTGCCAGAGAGGGCGCACTGCACGTTCGCTCTGGTCGCCGAAAATTTTCTTCAGTATATTAGTTAATCCCATGGATTTTTATTTTTTACAAATTTAATGATTTTTATTCAGCCGTCGCCAATCTTCAGGCCAAATAATTGTTTCGCCCCCTGCGGGCATGTCGGTCACTGCTGATTCAAAGCCGGGAGCTCCGCTATTTGCGAGGCAACGAAACCGGCTTCGACACAGCCCCGTTAGGCGAGCGGATGCGAAGCACCTGCGTCACGGTGGGCGCAAGGGCTGTGGCATCGACAGGCGTTTCGATCGTGACAGGCGCTATGCCGCAGCCCATGATAAAGAACGGGCTTAGCACCATGCTCGAACGCGCCACCTGGACGTCGTTAGGGAATCGGGTGTCGTCTACAATGTTCCATCCCTCGTTAAACTCCAGCACAACATCGCCGCCAGTCTTGGGGTCAGTTCCCAGACGAAGGGCTTCCATTTTCGGAAGCGCCGAAGTCATTATGTCGCCCATTGTGTAGGCGTCGTTCACGCCGCTCATTCTCACAAGGAAATCGCGCGAAGCCTCGGCCACCTCGTTGAGATCGAGCTTCATGGCCTCTATCTGTTTGTGGTCGAGATAGACATGGCTTCCGCTGTAGGTATCCACATAATCTCCATTGCCATAGCGGGCGGAAAGATAGGAATTAAGAAGAGAGAGGGCACGCTTCACGGAGAAATCACCGGTGGGTGTGCGATATTTTGGATCGTCGGCCACCGCATCGTCATAATAACCGGTCGACGCCACATACACAAGCGTGTTGTCAAGGCCGACATACTTGTCAATAGCCTCAAACAGGCGCGACAACTGGCCGTCAAGCCGGATGTAGCTGTCTTCAAGTTCATGGCGGAAATCTCCGTCACTCACATATTTATAAGGCTGGGCGGTATACGCGAGGTTCAGCATCTCTATGGCGTCGCCTCTGCGGCCCACCTTCAGGTCTTTCAGATAAGATATGGCAACATCCGTAATCTCGGCGTTGACCATTGGCGACGACAGATACATGCGATAGACACTTCTGTCGGCCGTGGGGAATGTATGCTTGAACTCATACATGCGTTTCTGGTCCGGAAGACCCGGATAACGCGAAATAGGCATCGACGGCTTCCACTGCATGGTGTCGAGCCGCGATGTGATGGGGTTGCTGTAGTTGCGCTGGGTCAGCTCATTGGGCACTTCTCGATAGTAGGTGGTAGTGGCCCATTTCCCGGTGTTGTCATTAATCCAGAATGCCGACGACCCTGCATGACCGGCCATTATTATTGCCTGCTGCGGGTCGGGGGCGATTGAATATATGCCGGCCACACCGGCGCCGTCGATTGCAAGTTCGTCGCTGATTGTCGATAGCCTGAGATTCGCAGGAGAATACGTCTCGCTTGTGAAATTTCCAATCATCGACGTGTCGTGGAGAGCGGGCACTATTTCTTTCGTGTCCGGGTCATACACCTTGGCCGATGTCACGCCATTATGGCGGGGATAGCCTCCGGTGTAGACCATGGCAGTGCCGCTCACATTGTCCAGCCCTGTCACCTTATAGTCCACATCCTTCACAAAAGCCCCGTCTCTCATAAGTTTGCGGAATCCATTCTCTCCGAACAGATTCTGCAGATATTCGATATAATCGGTGCGGAGCTGGTCCACCATTATACCCACCACGAGCCTTGGGCGCGAGGGGTCGGCGCAGAGCATCGTATTGATGCCCACAAGTCCGCATATCACCGATGTTATCAGACGATTCATTTCGCTCCTTTTTTGTTGTTACTGATTGCGCGACGCGACTTCTCACTATTTTTCGCTCGCACACGTGCCGGGCGTCCCGATGAAGAGGAACCCCTATTAATATTATAACTTTCTTTATGGGCGATTATTGCGTAGGTTGAAGAGAGCAGCAGGGTGGCCGCCATCAACGGGAAAAAAGCGGGATTGCCGCTCTGGCTCTGGAACGGCCAGAACACAAGCATACACAATGTCGCCACAATATTATACCATGCCATCGCCACTGCCGCAGGACGCAACGCACGGCTCCACACACACACCGCCATTATCAGCTGCAGCGGGTTCAACCACAGTATAAGCGTGTTGGGAGAGGTGGCCTCATGAACAGACACAAACACGAGGAATGCCACTAACGACCCTGCCAGCCCCAGCAAGAAAAACCACAGGGAATATGCCCAGCGGGTTATACGCCTGCGGCGATAGTCAACCGCACACAATGTCACGGCCAGCAAAAGAGCCACTATCGATACAAACAGCGGAGACTGCCACCATGGTGTCGGGGGAAGTGTGGCGCAGGCAACACCCTCGTTGAGCACATTCTGTCTCTTCACAAGGCTTCTGCCGTCGGCAAGCCGCGCCGTCTCCATCTTTTTCATCATCTCCACAGGCACAAACATCTCCTCCCTTGAATTGAGCGAATAGTCTATTCCGGATCCAAGGGCAAGGTCTATGCCGAACTGATACCACGGATAATCTCTATGATACGCCCTCATCTCATTGCGGAATGTGGCATAGGCCACACTGTCGGGATATGCCACTCTCGACGACACGGCATCATCTATGCGGTCGAGGATGCGCGTGGCACAGTTATCTTTGACATAGTTATAGCGATACCGGCAGTTCTGCGGGAGTGCCTCCGTCTGCAAGAGAGCAAGAAGTTTGCGTGCCTCGGGCTGAGTTAGATTCAGCTCCTGCTCCACCACCTTTGAGCCTCGCTTCTGATACTCCGGAAGGAACCATGCAAACGGATAGCCTACACACATGTAGTCGGTCTCGCCTTTCACGAAACGATACACAAAGTTCGGTTCCCTGAAATTAAACATTCCGAAATTCCACACAGAGTCTCTCCCCTCCCCCTTTACTCTCACGGCGGAATGGCCGCAAAGCTCATAGATTTCAGGGCCGGGATAGCAAGTGACCACGCTCACAGTCAAAGAGTCGGCAAAAACTTCAGAATCAGCATAATGAAACACATTATGCGAATTATTCGCGTCGGCACGCGCAGTGACGCAATGCCATGATAGCGCCATGACAATAAAAATTGCCATGGCGCCTACGAATGATCTATTTAAATTGTGGTCAAACAATTCTTTTATTTCAATTTCCGGTGCCGTAATCTCTGCCGGGCATGTAAGCCACACGCCCGCCGGCACTTTAAATCGCACTTCAATTAATACTCACAGGCTTTAGGATAGCGCGGGAAGGGAATCACGTCGCGAATGTTCTGCATGCCGGTCACAAAGAGCACAAGACGCTCGAACCCGAGGCCGAAGCCGCTATGAGGCACAGTGCCGTATTTGCGGGTGTCCATATACCAGTCCATGCCGGTGAGGCCAAGTTCTTCAATTCGCTTCTGAAGCTTGTCGTAGTTCTCCTCTCTCTGGCTGCCCCCTATGATCTCGCCGATTTTCGGGAAAAGCACATCCATTGCGCGCACTGTCTTGCCGTCGTCGTTGAGTTTCATATAGAAAGCCTTTATCTCTTTGGGATAGTCGGTGAGAATCACAGGCTTCTTGAAATGTTCCTCCACGAGGAAACGCTCATGCTCTGAAGCAAGGTCAACGCCCCAATACACCGGGAACTCGAATTTCTTGCCGCTTTCCTCAAGAATCTTCACGCCTTCAGTGTAGGGAAGACGCACGAAGTCATTTTCCACAACAAATTTCAGGCGGTCGACAAGCTCCTTGTCGAAATGGTCGTTGAGGAAACGGATATCGTCTTCGCAATGCTCAAGAGCATAGTTGATGCAATATTTTATGAACTCTTCCGCGAGGTCCATGTTGTCGGCAATCTCATAGAAAGCCATCTCCGGCTCCACCATCCAGAACTCCGAAAGATGTCGGGGTGTGTTTGAATTTTCAGCTCTGAACGTAGGGCCGAACGTATAGATGAGGCCGAGGGCTGTAGCGCCGAGCTCACCCTCGAGCTGACCCGACACTGTGAGGCTCGCAAGCTTCCCGAAGAAGTCCTGGCTGTAGTCGATATTGCCGGCCTCATCTTTCGGAAGGTCGTTGAGAGGAAGGGTGGTCACCTGGAATTGAGCGCCCGCTCCCTCGCAGTCGGAAGCAGTGATCAGGGGAGTGTGAAAATAAAAGAAACCCTTGTCGTTGAAAAATTTATGAATTGCATATGCCAGAGCATGACGGATCCTGAGCACGGCGCCGAATGTATTGGTGCGCGGGCGCAGATGCGCTTTCTCCCGCAAGAATTCAAGTGTGTGTCCCTTCTTCTGAAGAGGATAGTCCACCGGGGCTGTGCCATAGACCTCAAGTTCGTCGGCCTGAACCTCCACGCTTTGCCCTGCTCCCTGAGAAGCCACAAGCCGTCCCTGCACGTGTATGCTCGAACCGGTGGTGATTGGCTTCAGTGAGTCGTCGGAGAACTTGGAGAGGTCGAACACAATCTGCAGATTATTTATTGTGCTTCCGTCATTAAGAGCCACAAACTGCACATTCTTATTTCCTCGGCGGGTGCGAACCCATCCTTTTACGTCCACAATCTCTCCTGCGGAAGCCGCGCCGCCGGCAAGGATTGCGGCTACTGTCTTTCTTCTGATATCCTGCATATTATTTTGTATGTGTCTGAGGATTAACCCGACTTCCGGATTAATCCTCAGACAATAAAAAATTATTCGAATGAACCCATGCGGAGGAAGTTAACCTCTTCCTGTGTGAGGTAACGCCAGCGTCCGCGAGGCAGATTCTTTTTCGTGAGACCGGCAAAATAAACGCGGTCAAGTTTTGTCACCCTATATCCGAGGCTCTCGAAAATGCGGCGCACGATTCTGTTTCGCCCGCTGTGGATTTCGATGCCGGCCTGGTTTCTGTCGGTTTCGCTCACATAGCTTATGGCATCGGCATGAATTTCGCCGTCGTCGAGAGTGATGCCGTCGGCTATGCGCTGCATATCCTCTTCGGTGATGTCTTTGTCAGTCCACACCTGATAGATTTTTTTCTTCACAAATTTCGGGTGTGTGAGCTTGGAGGCAAGGTCGCCGTCGTTGGTGAGAAGGAGCACTCCCGTTGTGTTGCGGTCAAGACGGCCCACAGGATAAATTCTTTCCTGGCAGGCATTCTTCACAAGGTCGAGCACTGTGAGACGCCCGTTGGGATCATCGCTTGTTGTCACGCAGTCTTTAGGCTTGTTGAGAAGCACATAGCATTTGCGCTCCGGAGTTACCACCTTCTCGTCATATTCAACCACGTCGTTGCGAGTGATTTTTGTGCCGAGCTCGGTCACAACCTCACCGTTCACCTTCACAAGACCCTGAGTGATATATTCGTCGGCTTCGCGGCGTGAGCAGATGCCGGCATTTGCCATATATTTGTTAAGACGAATCTGTTCGCTCGGGTCGATATCTTCAAGCACATAATCCACCTGCTTCGGGCGCGGGGTGAATTTCATATTGTTCTGCTGCTTGCGGAAGTTCTGGTTGCGGTTGTTGTAGCCACCCTGACGGTTCATGCTGTTGTAGCCGCCCTGACGGTTCATGTTGTTGTAGCCGCCCTGACGATTATTGTTGTTGTAGCCGCCCTGGCGGTTCATGTTGTTGTAGCCGCCCTGACGGTTCATGTTGTTGTAGCCGCCCTGGCGGTTCATGTTGTTGTAGCCGCCCTGGCGGTTCATGTTGTTATAGCCGCCCTGGCGGTTCATGTTGTTGTAGCCGCCCTGGCGGTTCATGTTGTTGTAGCCGCCCTGGCGGTTCATGTTGTTGTAGCCGCCCTGACGGTTCATGTTGTTGTAGCCGCCCTGGCGGTTGTTATAACCGTTCTGGCGCGGCTGATAGCCGTTCTGGCGTGGCTGATAGCCATTCTGGCGTGGCTGATAGCCGCCCTCAGCCGTGGGCTGATAAGCTGAGTCCGCTGCCTGCTCAGTCTTCTCGCCTTCTGCATCGGTCGACGGAGTGTGCTGCTGATACCCCTGCTGGTGATAACCGGCGCGGTCATAATGATTGTTGTAGTTGTTGCCACGGTTGTAGCCGCCCTGTCTCTGCTGATATCCGTAAGGTCTCTGCTGATACCCCTGCTGGCGGTCGCCATAGGCACGGGTCTGGGGGCGGTCGCCGGGCTGGCGGTCGTCATTAGGATAGTTCACCTTTTCATAACGGTTTTCAGTTTCCCCGACTTCGGAAGCCCCTGCTGACGGAGCGCCGATTCTCGGACGTTTTGGTTTCTTTTCTGCTTCCATTATTACAAAATTTTAATCGGACGACACTGCCCTCACGGCAGGCGGCCGGTTGAAAGGGTTATTGTATATGAGTTTTTTTTGGCTTTATATTCTATTGTTTAAATCTGTCTGTCAATAAATTAAAATTCACGACATCAATTATTCGAGACTATCCCAGCCAGGAGCAAGTCTCGACGCGCAAAATTAATAAAAAAATTGCATAACACCAACGCTTTTATAGCGAAACGTGTAAAAAGATTTTTATTTGCGCAACAAAGGGATGAAGCGCCGGGCGCGTCATCCCTTTGTCTGATGCTGTCTTCATTTTGCATTCGTTTCCACAATCGTTGGAGCGAAGCATGCGGGAATGTCCATCATTTGCGCTTCGCGCCTGTCATTTTCTCAAGGCCGGAGGCTATGATTTCGAAAATCTCATCCACCTTTCCTGACCCGTTGACGGGCATATACTTCCCCTCGTTGTGGTAGTAGTCGCGAAGCGGCGAGGTCTGCTTGTGATACACTTCGAGCCTCTTGCGGATGGTGTCAATATTGTCGTCGGCACGGCCGGTCTGCTTTCCCCTGTTGAGCATTCTGTCCACAAGTTCCTCCTCCGGCACTTCAAGTCCCACCACTGCGTGAAGGTCAGTGCCTCTTTTCTGAAGAAGACCTTTCAGGGCCTCCGCCTGTGGGATAGTTCTCGGGAAACCGTCGAAAATCACTCCCGACTTCCCTTTTGCCTCCTTTTCAAGCACATCGTCAAGTATGCTTATCATAAGGTCGTCGGGAATAAGCTGGCCCTCGTCAATATAGCCTTGCGCTATTTTGCCGAGTTCTGTCCGGCGTTTGATATGGTCGCGGAGAACTTCTCCTGTAGAAATGTGATGCAGTCCATACTGCTCAATTAATTTTTCGCTCTGGGTGCCTTTGCCGCTGCCGGGAGCTCCGAAAAGAACAATATTCAACATAAGATTTAAGATTTAACAGTGTTATTTCACTCCTCTATGGCATAAATATCTTTTAGATTGCGCACTTTGCCGTCGAGGTCGAGGCCGTAGCCTATGATAAATTTCGGAGGTATGGTGAATGCCACATAATCGGGTTTGAACCCTGTCTTTGAACTTTCGGGCTTGTGAAGAAGTGTGACAAACCTTATAGAATTAGGATTGCGCTTCTTGAGGTCGGCAATCATCTGAACTGCCGTGAGACCCGTGTCGACAATATCTTCAACAATCACTACGTCGCGCCCGTCGATGTCTTCAGTAAGCCCCACAAGCTGCTTCACATCGCCTGTAGAGCTTAGACCGTCATAACTCTTATATCTTACAAATGAAACTGTGGCATCGTTCAGCCCGGCCTCTCTCACGAGGTCGGCCGCAAATATGAATGCACCGTTGAGCACACAAAGAAACACCGGCTTCTTCCCTTCAAGGTCACGGCGAAGCTCTGAAGCCACGCGTTTTACCTGCTCCTGAATCTCTTCTCTTCTAAGATACGGCACAAAGGAAAGGCCGTCTACTATGACTTTATCTTCCATGACAACAAAGTTAATAAATAGCCCCGGATTATGCAATAGCACTATCCGGGGTCGAAAGGAATAAATATGAAAATTTTTAACGTTTCAATATTTTTTTGCCACCTATTATATACAATCCAGCGGGAAGGGAGTTTATCTGTTCCGGGGTTGCATTTTTGTGAAGCAGTATGCCGGTGGCTGAATAAACGTCGGAGCTTTCGTCGGAGTCTACACCCACGCTTTCCACGGCGGTATGATATTTGTAATATAGATCAAACTCTTCAGTGCTCATGATCTTGACCTCCGATGGGGCGTCAGGCGTCACTTTGAGATAAGCTGTATTGGCAGGGATGGTCTCGATGTCGGCCGTGATGAAACCGAACGAGCCATCGGCACAGCGTCCGGGCACCCTCATGGTCTTGGGGTCATAGGTAGTGAAGTTCTCATGGCCACCTTTGTCGCAATTGAAATATGTGCCAGACAAGCAGTTGTCGCTCATTGATATTCCCGAGCCTCCCACATACAAGCGATTGTCTGAAGGATTAACGCCTGCGCATTTCACAATCACGGGGGTTGATTCAGCCACAGTGCCGTCAACCTCTTTAAGCTCGGCAGCCCCGAGGAAGGTGCGGTTCACATAGTAGAATTTCACTCCGTCGGAATAAGCGGAATATGGGAAAGAAGTATAAAGCGACGCATAGAGGGCGCCGTTGGCATCCACTGTTGACTGCACGCCAAAAAAGTTTTCGCCATCAGAAGTGATCGGCTTGATATACCATTTCTGATAATCACCTGTGGTGGCAGTCGACATGCCGCCGAGATCGCGGTTCCCTACGGTTCCATCACCGAGATAACGTGTGGCGCCGTTGTATGTGCCGTAAGCTTTATATAGAGTCTGTCCGTTGGCGGAACCTACTTCACGCAAACGCAGATAATGGTCGATTATTTCATAAATGCCGGTCCCCTGGGCGGTTATGTCATATTCGCCCGACACGGGTTTCACATATAGCACAGAAGCCGCGTCGCCACTTACGACGTCGAAATTCTTCTGAAGTTTTATAGCCTGAAGGTCGGCAGATGTAGAGCCAAGGTCTATTCTTCCGCGATAGTCGATCACCGACACCCATCGCTCAGTCTTGTAGTTCTCTACACGATAATATCCTTCGCCGTTCAAATCAGCCATTGCGGGCATGGCAGCTGCCATGGCAAGAGAGAGAATTAGAATATGTTTCATTATTTTGCAGTGTGCGGCAGCGCAGTATGCGCATGCCTGACTATGTTAAATATCAACAATAAAGTGAGAATAAAAAATTACCCTAAAGATGGGAAACGCCACCGGGCGCTTACCCGTCTTTAGGGTTTATAACGCATTTTTCACGCGAAATATTTCACCGTGAAAATATTATTTTGCAGGCTCTGCGATACAGATAGCCACGCGGTTCTGTACAGGATCTGCATAAGGCTGTGCCTCAGCTTCGCCCATGCTCTTCACTGTCATGCGTGATGCGGAGATGCCGTAGTTGTTGCGAAGTGCTGTTGCAACGGCCTCTGCACGCTTAGCGGCAATACGGAGGTTGAGCTGGAGTGAACCTGTGCCCTTGTCGGCGTAACCTGTGATTGTCACATGAGCATCGGGATGCTCCTGGAGGTAGTCGGCGATAGCAGCCACCTTGGTCATCTCGCTTGAAGAGACAACTGTCTTGTTGATTTTGAAGAAAACGTCGCGGCGCATAGCCTCAACCTCTTTCTTGGCGGGAGTCTCCACGGGCGCGGGCACCTCTACAACCTTCTCGATGATTCTCTCGATAACCTGGGGCTCCTGAACCGGAGTCTCGATTACGCGGGTAACAGTCTCAGACTTGGGACCGAAAGCATACTTCACGCCTACGAGGCCGTTGAAATACCAGTCGGTGTTTGAACCTCTCTTAGAGTTGTAGTTGTCGCTCAAAGTGTTGGCCATGAGTTCGAGTCCTACCTGAAGACGGTCGGTTACGTTGAAGTTAACGTCCACGCCGAATTGGCCGAGGAAACGAGCCTTTGTGCCGTCCCATGCGTTTTCGAGCATCATGTAGTCAGCGCCCATGCCGTTGTCTGTGCGGAATGCGCTGTTGATCTTGTTGGCCTCATCGTTGCTGAAACCGATGTTAAAACCGATACCGGCAATGAGGTTAACCTCTACAAGACGGTTGGGGTTGAAGCCGCCGATAAGGTTGGTCATGTCAACAACTGCGTCTACAGTAGGAGCAACATAGTTCCATTTCCATCTGTAGCCTTTGTAGATGTTGTCGAAGGGGATGTTGCTCACACCCTTGCTCTGCCATGCGTTAACCGCGAAGCGGGCACCGATATAGGGGTTGAACTTGTAGCCTACGGCAAGCTGAGCATTAGGGCTGAGCAATTTGCCGAACGCGCCCTCACCGAGGGTCTCCTGAAGGCCAAACTGAGCCTGTCCGTACCAGTGGGGTTGGAATACATATTCCGTGACTGTTTCCTGAGCGTTGGCACTCACACCACCGAGCAGAAGAGATGCAGTCAGAAGAATCTTATTTAATTTCATTGTTTGAATTCTTTTTGGGTTCTGTAATTCTAATGAAAAAGGGAATGTCCGGATTCATCCGTCCGGAAGAGCCCGGACATTCTCATTTTCTCAATTATTTTTTCACAGTGATGTAGTATGCACGGGTAGAAGTGTAGCCTCTATAGTCAAGAGCCTGATAGAGCACTTCGTAAATCTTGCCTGCCTCAAGCTTGTCAGCATTGATTGCGAATCTGTGCTGGTTGCCTGTTGCAATCTTGTTCATGCTGCCGTTGTTCTCGTTGAGAGCTCTGAGGTCGGCATTAACCTTGTTACCCTTGCTGTCGTAAACGCCGGTGATTGCAACATACTTCTTGTAAGAAGGAACGATGAGCTCTGCATTGTAAGATGTGCAGAAGATATCGATTGCGTTGCCGCCCTCTGCGTTGAACACTGTAGGAGCAGTAACCTTGGTTGAAAGGTGGTGAGGACCGTTTGCATTAGCATAGAATGCCATAACCTGGAGATAGCCGTTGGGATCTTCAAGAATCTGGTTGATCTTTCTTGCAATCTTGTTGTAGAGGTCAACAAAGCGGTTGAAGTGGCTGAGCTTGCCGGAAATGTCCTCACGGATTTCATCGAGGATATTACCGATCTGATCGTTGATCTGACCCTGGAGACCTTCGAGCTGACGGTTGATTTCGTCAATCATGTCGTTCACCTGAGTTGTGAGCTGATCCTTGATGTCGTCAACCTGAGCCTGAGAGTTGTCTACAGCCTGCTGGATAGCTTCGATAAGCGGAGCGAGGTCGCCTGAACCGACACCCTCTGCGCCATTCTGGCTAAGTGTGATCTTAGCGTCTTCACCGAGCACGCCGATTATATGGTCAGGATCGTTTTCATAACCTGCTTCGTAAACGGGAAGACCGGAAAGATCAATCACGATGTCGCCTTCCATTGTCACAGTAGTGTCAACCTTATCAAGCTCGATTAAGATATGCTCGAAACCGCCGAGATCTTTAAACTCAAACTTGATTTTCTTGCTGAGCTCATCGAAGTAGTTGTTGAAATACTCTGTAAGCGGTGAGAACTCGTGGAGCTTATTGTCTACTGTGAAGCCGAAGCCTGAGCGGTAGCTCAAGGGGCGGAATGTAGTGGCTGCGATATCATAGCCTGAAATCACGCTGTTCTCAAATTTATTGCCTTCCTGGTCAACATCATCCCAAGACACTTTCAACGCATAAGCGTCAAACTTGTTGTTGAACTGCTGAACGAGAAGCTTAGCAAGTTCGGCGAAGTCCTGACGAGTGCGGTTCTTGATAGCATCCTTGAATGCTTCGAGAAGACCCGGCTCAACTTCAAGACCGATCTGGCTAACAGCCTTCTCTACGTCAGTGGCCTTAACGGTAGCACGGTGGAGACCGTTGCCGCTGCGTTCACCGGCAGCGCGGGTGAACCCAAACTTGAAGAGAGTTTCGTTATCTTTCTCGAGCACAAGGTCTTCGAGAATTGTCTGGTCAAGTGAATTGACGAGCTTAGCCCTTACGCCTGTGAAATCGTTTGCTGTCGGGTTGAGTGTAACATACACATCTCCGAGTGAGCCGAGCGTCATTGTGTTGCCCTTGATAAACTCTGAAGGAGCGCCGATTGCAGCGAGGTTCAAATTCTCATAAAGATTCTTTGCATAGTCTGTCTGGCCATACTCCAGTTTAGAGTCATCATTCGGGAAGGTCACATCGTTTACACCGTTATAGAGGTAGTTTGCGAGAACAGAAGTGCTGAAACCTATAGGGAAATCAAGACCTCCGAAGATAGGATTCACTACTCTCTGAAGCTGAATGCTTGTGATGAGGCGAGCGAGTTTATCCCAAAGGAATGAGAACTGCTTTTCAACCTTCTTATTGAATTCTTCAATAGCATCAAGTCTACCCTCAGCGAGACCAAGGGCTGTCTCTACATTATTGATAGCACCACGAAGCTCTGTGCCGAGTGCATCAAGGGCTGTATTGAGAGCTGTGATCTTATTTTCAAGTTCGGTTTTGAAGCCGTCGATCTCTCCTTTGGTGTAATAATCATTGAACTTCTGCTCAAGTTCACCCACCTTGGTATTAAGAGTAGAGATTGCATTTTCATTAGCGATTGCTTTGGCGAGAGCTTCAGCTGCTTTAGCCTTGGCATCAGCAACATCCTGAGTAAGTGTTGCGATATTTTGCTCAATTGTGCTGAGTTTGGTTGTAATATTGCCAAGCTCTGTCTGAAGATTGGTGATGTCCCCCTGAAGATTGCCCACAAGTGTGTCGAGGCCGTCAAGACGGGTGTTGATTCCGGCGATAGTCTGGTTAAGTTCACTCACTGCTGTCTCGAGCATAACTGTGAGTTGATCCTTGACTGTGTTCAGCTCGTCTTTTGTAGCAAAGTTGTCGAGTTTACCTGAAATAACGTCAATCTCACTCTCCAAACCGTCTACGCGGCTACTGAGAAGCAAGAGGTCGTTTACTACTTTCTGAAGATCAGTGTTTGTAGCAAAATCGCCTGCTGCGATAAGGCCGTTGATAAGGTTGTCGAGATTCTGCTTGAAGGCCGGGTCTGTGATGTTGCGGAGCGCCGCAATCTGCTCACTGAGATCAACCTGGGCAACGAGCACCTGATTTCTGAAATCAGACTCGGTGTCCTTACAAGAAGTGAACGTGCCGACTCCACCCGTCGCTACTGTCAGCAACAGCAAGCCGTTGACTAATTTTCTATTCATTCCTTTTAGTTTTGAATTAATTATTGTTAGTTTGTTTAGTTTATTTTCTGATAAGCAATGCGAGCCATCCCAGCCTGATTCGCGCAAACCGGCTGGCGCCCAAAGCGTTACCTGTGGAAATTTGACAAAAAGCATAAATCCTGTGCCATTCTTTGCTCGAATTCGCACAGAATTTGGCTACAAAGGTAAGACTCTTTAGTAAATCTAACAAATTTTTAATGAAAAATATTTTAAGAAAGTGAAATTTAACTAAATTGACCATAAAATACCCTATATCAACCACTCAAAGATTTATTTCAATTGTTAATTTTAACAAATCATCCACTCCTCCCATATATATCGCCTTAATTTATATATGTTTTTTGGCACAACCATCTTTATTTTTCCAACTTTTTGTGTAATTTTGCATTCTTAGCGACTTTTTACTCTCAATATATTATATATGACAAGACGATTCCTCTTGACAATAACTCTTCTCGGGTGCCTCTCTCTTCACGCATCTGCTCAATTCGCAAAAATTGCAAAATGGTGCGGCGACAATAATGTGGCCAACAATCTTGACGTGGCTATAACGGCGGGCACTGACGGGCTCGGCTTAGAAGCATCCACACCTGTCACCCGGTGGGCATCGCTTCGAGCCGGGGTGCAGTGGCTCCCGTCGTTCCATATGCCGATGCATTTCGACATTACTACATTCTCCGGAGGCCTCGAAGGAAACAACATCAGCCATGTGCAGCAAATGGTGTATGACATGACCGGCCTTGAGATGGACGACAAGGTGAAGATGATTGCAAAACCGACCGTGGTTAATTTCAAATTGCTCGTAGATGTTTACCCTTTCCAAAACAATCGCCACTGGCATTTCACGGCAGGCTTCTTCATGGGGAACCGCACGATCGCAAAAGCTGTGAATGCTAAAGAGGAGATGCCCACGCTTGTTGCCCTCAACATCTACAACCGGGGATATGAATATTTCACAAACATCGAGGATGTGACTGACGTAAACATCGGAGGCAGCAATTACATCGACCCTGACAAGGTGGAAGAGATACAGGCAAAGTTTCACGAATACGGCCACATCGGAATCCACATCGGCGATTTCAAAGACGGGAAACCTTATTATATGGAGCCTGACACCGACGGCTCTGCAAGCGCGAAAGCCTACACCAACCGCTTCAAGCCTTATCTTGGATTCGGCTACAGCGGAGCAATCGACAAGGAGAAACGCTGGAATGTGGGCGTAGAAGCCGGCGCTCTTTTCTGGGGCGGCGCACCCGACGTGATCAACCATGACGGCGTGAACATGACCAAGGACCTCGACAACATCCGGGGACGTGTGGGCGACTACATGAAAATCGTGAAAGCCCTGCCGGTATATCCCGTGATCGATTTCAAAATAAACTACACCTTCTTCTGACCCTCCCCCCCGCTTTAGCGAAAGCCCTCCTCTCAGCAGATGCAGACCCCTCTCCGCCCGGCTTTAGCGGAAGCCCCCGTCCCTTTTATGCTCCTTTGTGGCGCACGCAGGGCGTGTGCATATCCATTCAGCTCCAATATATAATATCCCCACGTGTAAACACGTTTTATAGCCATGAAATGTCATGGCTTTTCTTATTTATATATAGCGGCCACCTGCATGGCTGCCCTGCTCTTTTTGCCGGGATGCAAGTCGGCCAAGCTCTCCGATGCCAACGAGGCTTTTGACCGCGGAGAGTATTTCGACGCCCAGAAGATTTATCGCAAAGTCTATAACCGCCTCACAAAAAGGGAAGACCGTCCGCTGCGCGGAGAAGTGGCCTTTAAACTCGGGCAATGCTACACAAAACTAAACCGAGCACCGCAAGCCGCCGCAGCATACCAAAACGCGCTGCGCTATGAGTATCCCGACTCCTCCGCCTATCTTTATCTCGGCAAAGCCCTGCAGGCCGACGGCAAGTATGGCCCGGCTATCGACGCCTACACCAACTACCTTGAATATCAGCCCGACGACCTCCTTACAAAGGAGGCCTTAAAAGGGTGCCGAATGGCTATTGCCGCAAAGCAGAAGCCTAAAACAAGATATGTGGTGAAAAATGCCAAGATTTTCAACTCGCGACGCGCTGACTTCGCACCTATGTATCTCGACAAAAGCTACGACCAGATTTTCTTCACCTCCACCAACGAGAAAGTAACCGGCGACAAGAAATCGGAAATAACGGGCATGAAGAAGGGCGACATCTATTTCAGCAAGAAAAATGAACGGGGGCAATGGCAACAGCCTGAGCCGGTGGAAGGGGAACTCAACAGCGACGCCGACGAGGGCATTGTCTCCTTCACTCCTGACGGACAGACCATGTATCTAACCAAAGCCCGCCGCTCTGAGACATCGAGCACGTCTGTTGAAATCTATACTTCTCGAAGAAGCGACGCTACATGGAGCGCCCCGCAGAAATATGAGATCACAGCCGACACACTCTCGGCGGTAGGACACCCTGCGGTGTCGGCCGACGGCAGGTACCTCTATTTCTGCAGCGATATGCCCGGAGGATACGGCGGACTCGACATATGGAGAGTGAATCTAAATGACCGCGTGGGCTCTCTCGAAAACATGGGGCCGCAGATCAACACACCCGGCAATGAGTCGTTCCCTTATTCTCGCACTGACTCTCTGCTCTATTTTGCGAGCGACGGACACCCCGGATTCGGAGGGCTCGACATTTTCAAGGCTAAACTCAACACCACCGGCGAATATTGGAGCGTAGAAAACATGGGGCAGCCTGTCAACAGCGCCGGCGATGACTTCGGAATAACGTTCGGCCAGGGCGAGACCGGCTATTTCAGTTCCAACCGTGGCGACGCGAGAGGCTATGACCATATTTTCAGTTTTGAACTTCCCGACATACACATCACAATCTCCGGATGGGTGCTCGACAAGGATGAGGAGCCTGTGCCCAATGCCATTATCCGAATAGTCGGCGATGACGGCAGCAACCAGAAAGAGGTGGCACGCGACGACGGGTCCTTCAAGTTTAACCTCGACCGAGGCGTGAAATATGTGATGAAAGCCGGCGCCCCGGGATACCTCAACGTGAAGCAGGAGTTTGAAAGCGACAGTGCGGAAGAGGACGCCGACTATGGCATAGACTTCATTCTGGCCGCCATCAACAAGCCTCAGGTGGTTGAAAACATCTTCTATGACTTCGACAAGGCCACGCTGCGTCCTGAATCGAAAAGTGCGCTCGACGAAATGGTAGTGATGCTCAATGAGAATCCGAACGTGACAATAGAGATGGGAGCGCACACCGACCGCAAGGGCAGCGACGAATACAACATACGCCTCTCCGACCGGCGCGCCCAAAGCGTGGTGGACTATCTGATCGGAGCCGGAATAGATGCGGGGCGCCTTAGCCCTAAAGGCTATGGCGAAAGCATGCCAAAGACTGTCACAAAGAGAATAGCAAGAGAATACCCGCAATTCCCGGAAGGCACAGTGCTCACGGAAGAGTTTATCGAGACCCTGAGCCCTGAAGACCAGGAGGCCGCCGACCAGATCAACAGGCGCACAGAATTCCAAGTGCTCTCAATAGACTACGAAATGTTCTAAAACTTTAAGGAACTTAAAGACCTTAAAGTCCTTAAAGACCTTAAAGACACTAAAGACCTTAAAGTCCTTAAAGTCTTTAAAGCTCGCCCTCCTCGTCAATAGCAAAGTTGATGAAATCATTAAAAGGCTTGGCCACTGCAAAAAGTCGGCCGGCCTTTTCTATAAATCCGCTCTCACACAGTTCCGCATCCGAAAGCATATGTGAGGCCACATAGTCCCTTGGCCTCACGAGCGGCAGATATTCCCAATCTTTAGGAAAGCCCTTGGGGGCAGTCTTCAGGCAATTCTCCCCCACTTCCGGATAAACCTCCTTAAATCCCGGTGATTCAACAATGGCAAGATACTCCTCAACGTTGTCGAAAATTGATTTGCGTATGGCTGTCACTGTCTTCGACGGCAGGCAAACTGTGCCCGCCGCAAGAAGAGAATTGCCCGGCTCAAGATGCAGATAATACCCCATGCGGTTCACCTTCTTTCCATATGGCGGATTCACAAAAATCCCTATATGATTCTTGTAAGGCGTCTTATCCTGTGAGAAACGTGTGTCGCGATAGATCCGGTAAGTGCAGTCGGACGGCGCAAGATATGCCGCCTCAGAATCAAACTTTGCAACCTCATTGATGAGACGCTGCGCAAGGTCTTCCACCTTTGCCTTTATTTTCAGATAGTCACACTTGTGCGCCTCAAACCATTCACGGTTATTATTTCTATTCAGTTCCTTTAAGAATTTCAATATCTCTTTCATGCCGTTAATCTTTCTTGCATGGCGTAGTGACACTTTCACAACGCTATGCGATGAAATAATTTTATTCAATATTTCAACAACCGAAAGCACATCATTATTGCCCTTTTACTGTCATTATCTCCTTCGCCTTGTTAACAAACGTAATTTATGCAGCATTTATTCTATTTAAATGTTAATTATTGTTAAATACTAAAATATTTTTATGTTATTAAGCATATTTTGAAAAAATATTACTAATTTTGCATCGAGTTTTTCATGGTATTAGATTTTAAGGTTAACAGAAGATTGGTTGTCGGGATGACAATCAATTTTTTTATGTCCTTATAGTTATAAAAAAATGCAACGTGACCACGCCGCATTTTCAATTCATAAAATTTATTTAAAACTCGTTTAAAACTCGGATTTAGCACCCTGTGTTTTTAAGATTCGGATTTAGCACTCTGCATTGACTATCTTCTGAAGCGGACTTACGGCAAAATCTCTTTCAGGATTTTGTCGGCGGCGCCAATCTTTTCCGAAATATACTCTCCGGCCCAGCGTCCTCTACGATGTCGCTCGTCTGAATCAAACAATAGGATGTCGGCGTTGCGGCCGAACGATTTCTCACCGTCAACCTCGATGCCTCCTCCGAGAGTCTTGAGCTCCTGAGCCTCTATGAATTTAGAATTCTCAGGCCCGAACATAACGGGTATGCCATACACTGCCGCCTCGTTGATATTGTGTATGCTCACTCCGAAACCGCCACCTATATATGCTGCATCAGCATAGGCATAGGCACTCGAAAGGAGGCCGAAACAGTCTATCACCAGCACTCTCTTTCCTTCTCCGGCGTTCGGGTCGGCCTTCAGTTCACTGAGCAAAACAACCTCTCCCGGCACCAGCTGTCTAAGCCTGTCAAGACGCGGGGCATCAAACTCGTGAGGAGCAATCACAGCCGTAACCTCGCTGCGCTTGCGAAGCCACTCTCCATATACAGCCTCATCGGCCGGCCAGCTGCTGCCGAACATCATCACAAACCCTTTCCGCTTTTCTTCACCGTTCATCCCTATGAATCGCTCAAGTTCCGGAATTGGCTTTCGAGAGTTCATTATGTCGGTCACACGGTCAAAACGAGTGTCGCCGGCCACGGTCACATTCCTCACGCCGATACCCTCAAGAAGACGGCGGCTGCGGTCATCCTGCACAAAAATATGAGTGTACCATTTTAGCCAGCCACCATACCATGCGCTCCTTTTCCTGAAAAAAGACTGATCAGGCCGGAACACCGCGCTCACGAGATATGTGGGCACCTGCCTGCGCCAAAGCTCATGGAGATAGTTGCGCCAGAACTCATACTTCACAAACACCACAATCTCCGGATTCACCTTATACAGGAACTTACGCACCCTTCCCGGCGTGTCAAAAGGGAGATAGCACACGCAGTCGGCTCCGGCATAGTTTTTCCTCACCTCATAGCCCGAGGGAGAGAAAAAAGTCAGAATCACCTTATATTCCGGATGCTCCCTTTTAATTTTTTCTATAAGCGGGCGCCCTTGCTCAAACTCACCGAGCGAGGCGGCATGCACCCATATATAACGGTCGGAAGGGGATATGGAGGCGTCAAGACGCTTCCATATCTCCTTCTGTCCTTTGTCAAGTTTTTCCGCTTTCGGATTGCTCACTGCCGCAACCTTCACTCCAAGCCTGTAGGCAGATATGCCTGCGGAATAGAGCGGCTGCTCCAGCAGCCGGCGGGCGCCCTCCGCGAGGAAGCCTCTCACCTCTTTCAGCGTGGGGACTCTCATTTCTCAGGCGCCGGAATTTCTTTTACGGCTCTGCGGATGCGGGCTATGACCTCCTCTTTGGGCATAAGCTCCGTTATGTCGAACATATGCGGGCCACGGCATGCCCCCACCACCGCCAGACGGAAGGCGTTCATCACATTGCCAAGATGATAACCTTTCGATGCAATCCAGTCGAGCACAATCTTCTCGGCATTTGCCGATGTCATGTCGTCGATTCCTTCAAGCACTTCTATCAACTCCTCCATGATGCGGGGTGTGTCGGCGCTCCAACGCTTCTTTACATCTTTCTCGGCATAAGCCTGCGGAGCGCGGAAGAAGAAGTCGCCCTGAGTCCAGAGGTCAGGCACAAGATCTGCCCTGCCCTTCACCATGCCCACGGCCTTTGCCACATATTCCGGGTCGGCGTTCTCCACGCCGTTTTCCGCAAGCACCGGCATGAAGAGCTGCGCAAGGATTGAATCGTCGGTCTTGCCAAGATATTCATGGTTGAACCATATCCCTTTCTTATAGTCAAACTTGGCGCCGCTCTTTGAGCAATGCTCGAAAGAGAATTTACGAATAAGGTCGTCCATGCTCATCATCTCGCTGTCGTCGCCCGGATTCCAGCCAAGGAGGGCAAGGAAGTTGACAACAGCCTCCGGAAGATAACCCTTCTCACGGTAGCCCGACGAAATCTCGCCCGACACGGGATCTTTCCATTCGAGAAGGAAAACCGGGAAACCGAGCTTGTCGCCGTCGCGCTTGGAAAGTTTGCCATTGCCCACAGGCTTGAGGAGCAAGGGGAGGTGAACAAACCGAGGCATAGTGTCGGTCCAGCCGAAAGCCTCATAAAGAAGCACATGGAGGGGCGCAGAAGGGAGCCATTCTTCACCGCGGATCACATGGCTCACCTCCATAAGATGGTCGTCGACAATGTTGGCGAGATGATATGTCGGAAGATTGTCGGCGCTCTTGTAAAGCACCTTGTCGTCGAGGATATTGCTGTTGATTTTCACCTCTCCTCTGATAAGGTCGTTGACAATCACATCTCTGTCAGGCTCAATTTTGAAGCGCACCACATACTGCACGCCGTCGGCAATAAGCCTGTCGACCTCCTCTTTCGGCATAGTGAGCGAATTGCGCATGGAGCCGCGGGTGTGGGCGTCATACTGGAAATTCGGTGTCTGCTCACGGGCAGCCTCAAGTTCTTCGGGAGTGTCGAATGCTATATACGCCTTGCCGGCATCGAGAAGCTTCTGCACATTCTCCTTATATATCTCACGACGCTCGCTCTGCTTATAGGGGCCATATTCTCCACCCTCGCGCACACCTTCGTCGAAAGTTATGCCGAGCCAGTGAAGAGCCTCGTTGATATACTCTTCTGCACCGGGCACGAAGCGGCGGCTGTCGGTGTCTTCTATGCGAAGAATCATGTCGCCGCCGTTCTGGCGGGCGAATATATAATTATAGAGGGCAGTGCGCACACCGCCGATGTGGAGAGGCCCCGTGGGCGACGGAGCGAATCTCACTCTTACTTTACGTTCCATGTATGTTAGTTTTTTTTGATTACTGATTATGCTTTAAAGACCTTAACGAACTTAAGGTCTTTAAAGGCGTTAGCGGGCCTTATAGCCGTTCTTCCACTCCAGAATGACTTCCGGCTTCAGGAAGAGCTTTATAATATTATAGTCATCAATATTCATATATTCCCCTACCGTGAGGCGCGCAGAAAGATTGTTGCCGTCTGCCGAAGCACTATAGGCCACAGTCGGGAAAGGCACCATCTCCTTGATTTCCTTCATGGTTGTGACAGAACCTTTCGGGATGTCGAAGAAATTTGAAAGGTCGGGAGCCTTGAAAAATTTCTTGGAGTCGAGCGGGTTCATGGCCTGGTCATAGAAATCAATCCGGCTGTCTTCCGCCTGCCTGTCATCACCCACCGTGTAGACTGTCATCACCACTTGCTTGTTCTTAAAGGGCAGCAATTTTATCTCAAACACACTCACCGGAGTGAGACGCACCCTTATATAGTCAGGGCCGGCGGCTTCAAGCCAAGACAGACCCTCCATGGCGTTCGATGCCTTGAAAACACTGTCGGCATCCCAATAATCGAGCATGTCAAGACGCGTGGTGCGCTTGAGAATCTCGAGCGCCGGAGAAGAGAGCGAAACAAAAGCGTCACGGGCTACAATGCCGGCCGCTGCGGGAGATGACGCAGAAACAGCCGCCACCAAAAACACAATCCATGAAAGCAGCCTCGACTCCCTCGCCTGCACTCTATTTCTTTTTATAGAATATCTCATAGTTTCCATTGTATTCCGGTTTCTTACCCTTCTTTTCCTTCTTATCTTTCTTCTCCTTCTTTACCTTTTTCTCCTTAAAAGGCTTCTCTCCCCATTCAGGCTTTTCGCTCTTCTTGAACTTTGAGGACTTCGACGATTTTTCTCCGCGCTCTTTCTCTGCCTTGCGTGCGCGCTTCTCCTTGCGGTCGCGTGCCTCGCGTGCATAATCGCGGTCAGATGCAATCTCCGGACGAATTGTAGTGCCAAAGAAATCCACATTTCTCAATGCGTCGATCACTCTGCGGGCGTCATCCTTGCGCACATCAAAAAGAGTGTAGCCCGGCATAAGGTCAATGCGCCCTATATCTGGCTTGTTTCCCACCACGTTGCGATTCACAAGCTCCATGAGGTTTCCGGGGAAGAACCCTTGCGACTTGCCGACATTCACCATGAGGCGTTCATATCCGTCTTCCGCCCTTCTGCGGTCTTTGTCGCGCTTGCCGTCGTCGCGTTTGTCGCCGCGCTTGTCGCCGCGCTTACGATCTTTCCCCTCACCCTTCTCAGGCGCATTGAGGTCGATGTCGGGCATGTCCTGATAATATTGCAGCAGACGGTTGAATTCAAGCGAAAGCACACGCTTGAGAAGGTCTTCCTCAGAAAGCCATTCAAGTTTTTTGCGCACACCGGGGAGATATTTCTCAATCTCCACTTCATTCACCTGCACTCGCTCCAGACGGTCGGCAAGGTTATAAAGCTGCTTTTCGATAATATGTTCAGGCGAAGGCACTTTCTTATATTCGAAAGTCTTGCCGATTTTCTTCTCTATTTCGCGCAGTCTTCCGCGCTCGCGCGAATGGATGATAGCTATCGACACACCGGTCTTGTTGGCGCGTCCTGTTCGTCCGGAACGATGGGTGTAGACCGCCACATCATCGGGAAGCCCATAGTTTATCACATGCGTGAGGTCGTCAACATCAAGACCTCTGGCGGCCACATCGGTTGCCACAAGAAGCTGCGTCACATGGTCGCGGAATTTCTTCATTGCCAGGTCGCGCTGCGCCTGCGAGAGGTCGCCGTGAAGGCAGTCTGCGTTATATCCGTCGTTTATAAGTTTGTCGGCAATCTCCTGAGTCTCCTTCCTTGTGCGGCAGAAGATGATGCCGTAGATGTCGGGGTTATTGTCGGCCACCCTTTTGAGGGCGAGATACTTGTCATGGGCCTTCACCATGTAAAAAATGTGGCGCACATTCTTGGCCCCCTCATTCTTATTGCCGGCAACGAACTCCACCGGGCTGTGCATAAACTCCTTAGAGATTTCAGCAATCTCCTTTGGCATGGTGGCAGAGAACATGAGCATCTTCCTGTCGTCGGGCACATGTGTGAGAATCTCGCGGATGTCGTCAAGGAATCCCATGTTGAGCATCTCGTCGGCCTCATCGAGAATGACAGTGTGTACGTTGTCGAGCTTCACCTCTCCGCGCTTGATAAGGTCGATAAGGCGCCCGGGAGTGGCCACCACCACCTGCACCCCGCTGCGGAGCGTGCGAATCTGGCTCTCAATGCTTGAGCCGCCATACACGGGAAGGATCTTCAGATTGTCGATATATTTTGAAAAGTCGGCCAGATCTCCGGCTATCTGCAGGCAAAGTTCTCTTGTGGGCGCAATTATCAGGGCCTGTGGCACACGGCGGTTGAAATCCACACGCTGCAACACAGGGAGGCCGAATGCCGCAGTCTTTCCGGTGCCTGTTTGCGCGAGGCCCACCACGTCTCCATCCTTCGAAAGGAGATGCGGGATAACCATCTCCTGAATAGGCATCGGATGCACAAAGCCCATTTCCTCAATGGCCTTCAGCAGCCGGGGCTCCACGCCCAAATCTTCAAATGTTCTTGACTCAATATTTTCTTCCATAACGGTAATTATATTTTGGGTTGATATGCTTAAAGCGCCTCCGTGCCACACAATGTATTACCACACAAAAAAAATTGACTTCCCGGAAAGACGCCCTTAATATTTAACGCCATACACCCTCAAATTCCTTTCCGAAGACCGTTTTTGCAGACACAGGCGCAAAATTTCTGCAAAGTTAATCATTTTCTTCGGATTGGACAACAGCGAAAAAACAACCGCCCGGCCTCTGCCGAAGCAACCACAAACAAGGCCATATGTTAAGAGCGCGCTCTGAGGCGCGCTCTTAAACACGTTCAGCAGACAGGACTTTCCCTGTCTGCTGAACAAAAAAAACATCTCCCCGCCTGTTATGGCTGACTTACTTTCCCCATAAACAGCACAGCGCCGGTGCTGTTTTCTCGTATCGCGTAAAAGAACGGACGGTCAATTGTGACATTGAAATAATCAATAATTCCGAGAACTGACCCAACGGAAGTAACAGCCGAGGCAACAGTGCCTTGCTCGTCTACCTTTATGGCTGACTTCTGCTTGACACTGTTAACAACCATACCTCTTCCTTCAAGTATGTTGTATACCGTCTCGGTTCCAAGGAATTCCAGTCCCATTTCACGTAATCTGTCCACAAGATCAAAATCTGATTGCATCTCAAATCTTGGCATCGACAATTTCACGAGGCCTTCCTTATCCCAGCTGATGCCTTGAGAATACTCATAGGCGGAATCGCTTCTTCCCGAATTGAAATATTTGTCGACACACTCAACGAAATTGTCGAAGTTTTTGGGCATCAGCAATGTCATGTAGTAACCTTGGTTGCCATATGACAATGTCAATTCCACCACCTCATCATTTTCTTCCCCACTCACACAATAACCCGTGGTCTGCATCATATCCACGCTTATTTCTTCTCCTCCCTGAGTATAGAACGGAGCCTTGGCTGTCAGCTTGCTGTCGAACGGCTCTTGCCACTCTCCATGAAAATACAAACAGTTGATAAGAATGGCATCGTCACACGGGGGGTCTGTGTAATAATCTGAAATCATTCCGTTTGTCTTATCTTCGCACCAGTCGTTAATCTTCTTCATCCCCTCTATGGTTCCGGCATTATACTTATGTGACTCAGCCTGATAATACAAGCCACACATATCAGCAAATTCTTTGGTGAAGTCATACGTGGCGTCACACCATATGGAATTTGTGACCTTGACACTTGCCTTACGGTCTACCAATGGAAGATTCTTCAGAAGCCTTTGGCTTAATTCATTGAGATTGTCAAGAGCTTCGGGGCCTGTGCCTGAAGAGAGTTTCCCGACAAGCGCCTCGGCAACCGCTTCATTGTCTCCATTTGCCAACATCGACAAAACCATCTGAAGGCTCAGAGGAGAAAACACAACATTGCCATCTTCTGAAAGCATCGGTTTCACAAAATCAAAACCGAACGAATTGTACTGGTCAATATCGCTCCTGTCTCGCGCCGAGACCTCTATTTGAACAGGAGGCGGATCCACCTGATTGTCTATTTTCACATCGCTTGATGTGTCGCAAGACGAGAGCATCATCACAGCGCCTGCAAATGACAGTCTATAAACATTTTTAATTCCCATACGCATGATTAGTTAGATTTAACAAAATTTGAATAATAATATTAGCGACTTATTTGCACAACTTACGGATGCTGACCCTTTCAGTTGCACATTAGCCTCCACATATTTTGGCCGGCACAACCCACAACCAAAATTGGGAAAAGAGCAATTAACAATTTTGATTTCATAATCACTAATTTTTTATATAAAAATATTATTGTCAGTTTATAATTGGATTCATGAAGTGCTATATGGATTCATGAAGTGCTATAAAAAAATGGCATTCTCAAATATCAAAAATAAAACTGCTCAAATTTAATAATATTTTTTAATATATATATAATTATTTAAAAAAAATATGCTATTTTTACCAAAAATAAAGCAAAATTGACCAATAAAAGATTTATAGGTCGCAACTGTCATCACTCTCAATTTATTCACTGTTTGGTAATGTCGGGGATTTTGGTTAAGTTTGTGGCATGAAACGAATTTCTTTATCTTTAGCGCTTTTGCTTCCGGCCATGGCTTGGCTTGCGCCGGACGCCGTGGGCTGCACAAATCTCATTGCCGGACCGAAGGCCACTGTCGACGGATCGGTGTTTGTGACTTATGCCGCCGACTCTCATAGCCTTTACGGCATGCTCACTCACACCCCGGCCGCCACTCACGCACCGGGAGAGATGAGGAAAGTGATTGAATGGGACACTAACAAGCCGCTCGGCGAAATTCCCCAGCCGGAGCGCACTTATAATGTTGTGGGGAACATGAATGAGCATCAGGTGGCTATCGGTGAAAGCACCTGGGGCGGCCATGAGGAACTGACCGACACCACAGGAAACTCCATCATAGACTATGGCTCGCTGATTCAGATCGCCCTCGAACGCTCAAAAACCGCACGCGAGGCCATAAAGGTGATGACAGACCTCGTCGACAAGTATGGCTACGCCAGCAGCGGGGAGTCGTTCTCCATAGCCGACAAGAATGAAGTGTGGGTGATGGAGATGATTGGCAAGGGCGCCGAGAAGGGTGCCGTGTGGGTTGCCGTGCGCATACCCGACAATGCCATCTCCGGGCACGCCAACGAGCCACGCATACGCCAGGTTGACTTCAAAGACAAGGAGAACGTATTGCACTGCAAAGACGTGATCTCTTTTGCCCGCAAGCGCGGATATTTCAATGGCAAGGACGAGGATTTCTCTTTCGCCGACGCCTATTCTCATCACGATGCCTCAACCAGACGCGGATGCGACGCCCGCGTGTGGAGCTTCTTCCGCAGATATAAGCCCGACACCGACCGCTATTATGCCTGGTGCGCCGGAAAGAGCGACGAGCCTATGCCCCTCTACGTGATTCCCGACAAGAAGCTCACTCTTGAGGATATGCAGCTGAGCATGCGCGACCATTTCGAGGACACTCCTTTTGAAATGACGTCTGACGTTGGCGCCGGGCCTTTCCATGTGCCCTACCGCTGGCGCCCGATGGACTATGAGGTGGACGGCAAGAAATATTGCATGGAGCGTGCCATTGCCACACAGCAGACCGGCTGGAGCTTCGTGAGCCAGAGCCGCGCCGACCTCCCCGACCCTGTAGGAGGCGTGTTGTGGTTCGGCACCGACGACACCAACACCTCTGTGTATATGCCGTTCTATTGCTCAATGACCGAGGTGCCCCTGCAGCTCGCTCCGGGCGACATCAACAATTTCTCTTTCGACTCTAATTTCTGGATGAACACATGGGTGGCAAACCAGGCTTACGAGCGTTATGACCGCATGATTCCCGACATCCGCAAAGTGCAGGGGAAACTTGAAGGGAAATATATCGCTTCAAGACCCGAGAAAGAGAAGGAACTCACAGACCTCTACAACAAAGGGGACAGGGATGCCCTTCGCAACAGCGTCAACAAAGAAGGGAAGGAGATTGCGAAAGAGGCCACCGACGCCTATCGCGACCTCGCCATATACCTTCTTGTGAAATATATGGACGGCAACCAGAAGAAAACCGACGCCAACGGCAATTTCATCATGACAGAATATGGCCTTCCGGAATATCCCACATTCCCCGGCTATGACAAAAAATATTACGAAAACATTGTGAAAGAGACCGGCGATCATTTCAGAATCGACTAACCTCCCCACAATCCAGAAACAAAGAGAGCGAAGACACGGGCATCCATGTTTTCGCTCTCCTATTTAATTTCGGTTATTACTTTTTAATTAAAACTGCGAGGCTATTTTTTCGCAGATTGATTTCATCTTGTCGGGGTCAGGGTCGGAAATCTTGTGCTTGAAATCCATGTCGCCCTCTTGCTGAAGAGGCACAAGATGGATGTGGGCGTGCGGCACTTCAAGGCCAAGAACCGTCACCCCTATCTTGCGACACGGTATCGCCTTCTTCATGGCCACAGCCACTTTCTTGGCAAACACCATCATCTCGCCGAGCTGCTCATCGTCGATGTCAAAAATATAGTCGGTTTCCTGCTTAGGCACCACGAGAGTGTGGCCCCAGTTCACCGGATTGATGTCGAGAAAAGCATAGAACTTATCGTTCTCGGCCACTTTATATGAGGGAATCTCCCCCGCTATGATTTTTGAAAAAATAGTCATCGCCTTAAATCTCGATTTTTATAACCTCAAACTCCAGAAGGCCCACAGGAGCCTGCACCTGCACACGGTCGCCCACCTTGTGGCCCATAAGCCCCTGGGCAATCGGAGTGGTCGACGCGATTTTACCCTCGCGCAAGTTTGCCTCGTTTTCTGTCACTATTGTGTAGGTCACGATCATGCCGTTTTTCACATTCTTGATTGTGACTTTATTGAGAAGCTGGATTATTTCGGTGTTGAGTTTGCTGTCGTCGATGATGCGGGCGGAAGCAATGAGTTCCTTGATTTTAGAAATCTTCATCTCAAGCATGCCCTGAGCCTCCTTGGCGGCATCATACTCAGCATTCTCCGAAAGGTCGCCCTTATCGCGAGCCTCGGCTATAGCCTGCTTGATGATCGGACGCTGAGCCTCAAGTTCGGAGAGTTCCTTCATTTTTTTGTCATACCCTTCCTGGGTGAGATACGTTGCCATATTTTTTATAAGGTTTTGATTGAATATTCGGGTTATGGTGAAATGGAACTTTTTTAAAGATATTAAAAAAGAAGGAATCTCTTAGGGCGCCTATCACTGCCTGCCTTAGCGGCCTACCTAATGACGGTCCTTAAAAGATCCTCAAAGACGCTCTTGCGTCGTGTCCCATATTTTCTTTGCAAAGTTAACTCTTTTTAATTCTCCCTACAAATTTTTACAGTTTAAAAAAACATAAAAATTGCTTTCACCCTTCCTCGCATCCACACTTCTCGCCACACTTCCCTAAAACGTTGCCCATATCTTTACAACTCTATATTATAACGGACTCTCCTCTCGGCACATTTGCCTATGTGAAGGCATTTTATTACTTTTGCATGGTTTTGACAATTATGAGCATAATGCATATTCACATTAAAAACATACTCTCCCTTATCGTCTTCTCCCTGGCGGCATTCACTCCATCTTTTATCGCTGCCAGAGAAAGGCTTGATCTTTCAGGAGAATGGGGATTCAGGCTCGACAATGTGCCCGATTCAGTAAAGAGCCTTGGCTCGCTCTCACTCCCAGGCACTCTCGACACCAACGGAGTGGGGATTCCGGTGCCGGAATCAGACAACACCTCGCAACTTTCAAGGAGAGTTACTTTCTCCGGGAATGCCACCTATTCAAAGACCGTGGAGATTCCCGAATCGTGGAGAGGCAAAGACATCGAGCTATTCATCGAGCGAACCCGCCCGGCAACCGTGACGATAGACGGCATCACTGCCGGCAGCTGCTCGCGCATTTCATCGCCACACCGCTACAATCTGTCGCGCCTGCTCTCTCCCGGAAGCCACAGGATAGAAGTGACTGTAAACAACAGCGACTCCATACCCCTTGCAATCCGCAACAATTCTCACGCATGCACTGAATCAACCCAGACCAACTGGAATGGATTAATAGGCGAATTTCATCTTGAGGCGCGAAACCCTCTTCACATTGCGTCGGCTAAAGTTTTTCCAAAAACCGCACGAGGAGGATATAAGATTGCGGCGAAGCTGTCGCAACCGGCAGACGCCCCCCTCACATTACGCGCCGAGGCCGACGAGGCCGAACCCATAATTGTGGACATTCCCAAAGGGGCCACCACATGCGATTTCCTGCTGCCGCTCCCTTTCGGTGTGGAAAAATGGAGCGAATGGAGCCCCCGGCTCGACAACATAAGGCTCTCCCTTGTGTCGCAGTCAAAATGCGTCATAGACAATTATGACATCAGCTGCGGCTACCGCTCCTTCACGGCGTCAGGCTCTCATTTTGCAGTGAACGGCGACCCGGTGTTCTTGCGCGGACGCCACGACGCCTGCGTGTTCCCGCTCACGGCCCACACCCCGATGGATCTGGACCACTGGCGAAAATATTTCCGCACACTCAAGCAATATGGCCTCAATCATGTGAGATTCCACTCATGGTGCCCCCCCGAAGCCTGCTTCCGCGCGGCCGACGAAGAAGGGTTCTATCTGCAGCCGGAGCTTCCAATCTGGGGAGAAATCGACAAAGACAGGCCGGAATTGCTCTCATTTCTGCAAGAAGACATGGAGGGGATTCTGGAGGAATACGGCTCTCACCCTTCATTTGTGATGTTTGCCATCGGCAATGAACTCTGGGGCGACACCGACCTTATGAGAACCTTCATTGACCGTGCAAGGGAAGTCAACCCGGGATTGCTTGCCACTTATGGCTCCAACATATATCTGGGATGGAAGGGGCATATCGAAGGCGAAGACTTCCTGGTGACATGTCGCGTGGGCAGCGGCGACGGCTTCTCCACCCACACCCGCGCTTCGTTCTCATATGCTGACGCCGACAACGGCGGAATAATGAACAGCACATACCCCAACTCTCAGATGAATTTTTCTCACGCGGCGGGACTGTCGAAAGTGCCCGTAGTGGGACATGAGACGGCACAATACCAGTTCTATCCCGACTTTTCCGGCAACAGCAAATACACAGGCGTGCTTCGCCCGGACAATCTGGCAGAGTTTGAGAAAAGAGCAAAAGCAGCCGGCACTTTCAGAAAGAACAAAGAATTCTTCAATGCCTCCGGCAAGTGGGCCTCAAAGTTATATCTGGCCGACATGGAGATGAATCTGCGCACTCCCAACATGGGAGGATTCCAGCTCCTCGACATCCAGGACTATCCCGGCCAGGGCACCGCCCTTGTGGGAATCCTCGACCCGTTTATGGAATCAAAGGGGATAATCTCACCGGAAGAGTGGCGACGTTCATGCGCTCCGCTCACAATCCTTGCAGAGTTCCCGAAGTTCTGTTTCACAGAGGGAGAGGAAGTAACCGTGCCTGTAAAAGTTTCAAACTACACCAACAACCAGCATGCCGCGTCAGTGATAGACTGGAGCCTCCCTTTCGACAACGGACGCCTGACCGTGACGCAGGGCAAGGGACTTGTCGATGCCGGAGAAATCAAAATCAAAATGCCCGGTGTGAAGAAACCTACGCGCATGGAGCTGTCGCTGAGGAGCGACAACAACAGCGCGGAAAACATCTACACGATATGGGTTTATCCGTGGAAGATGAAAAAAGTAGACAATGTGACTGTCACCACCGACATGGAAGAGGCGCTCGCGCTTCTGAACGCCGGCAAAAGGGTGATTCTCTGCCCCGACTCTTCAACTGTGGCTGAAGTCACGCTCGGGCCTCTGTTTCAGACCGACTATTGGAACTACAGAATGTTCCGGACAATATGCGACAAAATCGAGCACACCCCTTCACCAGGCACAATGGGCCTGATGATCGACAACAGCCATCCCGCTTTCGAGAACTATCCCACCGACAGCCACACCGACTGGCAATGGTTTCCAGTGGTGCATAACTCTTACCCACTTATAATCGACAGATTGCCCAAAGATGTTGACCCTGTTGTGGAAGTAATCGACAATGTGGAACGAAACTACCGCCTTGCCCTCATGCTCGAATGCAACGTTGGGAAAGGGAAACTTATGATTATCAACACCGACATCGAAAAGGCCGCCGAACATCCGGAAGGCGCATGGCTGCTTCAGTCGGTAAAAGAATACATGGGGTCGAAAAAATGTAAGCCAACGCTCTCTTTAGAGCCAGAGCAGGTGAGAAACCTCCTCACCAAGCCCTCCACGGCACGCCTCATCAAAGAGATACGCAACGAGTCGTACAACTCCCAATGGGAATAAATTCAGATTAATATAAAAGCATCAGGCAATTTATGCAGAACAATCCTTCGGGCATAGTTTTCTCGGATGAGGCAATCATCCTGGCGTCAGTCTTTATCGGACTGGCTCTCGGGATTGCTGCAGGCTTCCTTTTAATTAATGTGAGCATAAAATTCCCTCAAAAAAGTAACAGCCATGACTCGGGCGCACTCAAGCCAACGGCAGGCGGCATCGCAAACATAATTCTTGATGCCGCCTGTGTCATAATGTCGGCAATATTGATATGGATTATATTGACTAAAGTGTGCTTCAAAAATTATGTTCCTGCCTATATTATCTCATTTGCCGGCGTGGCTGCAGAAGGATTCATGCTATGGAGAACGTTCAGAAACAGGGCTTGCTACATGGCGAGGCTGATTTATGTGTCTGTGTCAATAACCTTTATGCTCATTATCGGCGTGAAGGGAGCCATCGACTGGTGTCTGACAGACGTGATCACCGTGTCTCGCCCGACATGGAAATTCTCTACGAAGACCACCCACATGGCAGGAAGCAGTGAACACCCCGGAATCAATAGCGTGTATGTCAACAACCTGACGACAAAAGACACTCTCTATTGCGTAGTCGTGAATTATGCCATACCATGGGAAGGCGACACCCGCAACCTGTTTGAAGTGACCGACACTATACTGCCGGGAGAAAGCAAGAGAGTAAATGGCCCGGTCTTTGCCGCAATGAAAAAGATCACACCATGGAAGAGGCCGCAAAACACTCGCATGGGCCACCGCCACCGGAGTGAAGCCATTCTCGCAAGCGGCGCGCAGCTACGTTTCTTCATCGACCGGGAAGTGCCTCTGCGCATCATAGAAAACGACAGCATTAAAGAATGCACCCTTCTCCCTCCACTACGAATCAAGTGATTGACAGAAATGAATCAGGGGGTATTATTGGCAAGAAACGTTCAAAAAAATGACGGCAAAAGGCGCAAATAAAAATTTTTACACTCACATATTCGGGGCAATGCGTTGCCGTGAAATGTTTTTTTACTATCTTTGCGATTAAATCGCGAAATTCGCGACCGGACAATATAAAAACTGACACAATCGATATGACCATCAACGAAACTCAAGACGAAATCATCGATGAGTTTGAAGGGCTCACCGACTGGATGGACCGCTATGCCTATATAATAGATCTCGGCAACACTCTGGAGGAACTTCCCGAAAAAGAGAAGACTCCTCAAAACCTCATAGAGGGATGCCAGAGCCGTGTGTGGATTTCCGCATCAAAAAACGAAGACGGGACCATCCATTTTGAGGCAGATTCCGACGCGCTCATTGTGAAAGGGATTGTGGCCCTGCTCATGAGGGTGCTCAACGACCGCACACCCGATGAGATTCTCGGAGCCGACCTCTACTTTGTAGATAAAATCGGGCTTAAAGAGCATTTGTCGCCCACACGAAGCAACGGACTCGTGGCAATGGTGAAGCAGATCCACAACTATGCCGTAGCCTTCAAGATGATCGGGCAGTCCTGAAACCATCACAATAAAACAACAACACGGGCCTGCCCCGGCCGGCCCGCTCTAACCTGAATCAATACAAATCATTTAAACACAACCAACATCATGTTTGCAAACCACCCCAAAGGTCTTATCCCCGCGGCCCTGAGCAACATGGGAGAACGTTTCGGCTATTACATCATGAACGCCGTGCTCGTGCTCTTTCTTTGCTCTAAGTTCGGCCTTGCCGAGGAAACAAGCACCATCGTTTATTCAGTGTTCTACGCCGGCATCTATGTGCTGGCACTCGTCGGAGGCATCATAGCCGACAAAACCCAGAACTACAAAGGCACAATCATCAGCGGCCTTGCGGTCATGACCCTCGGCTACGCCGTGCTCGCAGTGCCCATCCTCGCCACTGAAGGCAACACCGCATGGCTCCTCACCCTCACTTGCTTCGCCCTCTTCCTCATTGCCTTCGGCAACGGCCTCTTCAAAGGGAACCTTCAGGCAATCGTGGGCCAGCTATATGACAATCCAAAGTATTCCGCACAGCGCGACGCCGGCTTCCAGATTTTCTATGTGTTTATCAACGTCGGCGGTGTTGCCGCCCCGTTTGTGGCGCCTATGCTCAGAAGCTGGTGGCTCAATGTAAATTCAATGAGCTATAACGCAAGCTTCCCCGCACTCTGCCACCAGTTCCTCGGACAGACCGACCCGATGACCGAAGAGAACATGAACAACCTCTATTCTCTCGCAACCCAGGTTGGCTACAACACTCAGATGGAGATTTCCGAGTTCTGCACACGCTATCTCGACGTGTTCAACACCGGCATCCACTATTCATTCCTCGCCTCTATCGCGGCTATGCTCATCTCCCTCGTTATCTTCATTATGACAAAGAAGGGACTCCCCTCTCCCGCAAAGAAAGCGGCTGTGGAAGACAAGTCATACACTCCCGAAGAGAAGGCTGCCATGTCAAAAGAAATCAAGCAGCGCATGGGCGCTCTCTTCGCAGTGCTCGGCATAGCAGTGTTCTTCTGGTTCTCATTCCACCAGAACGGAACATCAATGTCGCTTTTCGCACGCGACTTCATGGACACCTCTTCAATCGCTCCCGAGATATGGCAGGCCATGAACCCGTTCTTCGTGATCGTGCTCACTCCGGTGATCATCATGTTCTTCTCTGCCCTCTCTCGCAAAGGGAAAGAGATTTCAACTCCTAAAAAGATTGCCATCGGCATGGGGCTCGCAGGCATAGCCTACCTCTTCATGACCATCTACTCAGTGTGCATGCATTATCCTTCCGGCACAGAGTTCCGCGAACTCGCCTACGCTACTCGCGAAGCCATGCTTTCCGGCCCCTGGGTGCTTGTGCTCTACTACTTCTTCATGACCGTGGCCGAGCTCTTCATCTCGCCGCTCGGGCTCTCTTTCGTGTCGAAAGTTGCCCCCAAACACATGCAGGGCCTATGCCAGGGTTTATGGCTCGGCGCGACAGCCGTGGGCAACCTCCTTCTCTGGATCGGCTCGCTTATCTACAACAAATGCCCCATATGGGTGGCATGGGCTGTGTTCCTCGCTGTCTGCCTCATTTCGATGGGCGCGATGTTCTCAATGCTCAAATGGCTTGAAAGAGTGACCAAGTGACATCATAATTCACCTCACATCATAAAAAGCATCCGGAACGATAAGAAAACCGGATGCTTTTTTGTTATAACTTATATACCCCTTGACAAACCAAGACAACTACATATACTCCAAAACTATCCATGGACAATTTCAGATTCTATTCGCCCACTGAATTCATCTTCGGGCGCGACACACAGAAGGAAACCGGCAAAATGACTGCAAACTACGGAGGAGTGAAAGTTCTCGTGGTCTATGGCGGACAGTCGGCTGAAAAAAGCGGGCTTGTGAAGCAGGTGACCGACTCTCTCGACAACAACAAAATCTCATATTGCATACTGAAGGGAGTGCAGCCGAATCCCACCGACGACAGAGTGTATGAAGGGATAGGCATGGCCCTCAAAGAGGGTGTCAACTTCATTCTTGCTGTGGGAGGAGGCTCCGTGATCGACACAGCCAAGGCAATCGCGCTCGGGGCGGTGTATGACGGCGACTTCTGGGATTTCTTCTGCGGAAAGGGAACCCCATCGGCGGCTCTCCCGGTGGGCGTCGTGCTCACAATTCCGGCTGCCGGAAGCGAGGCAAGCGCCTCGTCAGTGATTACAAAAATCAATGGTCTGCATAAACGTTCATGCCGCACGAATCTCATTCGCCCACGTTTCGCGATAATGAATCCTGAGCTGACCATGACGCTGCCATGGTTTCAGACTGCCTGCGGAATCACCGACATGCTATGCCACATCTACGAGCGCTATTTCTCCAACACTCCGGCGCAGCTTGTCAATGCCTATTCCGAGGCAATCATGCGCGACATAATGGACCAGGCGCTGACTTTGAAATTAGACGGCAACAACTATGATGCACGTGCCGACATCATGTGGGCATCGACAATTGCGCACAACGGCCTTTGCGGTGTCGGGAAACGCGAGGACTGGGCCACCCACTTCCTCGAGCATGAAGTGTCGGCCCTTTACAACGTGGTCCACGGAGCCGGGCTTGCGTGCATAGCCCCGGCATGGCTCAAGTTTGTGGCCAAAAGAAACCCCGATATGGTGTGGAGATTTGCTGTCAACGTCATGAGCGTGGATCCATCTGGCCTTGACACCGAACACATCATAGAGGAGGGAATCAATTTGCTTAAAGATTTTTACCACGACCTCGGCCTCACCACATCTCTCACAGAACTGGTGGGCAAAGAGCCGGACATCGACGCACTCGTAGAGAGCCTGCATAAGAACCTCGGCGACATGATTGGCTCATATGTGCCTCTGTCGATTGACGACTGCCGGGAGATATATCAACTTGCGCTATGATAGAAATTAAGAATTTCATAAAGATATATGAGAGAAGTTTCATAGAGAACTGGGACTTCCCCGCGCTCTCCGAGTTCGGGCGAAACAACAACAGCACCTACGGTCAGCTGGCTGAGTCGGTGGCCAAGACCCATCTCCTTTTTGAATCAATAGGAATAAAGCCGGGCCGGAAGATAGCCCTCTGCGGAAAAGACTCGGCCGACTGGGTGAAAGTGTATATGGCCACAGTGACCTATGGAGCCGTGATAGTGCCTATCCTGTCAGATTTCAATCCCATGGATATCACCCATATCGTGAATCATTCCGGGGCAGAGCTTCTGTTCATATCCGACACTATATGGGAACACATAGACCCCGAAGCATTGCTCAATGTGAAAGGGGTAGTGAGCCTTGAGAAAAAAAATGTGCTTCATGAGGCTTCCGGCGTGGAGATGCTGCGCCACATGCGCCTGTTGAAACGAAGATTCAACAGGCGATTCCCCGACGGATATTCGAGCAAAGATGTGAAATATGCCGACCGCGACAACTCGGAGGTGGTGGAGATAAACTACACTTCCGGCACCACCGGGTTCTCAAAGGGGGTAATGCTCACCGGGGAGAACCTTGCCGGAAACGTATGTTTTGGAATGCACTCCGAGCTCCATTTCCGGTCGTCGAGAGTGCTCTCATTCCTTCCCCTGGCCCATGCCTACGGATGTGCGTTCGACATGCTCACCCCCCTTGCTGTCGGCTCTCACATAACATTGCTATGCAAGACCCCCTCGCCACGAGTGCTGCTGAAAGCGCTGGCCGAGGTGCGCCCGAACCTTGTGATATGCGTGCCGCTTATTCTCGAAAAAATTTATAAAAAGCAGATTCTCCCCATGATTTCAAAAGGGGCGATGCGCTGGACACTCGCAGTGCCGTTCCTCGACTCCCTTATCTATTCAAAAATTCGCAAAAAACTTATCGACGCATTTGGAGGCGAGTTTGAAGAGGTGATTGTGGGCGGAGCTCCGCTGAATCATGAAGTGGAGGAGTTTTTACAGAAAATCAAATTCCCCTTCACTGTGGGCTACGGCATGACTGAATGCGGGCCGCTTATCTCCTATACTCCATGGAGAGAATTCATCGTGAGCTCATCAGGCCGCACGCTCCCCATAATGGAATCGAAGGTTGACTCGGCCGATCCCGAGCATGTGCCCGGAGAAATATGCGTGCGCGGCATTAACCGGATGAAGGGTTATTACAAGAATCCCGAGGCCACAAAAAGTGTAATCGACTCCGAAGGGTGGCTCCACACCGGCGACATGGGCACACGCAACCCCGACGGCACGCTCTTCATCAGAGGTCGCTATAAGACCATGATTCTGTCTGCTTCAGGACAAAACATCTATCCCGAGGAAATCGAGGCCAAGCTCAACAATATGCCTTTCGTGGCGGAAAGTCTTGTGGTTGACCGCGACGGCAAGCTCGTCGGCCTTGTATACCCCGACTATGAGGCTGTCGACAAACTCGGCATATCAATCTCCGACATGGACAGCGCCATGGAGAATGTGCGCAAAGAGCTCAACAAGATTGTGGCCCCCTACGAGCAGCTCGCAAAGATAATCCTTATGCCAAACGAGTTTGAAAAGACTCCTAAACGCAGCATCAAGAGATATCTCTACACCCGGTGAGCCATTACAATATAGATCCTACAGGCTGTATCGGCCGCATAAGGCTTATAGGGCCTGTAGAATCTATAGTAACCTTAGTTTTTAATCTAAGTTCAAAAAACTTTTGCTTATATCAGTTTTTTATTGTAGTTTTGCATCGAATTTGTTATAAAGTGTTAAAGGACCTCCATAAATCTTAACGACACGACAAGCCATGCATAAGCATGATTCATATCTCAATGAGCATGAGGCCGGAATCTCCGGGTTTAAGTCGGGAATATTCCTGACCCTCGCGTCCATATGCTTCATATTCATGCTCAATTCCTGCGGACAGTCATCAAAAAGCGATGTCAGCAATACGGAAGATTCAGAAGCCACAGAATATTTCCATGCCGACAACGACATTGCCATGACAGTAAGAAGCCTTGCCGACGCTATCAAAGTAGGAGAACCGCTCGACTCCACAGAGTATGATTTCAACGGCGTGCTCACCGACGGGCAGGGCGCTCCGCTATACACCGACGTGCAAGGCTCGCCGGGCACTTGGATTGTGGATGTGCTCGACAAAAAAAATGTAATTATCAGAAACCTCTATCTCGGCGACCTCCTCCCCGGCGATCTGGAAGCCTACATCCTCCAGAGCCTTCGGCTCAACGAATCTCACAAAATGAGTTTCACGGCCCATGACGCCGTCAACGATGAGGAGACACAAATATCTGTCTATGACTTTAACGGCGGCTATCTGAGGTTTGAAATACGCGCCGCTATAGCCCCTAACGGCCTTGAAGGCCCGTTGCTCACAATCTTTATGAGTGCTGATCCTCCTGCCGGGGTCGAAACACAAACAAACGCGTAGACTCGAAGCGAGGGAGAGCCATAAGCTGCACGTCGGCCTGACGGTCGGCGATTGTTTCCTCCGCGTTACCGACAATTTTTCCCGCCTCCTGCAATGCGTCGCGCACAGCGGCCAAAGCCTTGTTGGGAGTATTGTTGTCTTGCGAAAGATGGCATAAGAAAATATACTGAAGGCGAGGCGAGATTATCTCTTTCAGAAACGAGGCCGTCTGTGTGTTGTCCATATGCCCTGATTCAGTTTGTATGCGCGCCTTCAGATATTCCGGATAACGCCCGAGGCGAAGCATCTGCAAATCATAGTTTGCCTCTATCACAAGATAGTTGGCTCGGCTCATGTAGTGGCGGGCTCGCTCTGTGACAGCGCCAAGGTCTGTGGCAAGCACAAATCGCCTGTTGTCGAAAGCTATCGAGAACCCCATGTTGTCGCTCCCGTCGTGAGGCACTTCAAAAGCCGTGACTTCAAGTTCACCTATTGCAAACGGTATCTCCTTGAAAATTGGCATATGAAAATCCTTCAGACGCTTGGAGATGCTGTGCCTGCGCATTATCCCGCTCAACACTCTATTTGTGCAGAACACCCTCATATGCTTATTGTTGCGCACAAGGGTATAGACATATTTCACATGGTCGGAATGGTCGTGGGTGAGCACCACGGCAGTAACCTTCTTCAAATCAATTCCGTTGGAGCGCAAAGCCGCCTCCACGATGTCGGTTTTCACGCCGGCATCAATCAGCACCCCGCCCTTCTTAGTGCCCAAATAGCAACAGTTGCCGCTTGAGCCGGAGCCAATCGACAAATAATAGAGCAGCCTGTCGGCCGGCTCCTTGGCCTCTTTTTTCGGCTGCGCAATCTCTGCCGCCGCATACACGTTGCGGCGAATCGGCACAGCCGGCTTTGGCTCTTCGTTTTCCAATTCTTCAAAAGGAAGGCGCATCTGGCCTTCAAAAGATATTTTGCGGCGTGACATTTATTTCAGTTTTCAGATTCAGTTCCACCCTGCCCATAAGAATTACCTTTTGTCAATGCCATTCACTTGGAGGCGTAAATCAAAAAAATGGCAGGACGCTTGTCGAAGTTATATCGTGTGTTTTTCCAGCGTGAGGCCGGCTGTGTCACAATTGTCTCATGCTCAGGATCGGTTATGTCGCATGCCACACACAGGAGAGTGTCCCCTTTCAATGTGCGGGCAAGACATTCCACCATCTTGTTGTTGCGATATGGTGTCTCGATAAAAATCTGCGTCATGTCGCAGCGTCGCGACAACGCCTCGAGATCTCGCAATTTTTTCTCCCTCTCTTTTGCCTCTATCGGAAGATAGCCGTTGAATGAGAATCCCTGGCCGTTAAATCCCGAAGCCATCAGAGCCATCAATATGCTTGAAGGCCCCACAAGCGGCACCACCTTCAGTCCCTCCCTCTGAGCAATGCTCACAGGCAAAGCCCCCGGATCGGCAACAGCCGGACAACCCGCCTCGCTCATCACCCCTACAGCCTCTCCCCTGCGCAACGGCTCAAGATATGAACTGACCTCCGAAAGGTCAGTGTGGCGGTTGAGTTCATAAAATGTCACCGCCCCAATGTCGAACGAAGGGTCACACTTCTTTAAAAATCTGCGGGCTGTGCGGATATTTTCAACTATAAGATGGCGTAATTGCCTGAGTATGTCAAGATTTCCATCCGGCAATGTGTCTCTCAACAGGGCATTGCTGATATTGACGGGGATTAAATATAGGGCTGATGTGAGTTCCATGCACACAAAATTAATAAAAAATTTAGTATTTTTGCAGAAAAATCCATCCTTTTTATGACACTTCCGTCAGGTTTTATCGAAATGGCCAAAAATCTCCTTGGCGACGAGGCCGAATCATTTCTGAGCGCCATGAGCGAGTCTCCCGGCGTGGCCGTGCGCGTAAACAGCCGAAAACCGGGGGCGCATTTCCCGGACGCTCGCCCTGTGAAATGGTGTGACAAAGGGTTCTACCTCCCGGTTCGACCGGTCTTCACGCTCGACCCTCTGCTGCATGCCGGAGCATACTATGTGCAAGACGCATCTTCGATGATCCACTACGAAGTTGTGAAACGGATTCTTGGCATTTTATCTCATGAGCGAACCGACACTCCCATATCGCTGCTCGACTTGTGCGCCGCCCCGGGTGGTAAAACCACGGCAATGACCGACGCTCTTCCCTTCGGGTCGAATGTTGTGGCCAACGAATATGTGGCTAAACGTGCTGCTATTCTCCGTGAGAATGTAGCCAAATGGGGCTATCCGTTCACAACTGTCACAAACCGTGACTCTGCCGCCTTTGCCGCCGACGGAAATATGTTTGACGTGGTGGCCGTAGACGCCCCTTGTTCCGGCGAGGGGATGATGCGTAAAGACAGCGACGCCGTGAAGCAGTGGAGCCTGCAGCTCATCGAGAACTGCGCCTCGCTGCAACGTGAAATTCTGACAAACGCAGAATCTGTAGTTAAGCCTGGAGGATTTCTTATCTATTCAACCTGCACTTTCAACCGCACAGAGAATGAAGAGAATGTGGATTTTGCTGTCAAAGAATTGGGTCTTGAACCTGTGGAACTTGACTTCCCGGAGCAATGGGGAATACCGCGCGGCATATCCACTCCCTATCCATGCCGGCGATTCATGCCTCACAAGACTGAGGGAGAGGGATTGTTTCTTGCTGTCTTGCGCAAGCCCGGAGAATGGGAGCCCTCTCGCATAGGGAAAGTGAGGAAGGTTTCAAAAACGGCACGCTCCATGCATGGCATTAAAAAAACCGTGGCCGACAATGTGCCCCCGGTCGAGGAAGTGCTTTCATTAGATTTCGACCGCAAACTCTATCCCGAAGCTGATGTCACTCTTGAGCAGGCGTTGTCATATCTCAGAAGAGAATCAATCACACTCCCTCCGGATGTGCCGAAAGGGCTTGTGACAATCACATACATGGGGCTGCCTCTCGGCATGGCAAAAAACATCGGCTCAAGAGCCAACAACCTCTACCCTAAAAACTGGCGCATACTCATGCGCTGACTTTAAGGAATGCTGCGGCATGACGGCACCCGGCATAAAAAATACTGAATAAAGATGAAAGATAACAATAAAAAAGGGGTGTTCCCGGTCACGGGGATGATGTGTGCAGTGTGCGCCTCCACTGTAGAAAAAACTGTGTCAGGATGTGAAGGGGTGGTAGATAGCGCCGTTAATTTCGCGTCGTCGGAAGTGTCAGTCACATGGGACCCTTCTGTCACCTCCCCCGAGGCAATAGCCGAGAGTGTGGCAAAAGCGGGATACGCAATGATTGTGGAAGATTCCGCCGCAAAAGCAGTGGAAGAGAAGGAGCGCGAAGAATTGAAAATATATTCAGGCATGAAGAGAGACCTCATACTTGCATGGGCTCTCACCACACCCCTTTCAGCCATATGCATGCTTCATATTCACTTCCCCGGCTCAGACTATGTGATGATGCTTCTGGCTCTGGCTGTGATGTGCTTCTGCGGCCGGCGCTTCTACACGGGAGGGTTCCGCAATCTTTTCAGGCTTCACCCCAACATGGATTCGCTTGTGGCCGTGTCCACGTTGGTCAGTTTCTGTTTCTCTCTTTTCAACACCCTCTTTCCTGAGTTCTTTGCAATACGCTCCATGCCCGCCGACCTTTATTATGAAGCATCGGCAATGATAATAGCCTTTGTGCTGACCGGAAAATTCCTGGAGACACGCGCCCGCCGAAACACCGGGGCGGCCATCAAGGCACTGATGGGGCTGCAGCCTACAGAGGCCATGCTTATAGCCGACAATGGAGAGATGATAAAAGTGGAAATCAGCAAAATAAAACCCGGCAGCCGCATCGCTGTGCGCCCCGGCGACCGCATACCTGTAGACGGCATTGTCGTTTCCGGAATAGCCGCAGTTGACGAAAGCATGCTCACAGGCGAACCGGCCGGCGTGGAAAAGAGCCCCGGAGGCCGAGTGTCGGCCGGCACTCTTTGCACCACAGGCACACTCTCTGTCAGGGCCACTGCTGTGGGAGCATCCACAGAACTTGCCAGAATCATAGAGTGTGTGCGCGAGGCACAAGGCTCGAAAGCTCCGGTGCAGCGCCTTGTTGACCGCATAAGCCGTGTTTTCGTGCCTGCTGTCATGGCTATTTCCGCTATTACTTTTTTTGTGTGGTGGGCTTTTGGCTCCGACTCACTCCCTCTCGCCGTGCTGGCGGCGGTATCGGTGCTTGTGATTGCCTGCCCTTGTGCATTGGGGCTCGCCACACCCACGGCAGTGATGGTCGGCATAGGGCGCGGAGCACGCAACGGCATTCTTGTGAAAGAGGCTTCAGCGCTTGAACAGCTTGCAAAAGTGAATCTGCTCGCCATCGACAAAACCGGGACTCTCACGGAAGGCAAGCCCAAAGTGGCCGAGATTAGCTGCAGTCCGCAGCTTCCCGAGTCTTTCATAAAAACCGTGAAGGTGCTTGAAGAGCGTTCCGCACACCCTTTGGCCAAAGCGATCTGCAGCTGGGCTGAGGATAACATATCTTCTTCGGGAAAAGAGGCATCAAATCCGGAGCCTGACAGTTTCGACTATATTCCCGGACTCGGCATTGTCGGAACAGTGGAAGGAGCGACCTGCTGGATAGGAAATGAAGCCCTTACTTCCCGACAAGGGGCAGTCATCAGCACAGAAGGGAAGGCACTGGCCGAAAAATGGAGCAAAGAGGGAGCGGGGATAGTGTTTGCCGGATGCGACGGCATGGAGCCTGTGATTTTCAAGGTTACAGACACGCTTCGCCCGGATGCGGCCCGGACTGTGGCAACGCTCAGGGAGATGGGAGTGCGCACAGTGCTTCTAACCGGCGACAGAGAGACTACCGCACGTTGCGTAGCCCGCGAGGCAGGGATTGACGATGTTGTGGCAGAGGTGTTGCCGCAAGGAAAACAGGATGTCGTGATGAAATACAAGAGGGAGGGTTATTTTGTGGCGATGGCCGGCGATGGAATCAACGATTCTCAGGCTTTGGCAGAGGCCGATGTGTCGATTGCCATGGGTGGCGGAAGCGACATTGCTCTCGAAGTGGCGCAGCTCACTGTGATGTCGGGGCGACTCAGCTACATTCCAAAAGCCATAAGCCTCTCATCCGCCACTCTGAAAGTGATACGCGAAAACCTTTTCTGGGCATTCATATATAATGTGGTGGGAATTCCTGTTGCTGCCGGTGTATTGTATCCGGCATTCGGCGTGCTGCTCTCGCCCATGATAGCATCCGCAGCGATGGCCTTTTCATCGGTGTGCGTGGTGCTGAATTCGCTTCGGCTGAATCGGATCAAGCTCTCTTGTCAGGATAAAAACTAAGACAGTCCTGCCGGAAACAAGAGGAAATCATGCACGTCCCAAATAATAGTGATTTTTCGTGAGATGGACTTTTTTGGGTCGTTTCAGGGTCAAAATGGGGTCAAAAAAGGGCGTTTTAACACTTGAAACGGACTTTTTGGGGGCACTTCACACTTTTTTCGATTTTTTCGGCCAATCTATAAACCACGACTGAATCGCAAATGGAGATGTTGCGTTTTCCGGTTAATGACATGATCTATTACTGCAAAAAGACTACAAAACAAATCCGGATAAATATCCATTGGGGAGATTATACATGATTAAACTGCAATCGAATCAAATAAAATATTACTTCCGTATGTTATAATATTATAATATAGCATTCAATCACGAGTGCCACATCTAAATCATTCTCCTCACACTCCTCTCAAGCCTCTTCATTCTCCTCTTACATTTAACACGAAAAAATCAATAAAAGAAACTATGCAATTCAAGACAAACGCAAAATGCCAGGGCTGTTCCACAGCCATTATCAATGGTGTGAAAAACCGCTTCCCTAATGCAGAGCTCTCTCTCGACCTCGAATCTGCCGACAAGGTGCTCCATGTGCATGGCATACCCGAAGACGCAGAACATGCCGCACAAGTTTTGAAAACCATTGAAGAAACCGGATTCACAGGGTCATTGCTCACAAAAGAAGACAATAATCTTTAATACACCATGACCGACGCGCCCGAAAACTGGGATAACCGCACACGGCGCCTCCTCGGCGACGAACGCGCCGACCGCCTCAACCAAGCCTGCATTCTAATTGTGGGGGTGGGCGGCGTAGGCGGATATGCGGCAGAGATGCTCGCGCGCTCCGGAATAGGCAGGCTCGTAATTATCGATGCCGACAATGTGGCTGAAAGCAACATCAACCGCCAGCTCATTGCCACAGCCTCCACCGTGGGAGAGCCTAAAGTGATTCTCTTCGCCGAACGTTTCCACGACATAAACCCCCGGGCTTCAATCGAGGCCCGCATGGAGTTTGTCACCCCTGAAAACGTGGAGTCGCTATTTGATGGCCACACCTACGACTATGTGATAGACGCCATCGACACGGTTGCCCCCAAGGTGGCACTGCTTGAGCATTGCCTGCTTCACAACATTCCGGTGATCTCATCAATGGGAGCCGGAGGACGTGTAGACCCTACAAAGATAGGTTATTTCGATTTGTGGGACACACGAGAAGACGGCCTGGCAAAAGCGGTGAGACGCAAGTTAAAGGCCGACGGAGTGCGCAAAAAACTCAAAGTCGTGGCAAGCACAGAGAAGCCCTGCTCCCATTCACTCATCGAGGTGGAGGCGGCCAACAAACGCACCTCCTACGGCACACTCGCCACAGTTCCGGCCATATTCGGAATTTATCTCGCCAACCACGTGATCAGAGCCTTGACCGGGGTGTGAAAAAGCCTCTTTAAAGTCCCTAAAGTCTTTAAAGTCTTTAAGGACATTAAGGTCTTTAAGGACATTAAAGTCATTAACACTACAGCCTTCCCAATGATTGAAATCAAAAACGTAACCAAGTCTTTCGGCTCTCTCACCGTGCTCCACGACATTTCCCTCACAATCCCTGAAGGTGAGATAATGGCAATCGTGGGGCCGTCGGGCGCCGGGAAGACCACGCTGCTTCAGATAGCGGGCACTCTCGACCGCCCCGATTCCGGAAGCGTGCTCTTTGACAACACCGACCTCTTTCGCCTCAAAGACCGCAAACTGTCGGAATTCCGCAACCTCAACATTGGATTCATATTCCAGTTTCATCAGCTGCTCCCGGAGTTCTCGGCCCTGGAGAATGTGGCCATGCCGGCGCTCATAGCGGGGAGGAAACGAAAAAAGGCCTTCGCCGAGGCGCAGCGCCTCCTCACCGATCTCGGCCTCTCTCAGCGCCTTGACCACAAGCCGTCGCAACTCTCCGGCGGAGAGAAGCAGCGCACGGCAATTGCGCGGGCCCTTGTCAACAAGCCGAGAGTAGTGTTTGCCGATGAGCCTACCGGCAGCCTCGACTCCCGAAACCGCGACGAAATACAGACCATTATATCCGGCCTCCGCGAATCGTTAGGCCAGACCTTCGTGATTGTAACCCACGACCCTCAGATGGCGGAAATTGCCGACCGGACAGTACACATGGAGGATGGCAAAATAATTTATTTATGATTTTTTAGCCAAGTTAATTTGGCAATGTTAGCCTTTTTGCTTATCTTCGCAGACCGAATAACAAAACAAATATTGAAATTTTTTAATTAAAACCGAAAATAAAAATGGCAGCTCCTGAAAACAATCAGAACAAGAACCAGCTTCAGATTCAACTCCGTCCTGAAATGGCCGACGGAAAATACAGCAACCTCGCAATGATCGGCCACGGCCCCAACGAGTTCCTCATCGACTTTATCTTCGCAGCTCCCGGAATGCCCCAGGCTCCCGTTGTAAGCCGTGTGATCATGAGCCCCGAAAACGCTAAGCAGCTCATGTTTGCCCTCACCGACAATGTGAAGAAATATGAGGCTCAGTTCGGCGAAATCCAGCCCCGCGGCGGCAAGAACCAGGCCATCGGCAACAACTGATAAGATATTCTTGTCTGAAAATAACATTTAAGGGTTAAGGGTCATTGCTACCCTTAACCCTTAACATTTTAGCATCTGAACACTAATCTCATACCTCCATCTTTTATGCAGAACAACCTGACCCTATACAACTCTCTGGCACGCATAAAACAGTCTTTCAAGCCTCTTCATGAAGGCCACGTGGGAATGTATGTGTGCGGGCCTACTGTGTATGGCGACGCTCATCTGGGCCACGCTCGCCCGGCAATCACTTTCGACGTGCTTTTCCGCTATCTGCGCCACCTCGGCTACAAAGTGAGATACGTGCGCAACATAACCGACGTAGGTCACCTTGAGCACGACGCCGACTCCGGCGAAGACAAGATTGCCAAAAAAGCGCGCCTCGAGCAGCTGGAGCCGATGGAAGTGGTGCAGCTCTACCTGAACCGCTATCATCACGACATGGAGGCTCTCAACGTGCTACCCCCGAGCATCGAGCCTCACGCCTCCGGCCATATCATAGAGCAGATAGAATATGTGAAAAAGATTCTCGACGCCGGATATGCCTACGAAAGCAACGGATCGGTATATTTCGATGTGGAGAAGTATAACCGCGACCATAATTATGGCAAACTTTCCGGCCGCAACATAGAAGACCTCCTCTCCACCACCCGCACTCTCGACGGGCAGGAGGAGAAGCGCAACCCTCTTGACTTCGCTCTCTGGAAAAAAGCCTCCCCCGAGCATATCATGCACTGGCCATCTCCCTGGAGCGAGGGTTTCCCGGGATGGCACCTGGAATGCTCCACTATGGGTGAAAAATATCTTGGCGAAACTTTCGACATTCATGGCGGCGGACTCGACCTCCTGTTCCCTCATCATGAATGCGAAATTGCGCAAAGTGTTGCCGCGCAAGGCCATGAAGCTGTAAAATATTGGGTTCACAACAACATGATCACAATCAACGGCAAGAAGATGGGGAAAAGCTACAACAATTTCATCACCCTCGAACAGTTCTTCGACGGCACTCACCCGCTCCTTGAACAAGCCTACGCCCCGATGGTGATTCGCTTTTTCATTCTTCAGGCGCAATACCGCTCCACAGTAGACTTCTCCAACGCCGCCCTTCAGGCAGCTGAGAAGGCGCTTCAGAAAATCACCGACGGCTATCGCCGCCTGCAGAACCTTCTTCCGGCTGAAAAGTCGAGCGTAGAGGTTCCAGACTTCCTCACAGCCTGCTATGAGGCAATGGACGATGACCTCAACACTCCGCAGGTTATCGCTCAATTGTTTGAAGCATGCAAGATCATCAACTCGGCATCCGATGGCAGCGTGAAGCTCTCGGCTGAAGACATCACGAAACTTCGCCACCTCTTCGATGTGTTCCTCATCGAGCTTCTCGGCGTGAAAGTTGGCAACGAGGGCGAAAATGCAGGGGCAGCCAAAGCTTATGAAGGCGCAGTAGACCTTCTGATGGAAATTCGCAAGAATGCCAAGTCGCAGAAAGACTGGGCAACATCCGACCTTATACGCGACAAACTCGCCGACCTCGGCTTCAATGTGAAAGACACCAAGAACGGTGTCGAATGGAGCCTTAAATAAAATGGAGCCTTAAATAATATGAACAGTATGGAGCAGCCGATGAAGCTGCTCCATATTTTTTTGCGTGATTTGCACAGAATGGAGTAATTTAAGGGAGTTAAACAAAAATATGTTTTTAAACATAAAAATTAACCTTAATTATATATCACTGATTGTCAAATCGTTATGGGGGGGGGTAAAACAATTCCTGCATTTTTCATTTGTAAAGACAAAACTTGTTGCAAATTACATTTCCGTTAGTTAATTTTGTGAGCGAGAATGTGAGTAGGCCTAACACTCACTCTCACCACTACTTAATTATTTTGGAGGAGGAAGCCCGAATTCAGGAAAAGATAAGACTTGACTTGCGAATGTGTGCCACGGACCACAATGGCACACATTAGAAGGGCGGCCACAGAGACCGCCCCTCTTTCTTATTCTCTCAGGAGAACATATTTCTCAGGAGAACATATTAACGTAAAAACGCCGGCTTGAAGCAATATTTTCAAGTCGGCGTTTTCTTATCAAGGCCGTATTATGCGGCTGACGGATTGATTATTTAAGCGGTTTGATGTCAAGTTTCACAGGCTTGATCATGTTCTCTGGAGCAAGAACTGTGTCAAGATCCTCTTTTGTAAGGATGCCGTGCTCAAGAACGAGATCATAGACGCTGCGGCCTGTCTCCAAAGCCTCTTTCGCAATCTTGGTAGAGTTCTTATAGCCGATCACAGGGTTGAGGGCAGTGACAAGGCTGATGCTGTTGTGAACCTGTGCGCGGCAATGTTCCGGATTGGCGGTGATGCCGTCAACGCAAAGGGTGCGGAGTGTGTCGAAACCATTTGTCATAAGGTCGACCGATTCAAAGTCACACTGTGCCATTACAGGCTCCATGGCGTTGAGTTCCATCTGTGCAGCCTCACCTGACATTGTGACACAAAGCTCGTTGCCGATCACCTTGTAGCAAATCTGGTTCATTACCTCAGGAATTACCGGATTCACCTTGCCGGGCATGATTGAAGAGCCGGGCTGACGGGCAGGGAGATTGAATTCGCCGAGACCGCAGCGCGGGCCACTGGCAAGCAGGCGGAGGTCGTTGCAAATCTTGTTCATCTTCACGGCCACACGCTTCAAGGCAGATGCGTATCCCACAAGGCATGATGTGTCGGAAGTGGCGCCCACAAGGTCGTCAGAGAGCTTGATATCCCAGCCTGTGATCTCAGCGAGGGCAGCCACACACTTCTCTGCATATCCCGGCTCGGCGCAGATGCCTGTGCCGATGGCAGTCGCGCCCATGTTGACAGTCAGGAAATCGTTGGCAGCCTCGTCAAGGTGCTTGATTTCATCTGTCAGTATTGATGCGAACCCGTGGAAGGTCTGGCCCAGAGTCATCGGCACTGCGTCCTCAAGCTGGGTTCGGCCAATCTTGATGATATTGGCAAACTCCTCCGCTTTTCTGAGGAATGCGTTGATAATCTCATGGTAGTGCTTCAAAAAGCGCAGGTGAGCGAAATACATGCCGATATGAATGGCTGTAGGATAGGCATCGTTGGTTGACTGAGCGCAGTTCACGATGTCGTTGGGTGAGCAATACTGATACTCGCCACGCTTGTGGCCCATGATTTCGAGAGCACGGTTGGCAATCACCTCATTTGCGTTCATGTTGGTTGTTGTGCCGGCGCCGCCCTGAATCATGTCAACAGGGAACTGGTCATGGAATTTGCCGTCGATAATCTCCTGGCAAGCCTGCTCTACGGCGTCAGCCTGCTCCTTGGTGAGAAGGCCAAGTTCAAAGTTGGCACGGGCTGCCGCCTGCTTGGTTATGGCCAGGCCCTTTATAAACTCGGGATACTCGTTGAGATGAAATTTGCTGATTTTGAAATTTTCAATACCGCGCAGAGTCTGAACTCCGTAAAGTGCGCATTCAGGCACCTCGATAGCGCCGATAAGGTCGGATTCAACGCGGAATCCTTTTTTGCAATTGGTCTCCATGATAACGTATTTTAAATGGTATCTAAGGTTATCGGCATACGGAGCGGACACTCCGTATGCCTCGAACTGTTCAATTCTACAAAATTACAAAAGTTTTCTCAAGTAATGTGTAAATGAAATAATAAATTTTTCATCACCATCACAAGAGCCGTTCTATCCTTTTATTCAAAAAAACGATTGATTACGGCAACATTTGTTTATATATTGACAACAAACGAAGACCAAAATAATCTTCATTCGAATTGAAATAGTAAGACGTTATTCAAACTTCTACACATTATTTAAGGTTATTAATTCAAGTTAACCTTAAATTTGTTAGGGCTGACTCAAATCAACCCTCTCATTGTAACCAAAAACACAAAACACTATGCTATTTCAGTTACTATTCGTTCTCGCGGCTATAATAGTCGGAGCCAGGCTCGGAGGCATCGGCCTCGGAGTCATGGGTGGCGTAGGAATGGCGATACTCGTCTTTTTCTTCGGGCTTGAGCCAACCTCGCCCCCTATTGACGTGATGCTGATGATTGCGTCTGTTATTTCTGCCGCCGCTGTCATGCAGGCCGCCGGCGGCCTCGACTATCTTGTGAGCGTGGCCGAGAAGCTGCTTCGCAAGAACCCGTCGAGAGTGACAATAATAAGCCCGTTTGTCACTTATCTGTTCACATTCGTGGCCGGCACAGGACACGTTGCATATTCCGTGCTCCCGGTGATTGCCGAAGTTGCCACAGAAACCAAGATTCGCCCTGAGCGGCCTCTCGGCATCGCCGTCATCGCTTCGCAGCAGGCCATCACGGCAAGCCCGATTTCTGCGGCCACAGTGGCTTTGCTCGGTCTGCTGACCGGTGCGGGAATCACCCTTTTCGACATTCTGAAAATAACAATCCCCGCCACTCTTATCGGAGTGCTTGTCGGGGCGTTGCTGTCGAAGCGTGTCGGCAAGGAACTTCTTGACGACCCCGAATACCAGCGCAGGGTGAAAGAGGGCATGATCGAAGAGAACGACAAGCCGGTGAACAAAATCAAGAACCCGGCCAAAGCAAAATTGTCGGTGTGCATATTCCTCCTGGCTACTGTGCTGATTGTGCTGTTCGGGTCTATACCATCTATGAGACCCTCTTTCAACGGCACTCCGATCGACATGCCGGCAATCATTGAGATTCTCATGCTCACCGCTTGTGCCATCATGCTTCTCTGCACCCGCACAAACGGAATCGCCCCCACTCAGGGGAGTGTGTTCATCGCAGGTATGCAGGCTGTGATTGCAATATTCGGAATTGCATGGATGGGCGACACTTTCATCAACGGAAACCTCGCCGCCATCACCGGCCCTATCGAAGGGATCGTGAAGAGCATGCCCTGGCTGTTTGCAATCGCACTGTTTGTGATGTCGATTCTTCTCTATAGCCAGGCTGCCACCGTGAGGGCAATCATGCCTCTCGGAATAGCACTCGGAATCAGCCCTATGATGCTGATTGCCTTGTTCCCGGCTGTAAACGGATATTTCTTTATCCCCAACTATCCAACAATCGTGGCGGCCATAAACTTCGACCGCACCGGCTCAACCCATATAGGGAAATGGATTCTAAACCACTCGTTCATGATGCCGGGGCTTGTGGCTTCCATTGTGGCAATAGGGGTCGGCCTGCTGCTGATCCAGATATTCTGACCCCAGGCAACTCAAAGGCCCGTGCCGGATTCCCGGCAAACAAAACGGCACGGGCCTTATATTAGCCGGGAAATACTCTATATTCTTATTCCACTCCCTTATAATTCATTGCGCTATGAAACACACAAACTATATGCTGACACTGCTCCTCATCTCCCCTTTTGCAGCCTATGCACAGAATCAGGAAGCCACTACCGCGCCCGAAGAAAAAACCATTTTCGAGGAGGTAACTAAAATCCAAAAGAAAACAGACAAGTTCAATCTCTATCTTAATATGCACGGAGATTTCAACGCCCAGTGGACGGGGAACCATTTCGACGACGGAAAATTCGAGATGAACCAGCTCCGCATTGAGATCAAAGGGCAAATTAACGACTGGCTGAGCTATCGCTACAGACAGCGCCTCAACACCGGCGACAGCCCTGCCGGTTATCGCGACAATGTGCTGAAAAGCATTGACTACGCCATGATTGGCGTGACTGTGAAAAAGTTTCAGTTCTTCCTCGGAAAACAGTGCGCCGCATACGGAGGCATTGATTTCGACAGAAACCCGATTGAGATTTATCAGTATCCCGAGATGATTCAGACCTGGAACAACTTCCTCACCGGCATAAACGTGTCATATAACATAACCCCGCGCCAGCAGATACAGCTGCAGATGTTAAATTCCCTCACAGGCACCACCGAAGAGATGTATGGCAAGTTTGAAAGGGCTAAAATGCCTATGGTCTACACGCTCAACTGGAACGGCAACTTCAACGATGTGTTCAAGACCCGGTGGTCGGCATCGTTCATGAACGAGACAAGGGGCGAGCATCTATACTTCTTCGCCCTCGGCAACGAATTCAAAATCACAGAGAAATTTGGAGGATATGTCGACTGGATGTATTCTCGCGAAGGCGTCGACCGCCATGGTGTCATGACCAATATCGTGCAAGGCAGCGAGCATGAGCGCAACACCACCAAGACCGACTATATGTCGGTGGTGCTACGCCTCAACTATCGCTTCCTTCCGGCCTGGAATCTCGTGGCTAAAGCAACCCTCGACACCGCCGGAATCTATGAGACTCACGACGGCATCAACAAGGGAAACTATTGCACAACCTGGGGATATGTAGGGGGCGTGGAGTATTATCCTTTAAAGGACCGCAACCTCCATTTCTTCGCAGTCTACATGGGCCGGACCCACAACTACACATCCAGGGCAAAGGCGTTAGGAAACACCGACTATTCCACCAACAATCTTTCTGTCGGATTCATCTGGGCCATGCCGGTGTTCTGAAATCAGGCCGGGCAACTCCGGCAATCAGTCTTTCCAATCGCCGTTGGCTTTTATCAGATTTATAAGTTCGTCGATAGCCTCTCCACTCGGAATATTCTTTTTCACAAGAGTCTTCCCTTTGTAGAGGCTCACTTTGCCGGGGCCTGCGCCCACATAGCCGTAGTCGGCGTCGGCCATCTCTCCGGGGCCGTTGACAATGCAGCCCATCACGCCGATTTTCAATCCCTTCAAACCTGATGTGGCCTCCTTCACCTCTTTGAGCGTCTTCTGAAGGTCGAACAATGTGCGGCCACAGCTCGGGCAGGCTATATATTCTGTCTTGCTGACGCGAAGACGCGCCGCCTGAAGCAGGCCGAGAGCCACGGAGTTGACCTCTTCGAGCGAAAACGCCGGAGCATCAATCACAATTCCGGAGCCGTAGCCGTCCAGCAGCAGCGGGCCGAAATCTGCGCCGGCCTTTATCTGAAAGTCCTCGAGGTCGTTATCTTCATATCCGAGGCTTATAAACACCGGATTCTTACCTCCGAGAGCCACAAACCTGTCGATCCACGAGGCAATCTCCCCGACGCGGTTGGCATTGTGCGACGTCACCACCACAGGAACTGTGTCGCCAAGCAGGACAGGCTCTTCAGAGGCGTCAACCTTATGCCAAGCCCCCGGCACTGATGGGAAGTCAAGACCGGCCACAAGAGGCCAGCCTACATTCTCAAAACCCGGCACACCCGCCGAGCGGCCGCGGGACGCCCCATCAAGAACTGTGTCAGGCTCTACCACAGTGTCATGCCCCTCGCGCCCTACGATATATTCACGCAGTTTAACGGCCACGGGAATCTCCTTCTCAGGGTCTTCCGTGAGCGAAACCCGGATTGTGTCGCCAATGCCTTCAGATAGCAGCGTGCCGATTCCCACGGCGCTCTTTATTCGTCCGTCTTCGCCGTCGCCGGCCTCGGTCACGCCAAGATGAAGCGGGAAAGACATCCCTTCCTCATTCATCTTGCCTGCAAGCATCCTCACGGTCTCAACCATGACCACCACATTCGATGCCTTTATGGAGATGACGATGTTGCTGAAATCCTCATCGCTACACACGCGCAGGAACTCCATCACAGATTCCACCATTCCGGCCGGGGTGTCGCCATAGCGGCTCATTATCCTGTCGGACAGCGAGCCGTGGTTCACTCCGAGACGCACGGCTGTGGAGTGCGCCTTGCAGACATTAAGAAACGGCACAAGTGTGTCGCGAATCTTTTCAACCTCCGAGGCATATTCCTCATCGGTGAATTCAAGTTTTTTGAATGTGCGGGCGGCATCCACGAAATTGCCGGGATTTATGCGCACTTTCTCACAGGTCTCCGCGGCCTTGAACGCCGCATTCGGATTGAAATGCACATCCGCCACCAAGGGCACGTCACACCCGGCCGCATCGAGACCCTTACGGATTTCCGCCATGTTCTCGGCCTCGCGCACACCCTGGGTGGTGAGACGCACAATCTCTCCGCCGGCCTCTGCTATGCGGATAGCCTGCGCCACACTCCCCTCGGTGTCGAGGGTAGACGTGTTGGTCATTGACTGAACTCTGATGGGATTCTCGCCTCCTATCTCTACGTTTCCGGCTTTCGCCACACTGCTTTTGCGTCTGAAATAATTATATCTTGACATGTGAGTCTTGTTATTTTTAATAGTTGCTTAAGGCGCAACGGCTCCTTAATGATAAAAATTCAGTTTCCGCCGCCGGGACTCTGATTTCCCCGGCTCATCTTTTTGCCATGCAAACTCCGCTCAACACATCGTGAGGAAAAACACGGAGCAGAACCCCACGGCATAGCCAGCAAGCACCTGCCACACCGTGTGGCGACCGAGCCACACACGCGCCGAGCCGAGCAAACCCGACACAATTATCGACGCTATGAGCCAGCCAAACAGTTCCGGCCGGGCGAATCCGTCTTTTTCTATACATATGAGCAGTGCCACAATCCCCGCTATCCCGGCCGCATGAGAAGAAATCTTCCATTTGAAATTTATTATCATGTTGACCAGAGCGGCCACTGCTCCTCCGGCAAAGAAGAGCGACAGCCACGACGGCGCACCTTTTGCAGCCATAAACCATGCTGTTCCGCCAAAACACACCGCCGTCATAATATACGGAATCAGGCGCTCTTTACGCCCGTTAAGGCCAAAATCGTCTACAAGCCCCATTTTCTTGAGCAAGACCACCATAATCATCGGCACCACAAAGTTGATTCCGGCAACAATGAGCGTGAATATAACCCTCATGCCCATTGGAGCCACATCGAGCACAGAAAGAGAGAAGGAAAGAATAAGACCATAGACGGGCATGAGAAGCGGCACAAACACCCACGACAGAATGTTTGAAATCACCGTGACCACTTTCTCTCCTTGATATTCCCCATCATCTTTGGAACGAGGGCGGGACTCCTGCTCCTTATGCGGCGCCGGCTCTTTTCTCTCCGGCTCTTCGGGTGAAGGCGCCGGCGAAGGGGAACCGAAAAGCCCGGTGTCGCGCCTGTTGAGGCTGAATGAATCATCCTCCCCTTCAGGGCGAGGCACCTCCGGATAATATGACGACGTGTCGATTGGCATTGGCTTTATATGTTTTGGCTGTTTATTTATTTCTTTTCGGCGTCGCTGTCCGCCTTAGGATTCTTCCGCGCCCCTCTCTCCTTCACGGCATCAAGAAACCGCGCCGGCACAGGAAGCTCGAAGTGCATGTCTTTGCGGGTGACAGGGTGGGCGAAGCGCAAAGTGCGCGCATGAAGGCAAAGGCGGTGTAGCCTGCTGCCTTTGGCTCCATATTTCTTGTCGCCTGAAATCGGGTGGCCCATCTCAGAGGCATGAACGCGAATCTGGTTCTTTCTCCCGGTGTCGAGCGAAAACTCCACAAGCGACAGGCCGCTGCCGCGCTTGAGCACATTAAACCGGGTCAGGGCAAGCCTCCCCTCGTCGGGATTGTTTGTGGAATAGACCACAAACTGTGAATTTTCGGCAAGGCGGCTTTTTACGAATCCGCTGTCTTCCTCCACATAACCCTCCAGAAGCGCCACATAAAGGCGGTCGAGCACCATGTTATTCCAGTTATGCCTCAACGTTTCCTGCGCAACCTCGCTTTTGGCAAACATCATCAGCCCGGTGGTGTCGCGGTCGAGGCGATGCACCACAAACAACTTGTTGGCCGGGTTCTGCCTCTTGACATAATCTCGGAGAATGTCGTAGGCTGTCTCATCTTTATGATGGCTCTGTGTGCTCACCGACAGGAGGCCGTAACCTTTGTTTACCACTATCACATCGTCATCTTCATACACAAGCTGAAGCCTCGGGTGACGAAGCACCACAAACGGGCGCGCGAGGTTCACACTCGCTTCCGCGCCTGGAGAAACAGGGGCGTCAAAGGCAGTAGTCACCTCTCCCCCGGCCATGATGTGGCCATGGCGCAGCAGAGCCTTCAGGTCGGTGCGGCTCTTATCCGGCATTCTCTCTGCCACAAACTCAAGGAGCCGGCGCGGCTCGGCTGATTCATTGACAAAGGTGACAATCCGGTCAGGCCGGAAATTATTCGGTGTGTCGTGATGTCTGTTCTTTCGCATCTTCTATGCTTTTACAACAATAATCTTTTATTATCGGTTATTACTGATTCAATTTTATTTTATTTCAATCCCATGTCACTGCTCTAATCAGCCGCCACAGCCTTGCGCAGGAGGAGATGTCCGAACCTGCAGTAAAGACATTTCCTGGTGTCGCAATACTCCTTCCTTAAATGAATAAGAGCCTGAGAGCGGAGAGCGTCGGAAGCTCTCATTCCGAGAGCGCCCCATTCTCTTGTGATGATGTTGTTTTCAGCCGGCAGCATCGAAAGGATGTCGAGCGCTCTTTCAGCCATGTCGTAATCCCCCCTCATCGACCCATAGGCATACACAAGCGGCGCCACAGCATTTATTATCAGAAGAGTGACGCTCGCTTCAGAGAGAGTGTCGGCTGCTGAACGCGCCTCCGTGTCGAATGAGAAATGGTCATGCCAATATCCGTCGAGCCTCCATGAAAAGAGGCCCCTGAGAGCATCAATGTCGGATCCGCAGCCTGTCATCTTTGAGAACATTGCAAAACCTCCCTCGCACGCTTTCGACAGAAATGCAATGCGGCGGTGAGGGAAATTCTGAGGCCTTGTCCGCGCATATTTCCACATCGACCTGCGCATGGGGCGAAGGCCATATTTTCTTGCCAGAAAATAATATTCTCTACAGAGAAGCTGATAATACTCGTCAAAAATATGCAGAGAGGAGTCGAGCATCCCGGCCTGGCCGAACAACAGGGCCTGCAGCTGCAGAGGGTTGTCGGAATGATGGTGAAGCACCCTTAGCGGCAGCGACCTGGCCAGAAGCTCGAAGGGCTCCCCGTTGAGGCCGAAACCGAGTGCGCGGGCAATCATCACAAAACAAGCCTGCTCCCAGTCGAAACCGGTGGTTTCAAGAATGGCGGCCACTCTTTCACCTTTCGTCTGAATCCGCTCCACCGACAGCGACTCAAGCCAGTCGGTGACCGCAAGCGAGTGAAGACCCGCGAGCATATTGCCGCATCTCACGCTGTCGATTCCCGACGACAACGACAGAAATGTCCTGTAGAAACCCTCCGGCATGGCGATCTCCGCCTGAGGCACGAGAGAGCCGTCGGGGCGGTGGATTCTGCGGTCGGACAGGCCCACCACATGAAGTATCACATTGTCATAGGCAGGGTCGGAGTCATGGCCGTGGCGAAACCAGTCGGAAGCCCTGACATGAATCTCCACATTGCCGGCCCATTCCGTGCCGCCTATCTTTATCTTTGAATTAAAAAAATCCGGGCCGGAGTCGGTGTTGTGGCGACCGGGGTCGATCACCTCCACCTCCGCGCCGTCGGCATCGGTGAGTTTCCGGCCGAACATTCGCGACATCCAAAGATAATGATACAGTTTCTCCATTGAAAAAAATAAGACTCCCTTATGCGCCATATCTTCTCAGGCTCACTCAGCAATCAAAGCCTTAAAGATAAAACGCAAGCCTTACTCAATGCAAATTTACACATTTTCTATTTAATAATTGTTAATTCCTTAAAAAATCACTTGTGGCATTTGTTTTTTTATTGATTTAGCCTTATCTTTGACATTGCAAAAATCTGATGAAAAAAAATTGCAAGTCGTTAACATAGTAAGACTTGCAACCTGTTCCCTTATTTATATCGTTAAATTACTGATTTTCCCTTTGTCATAGCATTATGAATTCTCTAAGAACTCTAATTGTATAGAATGGTTCCAGTATCCAAATTGCCAAACCCGGAATATTCTAATAAACTTTTTCCATCCATTGATATACTTATGAATATAGCCTTGGAATCACTTTCACAGCGTGCTTCATATCTTATTCCACCTGCCGGAAGTCTAAATTCTTTTAATATCTTTCCTTCCGAGAAACAAGTATCAACATGTGTTCCCCAAATATGAGCCTCCTCGACACCTGAACCTTGCACTGAAATTTCAACTTTTATAACAGGAGAATCATTTTCTTCATCAGAACAAGAGACAACTGACAAAATCAACACAACTGTCAATATAAGAATTGGCCAAAATTTCATAATTTTCATAACTTTAACATTCAAATTCATATTCGCATTATACTTTTATTTGGGTTATCGAATCTAAAAAATTGTTTATAATTGCAATTACAAAACGCCTGCAAAGATATACAATTGTATTTTACTAAAAAAATTTAATAATGAAATCGAATGAAAAAATATAAAAGTATGTTCTCTTTTAAATCAAACTAAACAATAATGGACATAGCAACCTATCGATACTCTCCGTATCCTGTTTGAGGAAATTCTCTACACATTGGTCAGTGGCAGCCAGTGGCGTATGCTTCCTCATGACCTGCCCAAATGGCAGACCGCTTACTAAAATTTTCACAAATGGAGAACAAAAAGCTATTGGGGTCTCTGCATAGGTTTCTCCATTGAAAAAAATAAGACTCCCTTATGCGCCATATCTTCTCCGGCTCACTCAGCAATCAAGCCTGAAAGATAAAACGCAAGCCTTACTCAATGCAAATTTACACATTTTCTATTTAATAATTGTTAATTCCTTAAAAAATCACTTGTGGCATTTGGTTTTTTTATTGATTTAGCCTTATCTTTGCATAGTGTTTTTCATAGTATAATTAAGATTAAGGTTTGAGCCTGTCACTTTGGGAAAAGCGACAGGCTTTTTTATGTCCGCAAGGCACCTCTTGCACCGGCACGACACCCCCACAAAAAAACCGGAGGCATACACCCCCGGCACCTAAAACATATTCGCTTATGAATTAACAATAAACTATTTACAACTCTTATTGACATCTTATTCACATAACACTTACACATTATCCTCTATCGGCATGAAATGCTGATAAGGATGTGAGCAAGCCGGGCATTTCTTCGGCGGCTTTTTCCCTTCAAAGATGTAGCCGCACACAAGGCACTGCCATTTAATCGGTTTTTCGCGTTTCCACACTTCACCCTTTTCTATTCGCTCCCTCATGAGGTCAAAACGCTCTTTGTGGTGATTCTCAATGGCTGCGATAGCGCGGAACACCTTGGCGATGTCGGCGAACCCCTCTTCATCAGCCACCTTGGCCGATTCGGTGTATTGCTCAACGCCCTCTTTCTCCTCTTCTGCAGAAGCCACTTTCAGGTTCTCTACCGTAGGCGAAAGAATGCCGGGGTCTACACTCACGGGGTCTGTGACAACAGGCCCGTTGGTGAGATATTTCAGGAATATCTTGGCGTGGCGAAGCTCGTTGGCCGCTGTCTCGTTAAAGATGTTCGCATACTGGAAATATGATTCTTTCTCAGCGCTCTGGGCGAAATATGTATATCGTGCATAGGCTGTAGTTTCAGCCACAAAGGCATTCGCGAGATTTTTCTCGGTTTTAGTGCCTTTCAAAGATTTGGTGTCTGCCATAGTAGTTTGTTTTTTATAATTTCATCTACATATTCAACAAGCCGCAATGAAAATAGTTTGGTGATTACCTCTATTTTATATATATTCGCGTCATGACAGAGAAAATCACCGCATTTGTGCTCGACGTGACGCGCCACAATGACCGCCACAATGTAGTCACCCTCTATTCCAGGACACGAGGGCGCATATCTTTCCTTTCCCCTTGCGGCTCAGGCAAAAGCGGCAAACTGCGGCAGGCACGCCTCCTGCCGCTCGCCGTGATTGACGCCGACATCAATTTCCGCCAGACCTCAGAACTACAGAAACTGGGGGCATTCTCGCTTCATCATGTGTGGAGCGACATATATTTCCATCCTGTAAAGCGGCTGGTGGCTCTCTTCCTTTCCGAGTTTCTCAACAGGCTGCTGCGGGCATCAATGCCCGACGAGGCTTTGTGGGACTATATTTTCAATTCTCTTTCCCTTCTCGACAGGATGGAGAAGGGGGTGCCTGATTTCCACATAGCGTTTCTGTCTTCGCTTCTCCCTTTTGCGGGCATTCAGCCCGACCCCTCCGACTTCAGGCCGGGGTGCGTGTTCGACATGCAGGCCGGGGTCTTTACAAGCCGTGTGCCTCCTCATCGCGACTTCGCCGAAGGGAGAGCGGCATTCATGGCCTCGCTGTTGTGCCGGATAAATTTTGCCAATGTCAGAGCCCTTCGGCTTAACGGAGAGCTGCGCCTCCGGCTGCTTGAAGGGCTGTTGCGCTATTACGCCATACACTATCCGGGCACAAGCAACCTCAAATCGCTCGATGTTATGCACGAACTCTTCACATAAGTTTAAGTTAAAATTATTATTTTAACACCATATCCGTCATTTTAGCATTATGTCAGTCATTAAAAGAGTTTTAGAAATTACTCCCCCTTTTATATTCCGCAAAACATGGAGTAACACTTCATCGGGTTGCATTTTGCAACCAAAATCAGTCTCATAACCTCAATATCAGTTTATTAACAAGCGTTAAATCTGATTTTTGAGTCTCATTTTTTCGATAAAAAATTTTTTTGAAATATATTTCTGTATTAACTTTGCACCGTGTTTTTCATGGTATTAGATTTAAGGTTAGAGGATTAGTTGTCGAGAGACAATTAATCTTTTTGTTTTATGCCGTGTATGGCTACAAAAAATAAGGCAACCGTCGCAGCCTTATTGCGGAAACCCACGGCTACGACGGTTGTCTGAGACCACATAATTCAACGCGCCATTTTAAATGCGCGCCCGTTAACATTGACAATGACAATTCGCTCTTCCTCCGGCACTCTCACCGTGGCAGAGCCTTCTGCATATCCTTTATAGATGACATGGCCGTCGGCCCCTATAACCCGGACAAACGACCGGGAAGGAACTCCGGATATTTCCAGCAAGTCGCCATGCAGACTGCAGCTTACATCATCTGACGCACCGACGGCTGAGATTCCGGAATATTCGGGAACATCGGAAATGGCGCAGTTCTCGACTGCCCCGGTGACGGAATTGACAATACATGCTATCACATGGAGACGGTTCTTGTCGACAGACAGTTCCTCCCCCATAAGATTGCGAATATCGGAAACCCTGAACTCATAATGATGTCCATATTCTTCAGACATGGCTACATCTCCGGGAAGGCTTCCTTCCACACCATCCGCATCTGTAGCCGAGACCACAACCCCGTCAAATCTCATATCGGCCACATGACGCGGCAAGTCTACCAGTGAGGTCAATTCGGTGTTGTCATACCCCTCCTGCCCGGAATAATAGTTGCTCTGCATCCACAGGGGGCCTTCGCCATGCAACCCGTCGGCTGTGAGAATATATGCCACACGATAAGGAGATGTGGAATAACGGCGCACAAAGCTGACTCTGGAATCTACGTCAATCACATCTTTATCACTGTCAGACCATTGCGCCTTTAATGATATAAAGCCGGTAGTGCCAACTGATTGCGCCTGCCTCCAGGCCTCCCCTATTCCGTCATCCGCAGTCACGGCTGTCTCTGCGGAAAGTCCGTTGTAGGGGTCCACAAACAGTGTACGGTCAATATATGCCGACGGAGCCAGCGCGTCGTCAGAAGGAAGGGCGTCGACCGTGGCCATGGGGTCTTCACCTTTATGATAGACGGCATAGACAAAACTGTCAGGATACAATGCCGACATACGCTCCATACCCACAGCTCCACGCGGGCACCATCCGCACCATACGCCGGTGTATTCCTCCACCAAAGGAACGCGTTGCGGAAGATAAGGATAAGAGTAAGCACGGCTTTCCATACCGGGATTATACGACAGGTTCTCCACCCCGTTGACAATGCTCACCCTGAAGCTGTAAGGGCTGTCCCCGGGATTTGAATCCAACTGCAAAGACAGTGGGATTTCAACGTCCCGGAAATATTCAGGCTCCAAAGGTATGGGGAAATCAATGCGTCCCTCAATCGTGGAAGCGCCGACTTCTGCCACATATTCTATCGACTTGACCGCCTCAAAGCCGTGATTCCTGATTATTACCTTCGAATCACAAACCTCCCCGTGCAATCCCCCAAGCTCAGGGAGCTGAGAAACTGACACGGCGTCAGCATGGAAATCCCCCTCAAGAGTGAGCTGCATATCGGCGGCATATGGCAGGCCGTAATCACCCCATTTCTTATATTTACGCGAGGAATGCACATAAAAACGCCCGGAAGCGCCTATCTCCGCCACATTGACCGGCTCGGAAGTGCCGTCCACAATGTCATTGACCGTGAAAGAATAGCCCACATACACACCCTCCGCAGGAATAACATAAGGCTCACTGAACACAACAGAAAGCCACCCATCCTCGGAGACTGCGTCTATCTCGCAGATGTCAGGGCGGGTTTCCCCTCCAGACAGTTCAAGCACCGAGGCAAGCCACACCGAACAGTCTGAAATCCCTTCCGACACAAGCGGTATCGACACCCCTTTAATCAGACTTCCCGTCAGCGACCCGTCGCACACAAAAGCCGCCACATCATAGCTCTCCGCCTTTCCTGTGCCCCACGGCCTTATGTCGCCGTAAGCCGGGTTTACAACCATTTCAGTCTGTGCCCTCATCGGACACAGACTGAAACATATAAGAAATGATGAAATAAATTTCCTCATCACATCACAACTTTTGAGGTCTTAAGACTCCCGTCGGAATAACGCACAATCCTGATAGAGATACCTCCTCTGACAGGACGTTCAATCCGCACGCCGCCAAGATTGTAGTATTCTACTGAAACCACTTCGGCAGAAGCCTCCACATCCGGTATGCCAACAATAGTGCCGTCGTCATACACTATGTCGGAATATTCCCTTGTGCCATCACGGTTGACATAAATCGAACGGACACCTATATGTTCGAATCCTACAGCGTATATTACCGCCTCGCAAAGGTCGCCCCAGTTGTAAATCATAGAGTCCTCATAGGAATATGGAACGTCGGTCATAGGCTCGTCAAGGTCGGGGTATTCATCCGGATAGAATATGTATGGCTCTCCGTCAATGTAAAGGTTATAGTAGAGTCGTGAGGTCTCGAGCAAGCGTCCGTCGACAGAATTGAGCGGTATGCAATAAGAGACCCCTCCGAAACCATACTCTTCATAATAATCCCAACTCAGAATCTCCGGATTGTCAGGAGTCATGGGGGTGTCCATATCCTGCCATATAAATTCCGGATAAGCATATCCTTCCATCAGGAATATCGAGCCGGCGATTGTGCTGAAAGCAAACCCGAATCCGTCGGGACACTGCATCACGCGCTGTTCCGCGTCGTATGACACCCTGACAGTCGGTATGCTGCTGAAAATATATGGCTCTGAATCATCTTCCGACGACTCTATCAGCTCGGCAGGATGGAAGAAGGCGTAATGCTGCAGCCTATTGTCCTCTCCCAGATATTGCGGACCGTCGAATACCACTTCCCCGTCCTCGAGACGCCCCTTTAAAGTGGCCTGGGGTGAAGAGGAAAGCATACCCCGGATATATACGTCTTCGTCACAGAAGGCTATATCCACGAAACGTGGCTCCGCATCCGACACAAGAATCCATTTCTCCGTCTCAGCGCCTTCAGGCATCACCACAGGAGTGTCGTCAACCTTTGTCATGACGATTCCCGAGTCGGCGAATCCGGTCCAGCCAAGCACACTCTTCTCCTCGCCGGTAACCTCATCGGCCACTCTCTTTTCAAGCAGCATGCCTATGAAACTGTCACCATCCATTTTGATGCCACCTTCGGAAACCGTGAAAGTGATGACGGGATCCACAAGATCCATCTCCATCTTGGAATTGGTGCCGTCGTTTGTATAAGTCAGTTTGAAGGCATAGTAATTGTCAGTGACTGTAAGTATGCCTTCCGGGTCGTTCTCCCAGTCTGGATAAGTCTCCTCATATATTTTCTGAGGGAATGTGACCTGAATCTTATCCCCCTCCATCTCTCCGACAAGATATGTCTGAGTGTCGTAGCCGCTGAACGGATTCTTTATATACACCTCACCGTTATCACCCCACACCACATGAGAGATGCAGCCGAAATCTGCGCTCTTGTAAAGGCCTCCATAATAATCAAGGCCAAAGAAAATCGAGTTGCGTGAATATTTCTCATCCTCACCCTCCGGCTCTGTCACGATCGGGAGGTCTGAAAGGTTGTCGTAGTCCACCTTTAGCGGGGACACATTTGCCGGGACTTTTCTCACGGCAATCCCCGGGATTTCTGTGGCAAATGCGGCTCCTGACGAGAAGAGGAGCGTCGCCACGGTCATGATGTAAAGATTCTTCATATCTCAATATTTTTGTGTTAAATTTACCGTTTCCGATACGGTTGCAAAAGTATTACTTTATTTGCAAAATCAGGCTGTTTTGACTGATTTTAAATTTTAATTTCAGGAAAATGAAACAAAATGCGCTATTTTTCAATGTCCACACATAACCCGGCCTGTTACGTTACGGTCTTTTGCGTCCACTCAAGAGCTCCGGAATCGCTATATGCGCCGGCCATACACGGGCATACGGATAAACCGGGGAATTGGTTATTGTTGAAAAAAGTATTATTTTTGCCGTTGATTTAAATTCAGCATCCCAATGAAATCATTCCTGCTTTTTATAATAGGGACATTATTTACATCTCTGGCTACACACTCCCAGTCTCCAGTGTCAAGCCATCTCGGTTCCCTCGACTCAATATCCTCCCTTCCTACCGAACTGGTCGCTGAAAAAGGAGAACGACTTTTCAATGAAGGGGAATATGACCGGGCGCTCCCTTTTTTTACAGTTGTGTGCCGCAGATACGACGGGGACGCCGACAAAAAGACTCAGGCGCTGTTTGCCACAGCATATGAACGTTACGGCAACATTCTTTACAGAAAAGGCGCATACGCCCTGGCCATGGACGCATATCTGCAGGCCCGCAAAATAGCAGAGAAACATTCCCTTGGCGGAAATATGGCCAGCTCATATGCCCGTATCGGCAACATTTATGCCTCTTGCGGCGATTACGAAGGAGCCATCAGCTTCTATCAGAAGGCTCTGTCGCGGGAAGATGTCAAAAAGAACCACGATTTATACTCAATGATTCTAAATAATCTTTTCGCCACAAACCTTCTTGGAGGGAATGTCTCGGAGGCCAAGCGTTATCTCGAATCATATAAAAATGAGCTGACACGAAACAGAGGGAATTTCCGTCATGAGTTTGATGTGCTGCTTGCGGAAGGGATGCTTAACGATGCCGCCGACGAGCCGCTGAAGGCGATGGAATATTTCCGGAAGGCACTGCATTGCGCAAAGACTTACAATCTTCCCCCGCTCTGCGAAGGCTCGGCATATTCTTCCCTTGCATCTCCTTATGAAAAGACCGGACATCCCGATTCTGCGATAATCTGTCTGAAAGCCGCCTGCGACATCGCCGACAGCATCGGAAACGGAAGGCTCGTCGTGGAGTCGCTGCGGGAGATAGCCCGCGTGTTCGAAGCCAGGAATATGCGCGATTCAGCTATGGAATACCGGTCGAAATATCTGAGCATGGCCGACACAATAGCATATCAGGAAGAAGTGAACAAACTTAAAAGCAGCCAGATGCTTTATGAACTCGACCAAAGTGCCTTCACAATCAAAAGCCTGAACGATGAAAGGGATACCCAGCGCAAGGTGACGGCGGTAGTCACAGTGGCGGCTGTGTTGTGCGGACTGATGCTGATAGTGCAGGTGCGGCAGAACAAGAAACTGCGAAACGCATGGACAGCTCTCTATGAACGGAACTCCCGACATCTGCTCGATGAAATAAAATATAAGAAGACAATCCAGGAGTATCAAAAGGCTATCAGGGAAATTAACGAGCCTTCCGTACCGGAAATCCCGGCCTCTGCAGAACCGGAAGTGGCCGACGGCATCTCCGGGAAAGACGAGACCACACGCAAGGCAATACTCGACACTGCGACAAGAGAGAGAATCGCCTCTGACATAAATCTTTTTATGGAAAACACTGATGAATACTGTTCGCCCGAATTTAACCTCGACCGGCTTGCCTCGGCTATAGGGAGCAATCCACGATATGTCTCGGAGGTGGTGAATGTGGTCTTCCAGAAGAATTTCAGGGCATGGCTGAACGAATACCGCATAAAACAAGCAATGCTCCGTCTCGAAGACACGGAGCATTATGGCAACTACACAATCAAAGCCATCTCCGAGAGTGTAGGCTATAAGTCGCAGGCCACGTTTATTTCTGTGTTCACCAAGCTCACAGGCCTGAAGCCGCGCATTTATCAGAAACTCACGTTTGAGCGCAGGCAGTGACCAAAGAGAAGACCTCCCTCAACGGCGCAGAATCAGCATGGCGTCGCCATACGCGCCAAAACGGTATTTCTCCTTGACGGCCGCATCATAAGCCTTCATGACCACATCGTAGCCTCCGAAAGCAGACACCATCATCAGCATGGTGCTGAGAGGCATATGGAAGTTAGACACCAGAGAGTTGCATACCGTGAAATCGTAGGGCGGGAATATGAATTTGTTGGTCCATCCCTCAAAAGTCATCAGCCTGCCGTTCATGCACACGGCAGTGGCAACAGCACGGAGCACGGAGGTGCCGACGGCACACACATTGGAATTGCGGTCTTTAGCCCTGTTCACAATCTCGACGAGCTCTTCGTTCACAAACATCTCCTCACTGTCCATGCGATGTTTTGTGAGGTCTTCCACATCGATATCCTTAAAGTTGCCGCGCCCGCTGTGGAGAGTGAGGAACCCTCTTTCCACACCTTTTATCTCAAGGCGCTTCAGAAGCTCGCGGCTGAAATGCAGTCCGGCTGCCGGAGCCATCACAGCGCCCTCGTTCTTGGCGAATATGCACTGATAGCGGTCGGCGTCCCAATCTTCAACCTTACGGGTGATATATTCAGGCAGCGGAGTCTCGCCGAGCTCATAAAGAGCCTGCTTGAATTCATCGTGCGGGGCGTCATAGAGGAATCGGAGCGTGCGCCCGCGCGATGTGGTGTTGTCGATAACCTCAGCCACCATCGAATCGTCGTCGCCGAAATAGAGTTTGTTGCCTATGCGTATTTTTCGGGCCGGCTCCACAAGCACATCCCAGAACTTGTTCTCCACATTTAATTCGCGAAGAAGGAAAACCTCAATCCTGGCCCCGGTCTTCTCCTTATTGCCGTAGAGGCGGGCAGGGAACACTTTGGTGTCGTTAAAAATCATCACATCCCCGTCGTCGAAATAATTGAGGATGTCTTTAAAAATCTTGTGTTGAATCTCTCCCGTGCGCGCATCCACCACCATCAGGCGGCACTCGTCGCGGTTTTCGGAAGGATACTGTGCAATCAGGTTGTCAGGAAGTTTAAACTTAAATTGCGATAACTTCATATCCGATGAATGGTAAATTGATTATAAGTCCGCAAAAGCGGCCTTAATGTTAAAGGTTAGAGAGTCAGTTTGCGTCAGGCAGACGATAGTCGTCAGGGAATGTCATGCTGGCGGTGGAAATTTTTTCTACAGCTTCATCAACCGTGAGGCATGATTCCACAGAAAAGTCGCCCACCCGCGTGCGGCGCAATCCAACGAGATGCGCACCGCTGCCGAGGGCCTCTCCGAGATCGCGGGCTATCGCCCTGATGTAGGTGCCCTTGCTGCAGACTATGCGCACGGTGACATCGGGCATTGTCATGTCGAGAAGTTCCATCTCCTTTATCTCAAGCGGCTTTGCCTTCAGGCTCACCTCTTTCCCTTTGCGAGCAAGATTGTAGGCCCTTTTGCCATCGATTTTCACAGCCGAAAACACCGGAGGAACCTGCATGATGCGACCTGTGAACAATGGCAGCGTCTCTTCAAGTTTCTCCCGGGTGATATGCTCCCAGGGATACTCGCAGTCAATCTCCGTCTCAAGATCAAAACTCGGAGTTGTGGCCCCGAACCTTATCGTGGCCACATATTCCTTCTCGCCCGACTGAAGCTGCTCTATCTTGCGAGTGGCTCTCCCGGTGCAGACGATAAGCACTCCTGTGGCGAGCGGGTCGAGTGTGCCGGCGTGACCCACCTTGAACTTCTTTACATGAAGGCGCCTCTGGATGGCTCCGCGCAAACGCTTCACCGCGTCGAACGACGTCCAGCCCAAAGGCTTGTCAATACCTATAATTTCTCCGCTTATAAAATCCATTTTCTCAATGTGAAACAGTTCAATTCAGATGGCTTGGAAGCCGATTAAAAAATGTCAATTGAATAACAGGCAGATTACGCCCATCACAAGGCAATATGCGGCAAACCATATGAGTTTCCCTTTCTTCACTATGCTTATCATCCATTTGCAGGCGCAGCATCCAACCACAAACGACGACACAAACCCTATAACCAGCACAAGAACACCAACGGTATTTTCTCCCTGGTCGGCAGGGTTCGACACTATCTCCTTCACGTCGAGCAGAGCCTCGCCGAGAATGGGGATGATGACCATGAGGAATGAGAACGAGGCCACGCGGTCGCGCTTGTCGCCAAGCAATATGCCGGTGGCTATGGTGGTGCCTGAGCGGCTAAGGCCCGGAAGCACGGCCAACGCCTGGGAACATCCTATTATAAATGCGTCTGCCCAGGTGATGTCGCGACCTTTGTCGGCGCTCACAATACCCCCCTTGCCGTCGCGGCCTGAAAAATATGCAAACGAAAGAAGACATGCCGTAATCATGAGGCATATGCCCACAACCGTCAGCCCGCTTCCGAAGAAACTCTCCACTATGTCTTTGAAGAAGACTCCCACAATGGCGATAGGTATGCACGAAAGGAGTATTTTCCACACATAGTAATAGTTGTAGTCACGCTTGAAGCCGAAGAAACTTACACACAGTTTCGAGAACATCGGCCAAAGCACCACGATTGTGGAACACACCGTTGCTGCATGGACTATAAGGTCGAACTGCAGAATCTTATCAGAAGGGAGGTTTATGCCCAGAATTTCACGAAAAATCTCAAGATGCCCGCTGGAGCTGATGGGAAGATACTCCGACAGCCCTTGCACAATGCCCAGAATCAGGGCGTCTAACCATTCCATATAATATAGTTTTGTGTTTTGGGTTAATCTAATTTTATTCTATCATTCTGTTTCTTCGGAATCAGATTTCACCTTCTTTTTAGGCATCCACACAATAGAGAACGCCATAAGCAAAAAGCCGAGAAACGACAGCATCGGCCCCACTACAATGCGGCGTGTGCTGAATATTTCGGGGTTAAAACCGTTTTCAACTGTGCTGCCGCCACCGCTCATTAGCACAAAGCCCAGCACAATCAGGGCAAGGCATCCCCCCATCATGTAGTAATTCACGCGCGAGAAGGGGCGCTCCCGCTTCTCCATTCTGTCGAGCCCCTGCGGGTCGCGCTTCTCAATATCTATATTCAAAGCCATTTTCAAAAATTATTATCGATTTAAACAATCCCTTTCTACCGTATTCTCAGTTTAAGCATCCTGAATCAGACAATCCGGCCTATCTGAACAACTCGCCATAATCCTTATCGAGATAGCGCGAGGTGGCCATCCATGCCGCCATGCCGCACAGGAGCACACCGACAGCAATCATTCCGGCGGCAACCACGCCGTAGACGGGCCAGCTTATATAGTCGGCCACATTGTCAAAACCTGCGCCAGGGGCGGCCACAAGGGCCACAGCCATTATGGCTGATGCCACAAGCCCGGCCAAAAGACCGGAAAGCATATTGCTTTTCACAAACGGACTCCTGATGAACCCGCTCGTGGCCCCTACAAGCTGCATTGTGTGTATGGTGAATCGCCGCGCATAGATGGCAAGATGCACGGTGTTGTTGATAAGCACAAAAGAGATTATGACCATGACAAGAGCTATAACACCGAGCACAATCGAGAATCTCTCTATGTTGCGGTTCATGCTCTCCACCATTGCCGAATCGGGCAAAGCCACCCCGGCCACCCCTTCGAGCCCGGAGATTCGCTTCTCTATGACGCGCAGGGAGTCTTCCGACGAATAGCCCGACTTGACTGTGAACGCCACCTCCGGCGACAACGGATTGACTCCGAAGAGGGCCTCAAGGTCTTCCCCGGTGTCTGCTTTCCATATTTTCAGAGCGGCCTCTTTGCTCACCACTCCCACCGACAGAGCGTAGGGCGACTTCTCAATCTCCTTTGCCAGCGCCTCGGCGCGGGCGTTGCTAACTGTGTCGGCCATGACCACGCTCACCTCCAGACGCTCCCGGAGCCTGCGTGTCTCACTGGCTGCGCTCACTGTGATCAGCGCGATGATTCCTATTATCAGCAACACCAGTGTCACGCTCACGACTGTGGTGAGGTGTGCCGCCCAATAAGAAATCCTTACCTCTTTGTTATTTTTCATATCCTGCTCGAGGAAATTCTACATTTCCTGCAAAGTTAATACTTTCTCACCTCATTTGTCAATGCCTGGACACTGATTTTTTCATTTTTATCCCTTTTTAACGCGCTTTTTCCGAAGATTCGACCGTTTTTATTAATTTTGTAGCCGATATACTCTCTCCCCGACCCCTGTTTCCGCTTCTCGGAGCGCAACAACGCAGCTTCGCGCAGCAACCAACAATCAGATAAAAAAAATGACTCCATACACCCCGGTTCTAAAGGCCGCATATTTCACTCTCGGATGCAAACTCAACTTTGCCGAGACCTCAACAATAGGGAAAATGCTTTCTGAAAAGGGAGTGATACGCGCGGCTGTGGGCGAGACCCCAGACATCTGCATCGTCAACACTTGCTCGGTGACGGAGATGGCCGACAAAAAGGGGCGGCGCCTGATCCGCAGCCTCGCGTCGCGCTATCCCGAGGCATCGATAATCGTGACCGGATGCTACGCCCAGCTGAAACCACAGGAGGTGGCGCAGCTGCCGGGCGTGGATATTGTGCTCGGCTCCGACGAGAAACTGCGCATGGCGGATTATATCGACGCGTGGATGGCCGACAGGAAGAAACGTGTGGAAGTCACCCCATCCTTGTCGATAACCAGCTTCAGGCCCTCTTGCGAGAGAGGAGACAGAACGCGATATTTTTTAAAAGTGCAAGACGGGTGTGACTATTTCTGCACATATTGCACCATACCTTTTGCCCGAGGGCGTTCCCGGTCGGGCACAACGCCGGAGCTTGTGGACATGGCGCGTCGCGTAGCAGCCGAAGGGGGCAAGGAGATTGTGATAACCGGAGTCAACATCGGAGAATATGGCAAAGACAACGGCCAAAGTCTTTTCGACCTTCTGCGCCGCCTCGACGAGGTGGAGGGAGTGGAGAGGTTCAGAATCTCTTCTATTGAGCCAAACCTCCTCACTGAAGAGATAATCAGATGGACGGCCGAGGAGGCCCGGGCTTTCATGCCGCATTTCCATATACCTCTCCAGTCGGGTTCCGACACGGTTCTCAAACTTATGAACCGCCGATATGACACATCCCTTTTCTCATCAAGAATCGACGCCATAAGAGACCTGATGCCCGACGCATTTATAGGTGTAGACATCATTGCCGGCGCCCGTGGCGAAACCGAGAAGGAATGGGAAAAGAGTTTTGCTTTTGCCGAAAGCCTTGACGTGACACGCTACCATGTGTTCCCCTATTCGGAACGCCCCGGCACAAAAGCCCTTCTTCTCGCCGACGCCATAAGCCGGGAGGAGAAGCATCGCCGCGTGGCCATGCTCACCCACCTTTCCGACAACAAAATGGAGCGTTTCATGAGAGAAAATTTAGGCCGGACGCGCCCGGTGCTATGGGAAACACCCTCCGGCGAAGGATTCATGCACGGGCTCACCGACAACTATCTGCGCGTTGAGGCTCCTCTCGACCCCTCGCTCATCAACACCGTCACCCCGGCTTTGCTGAAATCAATACATCCCTCGCTGCCTGAAATCATAACAGCCGACACCTCTCTTTAAAACTATCAGATGAAAACGCTTGCTGTAATCATACTGAACTGGAACGGAATTGAACTGCTCAAGCAGTTCATACCCGCCGCCTCGCGATTCTCCGTCAGCGACGAGGCTGACCTCATCGTTGCCGACAATGGATCAACCGACGATTCCCTGACATGGCTACGCAAAAATCATCCGGAGGTGAAGGTGATTGCGCTCGACAGAAACTATGGATTCGCAGAAGGTTATAACCGTGCCATAAAAGCCACAGGCTATCCTTTCACCATTCTTCTCAACAGCGATGTAGAAGTGACCGAGGGATGGTGGCAGCCGCTGTTGCGGTTCATGAAAAAGAATCCCGACGTGGGGGCTATTCAGCCTAAAATCAAGTCATTCCGCAACAAGCAATGCTTTGAGTATGCAGGAGCCGCCGGCGGCTATCTCGACCGCCTCGGCTACCCCTATTGCCGCGGAAGGCTGTTCGAGTGTGTGGAAGAAGACCATGGCCAATATGACGGCCCGGCAACCGACATATGCTGGGCCTCGGGCGCGGCTCTAATGGTGCGCACAGATCTCTACTTGCAACTCGGCGGCCTCGACCCTCTCTTTTTCGCCCACATGGAGGAGATTGACCTGTGCTGCAGGATGCACGCCGCAGGGTTCAGGGTCTGCGCTCTTAGCGATTCGGAAGTGTATCATGTAGGAGGCGCATCCCTCAACCAGGGGAATCCACGGAAAACTTATCTCAATTTCCGCAACAACCTTCTGCTTCTTCACAAGAATCTGCCTGAAAAGAAAGGTAAGAGGGTGCTGTTCGTGCGGCGCCTGGCCGACACGCTGGCATTCTTCATGTTTCTTCTGAAGTGCGACTTTGCCAATGCCAACGCCGTTATCAAGGCCCACAATGACTTCCGGAAAATGCGCAAGACATATAAGAATCATCCGGAAGAAGACACCCTCAGCCTACTCCCTGGCCACAGCCGGCTCATAATTATCGACAGATTTCTATTGCGAAAAAAGAGATAACGACACCCTCTCATGATTAAATTTTCTTTCAATAACACTGACAATTACACCTCATGCAAAGGCATAATATGTTGATTATACACTGTTGCCGGGATTAGCGCCGGATTTGGCGGCTTTGGCTTTTTTTCCTAATTTTGCATGTCAGTAATATTTTGGCGTTATGGAAAAAAGACCCCTTATCCTTGTGAGTAATGATGATGGCATAGAGGCCATCGGTGTGCATGAACTTGTGGATTGCCTGCTGAAGTTTGGCGATGTGGTATGCGTGTGTCCCGACGGACCTCGCTCTGGGCAGTCGATGGCAATCTCTGTCAACACCCCTCTTCGCATAGAGCGTCTTGACGACTGGCACGGGGCGGAAATATATAAGGTGAACGGCACGCCTGTGGACTGCATCAAAATCTCTATGCACACTATCCTCGGCCGCCGGCCTGACCTTGTTGTGTCGGGCATTAACCACGGCTCTAACGCCGCCATAAATGTGGTCTATTCAGGAACAATGGGTGCCGCTTTCGAGGGATGCGCCTGCGGAGTGCCTTCAATAGGGTTCTCACTCACCACCCACAACCCTAAAGCGGACTTTTCAGGATGTCTCCCTTTTGTTGACAAGATTGTTGGCTCCGTGCTGAAGAACGGGCTCCCTGAGGGTGTGTGTCTGAATGTGAATATCCCGGCATCGAATCCTGCCCCTACGGAGATGAGAATAACAAAAGCATGCAAAGGAAGATGGACTGACGAATATCAGGAATACACCGACCCCAACGGCAGAAAATTTTATTGGCTCACCGGTAAATTCAAGAATGAAGAGCCGGATAATGAAGACACCGACGAGTGGTGCCTGTCGCATGGCATTGTGTCGGTTGTGGCTACCGCTCTCGACAGGACTGACCCTTGCGACATTACCTTTCTGACAGAAGGATAGTAGTACATTATGCCTGTTTTATTCACAATATGTGGCATTTTCACATAAATTAACACGCTGTCAATAATAATTCAACTTTTAACTTAATTTTAATCAAAATTTTGTTATGCAAGGCGGATTTTTATTGCTAACTTTGCATTATAGTTCGTTGTGGCCCAACCTCACGCTGCAATTGGCATGAGTGCGACTGCATACGAGCCTGCCCGGAGCTGTGGGTCCGGGCCTCCCAGACAATAGAAAGCAAGTAATAGGATAGAAAATTCTTCTCATAAGACCAATTAATCGTTTCATTGACAATTTTATTGTTGCATTAGTAAAGTTATGGATTAATAGTTAAAATTAGGATTAGGACCAACAATGCGTTCCGATGTGATTCGGGAAGCATTGGAGAAAGGAGGTGCGTAGTGATATGCGCCTCTTTTTTGTTGAAAGCAATCTTTGCTTTAGTTCCTTAATAAACTTTAGTTCCTTAATAAAAATGAGGCATTATGAACTGTGAATTATGCATTAACGTTTTGTATTGAGGATTAGAGCTTATATTGTTTTGCTTTTTTCAAGTTTATGTGGTAATTTTGAACCTGTTTTTTCAATTATTGTTGAAATGAAATCCGCTATAGAAGACATCGCTTCTGCCATTCAGGCCGGAGTCAAGCCAATGCCCGGGACGGTCGTGAAACCCGGACATATTATCGACACTCTGCTCACAGATTCAAGGAGCCTCACTCGCCCGTGCACTTCATTGTTTTTTGCCATCCGCACTCCCGGCGGAAACGACGGGCATAAATTTATGCGCAGCCTCTATGACAGGGGCGTGAGAAATTTCGTGGCTGAGAAACTGCCCGAAGACATGAATGGGCTCGACGATGTGTCGGTGATTATCACCCAAGATTCTGTGAAGGCTCTTCAGGATGTGGGGGCTATGGCTTCTCGTCTTGAAGCGGAGATTGTGGCAATCACCGGTAGCCGTGGAAAAACCACGTTGAAAGAGTGGATTTTTCAACTTATGGAACCTCTCTGCGAAATAGCTCGCTCTCCACGCAGCTACAACTCCCGGATTGGCGTGCCTCTGTCGATGTGGCAGATTGAGTCTACCACTCGTCTGGCTCTTATCGAGGCAGGCATTTCGCATAGGGGTGAAATGAACGCGCTTGCCGGGTGCATAAACCCGTCGACTGTTATTTTCACTAATGTAGGTGAAGCCCACGCTGAAGGGTTTGCCTCCGTTGAGGAGAAGGCAAAAGAGAAAGCCCTGCTCGCAGCCCCACACACGGTGAAAAGAATAATATTCAATGCAGATTGCATTCCTCTTAGAAATGCACTAAAGCCTTATACCGAGGGGCGGGAATCATTGGGATGGTCGCTTACCGACAATTCTGCTCCTCTCTTCGTCAGCGCCACCGGGTTGTCCGACAAAGGAACCACGGAAGTGGAATATATTTTTAATGGAGAACGCCATGTGCTGAATGCGCCTGTCGGCAATGCCGCCGACCTTGAAAACCTTGCGGGAGCTTTGGCGTTTATGCTTCTTGAAGGTGTTGACACGGAGACTATAGACAGGCGCTTCCGAGTGCTCCACAAAATCGGCACCAGGCTCAATGTGAGCGAGGGAGTGAACGGATGTTCAATTGCCTATGATTCCTACACGAGTGACTTTTCTTCGCTGAGACCGGCCATTGACTTCATGATGCGCCGCAAAATGCCGGGGCAGAAGTCATTGCTGATTATGAGCGACATACTTCACGAGACTTCCGGATGCGCCGAAACATATGAAGCCATTGCCAAGGTGGTGGAGGAATCTGGAGTGGACAAGTTTATTGGCGTAGGCCCGGTGATGAAAGCGCACAGCGAGCTTTTCGCGCCTACCGCCCGCTTTTTCAACAGCACTGAGGAATTGCTCCTCAATCTATCTCCCTCTGATTTTGTAGAGGAAATAATACTTCTAAAGGGTGCGCCTGAATTTGAATTCGCAAAAATAAACGAAATGCTTGAGGCTCGCAAGCATGAAACCGTGCTCGAGGTGAATCTTGACGCAATAGTGAGGAACTATAATTATTTCAGGAGCCATCTGCCGTCGGGCACAGGGATTGTGTGCATGGTGAAAGCTTCGGGCTATGGAGCCGGCAGCTATGAGATAGCCAAGACCTTGCAAGACTGCGGAGCGGCTTATCTGGCGGTGGCTGTGCTCGACGAGGGAATAGACCTGCGAAAGAACGGGATAAGGATGCCAATAATGGTCATGAACCCTAAGGTGGTGAACTATGGGTCGATGTTTGCAAACCGTCTCGAACCGGAGATTTATAGCCTGGAGATGCTCAGAGACGTGGTGAGAGAGGCCAGAAAAAATGGCATGAAAGATTATCCCATCCATCTTAAACTTGACACGGGAATGCATCGGATGGGGCTGCTGCCTTTCGAACTTGAGGAGGCCGCCGACGTGATATGCGGTCAAGACGCCGTGAGGCTGTCGTCGATGTTTTCGCATCTGGCCACAGCTGACTGTGTTGACATGGACGATTACACGGATTTGCAACTGTCTCGCTTCAAAGAGATGACTGAGTTTGTGATGGCGCGTATTCCTTATGACGTGAAGAGGCATGTGCTCAATTCAGCCGGCATTATCCGATTTCCGGAGCATCATTACGACATGGTGCGCCTTGGCATAGGACTATATGGTGCCAACACGCTGCCACCTGAAATCGAAAAGCCACTTGCAGTGGTGTCGACTTTACGCACTGTGATAATCGCCATTCGCGAGTGGGATGCAGGAGAAACCATAGGCTATAGCCGCAAGGGAGTATTGACAAGGAAATCGCGTATAGCCACAATCCCCATCGGATATGCCGACGGAATGAACCGTCATTTCGGAAGAGGGAATGTGGCTGTGAAGGTTAACGGCAAAGACGCACCGACTGTAGGCAATATCTGCATGGACGCCTGCATGATCGATGTGACAGGCATAGATTGCGAAGTGGGCGACGCTGTGGAGATTTTCGGCCAGCAGGCGCCCGTGCAAAGGCTTGCCGACACGCTCGACACAATCCCTTACGAGATTCTCACCTCGGTTTCCCCAAGAGTGAAGAGGGTGTATTATCGGGAATGAGGGCTTTGCAGATTATTATGAATTCAATGACTCGAGGCATTTCTTCACCTCTTCATCAGTGGTGAAGAGCTTCTGCTTGCAGTATTTCAGCAGCTCCATGGCTCGCGTGGTGTAGCCTGAAAGGCTGTCGATGTCGCAGTTGTCTGACTGCATCTTTGCCACTATCTGCTCCAATTCTGCAATAGCGCTTGCGTAAGATAGTTGTTCACTCATATTTTGTCGGTTTATTTTTATGATTATTAAAGTTCAGACACAGGCATTATTCCACAACAGACGTAATGTCGCCATGCCGAAAGCATGTGACTATGCGCTGACCGGGGGAAAGGATGCTTGCGTCGGTCACTGCTTTGCCGTCTACTCTCGTGATCGAATATCCTCGTCTGAGAGTGTTGTCGGGGCTTAGCACGCTCACCATTCCGGCAAGGGCGTCAACGCGAGCGGCATTCCGTTTCAAGGCCCCGTCTGCAGCCACTGAAAACCTGTTCTGCAGTTCTGAAAGGCGCTCTGCGTTGCGAGAGCATTGACGCGGAGCCAAAGCCTTCAAAAGGGAGGCATAATTGTCAAGGCTTGTAATGTTCCGGGATATTCTGGCAGACACAAGAACCGGGATTCGTGTCAGCTCACGCTCAAGCAATGCCCTGGCTCCGGCCAGCCTTGCCTCGGCCAGAGCCGGAATCATGCCTTCGCAGTTGGCGAGTCGGCGCGCCTCTCCGGCAAGACGGTCTGTGCTGTAGCGGGCCACATAATCTACCAACCCGCGCACTTTGTCATAGGCGGCCCTGAGTGTGTCGACAAAAAATCCTGCCACCGCTGTGGGTGTCTTCATTCGTGTGTGGGCAATCTCATCGAGCACAGTGCGGTCGCGCTCATGGCCTATGCCTACCACCACAGGCAGCGGGAATGTTGCCACTGCCCGGGCAAGGTCATAATCGTCAAAACCGTTGAGATCGGTTGTGGCCCCACCTCCACGGAGTATAGCCACACAGTCCCACATATCGATGGTGCGAATCACGAAATCAAGAGCATCGCGCACTGAAGCCGAAGTTTTTTCACCCTGCATCACTGCGGGAATCAACACCGGATAGAACGCGAATTCCTCTTGATTGCCAAGAAGATGATTTATAAAATCGCCATATCCGGCTGCCCCTTCAGCAGAAATAACAGCTATGCGCTGAGGCGCAGGAGGCATGACGCGTGTCTTGTTCAGGCCAATCACTCCCTCTTTGTGGAGGCGCATAAGAATCTCGCGGCGCAGACGCTCCATGTCGCCTAATGTGTAAGACGGGTCGATGTCGTTGACGGAGAACGACAGCCCGTAAAGTGTGTGATGCGAAGCCGAGCCATTGAGAAGCACCTTCATCCCGGTCATGATTTCTCGCCCGGTGGCGGCAATAAACTTCTGACGTATGTAGCTGAACCGCGACTGCCATATCGTAGCCCTGAGCTTTGCCACAGTCTGACCGGCCTGATTTTTTTCAATCAGCTCCATGTAGCAATGGCCGCCGCTCACCCTGACATCGCTCAACTCCGCAACGACCCACGCCCCTTGCAGGACAGGCGACATTCGGACCGCATTGCCGATGGCTGTCGCAAACTGCGATAGCGTCATAGCCGGCTGAGGCTGCCCGAAAAAGGAATGTGCGCTCATTCCTGAGCAAGCTTTGCCGGACCGATCTCTTTCAAAGCTCCGGTGGAGGGATCGAACACAGCGTATGACGGCTCTTTGCGGTCGCTGAATACTGACGGATTCAGGCCAAACACTATGCCGAACTGCGACATCTCAAACTCCTTGTTGAAAAGTTTCTTGCCTTGATAGGTGAGACTGACGTTGGCCGCGCCGGGCACACAGTAGGCCACTGCATCTTTCGGCATTTTTTTCTCCTCACCTTTGGCATCTACCGGCAATGTGCCCTCATTGGTAATCTCTATATCGATATACACCGGCTCGCCGGAATAGTCGTTGGCGGCTACAAATCCGTCGAAATCACTCATGCGGAACACCACTTCACGGCCATTGTCGGCCGGAACATATGTAAAGTTTCTCACCACAGTCTCGCGCGTAGTGTTGCCGAGGAACGCGGCTGTCAGCGCTGCTTCCTGATGTGCCAAAGAGTTGAGCATGAGTTCAAGCTGCTTGCCGTCGGTGGGCATGGTCTCGGCTGTGCCTCGGGTGAGCGATGTCTTGGCCTCACGAATCTCCATCAGATTTTCTGCAAGCATCTGCGCCTGCTTGGCGGAAGACTGCGAGGCTATGAAATCTTCATCAACATACTGGAGGTATTCCCTGTCGGCAATTTTTTCACCTTCGATGGGGCGGGGAGCAGTCTTCTCCACTTCTTCAACCACCGGAGGAGTGTTGATGCTGAGAAGCATTCCGTCGGCATCAACACCGATATATGCCAGGGCACCGGGCTTGAGCTGCATGAGATAGCGGGCGTCAGGGTCGGGAATACCGTAGGGGCGAACTTTCACTTTCTCTATTGTCCAGCTTTCGTCATCCTCCTTGACAACCTTGTCGGTGCCGACATATTTCTTGGCATATTGATAATACTGCCCGGCCTTCTTCACCTCTCTCACAGCTGTCACCTCTATGTCGAGGGCGGTGACAGGCAACGTGTAGACAAGACCGTACTCATTATGTTTCTCAGCCGTGAGCAGTTTTGTCTGCTGGGCTGCTGCAGGCATGTATGCGGCAAGAAGCATCAAGCCGGATATGCAACTTATATATTTCATTATGAAGTGGTGTTGATGTAGTAGTTTCAATATGTTATTTCTAAGAGGAGAGCTGATTTTATTATATTCTCTCCCTGTTGATTACTGCTCGTATTGCCCTGCCGCACCAGTCGGCTATGTCAGAAGCGACAAGTCCGTATTCTCCGATATTGGCCACAGCCATATCCCCTGCAAGGCCATGAATGTAGACACCTATGGTTGCAGCGTGTTCCGGGCGATAGCCCTGAGCCAGGAATGCAGCAATCACCCCGGTCAGCACATCGCCGGCGCCGGCGGTTGCCATGCCGGGATTGCCTGTGGAGTTGAAATAGACCCTGCCGGTGGGCCTGACAGTGACAGTGTAATGACCTTTGAGAACTATTATGATGTTGTAGTATTTAGCCATGTCGATAGCCTTGCGCAATCGCTCTTCGGAGTTATGATGCTCTCCGAACAAGCGGTCAAACTCTCCGATGTGGGGAGTGATCACCGTGCAGGCGGGAAGAAGAGTGAGAAGCTGAGGTCGCTTGGCAATGCAGTTGAGGGCATCGGCATCGAGCACCAATGGCGACTTGCAATTCTTGAGCATGTTCTCAAGAGCGTCGATTGTGCGGTCGTTGGTGCCTATGCCGGGGCCTACGGCCACTGCCTGGTGCTCATGGTGAATGCTCATGTCGGAGATGTAGTGCTCATTGCGGTCAGGCTCAAACATGGCCTCAGGCACGGCAGTCTGCAGAATCTGCATTCCGGCCCTGGCGCTGTGAACTGTGGCCAGGCCCGCACCGCATTTAAGACACGAGCGCGCGGCCATCACTGCCGCGCCCATCATACCGGTGCTGCCGGCAAGGATCAATGCCGACCCGTAATCACGCTTGCCCGAAAACTTTTTTCTGGGTTTAAGAAGCGGGCGCACACTCCTGTCTTCCACAAGCATAAAATCTGTGGGCACCTCCTTCATCTTCTCATCGTCGAGATCAATATCGAGCAGCCTCCACTCCCCTATTATATCGGCGTTTTCCGCAAAGAAGAACGACAGGCGCGGAGTCTGAAACGACAATGTGAGATCGGCATGCACCATGTCGCGCTGGCTCACATTCTCGTTCCACTCACCGAAAAGACCGGAGGGTATGTCGATAGACACCACATAAGCCCCCGAATCATTGATATAGCGGGCAAGAACCATAAACCCGCCTTGAAGCGGCTGTCGAAGACCGGAGCCAAACAGCCCGTCAATCACTACGTCGTCTGAGCCGAGATATGGAGGCTGAAAGTCACGCTTCACCTCAGTGAAGTCTATCCCGTCCATTGTGATAAGCTTCTTACGCTCTATGTCGCAATCATGGCTGAGCTTGCCTACCACATTAAACAGAAAGACTTCAACTTTCTTGTAGCCATGCTCAAATAGCATACGGGCCACAGCAAGAGCGTCGCCCCCGTTATTGCCGGGGCCGGCCACTACCACTATCCTCTGACTCGGGAGGAAACGGGATATAATCTCACAGCTCACGGCTCCCGCCGCACGCTCCATGAGTTCGACTGAATCGATGTTCTGCGCCTCGCAAGTGGCGTTGTCGATTTCAGGTATTACGTTGGATGCAAATATTTTCATAGTCAGAAAAACATGGCTGATCTCCGCGCGTCGGCGCGTGAATGCCATAATAAACTGCAAATATAACTCTCCAAAGCCATTTCTGCAAATCCCCGGTCGGGTTATTGACGCTTTTTTTTGCCAATGTTGCCAAACTTGAATATATTTTATAACTTTGCATCTACGCCTGCAGGCCCGTCTGCACCCGTCTGCACCGCAATGCCCCTATTGCCGCCTACACACAGACTGCAAAAGACATTACGCCGAACCCTCCAGACAAAATCACAACAAGCATAACCCCAATCTGAAATGAACATAGCTATTGCCGGCACAGGATATGTTGGACTGAGCATCGCCACCTTGCTGGCGCAGAAAAACTCCGTAACCGCCGTCGACATAATTCCGGAGAGAGTAGAGATGATTAATTCCCGCATCTCCCCTATACAAGACGACGAGGTGAAAGAATACCTCTCTTCCAAGGGGCTGCACCTCACAGCCACGCTCAACGGGGCCGAAGCGTATGCCAAGGCTGATTTCGTGGTGATTGCCGCGCCTACGAACTACGACCCGGTGAAGAACTTCTTCGACACTCACTGCATTGAGGAGGTGATCGACCTGGTGCTAAGCGTAAACCCGCAGGCCGTGATGGTGATTAAATCGACAATTCCTGTGGGCTATTGCGACTCGCTATACCTGAGATATTATGAACAAGGGGCGAAAAGGCTAAACCTCATTTTCTTCCCTGAGTTCCTGCGCGAAAGCAAGGCTCTTTACGACAACCTTTACCCAAGCAGGATAATAGCCGGAATCCCTGCGCCGCGACCCGGATGCGAGGCCGAACGCATAAATGAGGCCATCAGAAATGTGACTGACATCGACTTCCTTGAAAAGGCGGCCCACACGTTTGCCTCACTGCTGCAGGAGGGGGCCATCGCCAAAGATATTCCGACACTTTACATGGGAATAAAGGAGGCCGAGGCCGTGAAACTTTTTGCCAACACTTATCTCGCTCTTAGAGTAAGCTATTTCAACGAGCTTGACACTTATGCCGAGGTGAAAGGGCTGGACTCGCAAGCAATAATAGAGGGGATTGGGCTGGACCCGAGAATTGGCAACCATTACAACAACCCTTCTTTCGGATATGGGGGATACTGCCTGCCAAAGGATTCCAAGCAGCTGCTGGCGAACTATGCCAACGTGCCCCAGAACATGATGAGCGCAATCGTGGAAAGCAATCGGACAAGAAAGGATTTCATCGCAGACAGGGTGCTGAAGATGGCCGGGTGGTATGACTACTCGGAGGCAAACACCTACACACTGCGTAAAACGGAAAGCGGTGCCGCTGCAAACGCGGCACAAACGGCCAAGGACGCTGCCGAGCCTCCGACAATCGGGGTGTTCCGACTGACAATGAAATCCAACTCCGACAATTTCAGGCAGTCGTCTATACAGGGAGTAATGAAAAGGATAAAAGCAAAAGGGGCGAAGGTGATAATATACGAGCCGGCGCTCGAAAACGGCACCACATTCTTCGGAAGCGAAATCGTGAACGACATCGACGAGTTCAAATCACGAAGCAAGGCAATAATAGCAAACCGCTACGACCAATGCCTTAACGACGTGGCAGACAGGGTCTACACCCGCGACCTCTTCCGCCGCGACTAAATCCCATTTTACACAGCAAATCAAGACAGACAAATTTCATAAACATATAATATTAAAAATAAAAAAGCCGTATCATTTTGAAGAGACACGCTTTTTTTGTATTTTTGCATCAAATTGTGCACAGCACACAAATAGATATAGATTTATCATGGTAGATTACAAAAAACTTGGCCTTGTAAACACAAAAGAGATGTTTGCAAAGGCAGTGCATGGCGGCTATGCCATCCCCGCTTTCAACTTCAACAACATGGAGCAGCTCCAGGCTATCATCAAAGCTGCTGCCGACACTAAGTCACCAGTTATTCTACAGGTTTCAAAGGGTGCCCGTAACTATGCAAACCCCATCCTTCTCCGCTACATGGCACAAGGTGCCGTTGAATACGCAAAATCTTTAGGTTGGGAAAATCCACAGATCGTGCTTCACCTTGACCACGGCGATTCTTTCGAGCTTTGCAAAGACTGCATCGACAGCGGCTTCTCTTCAGTAATGATCGACGGCAGCCATCTTCCCTACGAAGAGAACGTGGCCCTCACCAAGAAAGTTGTAGACTACGCTCACCAGTATGACGTTACCGTAGAAGGAGAACTTGGCGTGCTCGCCGGCGTTGAAGACGAGGTAAGCTCAGACCACCACACCTACACTGACCCTGAAGAAGTGATTGACTTCGTTACACGCACAGGCTGCGACAGCCTCGCCATTTCCATCGGCACTTCTCACGGCGCTTACAAGTTCACCCCCGAACAGTGCACACGCGACCCGAAGACAGGTCTTCTTGTGCCCCCTCCATTGGCGTTCGACGTGCTTGAGAAAGTTGAAGAGAAGCTCCCCGACTTCCCCATCGTTCTCCACGGCTCATCTTCAGTTCCTCAGGAATATGTTAAGATTATCGACGAAAACGGAGGCAAACTTCCCGACGCTATCGGCATTCCCGAAGAGCAGCTTCGCAAAGCAGCCAAGATGGATGTTTGCAAAATCA
>Ga0209064_1000491_pt1 | contig 87412 bp, 81 predicted proteins | sample Inofromicrocosms_FD_187498 | JGI IMG/M metagenome (GOLD analysis project Ga0209064, IMG submission 187498) | Mouse cecum microbial communities from Vienna, Austria - Inoculum for glucosamine and mucus D2O microcosms (SPAdes) (version 2) | ecosystem: Host-associated > Mammals > Digestive system >...
ATATCGGAAACGGAACCCGACAAAATATGTGTTGGATTTTTGGAAATTCGGCCGAAACAACGCCGTATGGAAATGAAAATAGGGCGCGGTGTCAGCCCCTAAAGCAGGTCATAGGAAACCCGAAACCGAAACTGTCCTGCGCCCTTGTCTGTTCTGCCCACAAAGGGACAGAACATAACAAGGACTGACAACGTTTATACCGGTATTCAAACCCTCCCGAAAGAGGTTCCTATGTTTGCTTTAGGTATAAAGAGTTGTTTTACCCTTTATGATATGTCCGCCGGTCTAAGCCGAACTGAGATGATTCCTTAAAGTTTGCATTATAGTTGCGGTATTATTCGTTCATAGACAACCTATGTTGCCCCGGTACAACGAACCACACCAAAGGAATCTTGAAACAAAGGTAGCAATAAAATCCAAATTTTACACGATTCGGGCATGTTTTATTGGAAAAATCTGCGTAATTTTGTGGATATGAAGACCTCGATAGACTTTTTGCCCAAGTTCGCACAGCGCGATCTTCGCCAGCTCGTGGCGTTGATACGAGAAGAAATACAGGATGTCGGAATGGTCATCCTTTTCGGAAGCTATGCGAAGAATACGTTCGTTCGTCACGATGTGACCAAAGATTACGGAGGAGGTTTGATCGAGTTCAACAGCGACTACGACATTCTGGTCGTCTCGAAAAAACGTCTGGGCAAGAGCGAGGGCTATATCGAGTCACGCATTCGCGATCGTTTTGCGGAGGGCAAAAATGAAGAAGACGTTACGAAAATCCAAATTATCAGCGAGAATGCATCCAAACTGAACAATGCCTTGTCCGAAGGTCGGTACTTCTATGTGGATATTGTAAACGAAGGGGTCATGCTTTACGACAGTGGCGAATTTACGTTGTCCGCACCGCGAGAACTTAATTTTTCGGAAATCAAGGAGATGGCATTAGAGTATTACGCTGATAAATTAGATGATGCAAATACTCATTATACACATTACCAAACTGATTTATCCAATGTGAACTACCGGTTCTGTGCGTTTGATTTACATCAGGTGACAGAATGCTTAATCAAGACGGTCGTATTGGTATACGCTCTTTATGGACATAAGGAGCATGACCTTAAATTTCTGCTCAACAAAAGCAAAAGTTACACATTTGAACTGGTGAAAGTATTTCCGCGCGACACGCCGGAGGAAAAACGTTTGTTCGAACTTCTGCGTCGCGCCTATATTGAAGCCCGATACAACAAAAAGAATTTCATCGTCACGAAAGAGGACATCGACGCATTAACCCCGAAAGTCGAACGGTTGAAACAGGTCGTTGAAACCGTCTGCCGCGAGCGCATGGCATACTACGAGAGTCGAATCAGCAAATAAAGCGAAGCCTGTCTTTTTTCGACGCATTTCCCATATCGCTTGAAGGCGGTCGAGGGCGCAGCGGATAAAAAAACGCGAAAAAATCTTTCCGTTCCGCATAATTATTATTAATTTCGGGCTCGGGTTTCGCCTGTTTCAGGCGACCCGCACAACGAACAAAACCCATAAAAAAACTACGAACATGAAAAAACTTCTGCTTTCGATCGCAGCGGCAGCGGCAGTGGTTTCCTGCACCGTAATCGACAACCTGAAAGGCCTGCCCACCGCCGAGGCCGACAGCTACGCCCGCGCCCTGGAGCACGTGGCCAAACACCTCGACACCGGGGAGTTCAAAATCTACCACATCCTGTTCAGCGAGGGCGAGGCGCTCTCCGACCGGCTATTCTTCGTATCGGTGTCGATGATCGACCGCGACGACCGCACCTTCACGCAGACCTTCTACCTCGACGGCCGCGCACCGGGCAACCTGTCGGCCGACAACGGCATACGCAAACCCGAATACGAAACGACCGTCGGCATCGACCTCGCGTCGCTCGATCCGCAGCAGATCGCCGCACAGATCGCCGAGGCACGCACGACCCTGCCCGAAGGCTACACGTTCAAGTCGGTGAGCATGTACGAGGTGACCGAAACCATCCCCTCGGGCAACGCGCTGCTCGACCGCGGCAAGCAGTTCGGCACGCACGAGACCCGCTTCGTCATGAACTTCACCGAGGACGGCAAGGAGAAGGTGAGCAGCGCGGGCCAGACCTCGCTCGTGTACTACCAGGCGACCGCCAGCGTGGCACCGGACGGCACGATCACCGTCGAAGCAGACTAATTCCGCCGCCGCGATGAAACAGACCCCACGATTCGTCGAACCCATTCTCGACTCGACCCGGAGCAGCCTCAACCCGGAGTACCTCGACCGCAGCGTCGAGCAATACGCCGCGGGCAACCACAAGGAGGCGTTCCACCTGCTGCTCGACTACCTGAACGACACCATCCGGCCCCGATTCGGCAATGCCGACGGCACGGAGTTCCGCATACCCCACGGCTCGATCCTGGTCTGCATCCGCATCGACGACGGGACGCTCTCGATCCGCGCGGACTTCCTCACGCTGCCCGCCAGGCAGCGAACGGCCATGCTGCGCCAGGTGGCGGACCTCACGCTCAACCGGCTGATGCTGTCGCGCTTCCGCAAGGAGGGAGACAAGCTCCGCATGGAGTACGAATGCCCGCTGTCGCAGAGCCATCCGCACAAGCTCTTCTTCATCCTGCGCAACATCTGCCACGTGGGCGACCGCTACGACGACGAGTTCTGCACCAAGTTCGGAGCCGAACGCTGCTACGAACCCCGCGTCACCCCCTACCCCGAGGCGGAAACGGCGCGCATCGTCGAGGCCATGCGCGCGGTATGCACCGAAACGCTCGACGCCGTGAAAGACTACGAGGCGGCACGCCGCTACGGCTATGCATGGAACGTGCTCGACACGGCATTCTACCGCATCGCCTACTTCGCACAGCCCCAGGGGCAGCTGCGCAACGAGCTGGAGCAGGCCGTGGACGACATGGACCGCGAACTACCCCTAACGGACCTCGTGGCCAAGGGGCGCGCGTTCCTCGAAAAGCTGCGCGACACGCCCGGCGAGGCGCTCGCGGCGGACCTCTACTTCACCGACACGCTGGTCTCCACGCGCCGCCGCTCGTCGCTGGCCAACGTGCAGGAGAACATGCGCGACGTGTGGCGCGAGGCGGACGAAGCCATGCAGAACCGCGACTTCGAACGCAGCGCCGTGCGCATCCTCTACAAGTTCTACGAGATGTACTTCTACAACGACGTGCAGGACGACCTCAACGACCTGGTGCGCACCGCACTGCGTTCGTCGGCCGGACTGCCCGCCGAAGAGGCGTCGGAGATCCTCTTCGAGACCATCGACCGCATCATGGAGGGCGACCTGGGGGACGACGGCGCCGCCGGCGGCACGAACCGCATCGGCAGCCTGCTGCACGCAGGCATCGAACGGCTGAAGGAGCGCCTGCAACGCCTGCTCAGCAAAGAGGAATAGCGCGGGGCGGCGCGTGCGATGCGGCAGCCGTCGCATCCGCGCGCCGCAGCCGCAACCCGCGCGCCGCAGCCGCAACCCGCGCGCCGCAGCCGGCACACCGCCCGGGGCCGCCTCCGTGATGAGGCCCTGCAAGCCCGCCGACGCGGCCCGCACCGTAACACATACAGCACACAATGGACCAGAACTCAATCTATCGCTCCGTTTTCAAAGTGACGCACGCCGGAGGTTCGGGCAGCTGTTTCTACCTGCACGACCGCCGCATCTTCGTCACCAACTACCACGTGGTCGAGGGCTTCCGCGACGTCGCCCTGCACGACAACGACCGCACGCCCTACCCCGCACGCGTGATCCTCGCAGCCCCCTCGCTCGACCTGGCGCTGCTGGCCGCGGACCACGACTTCGCCCCCCTGCCCGCCCTCGCGCTCGCCGCGGACGACGCACTGGAGGTGGGCGGCCGCATCTTCGTGGCGGGATACCCCTACGGCATGCCGCTCTCGGTCACCGAGGGCACCGTGTCGTCGCCCCGCCAGCTGATGGACGGCAGCTACTACATCCAGACCGACGCCGCGGTGAACCCCGGCAACTCGGGCGGCCCGATGTTCAACGACCGCAACGAGGTCGTCGGCATCACCGTCAGCAAGTTCACCGAGGCCGACAACATGGGCTTCGGCATCCCCGTCGCCACGCTGCGCAAGCTGCTCGACACGGTCGGCGAACCCGACCGCACGCAGTACGGCGTGCTCTGCCCCGGCTGCGACACGCTGATCCGCGACGAGGACGAGTACTGCCCGTCGTGCGGAGAGAAACTCCCCGACGGAGTATTCGACGTGCGCACGCAGACGCCGCTCGGCGCTTTCGTCGAGAGCGCCATCGAGCGCATGGGCATCGCGCCCGTGCTCGCCCGCAACGGCAGCGACTCGTGGCTTTTCCACAAGGGAAGCTCGGAGATCCGCATCTTCGTCTACGACGGCGACTACCTCTTCTCCACGTCGCCGATCAACCTGCTGCCCAAGAAGAACGTCGAACCCGTGCTCGACTACATGCTGTCGGAGGATTTCGGGCCCTACAAGCTCGGAATCGAGGGCCGTCAGATCTACATCGCCTACCGCATCCACCTCTCCGACATCACGCCGGAGTCGGAGGAGACGATCCGCGACCGCATCGTGGGGCTGGCACTGCGGGCCGACGAAATGGACAACATGCTCATCGAGCGCTTCGGCTGCGAATTCTCGGAATACTCGAAAGCCGAAGCCTGAGCCCGGCTCGGAGCCGGAGTTCGAAAACGGCTTCGGCTTCGAGCCGAAGCCCGAAACCGCGAACGTGGACGGGGCCGCCCTGCCGTTGCGGCGGCACGAAGCAGATCGCCGCACGGCCCGGAACCGAACCTGCGAACGGCTTCGGCACCGGCACCCGGATCACATTCGGCACCGCGGCCGCGGCCGCATACCGACCGCCCCGCCGCAAGCAAAACCGCGGCCAACGAAACCGCAAAAGAAAAACTGCGACAAGCCCCGCGCAATCGAATATTGCGCGGGGCATTCGCATCCGGAGGGCTGCGGAGCGCACCGGCCGGCGCTATGCACCTCGGACAATGCGGCATCTCCGCATATTTCGCCCCCGGAGATGCAATTTTTCCCCGCGGGGGTGCGGCTGTTTCCGTTTTTTTCGTATCTTTGCACGCTATGTTTAACTAAACTTTTACGATCCATGCCAAAAATGAAAACTAATGCCGCTGCGAAGAAGCGTTTTACCTTCACCGGCACGGGAAAGATCAAGCGTCAGCACGCTTATCACAGTCACATCCTGACCAAAAAGACTAAAAAACAGAAGCGCAACCTGTGCTATTCGGGTATCGTTTCGCCGGCCGACGAGGCCAAAATCAAGAGCCTGCTCGTGAAGTAATTCACGTGCGGTAATTTTATCAACCGGAGTAAATCAGCCCCGAAGAGCGTGAGAGAATCACGTCGCTGACAGCTCCCTCAAAAACTTTATCGTTTATGCCACGTTCAGTAAATGCTGTTGCGTCACGCGCAAGAAGAAAAAAGGTTTTGAAACTTGCCAAAGGTAACTTTGGTTCAAGGGGAAACGTATGGACCGTAGCGAAAAATACGGTCGAGAAGGGTTTGCAGTACGCCTATGCGCACCGCCAGCTCAAAAAGCGGACATTCCGCAGCCTGTGGATCACGCGTATCAACGCCGCAGTCCGCATGCAGGGAATGACCTACTCGGAATTCATGGGCAAGATCAACGCCAAAGGACTCCAGCTCAACCGCAAGGTGCTGGCCGACCTGGCGATGAACGAACCCCAGGCTTTCGAGGCAATCGTAAAAGCAGTTAAATAGCGGACGGTCCGCTTCGCAGCGGGCCTGTCGGGCAGTTGTATAGGGCATCCGTCAGGGTGCCGCAACCGCAGCCGGACGAAACGGCGGCTCCCCGGAGTCGGACGATTCGTCCGGTTTTTTTATCCGCACGCGCCGTGCCGCCTCCGTCCCTCCGTCCCTCCGTCCCCCGCACCGAACACCAGCCACAGGACTCGGGCACATTCCCGCACGCACTTCTGCCGCCCCTGTCGCGCGCACCATGGCACATACGACCGGTGCGGCACCGCCACCGCACGATCCCCGGCCGACCGCTTTCCGATCGCCCCCCATTTCAGAAAGACACACAAACCACCTGCCGGACCTCTCCCGGGCCCGCATCCGATGCCGCCCTATTCCCCGGCGCCACCTATTTCAGCAGGACGCACAAACCGCCCCGCCGAAAATCCACTGCCGCCTCTTCCGTCCGGTCACCCGCCGAACGCCCCGGCGCCGCGCGTCCCGTCTCCGCGGACACGAAAAAAGGAGGAACGCCGAGCGTTCCTCCTCCGCCGCAGCGGTTTGCGTCGCGCGGCCTACTCCAATGCAGCGCAGGCATTGACCGTCTGTTCGGCAATGCGCGTAAGACCCGCATCGGTATCTTTCTCGTTCTGAAGAATCTGCGCCAGCAGCTTCTTCACGCCGCGTTCCGGCAGGAAGTCGGCCAGCGCCACGAGCGTGCCGTAGGTCGCGATCTCGTAATGCTCCACCTTCTGCGCGGCGAGGATCAGTCCGGCGTCGCGCACGAACGAATCCCGCTCCGTGTCGGCGATGATCTCCTCGGCCTCCTTGATCAGACCGGCCATCGCCTCGCACTTCTTGGCGGCGGGCTTCACGCCCAGCAGCTCGAACACCTGCTCCACGAGTTGAATCTGACGGGCGCTCTCGGTGTTGTGCTTCTTGAACGCAGCCGCCAGCCCGGGGTCGGTCGCCGCCTTCTCCATCTTCAGCAGCGCGGGATCGAGGTGTTTCTCGGCCCAGTAAATATCCTTCATCGCATCGACGAAAAATCGGTGGAACTCCGAGTTCCGCTTGCTGCCATTGGTACGTTTGTCGGTATTCATAACACAAAAATTTAACGGTTTTCCTCCTTTCCGGCAAAATGCATACCACGCTTTTCGCCCCGCACCCGCCGTCCGCCGCACAGCGCTCCATCCCTACGGAGCCTCCCGGCCGCACAAACGCTTTCACCGCAAGTCCAAAACAACAGGGCAGCACAGCCGGCGCCACACATTTTCATTCGACGAATTTTCATATCTTTGTCCCCCGGGATCGAAACACGACATGGAACACGGCAAAAACTGGAAACAGGTACTCGCGGTCATCTGGACCGGACAGGGAATATCCATCCTGAGCAGCTCCGTCGTAGGCTATGCCGTGATCTTCTACCTGAGCCTCGAAACCGGATCGGCCGAGACCCTCGCGTTCGCCGCCCTCGCCGGCATGCTGCCCCAATCGCTGCTGGGCCTCGTGGCGGGCGTGTGGATCGACCGCTGGGACCGCAAGCGCACGATGATCCTGGCCGACGGATTCATCGCCCTCTGCACGCTGGCCCTGGCGTTGCTCTTCCGCTTCGGCGCCGCGGAGCTGTGGCACGTCTACGCACTGCTCGCCTGCCGCTCGATCGGCTCGGCTTTCCACACCCCTGCCATGGAGGCCTCCATGCCCCTGCTGGCCCCGGCGGCACAGCTCACGCGCATCGCCGGCGTCAATCAGTCGCTCGAATCGGCCTCGTCCATCGCCGGCCCCGCACTGGGCGCACTGCTGCTGGCCTTCGCCGAGCTGAGCGACATCCTGCTGCTCGACGTTGCAGGCGCACTGATCGCCTGCGGATCGCTGGCTTTCGTGCGCATACCCAACCCGCCGCGCAGCGGCACGCAGCGCCCCGCCCTGCTGCGCGAAATGCGCGAATGCGCCGCGGCCATCCGCAACACCCGGGGCATGACGCAGTTCTTCGGCTCGGCGATCCTCGTACTATTCTTCATCATGCCTGTGGGCGTGCTCTTTCCGCTCATGACGCTCCGCCACTTCGGCGGCGGGGTCTGCGAAATGAGCCTCATCGAGATCGTGTGGGGCGGCGGCTCGCTCGCCGGAGGGCTGCTGATGGGCCTGCGCAGCTACCGCATCGACAAAGTACTGCTCATACAGGCCATGTACGTCACGGTGGGGGCTTCGTTCCTCGTGTCGGGACTTCTGCCGCCCGCCGCATTCGCCCTCTTCACGCTGCTCCAGGTCTTCTCCGGCATCGCGGGCAGTGTCTTCAAAGCCTCGTTCGTCGCCGTCGTGCAGCGCCGCTTCGCCCCCGGCATGCTGGGCCGCGTGCTGTCGCTCTACTCGGGTCTGAGCATGATGCCCGCCATGCTGGGCGTCGTGGGCTCCGGCTTCCTGGCCGACAGCATCGGCCTGAACGCTACCTTCGTGCTGGCGGGCGCCGCCATCGCGGCGATCGGCATCGCCGGATGCTGCTCGCGGTCGATGCGCCGCCTCGGGCAGGGGATCTGACCCCGCGGCAGCGATTTCCGCACGCCGGGCGCTCGGTTTTTGCCGTTTTCTTCGTATCTTGCGACGTGCGGCACGCGCCGTGCACCGCGAACGAACCTCAAACACATAACCAAATGGCACTTTTCTCACGCTCCGCGCGCAACGACGCGCCCCTCCATCCGCAGGACACGCTCACGACGCGCGACGGCTCGGAACTCACGTTCACTTTCTTCCGCCACGCGGCACTCGCGATCGAATACAAGGGAAAACACATCTATACCGACCCCGTGAGCAGCTATGCGGACTACGCACGTCTTCCGAAAGCCGACCTGGTGCTCGTCACCCACTCCCACTACGACCACTTCGACCGGGCCGCGATCGACGCCGTGACGGAGCGCGCGAGCCTCCTCGTATGCGACAAGACCACGGCCGAGGGATTCGAGGGCGAATGCCTCGTCATGCGGCCCAGCGAGACGGCCGCACCGCGCGACTACGTGCGCATCGAGGCCGTGGCAGCCTACAACACCACCGAGGGGCACCTCGACTTCCATCCGCGCGAACGCGAGGACGTGGGCTACGTGCTCACGCTCGGCGGCACCCGCATCTACATTGCCGGCGACGGCGAGAACACTCCCGAAATGGAGTCGCTGCGCGACATCGACATCGCCTTTCTGCCCGTGAACCAGCCCTACACCATGACCGTGGACCAGGCTGCGGAGGCCGTGCGCGCCCTGCGACCGAAGATCTTCTATCCCTACCACTACGGCGAAGTGGAGGAGAAAACCGACCTCGACCGCCTCGTGCGCATGCTGGAGGGCGTGACCGAGGTCCGCATCCGGCCGATGGAGTGAGCCGCCCGCCTTTCGGCACGCAACGGCATAAGGTTTCTAATCATGCGACAATGTTTGTGCCTCTCGAGGAACACAGCCTTTCGCATAGCACACGGTTACTCTCCGCATCAATCCGTATACACTTTTTAGTTTATGTTTGAACTAATATAAAAACCTCGATAAGAGCCAAAACGATTATGTCGTTTTGGCTCTTATCGGAAAAATTCTTATATTTGCAATGTGGCACTTTCAATGGAGCCACAACTTTAAAACATATAAGCTCAATCGCTGTCTGAACCACCACCTCGACCAAAGAACGAGCTATTACAACCTACATTGGGATTCGTGCCATACGGCGCGGACTTATCCCATAGTAGATTGTAGCCTGTGGTGGGCTAAGACAGCGTATGGCGGAAGTCTGCGCTTTTCTTTTATCGACAATTGCGCATACCGAGCCGAATGAAGCAACGGCACTATTGCAAAAAAACGATAAAACAAAAAAAATGAAAAAAACCTCTACAATCCTGCTTCTGACTGCGGCTACACTTGCATTCTATGCTTGCAACAAGAGCGATGAAAATTCGCCCCGACTCTCCCAAAAAGCGTACACATTGCATCCCGATGAAACGCAAGTTATCGAGGGCACAAACATTTCCGGCCTGATATGGGAATCCGACAATGAGTTTGCCGCAACCGTCAAAGACGGCACAATCACAGCGAAGTTCGTAGGCAGAACAAACATTACGGCCGATAATCTCACGTTACCGGTTGAAGTCAAACCCAAAAACCACCTTTACGACGAACCGAGCATGGATTGGGGTGCATCAAAGGAAACCATCTGCGCAAAATACGGTACTCCTATCAATGACAAAGACAATTCATTGATGTTTAAAACCAATAATTCGAAAGCCCCATATTATATCTTCCTTTTCGACGAAAAAGGAATGTCCGCAAGCGGAGTCGTAGTTGAGTTGTCTGCCGGCATGGAACTCGTAGATTTTCTTATAGAACGTTATCTGCCCGTGGACGTGGACACCTCCCGATATTCAGCCACTTTTGTCCATGCATACGGCAAAATAAGCAATCCACAAACCGATTATGGAGCCTACATGAGAGCGGCATCAACCGGAGACATTCTTGTAGCTTACACAGCGATCGGCACAAAAACTCGCACCTCGGAACAAACTGTCCACCACACCTTGGAAATCATGGACAACCTGCTACTCTAATGTATACCGATAAAAGACGGTGAAAAAACAACAATCGGAGGCTCCGCAATTGCGGAACCTCCGATTGTTGTTTTTTGCCCCGTTCTTCACTCCCGTAAAAGCACCCAAAGTCTCCCAGGTTTTACACCCGATAATAGAGCCTGGAACAAATTGGCAAGAGATTTAGAACAAGAACCTACGGCCCCAGAAAAACAAAATCAAAGGCCGGATATCCATATCGAATATTCGGCCTTTGAAGTGGTGCCACCAGGAATCGAACCGGGGACACAAGGATTTTCAGTAATAAATTAATATGCAATAAAATTGTTGTATATCAATTAGATACTTAAATCCAACCTCTTATGGTTAATACATGGGAGAAAACAGAGAGTGTTTTCAGATTAATACTAAAATTATTTATTACATTATATGGAAGTGCTTATGTAGTACTAAGTTATTTATTTCTTCTTCATAACTATTTTTTGATGAAAGATGCTTGTTTATTATTATAGGTACATTTAAATTCTTGTCAAGAAGAAATGTAAAACCAACTTCTTTCGTATGGATAAATATCTGATTTATTCTGAATCATTAGTGCTGATAATTAGTTTATCAAAATTGATTATCCATTTGTTTTGTATAAAAAAGTCGGTACTTAGTATACCATGGATTTGCACCCCTGTTTCTTCTTGTATATGTGCCACTGCATTTGTAGCATCCAAAACAGTAAAGGTTGAAGTGTAATCAACCCCTTCAAAAGTGAATATTGCTTCAATGGTTGGACATTCTTTATAGTTCCCTTCTATACCCATTGTGCTTTGATGTTCATCAAGCATCCTAAATTCATTCTTGAAATGTTCAAATACATAAGTAAAAAGGACATTGTGTGTGGCTCCTGTATCTATAAGAAAACAGAAGTTCTTTAGTTTGCCTGATGTTACTATCAGGGGCAAGCCTGTCTTTTGTAAGCCTAAAATTAGAGGAAATTCCATTACTTAATTGATTCTTGTGAGAGTTAAAGTTCGAGTAATTTTAACTTCTCCCTCTCCCATATTCAACCATTTAGCAGAATCTCTTAATATCATTTCTGTATTAGATAATTCCAACACATCATAGATAACAGGAGATTTTGTAGTATTTGAAAATTCCATTAGCAATTTCATCTGATTTTTGTCAAAGGCAAAGGTTTGATAATCTGTAGGTTTTTCTCCTTTATTGTACCATTGATAAATACCGTCAGCACTACCAGTCACTTTAATATTACCATTTTCTACAAACTCCCAAATATAAGCTCCATAACCTATTTCAACTTCATTATGTTCTTCTTTTTCTAAATCTATATATACCGCATCTTCTATTAAAATTGTGGCATTCCAAGTCCCAATTACAGACAGGCTGTTTTCTTCATCTTTATTGCTACAACTTATTATGAATATACAACAGAGTAGCATAAAAAGTACAATAATTTTCTTATTCATTTTATATGTTTTTAGTTAATCAATATTCCAATAATTACTTTCATCACCTTCAAAAGCATCAAGTCTTTGGTCTTCCCAATCCTCTGTCTCCCACCAAAATGAATCTTTTATTTGATTATCATCTGTATATAGTTTCTCGATCTTTGGCTTTTTAATAGCAGATTTATCATGTAGGGGTAACTCATTCAACTCAAAATCAGGCATAAATTCAAAATCAATAGGCAAATTGACTTTGGACATCGGGTCAATAATATAACCAATCATTTTTCCTTTATATTTTCCTCTCACTTTTACAGCATCATTATTTCCCCATGTTTTAAAGATTTCAAGTGGAGCGATATATTCGAGATTAGGATAAATTGCGATTTTCCCAAATGTGTCAATTATACCCCAATGGATATTATCTTTCAATTTAACTCGTGCATAATTGTTTGTAAATTGAGGGTCACACCAAATATATTTCCCAAATGGAACTATTTGTCTATTTAATATATCAATGTAAGCATATTGATATTGACGATTCCTAACCAATGATAGTCCGCAGCAGAATGGCTGCATTTCAATGTATTGAGGTGGAATAATAACTATTCCATTTTGATTCCTTGCCCCGAACAATCCATTTTCTTGAAAAACTTCCATTTGATACCCTTTTTGTAGCCATACCACAAAAAGAAAGGTGCAAGCCCAACCTTGATTGTCATTCTGAAGGTATCGCCAAACACCCATATCCATACAAACAAGGAAAGCTCACACCTTATGGCATGAGCATTCACTTACTTACATTTGATGGATATATTCCTCTAAATTGGCGATTTTTCAGAATTCATCAAGTAAGAAGCAAACACTTCTTTTTCCAATATGTCTTGTTAAACTTCTATTTCATTTCACATTCTTTCGTTTATGTCGTTGCAAAAATACTATTTTTCTTGCGACAAATAACCGACAGACTGAAATTACATCCATATTAGAAAGCTTGCGGTGTGAGCTGGCTTCCCTTGTCTTGAAGAGTTGAATTATCTCTCCAATCCTTGTGCAAAAATATATTCTAAGAGCCTTTTATTGCTATATTTGATATGATTTAAAGCATTATTTTTTGTTTTCATCCCCATCGGAGCAAAATATACATAACAAAATTACTCCAAATGCCAAATTGCCAATGGCATACAGAACAGTTTCCATAAAATATGCTACTGAATGAACCATGAATATTCGCACTCCCCATGCAATGCTTTATTCAGTCCATCTGCAAGCTGGGTGACATTATAAGCCCTGTTCAGAAAGTTGTCTATGTAGGATGACTTGTTAGCTCCGGTGAGTAGATTGTACACATTCCACATGGATATTTCCCCTAGATTGTCAGGAAGAGAAAAGTTATCATCATTGTAAAATGATTTAGCCACAATGCTTGCTTGGGTATCAGTCATGAGCATTTGAGGAAGTTTTTTCTTCTGCGCAGGTGGAAGATATTGGTACAATCTGCTCTTGCCCAAAAACTGTGCAAATTGCTGCTCTGTCATATAGCTGTCCTTGAAAGCACCCATATAATAAAGGTGTTTGGCTGCATTGTAATCTTGAAAAAGCTGAATGGCTGCATTTAACAGCCCATGCACATCCATCACCTTTAATTCAGACTTGAAGCCATCTGTAGAAACACACATATTGCAGCATACCATGTTCTTGAAACCTATGAAGATTTTGAACTTCTCCATACCTTTCTTACTGTAAAGATTTTCATGATTATAAGCTTTAACCCCTCCAATAGAGAGGTTCAGCCTGTTCCCATTTATATCTTCATGAATACTTGGAATCTCAAAGCAGAACATCATCCTCTCATAATAGATGGTCTTATCTTCTTCCAACAATTCCTTTACAGATTTGTGAATAGCTTCGGGTGTTCTTCCCTTGATGATATGGCTTACTCTGATTTCAGGCAGTTCAATACTTTCATTTGGGAAAACTTTGTTGGCTGCTTCCCACACAGCTTCTATGAAGTTGGGATGTGAAATGGTGATTTCGTTGTCCTTGCTGAAAACAGGCACAATACAATCATCTTTTAGATGTTCAATAGTCACTTCCTTTGTATTAGCTTCAATAAAAGGAAGTTTTTTTACTTCTCTTCTTGACAATATTGGTTCTGCATTAGCAATATCATCTTGTGATATTTTTAATGTTCTGTTTATCCTGCTTGGATAAATGATGTTAGCCTTGACAGGCTGTAACTGCATTGCTTCCATATCTTATGAAATTTGGATTATAGTTAATATCCGGTTTATTCTGTTGTTCTTGCAGTTGCATTTTCTTCTGCATGAAATCAGAGGTCAGTTGCTGATACCATTCGGGGTATTTATGATATACTGCTGTCAATTCTTCAATACTTTTGGCATTGTTGATTTGTTGTTTTATCTGCTCCACATTCACACCATCATTGCACCAGTCAAGTATTATTTGCCCTGTTGTTGGTGTAACAACAAAGTCTGGCTTCCCTATAAAAAGGTTTGTCCTGTCCTTGCTTGCAATGGCTTGGTGTTTCATGTTGATGTCAAAAACTATGGTAAACTCATAATCTATTCCATCTCTCATTACTGCCTTTAGACCAATTTTTTCAGGTACAAGTTTGCCATTTTTCTCATTCAGCACATAATCTTGCTTGCATCGCATCGTGCAAATGATATGTTTTTCACTTTGCAATATCTTCTGCATAAAAGCGTTGATTCTTGGAGTGACTTTCTGCCAATTAGTGAAGCTATTCCCTTGTAGACCTGCATGATATTCCAATAGATTGTCCCAGCATTGGGATATTGAATCTATGATAATGACCTCCATTCCTGCTGTTTCACATATCTCTATGGCTTCCATGTAGGTCTCAGGAGTAAAGTTGTCTTGAAGAGAAAGAACATTGTAAGTCCCCAAGTGGGCATACAAATCAGCACTTCCATTTTCACTATCAATGATGGCTATTTTACTCCAATCTCCACTCAACCCATAAGCAAGAAGTGATGCAGAATAGGTTTTTCCACTTCCTGCACATCCTTGAAGAGCAAGTTTTATCTTGGCTTGCTTCTTTGATGAGACTCTTAATTGCATCATATTCAAAATACTATTAATGATTCATAAACTGAAAATAAAAAAGCAGTCAGAACTTAATCCAACTGCCCATGTAACATACTTATCAGCATTACAAAGTTGCCAATGTAGGTACTCCACCATCCCCTTGCTGGTGAAGCATATAGAACATATCCCCTGTTTCAGGAGAACATACTTGTGAAATGACAGGCTTTGTAATGTCTCCTTTGAGAAATCTTTCACTTACAGCCCCTGTTTCACAGCCATATACAAAGAAGCATTTTCCTGTGTTTGGATTCTGTTTCACATCAATCCGTCCCACTCCCATTTTTGTCTTGAACTCTGCAATAGACATGGTTTCAATGAACTTTAAGCTATCCATAATTTATGATATTAATTATTGTGGGAGGGGATTATCCCCACCCTGAATGATGGGGTGGGTATCAGGATGACGTAACTTATGCTCTTAAAGACAAGAAAGAGGCAATAAAAAAATAGAAAATTTTTCAACTGAAGATAAAAGTTTTTATGTATAAAATCGAAGGTTTTGATGAGGGGAATACAATCAAACTTGTTGTGATTTATACGATATTATAATGGGGCTGATTCAGTAAAAATAGCTATACATTATTGATCTGTAAATACAATAATCCCCTGTTCTCAAAAGTGAAAACAGAGGATTATACATTCAGTCAAGCATAGGACTATGCCACCTCTTCAACTATAAGAAGATAATCATTTATTTCATCTTCCGTAGGATTGAACTCTTCTACTAAATCAAGCCAAGTCTTATGCCCAAGATGGGGGTACATCAGTACTTTTGCACTCAAATGTTCTGTATTAGTCAATGCCATAGGAACATCATAAGATGACCATAGCACATTCTTGTCAATAAGGGTATTTCTGTACTTTTTGAATGTGTTCTTAGATATACCCAATGCCTCCCACACCCTTTGGTCAGTTAAATCATATCTGAAAGTATTGTTCATGCAAAGACAATACAATCCAATCATAATTCCTTTCTCTTCGGGGGATAGTGCTCTGTCAAAGAACAATTCTTTTCTGATAAATCTAAAATTATCAGTTGGATTTGGTAAATAGAAATGATTTCTCTTAACAAGAGGTTGTTCTTGAATACATCTATAACTAACAAATCTACTCCTTTTTAATCTTGGATAGAAATAGTTGCAGATGTATTCCTCTGATACACCTGTTAAAGATGATAACTGTGAAATAGTAATATCCGTGTGCAGAATATTACTATTCATTTGATAAGAGGTTGATAGATACATACCTGCAAGCAGATACAGGTCTTTAGGCTTGAATAAACCTGTGGCATTAATAGGAAATGGGGTATAATCCTTTCTTGCCACAATCAAATTTGGATTTCTCTCTTCCATAATTCTATTATTTAGTTGTTAAACAATTGATTATGGATCAAAAATACCCCTATACTAAATATCTACACTTATAATATTTAGTCTATAATTAGTATCAGGGTAATTTTGACCCTAACATCGGAAAATAAGAAAATTTGATTGTTTGATTGAGGATTATTGATGTTGAGTGCAAAATTACAAAAGAATTTGTAAATGCAGAATTTTTGATGGATAATTCTACAAATTTTCCATTGCCTTGTCAATTTGGCTGTTTTCAAAACCATCCAAATATATTTGAGTAACCTTTTCCGAACTATGACCTAATGATTCACTAATAATGGAAGTGGCTACACCTGCCCTCTTTAAGACTGTTGCATAGGAATGCCTTGCCACATAGGTAGTCAGTTTGATTGGTATCTGCAACTCTTCTCCAATGGATTTCAAGGCCTTATTTACTTTTGTAATAACTTTGTGGAGTCTGTTTAATCTTTGCTGTTCTGTCTTATGTTTGGATGATAAGATGGGAAATAGGTACGGTTCATTACTCTTTTTATACTCCTTCAAGACCACAATGGCTCTTTCCTGCATAGGTAGATTTATCAGTTTAGATGTCTTTCTTCGGTTATAAATCAACCTATTGTTCACTATATTCTTCCCAGTCAGATATGCCATATCAACAAAGTTGATACCTCCCATGAAGTAGGAGAATGTGAATAGATGAACAGCCAGTTTACAATAGAAATCCTTTCCTGTGATATTGTAGTTCACAACAGATAATATTTCCATCTTAGTCAAAGCCCTTTTAGCTGTTTCCTGATGCAGCTTGGACACTTTGAGCTGCTTGAATGGATAGTTTTCAGGTTTTAGCAATCTCATGTTGATAGCCAAATTGAATATCAGTCGGATATTCCTGAATCTTATTCCAATGGTATTTTCAGACTTGCCTTGTTTTCTTAGCCAAGTCTCATATCTCCTTAGCCAGTTGCAATCCATTTCAGAGAATGGAATGTCCAAGTGCTTGTTGAATTTGATTAATGAGTTATAGGTCTGTTGGATGGATAGCCTGTAACCTGTCCTTTTCTCCTCTTCAAGACAATGAATGTGCTGTTTGAATAGTTCTCCAACTGTAATAGTATTGGTTGGATGGGACACTTTTTCAACAAGAGTAGAGGCAGAAAATTCCTTGTCCTCTGACTTTAGCTCTACAATCTTGCTCTTTACCTCACTTATCTTGTTGGCTATGAGCTTTTCAAGCATTTCTCTGTCAGGACAGTTGGACTTGGGCTGATTCTTCTCAAAGTCCCAATACTCAGCTTTGGTAGAAACACCAAGATTGATATACCTTGTCTTTCTGTCTTTACAAACTCTAATCTTTAGAGGTAATTCGCCTGTTTTCAGTGGTTTGTACTTGTAACAAACAACATCTACTGTAGTCATTTTGGGTAAAACATTGGAGAAAACATTTTTCTGTTTCTCCAACTGTTTAACCATATCAGAGCATAAAAAAGAGAGTTACATCGCTGTAACTCTCTGATTTTCAGTGGTGCCACCAGGAATCGAACCGGGGACACAAGGATTTTCAGTCCTTTGCTCTACCAACTGAGCTATGGCACCATTGCGGGAAAACCCGTTCGCAACTTCCACCACTGCCGTCCCGATCTCTTGATCCGCAACAAGGCTCGCACCCCGTCGCTGCAAGAAGCGGAAAGCATTTCGTTTCCATTGCGAGTGCAAAGGTAAACAAAATTTCCGAACCTGCAAACAAGTAGGAAGAAAAATTGCATTTTTATTCGAAATCCCCCCTGCCTCCTCCGAACACCCGGCCCGCCCGGTCGCCGCGTTGCGGCCAGGGCGTCGCAACAGGCGGCCCGTCCCCATCCGAAGCGCAGACGCATCGGACACCCCACCCCCAGCCTCCCGCCGGGCAAAAGCGGCACGAAACGAACACCTCCGCGACCGGAATGCCCCCAGGCGGAAACGGAGCGATACGAAAAGCCGGGCATCCGAAAAATCGGATGCCCGGCTCAGTCGGCATCGACCGCCGCCGCTAATAGCGGTAGTGCTCGGCCTTAAACGGTCCCTCGGGATCGACCCCGATGTAGGCGGCCTGCTCGGGCGTGAGGTGCGTGAGCTCCACGCCCAGGTTGTCCAGATGCAGGCGGGCAACCTCCTCGTCGAGGCGCTTCGGCAGGCGGTATACGCCCACTTCGAGGTGTTCGCGCCACAGCTCCAGCTGTGCGAGGCACTGGTTCGTGAACGAGTTCGACATGACGAACGACGGATGTCCCGTAGCGCAGCCGAGGTTCACCAGGCGCCCCTCCGCCAGCACGAAGATCCGGTGGCCGTCGGGGAACGTATACTCGTCCACCTGGGGCTTGATCACGCGCTTCACGGCCGCCGAGGCATCGAGCCGCGCCATCTGTATCTCGTTGTCGAAATGCCCGATGTTGCACACGATGGCCTGGTCACGCATCCGCTCCATGTGCTCCAGGGTGATGATGTCGCGGTTGCCCGTGCACGTGACGTAGATGTTGCCCTCGGCCAGCGCGCTCTCCACGCTCTTCACCTCGAAGCCCTCCATCGCGGCCTGCAACGCGCATATGGGGTCGATCTCCGTGACGATCACGCGGGCGCCGTAGGAGCGCATCGAACGGGCGCACCCCTTGCCCACGTCACCGTAGCCGCACACGACCACCACCTTGCCGGCAATCATGACGTCCGTGGCGCGCTTGATGCCGTCGGCCAGCGATTCGCGGCAGCCGTAGAGGTTGTCGAATTTCGACTTGGTGCACGAGTCGTTCACGTTGATGGCCGGCACGAGCAGTTCGCCCCGCTCCATCATCTGGTACAGACGGTGCACGCCCGTGGTGGTCTCCTCGCTCACACCGCGCCATTCGGCCACCGTGCGGTGCCACTTCTCCTTGTCCTCGGCCAGCACGCGGCGCAGCGTGTCGAGCACCACGCCCTCCTCGTATGACTCGGGGGTGCCATCGAGCGTCGCGGCCTCCTCCTCCGCACGATAGCCCTTGTGGATCAGCAGCGTGGCGTCGCCGCCGTCGTCCACGATCAGCTGCGGGCCCTTGCCGCCCGGAAACGAGAGCGCCATGGCCGTACACCACCAGTATTCGGGCAGCGTCTCGCCCTTCCAGGCGAAGACCGGCACGCCCGCGGCCGCGATGGCGGCCGCGGCATGATCCTGCGTCGAGAAGATGTTGCACGAGCACCAGCGCACATCGGCGCCCAGCTCCACGAGCGTTTCGATCAGCACGGCGGTCTGTATCGTCATGTGCAGCGAGCCCATCACGCGCACCCCCTTGAGGGGTTTCTCCGCGCCGTACTTGCGGCGCAGCGCCATCAGGCCGGGCATTTCATGCTCCGAAATTTCGATTTCTTTGCGTCCCCACTCCGCCAGCGACATGTCGGCGACCTTGTAGGGAAGGTTCGGGTCGAGATACATATTTTCCATGAATTTGAATTTACGGTTCCGCTCGTTTCCGTTCCGCAGGTGCCGCGGCGCCCGCACGTCGGGACTGCCTCACCGGATCGGAAACGATCCGGCGGCAAAGCTACGAATTTTTCGGCGTTTTCGCCACCGCACGCACCGATAAAACATCCCGCCGCACCGCGGCTCAGCCCAGGATGCGCAGGACCTCGTCGCGATCGGCCTCGATCCTGCGGCGCAGGGCGTCGAGCGACGCGAATTTCCGCTCGCCGCGGATGCGGCGCACGAGCTCCACGCGCAGCGTCGCACCGTAGAGATCGCCCCGGAAGCCGATCAGGTGGGTCTCCAGACGCCGTGCGACGCCCCCCACCGTGGGATTGCACCCGAGGTTGGCCATCGCACGGTAGCGCACGCCGCCGACCTCGGCCCACGCGGCATACACGCCGTCCTCGGCCTCCAGCCCCTCCGGCACCGGCAGGTTGGCCGTCGGAAACCCCAGTTCCCGGCCCAGGCGGCGCCCGGCGCCGACCGTACCTTCGATTACCGTCATGCAGCGATCAGATTTTTTCGGTCAGCTGGCGCACCAGCCGATACTGTGAGAAGAACTCCTTGGCGAAGACGCGCAGCACCGTGTAGGAGGGGATGGCGAGCAGCATGCCCACGATGCCACCCAGCGTGCCCGCGATGAGGATCACGATGAAGATTTCGAGCGGATGCGCCCGCACGCGGTTCGAGTAGAGCGAAGGCTGTATCACGAAGTCGTCGAGTCCCTTGAGCACCAGCAGCGAACAGGCGATCACGAGCATCGTGTGGCCCGCCGTGAAGCCCGGAATGGGGGTCACCACGCCCAGACATACCGACAGGCTGCCGCCGATGAGCGGCCCGGCATAGGGCACCACGTTCATCACGCCCATGATCAGACCGATGAAGAAGGCATCGCCCGCGGCCATGCCGAATGCGATCATCACGAGCGACACGGCGGTCATCAGCAGCACGCTCTCGGTGAAGATGCCCATGAAGTAGCGCGACAGCAGCACCGTCACCGAGTCGAGCGCCCGGGTCACGCTCTGCGCATAGCGGGCGGGAAAGACGGCCGTCACCATCGAGTAGAACAGTCCGTCGTCCTTCATGAAGAAGAACGTGATGAACGATATGGAGAAGAAGGCGATGAGCGACGAGAAGGTGATGCCCAACGCCGAGGAGAAGAGCGTATTGACCGAATCGACATTGACGACCTCGCGCAGCGTGGAGGAAATCGCCTCGGGCATGGAGAATTCCGAGCCCGGAATGTCGAAGATCGTGTCGAGGTAGTTCTGCGCCCGCACGATCGGCTCCTCGACCGATGCCACCACGGCCCGGAAGTCGAGGGTCGAGAGCTGGTAGAGCTTGTTGATGACCAGCGGCACGAAGAGCGAGCAGATCGCGGCGAACACCGCCCAGAAGAGCAGCAGCGTCACGAGCGCCGCAAGCCACCGCGGCACCGCACGCCCGCCGATGCGCAGCCGCACGAGCATGCCCACGAAGCGGCATCCGATGACGGCCAGCACCGCCGACACCAGGATGTACGCGACGATGGATGAAAAATACCACACCACGAAGAGCACGGCAGCCGTAGCCGCCGCACCCACGATGAATTTGGTAAGCGTCTGCGAAGTCACCGTCATGGCCGCCCGATTTTACGAATCCCTGCGCTCCGTGCGAAGCCGCGCGATGGGGGTCTGCGATCCGATCACCGGGTCGCCGATCTCCACCAGCAGCTCGCTGTCTTTGGGAATGAGCACATCAACTCGCGAGCCAAACTTGATGAATCCGGCCTCGCTGTTCTGCGTCACCGCCTCGCCCGGCTTCATGTAGGAGACGATGCGGCGCGCGATGAGCCCCGCCACCTGGCGGAAGAGCACCTTGCGTCCGTCGTGCATGCGCACCACGGTCGTGGTGCGTTCGTTCTCGGTCGAGGACTTCGGGTGCCACGCCACCAGGAAGCGCCCCGGGTGGTATTTGAAGTACTCCACCACGCCGCCCACGGGCACCCAGTTCTTGTGGACGTTGGTAATCGACATGAAGACCGAGATCTGCATCATCTCCTCCTGCATGTACTCCGTTTCGCGCACCACTTCGGTCACCACCACGCGACCGTCGCAGGGCGAGAAGATCAGGTCGGCATCGTGGATGCAGACCCGCCGCGGATCGCGGAAGAACGCCACGACGAAGAACCAGAACAACGCGAGCAGCAGCGTACTGAACCACAGCACGCTCACATTGGCGTGCAGGGCGAGCAGGTAGTAGATGGCGCCCCAGCATACAAGACAGAACACACCCGTGAAACCGATGATTCTGTAACCTTCCTTATTGATTTTCATAACAGGGTTAGTTTTTTACATTCCGAAAATCCGCAGCGCCGCGAGGCACGCGAACGCAAAGGGAGCCGCGAGCAGCAGCGCATCGAACCGGTCGAGCCAGCCGCCGTGGCCGGGCAGCATGCGCCCCGAATCCTTCAGCTCCACCGAGCGTTTGAACATCGACTCCACCAGGTCGCCGGCAACGCCCGTCACGGCCACGACCAGCGCCAGCACGAGCCAGCGCCACGCCTCCGCATCGAGCAGTGCGGACGCCCCCCAGCCCGCGAGCAGCGCGCCCGCAATGCCGCCGAAGAATCCCTCCCACGTCTTCTTGGGCGAGATGCGCTCGAAAAGCTTGCGGCGCCCGAAAGACATGCCCGTGAGGTAGGCGCACACGTCGTTGGCCCAGATCAGCACGAAAAAGCAGCACATCGCGCGCGGGTTCCACACACCCCCGGCATCGAGCAGCAGGGGCAGGAACAGCATCAGCGCCACCGGCGCCGCCACATAGGCCAGCGCGAACACCGTCACGCCCAGATCGGCCATCGGCCGTTCGCTCCGGCGCCACAGCCCCATCGCCGGCATCGCGCCCAGCAGCACCGCGACCGCGAGCAGCAGAAGTGCGACCAGGGGCCGCGCCTCCTGCGTGGCACCGATCAGGTCGTACTGCACGCCGCACGCCGCGCCGAAGAGGCAGGCCGCGGCCGCGAAGCCCGCACCCCGCATGGGCCGCAGGCCCGCACGCCGTACCATGGCATAGAATTCACCGAGGCATCCGGCCCCTACGACGGCCAGCATCGCCGCGAAACCGCCCCGGTTCCAAAGCGTCGCTCCGAACATGACGGCGACCAGCGCCGCACCGCTTGCGGCACGCACCGCGAGGTTCTTCATCTTGTCGTTCATCGTCCGCTATTTTCGTGTGGGGTTTGCAGTCTCCTCGTGTTCCGGGGTCTTCCGCTCCGGCACCGCACCCGCTTCGGGCGCGTCCGCCTGCGAAGCGTGGGACGCGCCGCGGGATTCGGATTCATCCCGGAGCTCCGCAGCTCCGTGCGCATCGGGCACATTGCGGGACTCCGGCGCAGCGTGCGCTTCGGTCTGCTCCGCAGCGCCCGAAGCCGCGGCCTCTCCGGCCGCGGAGGCCGCCGGGGCCCCGGGAGTCGCACCGTTCGCCGCCTCGCCGTCCCGCTTTTCGCAGGCATCGGGGCGTGCCGCGGCCTCGCGCTCCTCGCGCAGGATGTCCTTGCGGCGGCGGCCGAAAATCTGCTCCACGTCCTCGGTGAAGACCACCTCGCGTTCGAGCAGACGCTCAGCCAGCGTGCGCAGCCCGTCGGCATGCTCGCGCAGCACGCGCTCCGCCAAGGCATAGGCTTCGTCGATCATGCGGCGGGCCTCGGCGTCGAGCAGCTGAGCGGTCTGCTCGGAATAGGGCTTGGTCAGCGCCATGTCGCTCTGGCCCGTCGAATCGTAGTAGCTGAGCGTACCCACGGCGTCGCTCATGCCGTAGTAGGCCACCATGGCGTAGGCCTGCTTCGTGACGCGCTCCAGGTCGTTCAGCGCCCCCGTCGATACGTGGCCGAAGGTGAGCTGCTCCGACACGCGGCCGCCGAGCGTGGCGGCCATCTCGTCGAGCAGCTGCGCCCGCGTGGTGATCTGCCGCTCCTCGGGCAGGTACCAGGCCGCGCCCAGCGCCTTGCCGCGCGGGATGATCGTCACCTTGATGAGCGGGCTGGCATGCTCCAGAATCCAGCTCACGGTGGCATGCCCCGCCTCGTGGTAGGCGATCACGCGCTTCTCCTCGTCGCTGATGATCTTGTTGCGGCGCTCCAGGCCGCCCACAATGCGGTCGATGGCCGCCAGGAAGTCCTCCTTGGATACGAATTTCTTGTCGTGACGCGCCGCGATGAGCGCCGCCTCGTTGCACACGTTGGCGATGTCGGCGCCCGAGAATCCGGGCGTCTGCTTCGCCAGGAACGTGCGGTCGAGGTCCGGATCGAGCCGCAGCGACCGCAGGTGCACGCCGAAGATCTCCTCGCGCTCCTTCACGTCGGGCAGCCCCACCTCGATCTGGCGGTCGAAGCGCCCGGCGCGCATCAGCGCCTTGTCGAGGATGTCGGCACGGTTGGTCGCCGCCAGCACGATCACTCCCTGGTTGGTCTGGAATCCGTCCATCTCGGTGAGCAGCTGGTTGAGCGTATTTTCGCGTTCGTCGTTGCCCGAGAAACCGGCATTCTTGCCGCGTGCGCGGCCGATGGCGTCGATCTCGTCGATGAAGAGGATGCAGGGCGCCTTCTGCTTGGCCTGCTCGAAAAGGTCGCGCACGCGCGAGGCGCCCACACCCACGAACATCTCCACGAAGTCGGAACCCGACATCGAGAGGAACGGCACGTCGGCCTCGCCCGCCACGGCCTTGGCCAGCAGCGTCTTGCCCGTACCCGGAGGGCCCACCAGAAGGGCTCCTTTCGGAATCTTGGCGCCCAGCTCCTTGTATTTGTCGGCCTTGCGCAGGAAGTCCACGATCTCCATGATCTCTACCTTGGCCTCCTCAAGGCCCGCCACGTCCTTGAACGTCACGCGCTTCGACTGCTCCTTGTCGAACACCTGTGCGCGGGCCTTGCCCACGTTCATGATGCCCCCGCCCGCGCCGCCGGCACCGCCGCGCGACATCGAGCGCATGAGCAGGAACCACACGCCGATGATGAGCACCCACGGCAGCAGATTGACCAGCAGGTTCATCCATCCGTTGTCGCGGTTCTCGTAGACCACGGGCACGTCGTACCCCGAGGCCTCCTCGGCACCGCGCAGGTCCTCGCGGAACGCATCGACCGAGCCGATGGTGAAGGTCAGCTGCGCCCCCGTCTCGGGCAGACGGCGGTAGGCGGGCTCCGTGGTGTCGGCACGGTAGCGCGCCGCGGCCTCCGGGCGCAGGAACACCTGCGCCGCGTCGCGGTTCACGATGCGGATCTTCTCCACCTCGCCCCGCTCGACCATGCGTTCCACGGCCGTCCAGTCGCTGCGCACCGGCGTGTCGTTCGAATCGCCGAACACATAGTATCCTAAGATCAGAATACCGATCACGCCGTAGATCCACATCCACGACGGACGCGGCATATTGACGTTCATGCGGTTGTTCTTACCGGGATTGTTCGCTCCTGCCATAATGCAATTACTCTTCGTATTCGTAACGGGTCAGCGGCGCGTCGGCCCACAGCTCTTCGAGCCGGTAGTAGCCGCGCAGCTCGGTCTGGAAGACGTGCACCACGACATCCACGTAGTCCAGTGCGATCCACACGGCGTTCTGCTGCCCCTCCACACGCCACGGATGCTCGCCGAGCACCTCGGCGACCTTCTCCTCGATGCCGTCGGCGATGGCCGCCACCTGCGTGGTGGAGTCGGCGTTGCACACCACGAAGTGCGAACAGATCGCGCCGTCGAAACCCGTGAGGTCCAACGATACAATATCCTTACCTTTCTTATCCTCGATCGCCTGGACGATGGTCCGAATCAGATTTTCCATATAGTTCCGTAATACGTTATTAAATCCACAACCCGACAAAAGTACAAAAAACTTTTCATACCCCTCGCCTCCCGGGCGAATATCTTGCGGCATAGGGGTTCGCGGACGCCGGCGGCACCCGCCGCGCCTACCGCTCCGCAGCCTCCGGCCCGGCGGCGCCCACGCCCGAGAGCAGCGTGGCAACCAGCGCCCGGATGATCGAATTCTTAACATAGGTGCGGCGCACGGCTACGGCGATGCGGCGCGACGTGGCCCCCTTGGCCAGCGGGCGCACGCGGTCGCGCCGCTCGGCGGGAATGTACTCCACGGCCATCTCGGGAATGATCGTGAGGCACGACGTGCAGTCCACGATGCGCATGAGCGTGTCGAGCGAGCCCGACTCGAAGGTGAAGTGCGACGGCACGCCCCGCTTGGCCTGGCACAGCTCGATCACCTGGTCGCGCATGCAGTTGCCCGGGCTGAGGATCACCAGCTCGCGCAGGTCGATGTCCTCGATGCGGATGTTCGAGCGCTCGTAGAGCGGATTGTCGGGCGAGACGTAGGCGAAGAACCGGTCGCTGAAGAGCTCCTGCTCGGCGATGCCCTCGCCGCACGTGCCCCCGGCCACGAGCGCCGCGTCGATGCGGTCGCGCCGCAGCGCCTCCACGATGTCGGCGGTCACCATCTCCGAAATCTCCAGCTCCACCTTCGGATAGTCGCGCACGAAAGCCGGCAGGAACTTGTGCAGCAGGTAGGGCGCGATGGTGGGGATCACCCCCAGCCGCAGGCGCCCCGCGGTCTCGCCCCGCAGCTCGGCCACGGCCTCGCGGATGGAGTTGTAGGCGCGCAGCGTCTCGCGCGCACGTTCGAGCACCGCCTCGCCCGCCTCGGTGGGGATCACGGGTTTCTTCGAACGGTCAAGCAGCACCACGCCCAGCTCCTCCTCCAGGGCCTTGACCTGCATGCTGAGCGACGGCTGCGTGACGAAGCAGTGCTGTGCGGCCAATGAAAAACTGCCGCAGTTGGCCACGGCCAACAGGTATTCGAGTTGGATGATCGTCATGACTTTTCCGCTTATTTTCCAAGGCAAAAGTATAAAATTAATCTATACGACACAATTTATTTGGGCCGCATACCCTGTTTTTTGTATGTTTGCACCTCCGAAAACAGCTGAATCATGGGCAAAATCATCCTCACGGGCGACCGTCCGACCGGAAAACTCCACCTGGGACACTACGTCGGCTCGCTGCGCCGGCGCGTCGAGTTGCAGAACTCGGGTCTTTACGACGAAACCTACGTCATGATCGCCGACGCACAGGCGCTCACCGACAATGCGGACAACCCCGAAAAGGTGCGGCAGAACATTCTCGAAGTGGCGCTCGACTACCTCTCGGCGGGTCTCGACCCCGAGCGGGTGACGATCTTCGTGCAGTCGCAGATCCCCGAGCTGTGCGAACTGGCGTTCTATTACATGAACCTGGTCACCGTGCAGCGGCTCCAGCGCAACCCGACCGTGAAGGCCGAGATCCAGCTCCGCGGCTTCGCCGAGGGCGCGGCCGAGGGCGACACGCAGCAGCGCCAGGGCATCCCCGTGGGATTCTTCACCTACCCCATCAGCCAGGCAGCGGACATCACGGCGTTCCGTGCCACGACGGTGCCGGCGGGCGAGGACCAGGAGCCGATGATCGAGCAGACGCGCGAAATCGTGCACAAGTTCAACGCGGTCTACGGCCCCGCACTGGTCGAGCCCGAAATCCTGCTGCCCGACAACGCCGCCTGCATGCGGCTGCCGGGCACCGACGGCAAGGCCAAGATGAGCAAATCGCTGGGCAACTGCATCTACCTGTCGGACAGCCCCGAGGAGGTCAAGAAGAAGGTCATGGGCATGTACACCGACCCCGACCACCTGCGCGTGGAGGATCCCGGCAAGATCGAGGGCAACACGGTCTTCACCTACCTCGACGCCTTCAGCCGCCCCGAACATTTCGCCAAATACCTGCCCGACTACGCCTCGCTCGACGAACTGAAGGCGCACTACCGCCGCGGCGGTCTGGGCGACGTGAAGGTCAAGCGCTTCCTGATCGCCGTGCTGGAGGAGACACTCGCCCCCATGCGCGAGCGGCGCCGCGCGTTCGAACAGCGCATCGGCGAGGTCTACCGCATGCTCGAAGAGGGCTCGCGGAAAGCGCGACTCAAGGCGTCCGCCACGCTGCGCGACGTGCGCAAGGCCATGCGGATCGACTACTTCGAGGACCGCGAGCTGATCGACACCCAGGAGAAACAATACCGTAACGAACAGTAACCGATGCAGTCCCTGCTGCGCACCCTCCGCAAGACGATCCGCCACCCCGAGCGGCTCTACCTCTGGTTCCTCCACCTCACACGGCGGCTGAACACGGGGCAGATGCTCATGGTGCTGGCCGTGGTCGTGGGCATCCTGGCCGGACTGGGCACCTACGCTTTCGAAATCCTGCTCCACGTAATCAAGAGCTGCCTGGTGAACTGGTTCCCGGTCGAGAAGTCGCAGTTCCTGTTCCTCGTCTACCCGGCGGTGGGCATCGTGCTGGCCACGCTGTTCGTACGCTACATCGTCAAGGACAACATCTCGGAGGGCGTGACGCGCGTGCTCTACGCCATGTCGCGCAAGGGATCGCACATCGCGCCCCACAACTGCTGGACCTCGGTCGTGGGCGGCGCCACGACCATCGGCTTCGGCGGTTCGGTGGGTCCCGAGGCCCCGATCGTGCTCACGGGCGCGGCCATCGGCTCGAACGTGGCGCGCCTCACACGCCTCAACTACAAGCACACCACGCTGCTGCTCTGCTGCGGCGCCGGCGCCGCCCTGGCGGCCATCTTCAAGGCACCGATCACGGGCGTGGTCTTCGTGCTGGAGATCCTGATGCTCGACCTCACGGCCGGGTCGATCGTGCCACTGCTCATCGCCTCCGTCACGGCCACGACGATGGCTTTCATCCTGCGCGGCTTCGACCCCATCCTGGCCGTCACGCTCAAACCCGAGGACTTTTTCCAGCCCATACAGATCCCGCTGTTCATCCTGCTGGGCTGCCTGAGCGGCCTGATGGCCTACTACTTCACGACGGTGAATTCGCGCATCGGGTCGTGGTTCAAGCGCTTCGACAGGCAGTACAAGAAGTGGATCGCGGGCGGCATCGTACTCGGCGTGCTCATCTACGTCTTCCCGCCTCTCTACGGCGAGGGCTACGAGGGCTTTTCGTCGCTCATGAACGGCAACGCGCAGGAGCTCTTCGACAAGTCGCTCTTCTACGCTTTCCGCGACATCGACTGGGTGGTGATTCTCTTCATCGTGGCCACCATGTTCTTCAAGGTCGTGGCCATGGCCTCCACGAACGCCGCGGGCGGCGTGGGCGGTACGTTCGCGCCGTCGCTCTTCGTCGGCGCCTTCCTCGGCGCCGTCACGGCCCTCGTGTGCAACCTCGCTTTCGGCTGGCACCTCTCGCTCGTGTCGTTCACGCTCGTGGGCATGGCGGGCGTCATGTCGGGCGTCATGAACGCGCCCCTCACCTCGATCTTCCTCATCGCCGAACTGTCGAACGGCTACGAACTCTTCATCCCGCTGATGATTACGTCCTGCATCTCGTTCGCGCTCAACTACTACCTCGACCCCGACTCGATCTACACCAAGCAGCTGCGCCAGCGCGGCGAGCTGCTCACCACCAACAAGGACCAGTCGGCGTTCGTGTTCCTGCGGCTCGAAGATCTCATGGAGACCGACTTCCTGCGCATCCGCGAGAACTTCACGCTGGGCGACATCGTGCAGCTCATCTCTACGGCGCGCCGCAACATCTTCCCCGTCATCGACAATTTCGGGCGGCTCATCGGCCTCGTGCAGCTCGACGACCTGCGCGAGGACATGTTCAAGCGCGAGAAATACGGCACGCCCATCTGCGAATACATGATCCCGGCACCCGACACGATCCTCGAACACGAGTCGATCCGCAGCGTGCTGCCGAAATTCGAGGACAGCCACACCTGGATGCTGCCCGTGGTGGACAAGGAGGGACACTACCTGGGCTTCATCTCCAAGTCGCGCATCCTCAACTCCTACCGCGAACAGCTGGTCAAGATTTCGCAGTAGCGGCGCGGCGGACGAACGATAAAAAACAATTCTACCGACCCGATACGACAATGAACGCAAACGACCTGCCCGCAGCCCCCGGCCCCTGGGCCGACGAACTGAACTGCGCCGTCACGGTGTGCGACACCGAGAGCGTGGTGCTCTACCAGAACCTCCGCTCGATCGAGGTGAACGGCGACGTGCGCGGACGCTCCATGATCCCCTGCCACAACGAACGCTCGCGCGGCATCATCGCGCGCCTGCTCGCCGAGGGCGGCACGAACGCCTACACCATCGAAAAACGCGGCGTACGCAAGCTGATCTACCAGACCGTGTGGCGCACGGAGGGCACGGTCCGCGGCCTCGTGGAGTTCTCGCTCGAAATTCCCGCCGAGATGCCCCACTACGTGCGCGGCTGACCGAAGGCGCAGGCCTACGCTCCGCAACGCCGCGGAATACCCTGCCGCACAATACCCCGCGCACAATGAATGCCCGCCCGGAAGTGCGATGAAGCACTTCCGGGCGGGCATTTCTCAGGCCGGCATCCGGGCCTCCCGAGGCTCCGTTCCGTCGGAACGCCGCCCCACGGGCCTTCTCCGTCAAGGCCCGCCTCCGCGACGCTCCGGCAGCCTCAGTCGCCGAGCAGCCGCTCGCGCCACGCATCGGGCACGGCCACGCTCTGCTGGGCCTCGAAATCGAAAGCCACCATCACCGAGCGGCTCTCGCTGCACAGGCGTTCGCCGGCCCACAGCCGCTGCAACAGCACGATGCTCTTGCCGCCGACCTTTTCGCAGACGGTCGTCACGTGCAGCGCATCGGAGAAGCGCGCCTGCGACACGTAGGAGGTCGATGTGGCCGCGGTAACGATGCGCAGCCGCCCCTCCAGCACCTCGGCCCCCAGCACGCGGTCGTAGTACTCCACCTTGCCCACGTCGAAATACATCTGCTGCGACACGTTGTTCACGTGCCGGAAGACATCGACGTCCGACAGCCTCTTCTGTATGGGAGTGGTAAGCGTACGTGCCATGGCTATTTGCGGATTACGTTCACGGCACCGTCCTCGGTGAAAGCGACGATGGAGGAGGGTTTGCGCGTGGGTCTGCCCTCGAAACGGGGATTCACCACGAAGTCCACCCCCTCCACGAGCTCGCGGGGCGCCTCGGCGAGCGAGAGCGCCGCCGGCTCGCCCGAAATATTTACCGACGTCGATACCACGGGCCGTCCGAACGCCCGCAGCATGCTGCTGCAAAACGCATGGTCGGGCACCCGCACGCCCAGCGTGCCCTCCTCGGGCACGAGGTTCGCGGCCACGCCCGCCGCGCCGGGCAGGATGAGCGTCAGCGGCTCGGTCGCCAGCTCCATCACCTCGAAGGCGATGCCCGGCGCACGGTTCACGTAGCGCACCACCATGTCGGCCGAGGCGCAGAGCACGAGCATCGACTTCTTGTCGGCGCTGCGCTTCAGTCCGTAGATTTTCGCCACCGCCTCGGCATTCGTGGCGTCGCATCCGAGGCCCCACACCGTGTCGGTGGGATAGAGGATCACCCCGCCGGCGCGCAGCACCGCCACGGCCCGCTCCACCTCCTGTCGCATCGCTTCGGCCGCACTCATCGCTCGGGAAGTATTTCGATCCAGTAGTCGTCGGGATCGTTGATGAAATAGAGCCCCATGTCGTGGTTCTCGTAGCAGATGCAGCCCATGCTGCGGTGCTCCGCGCGCACGGCGTCGTAGTCGCCCGCCACCCGCATGCAGAGATGGCTCTCGTTGTCGCCCAGCTCGTAGGGGCCCTCCTTGTCGCGCAGCCACGTAAGTTCGAGCCGGAACGGCGACACGCCGTCGCCCAGATAGACCAGCACGAACGAGCCGTCGTCCGCCGTGCGGCGCTTCACCTCCCTGAGTCCGAGCGCACGGCCGTAGAAGTCGATGCTCCGCTCCAGGTCGGCGACGTTGATGTTGAAATGGTCGAATCGTCCTTTGATTTCCATAGTTTCCAATATGATATGCAATGGCAAAGATAAGGATAAGCGAGGGCAAAAACAAACCCGCCCGCATTTTGCCGGGACGCGGGGTTCCGAGGCGCAGCCGGATGAGGGTCTTCGAGTCGGCGCTGACGCGGCGCGACTCGACGATCTTCTGGATCGTCTTATTGAAGGTCCAGTCGTCGAGCGTCGCTTCGCGCAGGTAGTCGTAGGTGCGCAGCGGGAACTTCACGAAGCACATCGAAAGGGCCCACGCCACGGCCATGCGGGCGTAGTAGCCCTCGTGGCGCACTCCGTCGAGCTGTCCGAGGAGGGTTTCGAGGTGCTCCTCGTCGATGAAGTTGCCCAGGGCCATGACCGCGGCGAAACGCACTTCGTACTCGTGTTCCGACCGGAAATAGGGCTGGATGAACCGCCACATGGGCTCGCGCTCCGTCGAGCGCAGCCGCCAGCAGAAGCAGTCGCACACGGCCCAGTTGTCGATCATCGGCAGGAACTCGGCCGTGCGGCCGAGCTTCTCCTCGGGCGCACAGGCCGCATAGCCGATGACCAGGCCGCGAAGCAGGCGCTCCTCGAAATAGCAGGGCTCGGGGTTTTCGGCCAGAAATGCGCGCCAGTCGCCCCGTGCCGCGTCGCGGGCGATGCGCCGCAGGCGGGGAATGCGGATGCCGAGGACGTTTTTCACGCCCGGCATCAGGGGCAGGATGAAGTCGAGATAGGAGGGCTCGGCCATTTCGAGCAGTTGTTCGCGCAAGGTCATAACGGAGGATGTTCGTGCCGGGAATCCTCCCGGAGGGTCGGGGCATCGCGCTCCGAGTCGCGACAAATATAATTATTTTCACTTACAAACGCTCTTTTTTGCTTATATTTGTAGGGGACTATGGTGACTGTTTTCAGAGTGGAGGCGATCGACGACCGGATCGCGGAGGCCGTGCGGCGCCTGGTGCCGCAGCTCTCCGCCGCGCTGCCGCTGCCCTCGCGCGAGGCGCTGGCCCGGATGGCGGCATCGCCGTCCGCAGCCTTGTTCTGCGCCGAGACCGGAGGCGAGGTGGCGGGCATGCTCTCGCTCGCGTGGTACGACGTGCCTTCGGGCCGGTGCGCCTGGATCGAGGACGTGGTGGTGGACGCCGCGGCACGCGGCCGGGGTGCGGGACGCGCCCTGGTGGAGGCCGCGCTGGAGCATGCGCGCACCGTCGGGGCCGACCGGGTGTCGCTCACCTCGTCGGCCGCCCGGAGTGCGGCCCGCGCGCTCTACCTCAGCTGCGGGTTCGAACGCTGCGATACGACGCTGTTCCGCCGCCGGCTCGGGCAATAGACCGCATGCGCCGGCGGGCTGCGGCACCGGGTTCCGCAGCCGCGGGCCGAAAGGAGAAATTTGACGAAACGAAGATACCGATTATGAAGAAAGCGTTGAAAATTGCGGGCATCGCGCTGGCCCTGTTGCTGGCGGCGGCCCTCGTGGTGCCGATGGCGTTCCGCGGAACCCTCGGCGAAGTGGTCAGACGCGAAGCCAATGCGCGGCTTGCCGCGCGGCTCGACTTCGGCTCGCTCGACCTGAGCCTGCTGCGCCATTTCCCCCATGCGTCGCTCGAACTGAAAGACTTGACCCTCACGGGCACGGAGCGTTTCGAGGGCGACACGATCCTGGCTGCGGACCGCATTTCGGTGGTCGTGGACCTCATGTCGCTCTTCGGCGACGAGGGCTTCGAGGTGACCAAGGTGCTGCTCGACCGTCCGCAGGTCCATGCGCACAAGCGGGCCGACGGCGCCGTGAACTGGGATGTGATGAAACCCTCGGCGGAGGAGCCCGAGCCGGCCGAAGAACCCGAGGACGAAGCGCCGGCGGCATTCCGCCTCGCGGTGCGCGACGTGCGCATAACCGGCGGTGCGCTCCGCTACGACGACGACTCCACGCGCATGCATTTCGCCTCCGGCCCCCTGTCGCTGCGTCTGTGCGGCGACCTGGCGGCCGACCGCACGAATCTGGCGCTGGCCTTCGGTGCAGAGAACATGCGGCTCGAATCGGGGGGCGCGACGCTGCTGCGCGGCGCCGACGCCTCGCTCGAAGCCGAGGTGGAGGCCGACCTTGCGAACGGACGCTATACGTTGTCGCACAACACGCTGCGGCTGAATGCCATTGCGCTCACGCTCGACGGCTGGGTCGATCTTGCGGATCCCGACGCCGTGAAGATGGAGCTGCGGGCAGGCTGCGACCGCGTGCGTTTCAAGGACGTGCTGTCGCTCGTGCCGGCATTCTACACGCGCGACTTCCGGGGTCTGACCGCCTCGGGCGAACTCTCGCTCGCGGCGTGGGTTGCGGGCGAACTGCGCGGACAGTCGCTCCCGGCATTCGAAGTGTCGCTGGAGGTCGCCGACGGCATGTTCCGCTACGACGCGCTGCCCAAGGCGGTGACGGACATCCGCATGAAGGCGCGGCTCGCCGGTCCGGGCGGCCCGCTCGACGGGGTGACGCTCGACGTGCCGACGTTCGGATTCACCCTCGCGGGCAACACGGTGGCGGCGTCGCTCGCCGTGTCGCATCCGGTGAGCGACCTGCGGTTCGACGCTTCGGTGGCGGGCCGCATGGACCTCGGAGCCGTGCGCGAAGTCTATCCGCTGGACGAGTCGATCGGGCTGAGCGGCGTGGTTACGGCCGACGTGACGGCCGCAGGCCGCATGTCCGACATCGAAAAGCAGCGTTACGAGGCGCTGAAAGCGTCGGGAACCCTCGTCGTGGAGCGGATGAAGCTCCGCACGGAAAACCTGCCCGACGTGGAGATCCGCCGTATTGCAGCCACCGTGACGCCCTCGGTCGCGACACTCGGCGAACTGAGCGTCGGCGTGGGCCGAAGCGACCTCGCGGCCAACGGCCAGCTGAGCGGCTACCTGGGTTACCTGCTCAGGGATGCTCCGCTGCGGGGGCGGCTCTACGTGCGCTCGGAGCTGCTCGACCTCAACGAACTGACGGGCAGCATGCCCGCATCGGAGGAGGCTCCGGCGGCATCGGAGCCTGCCGCCGAAGCCGACACGACGGCGCGCACGGCATTCGTCGTGCCGCGCAACCTCGACCTGGCCCTGACGGCCGACCTCGGCGAGGTGCGGCTCCACCGCATGACGCTCGCCGACATCCGGGGCGGCGTGAGCCTGCGCAACGGCGCGGCAGCGCTCGACGGACTCTCGATGAAGGCCCTGGGCGGCACGCTGAAGGCATCGGGCAGCTACTCCACGGCGGTCGATCCGACGCGTCCGGCCCTGAAGCTGTCGCTCGACATCCGCAACGCCTCGTTCGAGCGCACGTTCGACGAGCTGGAGACGGTGCAGCAGCTGGTGCCGCTCTTCCGCAAGACGGGCGGCGACTACTCGCTGGAGATGAAGATGGCGGCGGCGCTCGATGCCGCCATGGCGCCCGACCTCATGTCGCTCGATGCCGCGGGCGTGATCCGTTCGGAGAACATCCGCATACAGAACGTGGAGGCCTTCGGCAAGTTGGCCGACGCGCTCGGCTACGACAAGCTGCGCACGATCGAGTCGCGCGACGTGGCGGTGCGTTTCCGGATCGCGAAGGGCCGCATCGCCACCGAGCCTTTCGACCTGCGGATCGCGGGCGCTACGGTGAACCTGTCGGGAAGCACGGGACTGGACCAGACCATCGACTACACGGCGCGCGTGTCGCTGCCGGCCGAAGCGACGGGCGGCCTGCTTTCGCGGATCGACGTGGGCATCGGCGGCACGTTCGCCGCACCGCGGATCACGCTCGGCGTGAAGGACGCGGCGAAAGAGGCCGCGAAAAACCTGCTGAACGAACAGGTGGAGAAACTCACGGGGCATGCGACCGTGGAGGAGGCGGTAGAGGCACAGAAGGAGAAGATCGGCGCGGCCGTGGAGGAGCAGAAAGAGAAGCTGAACGCCGAACTGGAGCGTCAGGCAGCCAAGCTGCGCGACGAGGCGCAGCGTGCGGGCCGGAAACTCGTGGAGGCGGCCGAGGCGCAGCGCACGAAACTCGTGGAGGGGGCGAAGAACCCCCTGGCGAAGATCGCCGCAGAGAAGGCGGGCGACAAGCTCGTGGAGGAGGCGGAGCGTCAGTCCGCCAAGTTGCAGCAGGAGGCCGAGGCGAAGATCGAAGCGCTGATGCACCGCGAGTAACCCGCATCGTCGCCGGCCCTCCCCTCACGGGGCCGGAAGACCTGCGGCGGCCGGGCGGAGGACAACCGGAAAGACCGGGGCGCAGGGGCGCGCGAAAGAATCGGGACTGCTACGGACAAGGGAGCAAAAAAATACGGAGCGGACGACGCAAATCGTCCGCTCCGTAGTATCGAACAGCCGCCGGTCCGTTCTGCGAATGACACGCGCCGCAGTGCGGCGGAGTGCATGCGCGGCTCCGCGACCGAACTACTCCGCTTCCTCGGGCTCCTTCATGTTGTGGTAGACGTTCGCCACGTCGTCGTCCTCCTCCAGACGCTCGACCAGCTTCTCTACCGACTCGCGGGCCTCGGCATCGAGCTCCTTCGTGTCGGTGGGCAGGTAGGCGCCCTCACCCGATACGATCTCGTAGTTGTTGTCGTCAAGCCACTTCTGGATCGTGCCGAACGACTCGTAGGGAGCGTATACCGTCACGCCGTCCTCTTCGGGATAGAACTCGTCCACGCCGAGGTCGATCATCTCCAGCTCGATGCTTTCGAGGTCGGCACCGGCCGGAGCGTGGAACTTGAATACGCACTTGTGCTCGAACATGAAAGCCACGCTGCCGCTGTTGCCGAGCGTGCCGCCGCATTTGTTGAAGTGCATGCGCACGTTCGCCACCGTGCGGTTGGTATTGTCGGTCGCCGTCTCCACGAGGAATGCGATGCCGTGGGGGCCGTAGCCTTCGTAGATCACCTCCTTGTAGTCGGCGGCATCCTTCTCGGTGGCACGTTTGATGGCGCGCTCGATGTTCTCCTTGGGCATGTTCTCCGCTTTGGCGTTCTGGATCAGAATGCGCAGACGCGTGTTGCCCGAGGGATCCGAACCGCCGGCCTTCACGGCGATTTCGATCTCCTTGCCCAGCTTGGTGAACGTGCGGGCCATGTGTCCCCAGCGCTTCATTTTGCGCGCCTTGCGGTATTCGAATGCTCTTCCCATAGTGTTTTTATCTTATGTTTTATTCGATTCTGTTCCGCAAAATTATAAAATTATTCATAACCGCGGTGCGCCGCAGGCAAATATTTGCGGCCTTTCGCCCGACGGGAGCACGCTCCGGCCCGCAACCCCGCCCGGCACGGTCGCGGCGGCGTGCGCAGCCCGTGCCGCGACGGCGGCGCCACGAACACCCGCATGAAAAAACGGACGGAAACCGCATGGTTTCCGTCCGTTTCGGTAGATCCGTCCGCGCAGTTACTCCGCGGGGACGGGGGTCGTGCGGATGACGGGCGCGTGGAGCGGCACGAAGTGCTCGGGAACGCGCGTCGCGATGCGCGGAGCGGCGGCAGCCTTTGCCTGAGCCGCGAGGTCGTATTTCACGAACTCCTCGTAGTCGTATTTCCACTCGTCGCCATAGGCCAGCTTGTGGATGCGGTAATAGATCGCCTCGCGCGAGGGGGCGTTGAATCCGCCCACGTTGTGCACCATGATGCTCTCCTCCGTCGGACGCCATACGCCGCGGAAGTAGGTGTTGCCTCCCTCGAAGACGCCCAGACCCTGATCCTTGTAGCGGCTGTCGCTGAGGAACGTGCTCCACTTCACCTCGGCGGGATCGCTGGTCAGATCGACGTTCTTGAACCAGCCGAGCTCCGATACGGTATTCACCTGGTTGATAGCGTCGTTGGTGATGGCACCCATGGATTCGTAGAAGTACTCGTCGGCCAGCTTGGCGAATCCGTGACCGCCCGCCTCGTGCGTGAGCAGCTGGCGGAACATGTCCGCATCGGTGCCGAGCGGGAAGTAGGCGATGGACAGACCGCAGCCGTAGTCCTTCTTGCTCGACGGCAGGTTCATGTAGCAGGTGCCTGCATAGTGCGCACGGTTCATCATGACGATAATGAGCGTGTTTTCGAGTTCGAACGAACCGATGCCCTTGACCTTGCGGGCATACGTGACACACCGTCCGTCGTTACCGCCTACGTGCGTGCCTTCGCCGAAGAAACCGTCGAATGCCGTATCCGCATTCTCCGAATACTCCTCGTGTTTCGAAACAGCGATGACCGCATAGATATTGAACATGTCGCGGAAAGATGCGTAGGGCTCTTCCGAGAAGAACGCATCGACCGCATCGTTCATGACCTTCTCGTAGGTGCCGTCCTCGATCATGCGGTCGGAGAACGCGTCGCCCATCAGGACGATGTTGATGCCCTTGCCCTCGGTGGCTTTCTGAAGCTCGATCACCTCGCCGTCGCGGCTGAAGTCGGTCGAGGTGTATACTTCGCCCTGCACGACCGTAATAACCTGACGGACACGGTTGTCTGTGGCGATGATGGTACCCGTGCGGACCTCCAGGCCCTCCTCGATCGGAAGAATGCGATAGCGGAACGTCGTTACGCTGTGGCCGTTTTCATTCTTGTCGCCGGGGGTGCTGTCGATCAGTTCGATCCAGTCGCGGCAGTCGCGCGTAGGGGCGCACTCGTACTCGACGCTGGCCGTAATCGTGAACTCGATCTCATCGCCTTCGGTCGCAACCTGGAAGTTGTCGGGCGTGGCGACCAGGGTCTCCATGCAGGCCTGCGTCACGGTGATCTCCTCTTTCGCCTCTCCGGCGGTGAGCGTGATCACGGCCGTGCGGACCTCCCGCGTCTGGTTGGGGCTGACACCGATGTTCAGCGACGCGTTGCCGCGCGTTCCGCTCTTGGGGTTGATCGAGCACCAGGTATCTTCTGCCGATACGGTGGCCTCCCAATCCTCGTGGGCCGTGAAGCGTACCGTGGCCGAACCGGAGGTGTAGCCCAGTTCAATGGTCCGCTGCGATGCGTCGATGGTGATGCCGGAGCCGGCAGGGCCGTCTTCCTTGTCGCAACCAACAAGCAGCGAGCAGAAAGCGAACAAAACGAATAGTTTTTTCATAGTGAGTTGATAGGTTCTTTGTTTCAAGTTAGCAAATATATTCCCTTTCGGGCGTATTTCCAAACAAACGACCGGAAAAATCGCACTTCGGAACCGCGGGGAATACCGCGCCGCTTCGCGGATCGCACCATGCCCCACGCGCGGCTTTTCGGAATACTCGGCACCGGCGCTCCTGCCGCACGGCGCACGGCGCACGGCGCACGGCACCGGCACACGCCGCGCACGAATCATCCGTCCGCCGCAAGGTCGGTCCCATCCGATGAAACCAACGTTCTTCACGCACCGTTTCGTATGTTTCGCAATGCGCTGCGGATGCTTCTCCCCGTCTGCCCGAAGGAACTCCGCCTCGACAAAATCGAATTTCGTTTGCTTCTGCACCCGACTTTTCGTATCTTTGGCTGCGCCTTGGATACTCCCGCTCGGCAAAATGCAACTAGGCTTGCTTTTGCCCTCGCTTATTCGTACTTTGGCTCCGCCTTGGATACTCCCGCTCGGCAAAATGCAACTAGGCTTGCTTTTGCCCTCGCTTATTCGTACCTTTGTCCTACACGAAAACTTCCGACGATGCGCAAACTGATCATCATCCCCACCTACAACGAACGTGAAAACATCGAGGCCATGATCGACCGGGTGCTCGGTCTGCCGGGCGGCTACGAGCTGCTCGTGATCGACGACGGATCGCCCGACGGCACGGCGGAGCTGGTGCGCGCACGCGTCGCCGCGGCCCAGGGCCGTCTGCACCTGCTGGAGCGCAGCGGCAAGCAGGGACTGGGCACGGCCTACCTCACGGGCTTCCGGCATGCGCTGGAGCAGGGCTACGACCTGGTGTATGAGATGGATTGCGACTTCTCGCACGACCCCGACGACCTGGAACGCCTGACCGCCGCCGCAGCGGCGGGCGCCGACGTAGCCGTAGGTTCGCGTTACGTGCGCGGCGGCCGCGTGGTGAACTGGCCACTCTCGCGGCTGCTGATCTCCTACGGCGCCTCGCTCTACGTGCGTGCCGCGACCTTCCTGCCCGTGCACGACGCCACGGCGGGTTTCGTGTGCTACACGCGGCGGGCGCTCGAACGCATCGACCTCGACGGCGTGCGGATGAAGGGCTACGGCTTCCAGATCGAGATGAAATATACCGCCTGGCGGCTCGGACTGCGCCTGCGCGAGGTACCCATCGTCTTCACCGAACGACGTCTCGGCACCTCGAAGATGAGCGGCGGCATCTTCGGCGAAGCGCTCCTCGGCGTATTGCGGCTGCCTTTCCGCCGCTACCGCCCGCGCAAAAAATAACGCGGCCGGATGCAGTCCCGCACCGGCACCCCGCAGGGGCGGCTGTGGATCCGCACCCGGTCATAGCGATTTCGCCGTCTGTGCGACGGCAAAGCCCCCGGAGCGCAGCAGACCGGGGTCAGACGAGGCCCGAGAACCCCATGAAAGCCATTGCCAGAATGCCCGCCGTAACGAGGGCGATCGGAACGCCGCGGAATGCCGCGGGCACCTCCTCGAAGTCGAGCCGCTCGCGGATTCCCGCGAACAGCACCAGCGCCAGAGCGAACCCGAGGGCCGAGGAGACCGAGTACACCACGCCCTGCAACAGGCTGAATTCCTTTTGGATCATGAGGATCGCCACACCCAGCACGGCACAGTTGGTCGTAATCAGGGGCAGGAAGATGCCCAATGCCTGGTAGAGCGCGGGCGACACCTTCTTCAGGATGATCTCCACCATCTGCACGAGCGCCGCGATGACCAGAATGAAGACGATCGTCTGCATGTACTCGATGCCGAACGGCACGAGCAGGTAGGTCTGGAGCAGCCACGCCACCACCGAAGCGATGGCCATGACGAAGGTCACGGCCGCACCCATGCCGAGCGAAGTCTCCACCTTCGACGACACGCCCAGGAACGGGCAGATACCGAGAAACTGCGCCAGCACGACGTTATTGACGAAGACGGCGCCGATGACGATTGCGAAATAGGAAAGCTCCATAACTATTTGCCGACGATTTTATTGAACAACACCATAAGGTAGCCCAGCACGAAGAAGGCGCCCGGCGCCAGCACGAAAGCCAGGGGCATGCGGTCGCCGATGCCGAGCGACATGCCGAACACGGCGCCGCTGCCGAGCACCTCGCGCACGATGCCCACCGCCGTGAGCGCCGCCGTGAAGCCCAGCCCCACGCCCACGCCGTCGAGCGCCGAGTCGAGGGGTCCGTTTTTCGAGGCGAACGCCTCGGCGCGGCCCAGGATGATGCAGTTCACCACGATCAGCGGAATGAACACGCCCAGCGCCTCGTAGAGCGCCGGCACGTAGGCCTGCATCAGCATCTGGATCACCGTGACGAACGAAGCGATCACCACGATGAACGCCGGAATGCGGACTTTGTCCGGAATGACGTTCTTGATGAGCGAAATCACCACGTTCGAAAGAATCAGCACGGCCATCGTGGCCAGACCCATGCCCATGCCGTTCACGGCCGAAGTGGTCGTGCCGAGCGTGGGGCACATGCCCAGCACCAGCACGAACGTGGGGTTGTTGCGGACGATGCCGTCCAGTACGATCCGAAATTTATCCATCATCTTGCTCTTTACGAAAGAGTCGCCCCTTAACGGGTTGCCTCGTTTGCTGCGGAATGATCCGCTGTGTCCTCCTCGCAGGGCGCGCTCCCCTGCCGCGGCGTGCGCGGTGCCCGGCGCTTCGTCGGTCCCGACCGCTCGCACCGGGGCGTCCGCCCATGCTTCGCCGTATCGGCCTGCGACGTGGCGCCCGAAGCAGCATCTGTCCCGGCCGCACCGCCGGCGCACGACGTGGATGTGGCTCCCGACGAAGCGTCGGATGCAGCGGCCTGCGACGTGGCGCCCGAGGCAGCATCCGTCCCGGCCGCACCGCCGGCGCACGACGTGGATGTGGCTCCCGACGAAGCATCGGATGCATCGGCCTGCGACGTGGCGCCCGAAGCCGCATCCGTTTCGGCCGCGCCGCCGGCGGACGACGTGGATGTGGCTCCCGACGAAGCGTCGGTCCCGCCGGCAAAGGTGGCCGCATCGGCCCCGTTCGCCACGACTTCATAAGCCCTCCAGGCACGGTTCAGCGCATCGCACCACGCGCGCGACGAGATCGTCGCCGCAGTCAGCGCATCCACGTCGCCGCCGTCCTTGCGCACGGCGACCGCACCGTCCACGAGCTGCATTTCAGCGGGACGCCTCCCCTGCACACAGCGCAGCAGCACGTTATCCTCCTCGGCCATCGCGGTTCCGAGGCCCGGGGTCTCGGTCTGCTCCAGCACATTGACATTCAAAACGCGGCCGTCGGGTCCGAACCCCGTCATCATGCGGATCACGCCGCCGAATCCGCGGCGCGTCTCCGACTTCACGGCATAGCCCGCGATGCGGCCCTCGCCGTCGGTCGCCGTGTAGACCGTGACGGGCAGGTCGCCGATCACGAGCTCCTGCGACACGGTGTGCTCGAAAGGCGGCAGCACCCGCTCCAGGGCCTCGACCTCCGCGGCGGCACGCGCACGCGCGATGGGCTCCTCGGTAATCAGGTGCACGGCACCTACGCCCGCCGAGGCGACGAGCGTGACGGCGAAGAGCACCGCCGTCATGTTCAAAAGCGTACTTTTCATCTCCGCGCCTGTTTTTTCACGCCGAAGCGTCTGGGTTTTACGTATTTGTCGATCAGCGGCACCACGGCGTTCATGATGAGGATCGCGAACGACATGCCCTCGGGATAGGCGCCCCAGAGCCGGATGCACATGGTCAGCACGCCGATGCCCGCGGCATAGATCACGCCGCCCGCGACCGTCATGGGCGACGTGGCGTAGTCCGTGGCCATGAAGAGCGCGCCGAGCATCGCGCCGCCGGCCAGCAGGTGGAACAGCGGGAACTGCCACAGCGCGGCGCCCGACCAGCCGCGGAGCAGCGCCGTGCAGAGGGCGAAGAGCGCCATCGTGGCGAAGATCACGGCCGGCACGTGCCACGAGGCCACGCGACGCACCACAAGGTAGGCGAAGCCCGCGAGCAGCGCCAGCGCCGCCACCTCGCCCAGCGACCCGGCGACCCGCCCCACCGCAAGATCGGCGAGCGGCGCACCGGCGAAGACGGGGGCGTATTTGAACGCCGCGAGGGGCGTGGCGCCCGTGAAGGCGTCGGTTCCGAACGAGGTCATCTGCACCGGATAGGCGATCAGCAGGAACACGCGTCCCACGAGCGCCGGATTGAAGGGGTTCTTACCCAGTCCGCCGAAGCTCATCTTGGCCACGCCGATGGCCACGAGGGCTCCGATCACCACGATCCACCACGGAATGGTCACCGGAAGGTTGAATGCCAGCAGCACGCCCGTGACCGCGGCCGAAAGGTTGTTCACGGTCAGCGGCCCGCGGACCAGGAAGCGCTGGATCAGGTATTCGAACGCCACGCAGCTCGTCACCGCGAGCACCGTGACGCAGAGCACTTTCGCGCCGAACACCCACACCGACACGGCCAGTGCCGGCAGCAGCGCGAGCAGCACGTCGCGCATGATCGAGCGGGTCGATTGCCGGGCCTGCACGTGAGGCGCCGGAGCCACAATCAGATTATTTGTCATATTTCGTTCGTTTTAGCAGGGTCGTTCTCCGCCTCGGCACGCCTGCATCGCTATGCGGCGGCACGTCCGCCGGACGGAAACGTCGATACTTCCGTGCCGCCCCCACCGGTGCGCGACCGGCGCCCGCGGCCTGTCGCCGAGCTATTTCTTCGGCCCGTTGGCCGTCGCACGCGCACGGATGCGCCCCATGACGGTCTGTTTGCCGATGCGGATCCAGTCCAGCAGCGGCAGATACCCCGGGCACGTCGCCTGACAGCAGCCGCACTCGATGCACGAGGTGATGTCGTTCGCCTCCGCGATGTCCCACTCCTTGCGGCGCGAGCGCTTCGAGAGCAGGTAGGGCTCCAGCCCCATGGGGCAGACCGCGACGCAGCGGGCGCACTTGATGCAGGCCGAAGCCTCGCGGCGCACGGCATCGGCGCCGCTGAGGATCGTGATGCCCGAGCATCCCTTCGTCACGGGGGCCTCCGGCCGCACCACGGCGCGCCCCATCATCGGACCGCCGTTGATCGCCTTCACGTCGCCCTCGGGCATGCCGCCCGCCGCCTCGATGAGCGCCGACACGGGAGTGCCCAGACGCACGCGCAGGTTCTTCGGTTCGCGCAGGCCCTTGCCCGTCACGGTCACCACGCGCTCGACGAGGGGTTTGCGCTTCTGCACGGCCTCGTACACGGCCAGGGCCGTCGAGGCGTTGCACACCACCGCACCCACGTCGATCGGCAGCGCGGGCGGCGGCGGCACCTCGCGCCCCGTCACGGCCGCGATGAGCTGCTTCTCGCCGCCCTGCGGATATTTCACGCGCAGGGGCACGATCTCGATGCCCGCATGCCGCTCCGCCAGCTCCGCGAGCCGCGCGACGGCGTCGGGCTTGTTGTTCTCGATGCCGATCCACGCCCGATCCACGCCGAGGGCTTTCCGAAGGATCGCAACGCCCACGAGCAGCTCCTCGCCGCGCTCAAGCATCACGCGATGGTCCGACGTGAGGTAGGGCTCGCACTCCACACCGTTGATAATCAGGTATTCGACTCTCTTTCCCGGCGGCACCGCAAGTTTCACGTGCGTGGGAAACGTCGCACCGCCCATGCCGACGATGCCCGCCTCGCGGATGCGGGCGACGATCTCGGCCGGCGCGAGATCGCACTCGCGCACGACGGCATCGGAGCGGTCGATTCCCTCGGCCCACTCGTCGCCCTCGCGCCGTATGACAATGGCTTTCTGACTCAGGCCCTGGGCATTGACGATCGCATCCACGGCCGTCACCGTGCCCGACACGGACGCATGGATATTGGCCGACATAAAGCCCGCACCCTCGGCGACGAGCTGCCCCGCGAGCACCCGGTCGCCCTTGGCGACGCGGGGTATGGCAGGCGCTCCGATATGCTGCGCGAGCGGAAGCGTCACCGTGTCGGGCAGCGCCATCTCCTCGACGGCCCGTCCTGCGCTCAGCTTGTTGTCCGACGGATGAATACCGCCGATCGGAAATGTCTTCATATCTCTTTTTCGGTTGTTGTCGATTTCCGGCCCGCACGCCGCACCGGCTTTCCCTGCGGCGATCCCGCGCTCCGGCGGCGACTTCCCGCAGCCGCGGCCGCACATCACCCGCCGCCTCGGTCCGCACCTCGGTCCCGAGGCGCAAGGCTCGCCCCCGTTCGGACCGCACACAAGCCGCGGCCGTCCGCGCTACGCCTTGCCGGCGTCCGGCGCAGCCGCACCCTCGCCCCCCGGCGCACGCACCGGAGCCTCACCGGGCGTCGGCCTGGGCTCGCGCGGCAGCGGCTCCATGTTCACCAGGCGTATGGCGCCCGTGGGGCATTCGTTCACGCACTTGCGGCAGAGCTTGCACCGCAGGGGGTCGATGTATGCCAGGTTGTTTTCCAGCACGATCGCATCGAACGGGCACACTTTCACGCACTTGCCGCACCCGATGCACCCCGCCTTGCAGGCCTTCATGACCGCGGCGCCCCGGTCGTGCGACATGCACGCCACATACACCGCACGCTCCCTGGGCCACCGCTTGCGCAGCTCGATGATCCGGCGCGGACACGCCTTCACGCAGGCGCCGCACGCCGTGCAGCGCTCGGGGTCCACCACGGGAAGCCCCGTTTCGGGGTCGATGCGCAGGGCATCGAACGCACAGACTTCCACGCAGTCGCCGTATCCCAGACAACCGTAGGCGCACGCCGTCTCGCCCGCATAGAGCGCCGAAGCCACGGCGCACGAACGCACGCCGTCGAATCGGTTCGTATGCGGACGTTTCGCACACGTGCCGCCGCAGCGCACCGTCGCCGTCTGCGCCTCGACCTCGGGCGCCGACTTGCCCAGATAGGCCGCCACGCGCTTCATGCACTCGGCACCGCCCACCGGACAGTAGAGACCCGCAATGTCGTCGCGCCCCACGAGCGCATCGGCCAGGCCGCGGCAGCCGGCGAATCCGCAGCCGCCGCAATTCGCACCGGGCAGCATCCGCTCCACCTCGTCGATGCGGGGGTCCTCCTCCACGCGGAACCGGCGCGCCACGAAAAAGAGCACCAGCGCTGCGAGAACGCCCAACGAACACAAGGTCAGCACCGTGATGAGCAATGTTTCCATTATCGTCTGGTTATTGTGAAATGAATCGTTTGTTCAATCCTCCGCCGCAGCAGCCGCAGCACCCCGAAGTAGAGGCCCACGGCCGCGAGCGCCCCCATGGCCGCCGCACCGTCGCCGCAGCCGGCCCCGTGCAGGGCCGCCAGCACGACCAGCAGCACGCCGAGCGAACCTCCGTAGGCCAGCAGCACGGCACGGCCGCCCGCACGGTGCGTCACGCCCACGCGCACGGCATCGCCCGGAGCATACCCCCCGGCCGCAGCCCCGCGCACGGCGACGATGCGCTCGCGCGCACCCTCCGCGCCGCAGGCCTGGCGGGCCCGGCAGCTGCCGCACGCCTCCGAGGCGGCGATCCGCACGTACACCGTATCTCCGGCGATCCGCTCCACCGCACCGTCGTGCACTATGTTCCGTTCTGCTTTCATCTCTCGGTCATGTCGGGTTGCGAGCCGCATCTGCGTCCTGCCCTGTCCGCTCCGTCCATCCTGTCAGCCCTTTGCTCCGTCTGCCCTGACCGACCTTTCGGTCCGCCGGGCTCCGCGATCGCGCCCCGGCGCCCGGAGCGCCGAAGCAGGCACAGCCGACGGAGCGAGCGTCTGCAAAATTCGCTCCGCAAGCCCGCGGCGGCTAATCGCCGTAGCGGTTGGTCAGCGGCATGAGGCGTTCGTGCCCGAACGCACAGGTCGAAAGACGCAGCACGGGCGGGAACTGGTAGCGTTTCTTCTCGTTGCGCATGATCATCGAATGGATCTTCTCCACCACCTCCGAGTCGAAGCCCGCATTGACGATCTCCTCGCGGTGCTGCCCCTCCTCGATCATGCGGTAGAGGATGGCGTCCACCACCTCGTAGGGCGGCAGGATGTCGCTGTCCTTCTGGTCGGGACGGAGTTCCGACGAGGGCTCCTTGCGGAGGACGCTCTCGGGAATTGGGTCGCCCAACGTGCGGTTGATGTAACGCGCCAGGTCGTACATTTCGCTCTTGTAGAGGTCGCCCGTGGGGCTGAACGCGCCCGCCGTATCGCCGTAGAGCGTGCAGAGGCCCAGGGCGTTCTCGCTCTTGTTCGAGGAGTTGAGCAGCACGTATCCCGTCTTGTTCTGCAACGCCATCAGCAGCACCGTGCGGATGCGGGTCTGGATGTTCTCCTCCGTGGAGTCGAACTCCGTGCCGCCCGTCACGGGCTTGAGCGTATCGACTACGCTGGTATAGATCTCGTTGATCGGAATGACGTTGTATTCGATGCCGAGCGCCTCGGCCACCACCTTGGCGTCCTCGACCGAGTGGTCGCTCGAAAAATGCGACGGCATGAGCAGCGCACGCACGTTCGTGCGGCCCAGCGCCGCCACGGCCAGGCAGGCCGTCACCGCCGAGTCGATGCCGCCCGAAAGACCCACGGCGGCCTTGGTGTAACCGTTCTTCAGATAGAAGTCGCGAAGACCGCACACCGCGGCCTCGTAAACCAGACGCGTGCGATCGCCCGACGATGGAACCGCCACCGGCGCGGCCGGCGCCTCCGTATCGAAGACCGCGAGGTCCTCCTCGAAGCTCTTCATCATCAGGCACAGCTCGCCGCGGCGGTTGATGGCCCCCGACGTGCCGTCGTACACGATCTCCGTATTGCCGCCCACCTGATTCGCCATCACGAGGTTCTTGCCCTCGACGAAAGCCAAGTCGCGCATCATCTCGTAGCGGCGCGTCATCGTGCCGCGTCCGTAGCGGCGGGCGTTGATCGAAAGGATGGTTTCCACCGAACTGTCGCAGTCGTGGATGCGACGCAGGTCGTCGCCCACGACGATGGCGCACTTGTGCCCCTTGATCGTCACGTACTCATACCCTTTCGAGGGTACGACGAAGCCCATCTCGCGACGGGCCGTGATGTACTTCTTGCCTACGTAGCGCAGCACCTTGCGGTCCTGGATCAGCGCCGCGGCGCTGATCGTGCCTTCGGCCGTGAGGATCGGCAGCCCCACGATCGCCGCGATGTCGTCGCAGCACGACGCGATCTGGACGAGCGCGTCTTCGCACAGTTCGAGGAATGTGGTCTTGCGCAGCAGATCGAAAGCCGGCGTACCGCTCACCGCCTGCTCGGCGAAGAGCACCAGATCGGCGCCGAGTCCCTTGGCTCGGGTGATGGAATCAATGATTTTCGACGTATTGCCGTCGATATCCCCGACCGTATAGTTCAGCTGGGCAATTGCTATCTTCATCTATCGCAGAATTAGTCCGATGTTACGCAACAAAGGTAGCAATAAATCGCGAAAACAAAACGGAACCGTCGTGAAAATTGCATCCGGGCCGATTTGCGCCTCGAAGCCCCCGGCACCGCCCGCCCGCGTCACGGCACGTTTCCCCGACGCGTTCCTGTCCGTGTCTCGGCCCGTGCCTCCGACCGCAGCTCGGCCTCTGCCCAGCACAAAAAAAACGGAGCCGGAACACTGCGGTTCCGGCTCCGTCGCTGTTGCGATGCGGATCAATACTCGATCTTGCTGCGGCGCACGTAGCCGTTGTAACGCCACTTGGCATTCTCCTCGGCTGCAGCGAAGAGCTCGTCGGCCTCGGCGGGGAACGCCTTCTTGAGCGACGTATAGCGCACCTCCTTCATCAGGAAGTCGCGGAACTTCGACCAGTCGGGCTCCTTCGAGTCGAGCACGAAGGGGTTCTTGCCCTCGGCTTCGAGCTGCGGGTTGTAGTGCCACAGGTGCCAGTAGCCGCACTCCACGGCCTGCTTGCCCACGGTCTGCGTGCGGGTCATGCCGCCCTTGATGCCGTGGTTGATGCAGGGTGCGTAGGCGATCACCAGCGAGGGACCGGGATAGGCCTCGGCCTCCTTCAGCACGTTCATGAGCTGCTGCTGCGACGCACCGATCGACACCTGCGCCACGTATACGTAGCCGTAGGTCATGGCGATGGCGCCCAGATCCTTCTTGCGGACGCGCTTGCCGGCCGACGCGAACTTGGCCACGGCACCCACCGGCGTCGATTTCGACGACTGACCGCCCGTGTTGGAATATACCTCGGTGTCCACCACGAGGATGTTGATGTCGGCACCCGACGCCAGCACGTGGTCCACGCCGCCGAAGCCGATGTCGTAACCCCAGCCGTCGCCGCCGATGATCCACTGCGACTTCTTCACGAGCCAGTCGCGGGCTTCGAGGATGCGCTTGCAGTAGTCGCAGCCGCAGGCTTCGAGCTGCGGCAGGAGCCGTGCCGTCACCTCGGCCGAACCGGCCGCCGAACCGCGTGCCGCGATCCACTCCTTCATGGTCTGCTTCAGCTCGTCGGAGCACTTCTCGCACCCGGCGATCGCCTCCTCCATGGTCTTCTGAATGCCGTCGCGGAGCTTCTCCACGCCCGTGTGCATGCCCAGACCGAACTCGGCGTTGTCCTCGAAGAGCGAGTTGGCCCATGCCGGACCGCGGCCCGAAGCGTCGGTGCAGTAGGGCGTCGAGGGTGCCGAACCCGAGTAGATCGAGGTGCAGCCCGTGGCGTTGGCCACCATCATGCGGTCGCCGAAGAGCTGCGAAATGGCCTTGATGTAGGGCGTCTCGCCGCAGCCGGCGCAGGCGCCCGAGAACTCGAACAGCGGCTGTGCGAACTGGAGGTTCTTCACGCTCCTGGTCTTGTCCACCACCTGCTTGTAGCCGATGCGGCCGTTCAGGTAGTTCCAGTGCGCGCACTCCTCCATCTGGCTTTCGAGCGGCTTCATGACGAGCGCCTTCTCCTTGGCCGGGCAGACGTCCACGCAGTTGCCGCAGCCCGTACAGTCGAGCGGCGTCACCTGGATGCGGAACTTATACTCCTTGGTCTCGCCCAGGCCCTGCTTCCATGCGGCGCCCGAAGCCTCGGCTTCGGCCTCCGTCGCCAGGAACGGACGGATTGCGGCGTGGGGGCAGACATAGGCGCACTGGTTGCACTGGATGCAGTTCTCGATCTGCCACTCGGGCACGTTCACGGCGATGCCGCGCTTCTCGTAGGCGGCCGTGCCGTTGTCCCACGTACCGTCCTCGCGGCCGTTGAAGGCCGACACGGGCAGCTGATCGCCCTTGAGGGCGTTGATCGGATCGACGATCGAGCGCACGAACGCCGGACGCGAAGCGTCGGCGCAGTGTGCGTCGGCGCACGCCTTCACCTCGATCGAGGCCCACTCGGCGGGCACCTCCACCTTCTCCACGGCGTTGCCGCCGGCATCCACGGCCGCATAGTTCATGTTCACGATGTCCTCGCCCTTCTTGCCGTAGGACTTGAGGATGGCGTGCTTCATCTCCTCCACGGCCTTCTCGAACGGAATGACGTTCGCGATCTTGAAGAATGCCGACTGCATGATCGTGTTGGTGCGCGAGCCCAGGCCGAGCTCGGCGGCGATCTTCGTGGCGTTGATGATGTAGAAGTTGATCTTGTTCTTCGCGAGGAAGACCTTCATGTGGTCGGGCAGCGTAGCGCACGTGGCGGCTGCGTCGTGCACCGAGTTGAGCAGGAACGAACCGCCGGGCTTCAGGCCCTTCAGCACGTCGTACTTGTCCACGTACGAGGGCACGTGGCACGCCACGAAGTCGGGCGTGGTCACCAGATAGGGCGACGTGATGGGCAGGTCGCCGAAGCGCAGGTGCGACGAGGTGTAGCCGCCCGACTTCTTCGAGTCGTAGGCGAAATAGGCCTGGCAGTACTTGTCGGTCGTGCCGCCGATGATCTTGATCGAGTTCTTGTTGGCACCCACCGTGCCGTCGGCGCCCAGGCCGAAGAAGAGGGCCTCGAACGTGCCGGGCTTGGCGAGCGAAATCTCCTCGCCCACGGGCAGCGAACGGAAGGTCACGTCGTCCGTGATGCCCACCGTGAACTGGTTGCGGGGCTCGGCGGCCGAGAGGTTCCCGTACACGGCGAGCATCTGCGCCGGCGTGGTGTCCTTCGACGAAAGACCGTAGCGGCCGCCGATGATGAGCGGCTTGTTCCGTGACGTTGCGAATGCCTCCACCACGTCGAGGTAGAGGGGATCGCCGTTGGCTCCGGGCTCCTTCGTGCGGTCGAGCACGCAGATGCGGCGCACGCTGCTGGGCATCACGGCCATGAGGTACTTCACCGAGAACGGACGGTAGAGGTGCACCGTCACCACGCCGACCTTGCGGCCCTGCGCCGTGAGGTAGTCCACCGTCTCCTTCAGCGTCTCGGTCACCGAACCCATCGCCACGACCACCTCCTCGGCATCCTCGGCGCCGTAGTAGGTGAAAGGCTTGTATTCGCGGCCCGTGATCTTGGAGATCTCGGCCATCGTCTCGGCCACCATGTCGGGCACGGCGTCGTAGAACTTGTTCGAAGCCTCGCGCGTCTGGAAGTAGATGTCGGGGTTCTGCGCCGTACCGCGCGTCACGGGGTGCTCGGGATTCAGCGCACGGCGACGGAACTCGCGGAGCGCATCGCGGTCGAAGAGGGCCGTGAGCGACGCCTCGTCGATCAGCTCGATCTTCTGGATCTCGTGCGAAGTGCGGAATCCGTCGAAGAAGTGCATGAAGGGCACGCGCGAACGCAGCGCCACGATGTGGGCCACGCCCGCCAGGTCCATCACCTCCTGCACGGACGAGGTGGCCAGCATGGCGAAGCCGGTCTGGCGTGCGGCCATGACGTCCTGGTGGTCGCCGAAGATCGACAGCGACTGCGCGGCCAGCGCGCGGGCCGACACGTGGAACACGCAGGGCAGCAGCTCGCCCGCGATCTTGTACATATTGGGGATCATCAGCAGGAGGCCCTGCGACGCGGTGAAGGTGGAGGTGAGGGCACCGCTCTGCAACGAGCCGTGCACGGCGCCCGCGGCGCCGGCCTCCGACTGCATCTCGACGACCTTTACGGTTTCGCCGAATATGTTCTTGCGGCCCTGTGCCGCCCACTCGTCCACCAGCTCGGCCATGGTCGAGGAGGGGGTGATGGGATAGATGGCCGCCACTTCCGAGAACATGTATGCCACGTGAGCCGCCGCATAGTTGCCGTCACAAGTGATGAATTTCTTTTCTGCCATAATTCGCTAAAAAGTTAAATATCCGTTTGTTGTATCGTTCAATGACTTCAATTCGCGCTTTCGGCGCACCGCAAAGGTACGAATTTCGTGCGAAACCGCGCATAATTTATAACAAAAAAGGCAGAAAAACCACGCCCTCCGCAGCGCCGGACGGTGCGGAATTTGCCCGGTTTTTCGCTACCTTTGTACCCGCAATGATACCTTACACGCGACATACGCTTCCGAACGGGCTCACGGTGCTCGTCAGCCGCGACCGCACGTCGAAACTTGCGGCCGTGAACATGCTCTACCGCGTGGGCGCCCGCAACGAGGACCCCGCACGCACGGGCTTCGCCCACCTGTTCGAACACCTCATGTTCCGCGGCACGGCCGCGGTGCCCGACTTCGACCTGCCGGTGCAGATGGCCAGCGGCGAGAGCAACGCCTTCACCAACAACGACTACACCGATTTCTACATGACGCTCCCGGCCCCGGCCGTCGAGACGGCCCTCTGGCTCGAAAGCGACCGCATGACGGGCCTCGCGATCACGCCCGAATCGCTCGCCGTGGAGCAGCGCGTGGTGATCGAGGAGTTCCGCCAGCGCTACCTCAACCAGCCCTACGGCGACCAGAGCATGCTGCTGCGCGCCCTGACCTACGAGCGCCACCCCTACCGCTGGGCCACCATCGGCATCGAACCGGCGCACATCGAGCAGGCCACGCTCCGCGACGTACGGGCATTCTACCGCCGCCACTACCGCCCGGGCAACGCCATCCTCTCGATCGTGGCCGACCTGGACGAGGAGCGCATGCTCCGCATGGCCGAGGAGCGCTTCGGCTCCGTGCCCCCGGGCGACGCGGCGCCGCAGGAGCCCCTGCCCGCCGAACCGCCGCAGACGGCGCCCCGCCGCATGGAGGTGGAGCGCGACGTGCCGGCGACCACGATCAGCATCGCGTTCCACATGGGCGCCCGCACCTCGCGCGACTTCTTCCGGGGCGACATGACCAGCGACCTGCTGGCCGGCGGCGACTCGGCGCGCCTCGTGCAGCGGCTGGTCCGCGAACGGCGGCTCGTGGCCTCGGCCAACGCCTACGTCAGCGGCTCGGTCGATCCGGGGCTCTTCGTCGTCACCGCGCAGCTGCTGCCCGACACCGCTGTCGAGCAGGCCGAGGCGGCCCTGTGGGAGGAGCTGGCGCTCCTGAGCCGCGAGGCGGCCGACCCGTACGAGACCGAGAAGGTCAAGAACCGCTTCGAGGCCAACACGCTCTTCGGCGAGCTGAACGTGATGAACAAGGCCATGAACCTCGGCTTCTACGAAATGCTGGGCGACCTGCCGCTCATCAACCGCGAAACGGAGTTTTACCGCTCTCTCACGCCCGACGAGCTGATCGAATTCAGCCGCGCGACCTTCCGCACCGAAAACAGCAGTACCCTCATCTACAAGGCCAAGAAATGACACGTCCCCCCATACCCGCCCTGCCCGACGCCCTGGGCATGCCCCCCGTGCGGAGCCTCCGCCTCCCCAACGGCGTTTCGCTCCACCTGCTGCCCGCCGACCAGTTCGAAGTGCTGCGCGTGACGTTCGTGTTCCGCGCGGGCTCGGTGCACCAGCACCGGCCCTTCGCCGCGTCGGTCACGGCCAACATGCTGGCCGAGGGCAGCCCCGGCATGCCGGCCCGCCGCATCGCCGAGCGGCTCGACTACTACGGCTCCTACTACGAGGTGTCGATCGACCGCGACTTCGTGTACCTCAGTTTCTGCACCCTCTCGAAGTTTTTCCGCGAGACGCTCGACGTGGCCGCCGACATCCTGCTGCGGCCCCTCTTTCCCGAGGAGGAGTTCCGCACCTACTGCGCCCGCCGGCGCCAGGAGCTGACCATCGAGCGCACGAAAGTCGAAACCCGGGCCCGCGAACGCTTCGCCGCCTGCATGTTCGGCGAGCAGCACCCCTACGGCATCTCGTCGCCCGCCGGGGAGTACGACCGCCTCGCACGCACCGACGTCGAGGCCCACTACGCACGGCTCTACACCGCCGACAACTGCTTCGTGGTGTGCAGCGGCCGCATCGGCGACGCCGAGCGCGACGCGGTGGCGGACCTCGCCGCACGGCTGCCGCGCGGCACGCGGGCCGACGCGGACTTCCCGCCCGTGCGCACGGAGCACCGCGCTTTCGTGCCCCACCCCGGCGCCGTGCAGTCGTCGATCCGCATCGGACGGCTGCTCTTTCCGCGCACGCACCCCGACTTCACGGGCATGCAGGTGGTGGCCACGGCCCTCGGCGGCTACTTCGGCTCGCGCCTCATGCGCACGCTGCGCGAGGAGCGGGGCTACACCTACGGCGTGGCGGCCGCCATGGTCAATTTCGAACGCGAGGGATACTTCGCCGTCGCCACGCAGGTGGGCAGCGCCGTCACGCGCGACGCCCTGGCCGCGATCGACGAACAGATCGCCCGCCTGGCCTGCGAACCCATGCCCGAGGAGGAGCTGGCGCTGGTGAAGAACATCATGGCGGGCGAAATGATGCGCATCCTCGACGGACCGTTCGGCATCGCCGACGTCACGATCGAGAACCTGCTCTGCGGCACGGGCAACGAGGCCGTGGACGAGAACCTGCGCCGCATCCGCGCCGTCACGCCCGACGAGGTGCGGCGGCTCGCCGCCCGCTACCTCGGCCGCGGGGAGCTGGTGACCGTCGTGGCCGGCGCCGAGTCGCCCTGGTAGCGTTCGCCGACAAAACCCTCCGCCCCGCTTCGGAAAATTCCGAAGCGGGGCGGAAGCATTCCATGCCCTGCCGAAACACACGTGCGGAAAACGCCGGACAGGAGCGGCCCGGCGTCGGACAGGCAGCCCGCACGGCAACGCGAATACCATAATAATCGACGGAACACCGCGCAGCTGCGCCCCTACCTCAGCTCCACCTCCGCATAGACGGGCAGGGCCCGGCTCACGCCCCCGCGGTAGGTCGTGCGGTCGTAGGTCGGCACGGGCGCTCCGTCGTGCGGCGACACGAGCCGGCGCCGGGCATAGACATCGCCCACGCGGGGAGGCGCGAAGAGCGTATCGACCAGGATCCGGTCGCGCATGCGCCATCCGCTGCGATAGCGGACATTCCCGCGGCCCGCACGCTCGGCCCGCGCATGGGCGTCGTGCAGCCCGAAACGGCGGGCCAGCTCCGGTGCGAAGCGCCCTGCGACGAGCAGCGGCAGCGCGGGGTGCTCCTCCCGGCGGTCGGCGAGCGCTTCGGCGGCATGGCGTGCGTCGAGCGCGACCAGCACCCCGACCCTGCGGGGCGGAGCGCCCGGCACGAAGACCTCGCCCACCACGAAGAGCCATCCGCGGCCCTCGCGGGCCCCGAGGGGACGGAAACGGTCGCCGCGGTAGAGCAGCGCGATGTCGAGGCCGTCGAAACGGTTGAGCGTGCGGTGGAGGAAGCAGTACTCCTCGTGGCAGGCCGCCGCGAGGTCGCGGACGACGCCTTCGTTCTCCACGCCCGTAACGGCCGCGATATCCGACGCCAGCGAGTCGAGCAGCGCCGCCGCGTCGCGGATCTTCCGGCCGTAGCGCCCGGCGGTCCAGCGCATGCGGCCGTCGGGCGTGAAATCCGAATCGTCGTAGAAGAGCGCCGGCACGGTGTCGTAGAGCCGGTCGGCATCGAAGCAGGCGATGCGCAGCATGCGGGGCTGCGCGGCGAGCGGTGCACCGCCCGCCGCGCAGAGCAGGACGAGGAGCGCAAGGCGCAGAAACGGGTATTCGGGGAGGCGAGGCATCGGATCGGGAGGTTGCGGCCGCTCAGCGGACGAAGGTTCCGGTGCGGCGCGCGGCGTTGCCGCAGCGGTCGCGCACCTCAAGCAGGTACGTGTGGCGCGCACCCGTGCGGGGCAGTGCGAACGTATGGGTCACCGTGCCCCGCACGGGCTGGCGGTCACAGGGGACCCACTCGCCGTCGATGCGCAGCTCGCACGAGGCGATGCCCGAAAAGTTGTCCGTCGTCCGGAACGACATGCGGCGTGCGGCCCCCAGGTCGGCACCCTCGCCGAAAAGCGGACGCACGGAGGGCGCCACGGTATCCGCCGCCACGAACAGATCGCCCGTCACGGCGGTGCGGGCCGTGACTCCGCCGCCCGAGCAGGTGCCCCCGACGCAGGTCGGACGGCCCCGGCGGTCGAGCGCGGCCAGCACCGCATGCGGCCGCAGCGCCTCCGGCACGTAGGCTTCGATCCGCACCTCCGCGGGTTTGCGGAGCGGCTCGGTGCAGGGCAGGAAGCGGTATGCGGGGCTCAGGACGAGGAGCGAGGTGTCGCACGCGATGCGCACGCCCGAGGGCCGGAGGCGCAGGAACGCCGACTCGTAGAGCGCACCGGCGGGCAGCACCGCACGTGCTCCGGGGCACGTCAGCACGTGGGTGCGGCTGCGATCGCAGCGCACGGCCAGCGTGTCGCGCACGGCATGCCACGGAGCGCGGCCCACGACCTCGAAATCGAGGTGCGAGACGTTGCCGCAGTCGTCCTCGGCCTCGATGCGGAGGCTGCGCCGCTCGCCCTCCGCAGCCCCCACGGCGCCGCGGCGCACGGCCACGGGGCAGAAGAAGTCCGGCGCCCCCTCGACCCGGGCCAGGCGGATGGCCTCGTTGCGCGAGGCGATCTGCACGGAGTAGCAGGCGGCGACATTGCAGTCGCGCGAGCGGTCGAACGTGAATCCGTCCATGCGGTATTCGTAGTGCGGCTCGCCATCGACATAGAGTGTGACGCGGTAGAGTCCGAAGGTGTTGGTCACGCCGTTGCGGCGGTCGGTGGCCTCGACCACGAAAGAGCCGTTCGCACCGACGGGCAGCGGCGTCGGCCGCGCGAGGCGGTAGGTGCCGGCATCGACCCGCACGGCGTCGCACACGGCGGGAGCGCGGTGCACGGGCACGCCCTGCACGGTGTCGGTCTCGATGTAGCGGATGCGCACGATCACGGGCGGCATGTCGTCCTCGGGACGGGCGATGCCCTGCCGCACGAGGTTCAGCGTGCGCTGCGTGGCGGTCTCGCGCAGCTCGAAGTGGAGGTGCGGACCGAACGAACTTCCCGTGTTGCCCGAGAAGGCGATGCGGTCGCCGCGGCACACGCGGAAGCGGTCGGGCGGACAACTCAGATCGACCTTGTTGCGGCGCAGACGCCGGCGCTCCGACTCCGCGAACTGCTCCAGGTCGTCGCGGAAACGCGACAGGTGACCGTAGACGGCCGTATACCCGTTGTCGAGCGTGAGGTAGAGCGCACGGCCGTAGCCCGTGGGGCTGACGACGATGCGCGAGACGTAACCCGAAGCCGCGGCCACGACCGGCTTGCCCTCGGCGCCGTCCGTCTTGATGTCGATGCCCGAGTGGAAATGGTTGGGCCGCATCTCGCCGAAGGAGGCCGAGTGCTGCCCCCGCACGTGGAGCACCGGGTAGTCGTAATCCGCGGAATCGAGGCGCGGAGGCTCGGCGCCGCGCACGGCGCATGCCGCAAACAGAGCGAGGAGGCAGATCAGAAGTCGTCGCATGGGATTTCGGGAGTTTCGGTCAGCTCCGCGACCGCCGCGGCACTCTCGGCATAGTCGTAGCCGAGCGACAGCGCATGGCGGAGCAGCTTGTTTCTGAGGTCGTAGGGGTCTGCGGCACGCACCGTGCGCAGCTTGCGTTCGAGCCGCGTGCGCAGCCTCGCGCCGCGTCCCTCGGGATCGTCCGTCTCGGCCAGCGCGGCGTCGATCGCCGCATCGGCGACGCCCTTGGCCCGGAGGGCCGTGCGGATCTTGCGGGCGCCCCACCCCGCGAGGCGGATCTTGTCGCGCACGAACGCCCCCGCATAGCGGGCGTCGTCGATGAAGCCCTGGGCCGTGAGCTTGCGCAGCACCTCGCGGCGGGCCTCCTCCGCCACGCCCCACGTGCGCATGAGGCGCAGGGCGTCGCCCGACGACTTTTCGGCCCGGGCGCAAAGGCGCATGAGGGCCGCAAGCGCCTGCTCGGGCGTCTTGTCGCGGCGTTCGCGGCGTGAGGTCGGTCGGTCGGTCATGCGTGGCGGAATTCGGAATCGGACAAAGGTAGGGTCTTTCGGCGGAAAATCAAAATCGGAGCGTGCGTACTCCGGCGGATGCACCGCCTCCGCAAAGCGCCCCGCAGCCTCAGGGCTGCCGGAACCGCACGGTGCGGGGCCGGTCGCGGAAGTCGCGGAAGAGCTCGCAGCAGCGATAGCCCAGTGCGTCGCCCAGGCGGAGCATCTCCCCGCCGAAGGCTTCGTGGATCTCGAAGCAGAGCGCACCGCCGCTGCGGAGCATGCCGCGCGCAGCACGGGCGATGGCCCGGTAGAAGCGCAGCGGATCGTCGTCGGGCACGAACAGCGCCTCGGCGGGCTCGTACCCGACGACATTGCGGCGCAGGGAGCCCCGTTCGGACTCGGGCACGTAGGGCGGATTGGAGACCACCACGTCATACGGCCCGGGGCATGCCTCCACAAGGCCGGGCACCGCAGCGGCGGCACCGCACGCACCGGAGGCACCCGCACCGCCCGAGGCGCCGCACGCACGCAGCGCATCGGCACGCACGAACGCGACGTCGAGCCCCAGGGCCGCGGCATTGCCCCGCGCCACGGCCAGCGCCTCGGGCGACAGGTCCGCGCCGGTCACCGCGGCATCGGGCAGCAGGCTTTTGAGCGCCAAGGCGATGCAGCCGCTGCCGGTGCCCACGTCGAGGATGCTGCGGGCCGCGCGGTGCTCCGAGGCGATCCGCAGCACCAGCTCCTCGGTTTCGGGACGGGGGATAAGCACCCCCTCGCGCACGCCGATCCGCAGGCCGCAGAACTCCGCGGCCCCGAGCACGTACTGCACGGGGCGCCCCGCGGCCAGCTCCGCGACGAGCCGCGCCAGGTCGGGCAGGTCGAGCGGGGCGCCGGGGTCGGCAAGGAGCGCCGCGGGCTGTATGCCCGTGCGGTCCGAAACGACCGTGAGGGCGATCTGGCGCGCTTCGTGCGCTCCGTAGAGGGATTCGAGGGGCCCGGCGATGCGGGCGAGGATGTCGCGGCGTGTGGTCATGACGGTTCGGTTTTTCAAATGCGGGGCGTGCGGGAAATTCAGCGCATCAGGTCGGCCAGCGCGATGGCGGCGGCGGCCTCCGCGACCACGGCGCCGCGCAGCGCCACGCAGGCGTCGTGACGCCCCCGGATGCGGAGCGGCAGCAGCCGCTGCTCGCCGAAATGGTAGGTCAGCTGCTCGCGGGCGATGCTGGGCGTGGGTTTGAACGCCGCACGGAAAAGGATCTCGTTGCCGTTGGTCATGCCGCCGTTGATGCCCCCGTCGTGGTTGGTCGCCGTGCGGCCCGCGGCATCGAGGATGCGGTCGTTGTACTCCGAGCCCCGCATGCGGGCCCCCGCAAAGCCGGCACCGAACTCCACGCCCTTCACCGCGGGAACGGAGAAGAGCAGGTGGGCGACGAGGCTCTCCACCGAGTCGAAGAAAGGCTCGCCCGCGCCGGGCCGGATGCCCGTCACGCGGCATTCGACCACGCCGCCCGTCGAGTCGCCCTCCGCCGCGGCTTCGGCCACCGCGGCATCGAAGCGTGCGGGGTCCTCCTCGCCCCCCACCGACACGAGGCGCGTGGCGAAAAGCACCTCCGGACCGAGGCAGCGCTTGGCCACGACGCCCGCGGCCACGAGGGCCGCGGTGAGCCGCGCCGACGTGTGGCCGCCCCCGCGGGGATCGTTCCGGCCGGCCGACTTGCAGCGGACCGCGAAGTCGGCATGCGACGGACGGCAATGCTCCGCCAGCTCCGCATAGTCGCCGGACCGGACGTCCGCATTGGCGAAGCGGATGGTGAGCGGCGCCCCCGTGGTGCGGCCCCGGTAGAGGCCCGAGACGATCTGCGGCAGGTCCTCCTCGCGCCGCTGCGTGGTGCCCGCGGCACCGGCACGCCGCCGCGCCAGGTCCCCGGCGAAATCCTCGGGCGCAAGGGGCAGCCCCGCGGGCACGCCGTCGATCGCCACGCCCACCTCGGGACCGTGCGACTCGCCCCAGATCGCGAGGCGGAAATTGTGTCCGAACGTATTCATGGCATCAGACGCGCAGGCGTTGCAGATCTTCGAAAAACGAGGGATAGCTCTTCGACACGCATTCGGCACCCTCGATCACGACCTCGCCTCCGGCACGCAGCGCGGCCACGGCGAGCGACATGGCGATGCGGTGGTCGCCGTGCGCCGAGACGCGGCCGCCGCGCACGGCACCGCCGCGCACGGCCATGGTGTCGTCGTCGATCACCACCTCGATGCCGAGGCGGCCGTACTCCGAGCGGATGGCCTCGGCCCGGTCGCTCTCCTTGTGGCGCAGGCGGCGGACACCCCGCAGCAGCGACGTGCCGTCGGCCGCGGCGGCCAAGGCCGCGAGCGCAGGAAAGAGGTCGGGGCAGTGCGTCGCGTCGAACTCGAACGCCCGCAGCGGGCGCCGGGCCGCCGTCACGCTGCCCGCCTCGCACACGAGGCCCGCACCGGCCCGCTCAAGGGCCCGGATCACGGCCGTGTCGGCCTGCTTCGAGAGGGTGCGGATGTTGCGCACGCACACCTCGCCCGCCGTGGCGCCCGCCACGAGCAGCATGGCCGCAGCGCTCCAGTCGCCCTCGATCTCCATCGTCGCGGGCGCGTAGCGCTGCATGCCCTCCACGAAAAACTCCTCGTAGCCGTTGCGGCAGATCTCGACCCCGAAGCGGGCGGCCGTGTCGAGCGTCATGTCGATGTAGGGGGTCGATACGGGATCGGTCACCCGCACGGTGGTCTCGCCCGCGGCGAGGGGCAGGGCCAGGAGCAGCCCCGTGACGAACTGCGACGAGAGCGAACCGTCCACCGTGACCGCCCCGCCCCGCATCGGCCCGCAGACCTCAAGGGGCAGGCGCCCGCCGCGGTCGCGCACCGCGACGCCCAGCGTGCGCAGCGGTTCGAGCAGTGCCCCCATGGGTCGTGCGAGCAGCGTGCCCTCGCCCTCGATGCGCACGGGCTCGTGCCACAGCGAGGCGATGGGGGTGAAGAGCCGCGTGGCCAGGCCCGACTCGCCCGTGAAGAGGCGTCCGCCGCGCGGGCGCAGTCCGCCCTCGATGCGGAGCGCCGGGCCCGAGCGCACGACGCGGGCGCCCAGCGTCTCGATGCAGCGCAGGGCCGAGAGCGTATCGTCGCAGAAGTCGATGCCGTGCAGCTCGGAGCAGCCTTCGGCCAGCAGGGCCGCGGCCAGCGCCCGCTGCGCATAGCTTTTGGAACAGGGGGGCGTCAGCGCGCCGCGCAGACTCCCCGGAGGGACGGTGGTATCCAAAATACGTGGGATATTGTTCGTAGAATCAATCTTTCTTCCCGGCGGCGTTCTTCGCGCCGCCGGCATGGAGCATCTCCTGCGTGAGCTGGTGGCTCCGCTTGAGCTCGAAGTTCTGGCCGAGGTAGACCTTGCGCACCATCGGGTCGGCCGCGAGCTCCTCGGCCGTACCCGTCTTGAGGATCTTGCCCTCGTAGAGCAGGTAGGTGCGGTCGGTGATGGCCAGCGTCTCATCGACGTTGTGGTCGGTGATGATGACGCCGATGTTCTTGTGCTTGAGCGTGGCGACGATCGACTGAATGTCCTCCACGGCGATGGGATCGACGCCCGCGAAGGGTTCGTCGAGCAGGATGAACGAGGGGTTGATGGCCACGGCGCGCGCGATCTCCGTGCGGCGGCGCTCGCCGCCCGAGAGCTGGATGCCCATGCTCTTGCGCACCTTCTGGAGGCGGAACTCCTCGATGAGCGCCTCCACGCGCTCGCGCTGGTAGTCTTTCGGGTAGTCGGTCATTTCGAGCACCGAGCGGATGTTGTCCTCGACGCTCAGGTGGCGGAACACGGAGGCCTCCTGGGCCAGGTAGCCCACGCCGAGCTGCGCACGGCGGTAGACGGGCAGCCGCGTAAGCTCGGTGACGGCACCTTCGTCGTTTTCGAGGAAGATGCGGCCCTCGTTGGGGGTGATCAGGCCCACGATCATGTAGAACGTCGTGGTCTTGCCCGCACCGTTCGGCCCGAGCAATCCGACGATCTCGCCCTGGCGGACGTCGATCGTCACATGGTTCACCACCGTGCGTGTCTTGTACTTCTTGACCAGTTCGCTCGTGTAAAGCCTCATCTTCCAGTGAAAATTTTTTACAAAGTTATGCTTTTTTCCCAAATGTTTTTTAACTTTATGTCGAATTTTACGTTTTGGAAGACAATTAAGACTATTAGGAACAGAATGGAATCATACGAAGGGGATTTGTTGCACGAGAAACTGAAGGAGCATTTCGGTTTTTCCTCGTTCAAAGGCAATCAGGAGGCGGTGATCCGGAACGTGCTGGCCGGGCACGACACGTTCGTGCTGATGCCCACGGGCGGCGGCAAATCGCTCTGCTATCAGCTGCCGGCCATGATCATGGACGGCGTGGCCATCGTCATCTCGCCCCTGATCGCACTCATGAAAAACCAGGTGGACGCCATGCGCGCCTTCTCCGCCGAGTCGGGAATCGCCCATTTCCTCAACTCGTCGCTCAACAAGACCGCCGTGGCCCAGGTGCGCGACGACGTGCTGGCCGGCCGCACCAAACTGCTCTACTTCGCACCCGAATCGCTGACCAAGGAGGACAACGTGGCGTTCCTGCGCAAGATCAAGATTTCGTTCTACGCCATCGACGAGGCGCACTGCATCTCGGAGTGGGGCCACGACTTCCGGCCCGAATACCGCCGCATACGCCCCATCATCAACGAAATAGGCAACGCACCGCTGATCGCCCTCACGGCCACCGCCACGCCCAAGGTGCAGCTCGACATACAGAAGAACCTCGGCATGAGCGACGCGGCGGTGTTCCGCTCGTCGTTCAACCGGGCCAACCTCTACTACGAAATCCGGCCCAAGCACAACGTGGACCGCGACATCATCCGCTTCATCAAGCAGAACGAGGGCAAGAGCGGCATCATCTACTGCCTGAGTCGCAAGAAGGTCGAGGAGCTGACCGAGCTGCTTCAGGCCAACAGCATCAAGGCCCGGGCCTACCATGCGGGCATGGACGCCGCCACGCGCGCCGCCAACCAGGACGACTTCCTCATGGAGCGCGTGGACGTGATCGTGGCCACCATCGCCTTCGGCATGGGCATCGACAAGCCCGACGTGCGCTACGTGATCCACTACGACATCCCCAAGTCGCTCGAAGGCTACTACCAGGAGACGGGCCGCGCGGGCCGCGACGGCGGCGAGGGCTACTGCCTGACTTTCTACAGTTACAAGGACATACAGAAGCTGGAGAAGTTCATGCAGGGCAAGCCCGTGGCCGAACAGGAGATCGGCCGGCTGCTGCTGCTCGAAACGGTGTCCTACGCCGAAAGTTCGATGTGCCGCCGCAAGACGCTGCTCCACTACTTCGGCGAGGAGTACACCGAGGAGAACTGCGGCAACTGCGACAACTGCCGCAATCCGCGTCCGCAGCTCGACGCCAAGGCCGACCTGAAGACGGCGCTGGAGGCGCTGCGCGAAATCGGCGACAAATTCAAGTCGGACCACCTGATCGCCGTGCTCACGGGCAAGAACACCGCCCTGGTCAAGAGCTACGGACACAACAAGAGCAAATGGTTCGGTGCGGGTGCGGGGCACGACGCAAAGTACTGGGGTGCGGTGATGCGCCAGGCGCTGATCCTCGGGCTGGTGGACAAGAACATAGAGAACTACGGACTGCTCTCGGTGAACCGCCGGGGCGAGCAGTTCATCGCCATGCCCAGACCGGTGAGCGTCACGCTCGACCACGACTACGACGAGGAGGAGCGCGAAGCCGAAGCCGTAGCCCCCATGGGCAAGGGCGGCGCGGCGGACGAGGAGCTCTTCGCCATGCTCAAGGACCTGCGCAAGAAGGTGGCCAAGAAACACGACCTGCCGCCGTTCGTGGTCTTCCAGGATCCGTCGCTCGAAGACATGGCCGTGCAATACCCCATCACCATCGAGGAGATGCAGAACATCACGGGCGTGGGCGTGGGCAAGGCCCGCAAGTTCGGCGAGGAGTTCGTGCAGCTCATCAAGGCCTATGTCGAGGAGAAGGAGATCATCCGTCCGCAGGACATGGTCGTAAAGTCGGTGGGCAACAAGTCGGGCAACAAGATCTTCATCATCCAGTCCATCGACCGCAAGATGGATTTCGAGGACATCGCCCGGGCCAAGGACCTCGACTTCGACGAGCTGCTGACCGAGATCGAAGGCATCGTCAATTCGGGCACCAAGCTCGACATATCCTACTACATCGGTCAGTTCATGGACGAGGACAAGGCGGAGGACATCTACCTGTATTTCAAGGAGGATGCCGAGAGCGACTCGCTCGACGCCGCGGTCGAGGAGCTGGGTGCCGACTACACCGAAGAGGAGATACGCCTCGTGCGCATCCGCTTCATGTGCGAGCAGGGCAACTGACGCTCCGCAGCCGGGGGACACACATTATATTAATATAGTATGAACCGAAAAACGTTCGCCGTAGCGGCCATTTTCTTCCTTGCGTCGCTGGCCTGGTTCGTCATCAACGTGGTGTGGGCCGTGGCTCGCCGCGGTTCGATGGCCGATCTGCTGATCGCCCTGTTCTTCCTGATTGCGGGCATCGGCATGATGTACAACGAGTACCACAAGAAAAAACGCCGCCACCTGGCCGACGTGCACAAACACCGCATACCCTGAGCCGATGGCACGCAAAACCCGATTGCACCTGCGGGCCGCCGCCGCGGCCGCTATGGCGGCGGCCGTGCTGGGAACCGCCGTATGGATGCTCGTCACCCGGAGCGGACGGATGTGGGCATGGCTGCTGGCCCTGCTCTGTGTCTTCGCCGTAGCGTTGCGCGGCTATGCGCTCGAATGGCGCCGCCTGCGCGACGGCGAGCGGCCGCAGTAGTCCCGGGGAGGCCGCATCTCCGAAGCACGACCCGATACGGCATGCCGCGGCGCTCGGACCGATAAAACACCGCAGCCGGGGTTTCGGCCGCCGGAGCCGCGACTGCGAGGCTCCCCGGCGCGAAGTCGGCAACCGCAGCGCCCCGCAAATCCCACGGCACAGATTCGGCCGCCGGAGCCGCGACTGCGAGACACCCGGAGCGCCCCCACAACCGCACTGCGGACGGCAGCGCCCCGGCGCGGACCGCGCCGAAGATTCCGGACACGAAACCCGGATACGAAACACTGTTTATGAGCGAAGTAAGAGCAAAAAAAGCGTTGGGGCAACACTTCCTGACGGACCTGAACATAGCGCGCAAGATCTGCGGCGCACTCTCGGGCGGAACGCCCGAAACCCCCTGCGACGTGCTCGAAGTGGGCTGCGGCATGGGGGTGCTGACCCGGTTTCTGCTGGAACGCAGCGACCTCACGACCTACGGCGCCGAGATCGACACCGAAAGCGTGGCCTACCTCCGCACGCACTACCCCGACTTCACGCCCCGGCTGATCGAGGGCGACTTCCTGAAGATGGATCTGCGCGGGCGTTTCGAGGGCCCTTTCCGTGTGATCGGCAACTTCCCCTACAACATCTCGTCGCAGATCTTTTTCCGCATCCTCGAACACCGCGACCGGGTGCCCGAGTGCGTCGGCATGATCCAGAAGGAGGTGGCCGTACGCCTGGCCGAGCCCCCCGGATCGAAGGAGTACGGCATCCTCTCGGTGCTGTTGCAGGCGTGGTACGACATCGAATACCTCTTCACGGTCAATGAAACGGTCTTCAATCCCCCGCCGAAGGTCAAGAGCGCCGTCATCCGCCTGCGCCGCAACGCCGTCGAACACCTCGACTGCGACGAGGCCCTTTTCGTGCGGGTGGTGAAGGCTGCATTCGGACAGCGCCGCAAGATGATCCGCAACGCCCTGCGTTCGGCATTCGGCGACTTCGGAGGCGCGGAGCACCCCTTCTTCTCGCAGCGGGCCGAACGGCTGTCGGTGCGGGACTTCACGGAGCTGACCAACTGGGTGGCCGAACACCGCACGCAGTCCGCAAGCGCCCGGTAGAACCGCCCCGGCATCGTGCGTCAAACCCGGATGCGGTCCGTACACGCCCCGGCCGGATAAAATACCGTCCGGCAACCTATGGCGGGAGCGTGGAATCGCCTCCCGGCAAACGCGCGGAGAGGGAGAGAGCCCCCCGGCCGAGCCGCCGCAAGCGAAACACGCCGCAATCATGCGCTTTCCACGCCGGACCGCTCCCCTCGCCCCGGCGGGTGGAGCGACGGCGTCTCGTTCCGCAAACCAAACATCCCCCTTTCATGACCGATGGCCGCCCCCGAAGGGACGGCCATCGCCTTACCGGTCGATGACGCCCGAGCCGACCAGCTCGTCGCCGTCGTACCACGCGGCGAACTGCCCGGGCGTGATGCCCCGCTGCGGGGTGTCGAAAACCACGTAGGCCCCCGCGTCGCACATGCGGAGTTCAGCCCCCTGCAACGGCTGACGGTAACGGATGCGGACGGCGAACCGGGCGCTCCCGCCCGCCTCGATCCGCCGCACGGGATTCACCCAGTGCACCTCCTCGCGGCGGATGAAGAGCACGCGGCGGTAGAGTCCCGGATGGTCATCGCCCTCGCCCACCCAGATCACATTCTGCTCCACGTCGGTCGCAAGCACGAACAGCGACTCCTTGCGGCCGCCGATACCCAGTCCCTTGCGCTGGCCGATGGTGTAGAAATGGGCGCCGTCGTGCTCGCCGATCTTCTTGCCGTCGCGCACCGTATAGCGATAGGGCTCGGCCATTGCCGCCAGGTCCTCACCGGTGACCGCACGTCCGTAACCCCGCCACGAGGGAAGGATTTCGTGGACGTTGCCCCGGCGCGCCGCCAGCTTCTGCTGGAGGAAACGCGGCAGGTCCACCTTGCCCACGAAACAGATGCCCTGCGAATCCTTGCGGCGGGCCGTGGCGAGCTGCTGCTCGGCAGCGATGCGCCGCACCTCGGGCTTCAGAAGGTCGCCCACGGGAAAGAGCGCACGCCGCAGCTGCTCCTGCGACAGCTGGCAGAGGAAGTAACTCTGGTCCTTGTTGGGATCGCTGCCCGCAAGCAGCCTGTAGACGACGCTGCCGTCGGGCATGCGCCGCTCCTCCTTGCGACAGTAGTGTCCCGTGGCCACATAGTCGGCACCGAGGCGCAAAGCCTCCCGCAGGAAGACGTCGAACTTGATTTCGCGGTTGCACAGCACGTCGGGATTGGGCGTGCGGCCGCGTGCGTACTCGGCGAACATGTAGTCCACCACCCGGCTGCGGTAGTGCTCCGAAAGATCGACCACATGGAGCGGGATGTCGAGACGCCGTGCCACCAGTTCGGCGAACACACGGTCGTCGTGCCACGGGCAGTCGCCTTCGAGCGTACCCGTCGTATCGTGCCAGTTGATCATGAAGAGCCCCACCACCTCGTGCCCCTGCTGCTTGAGCAGCCAGGCGGCGACCGAAGAATCCACGCCCCCCGAAAGTCCTATTACCACTCGTGCCATAAGCTATCCGCGCAACATTTTACGGTGCGGAATACCCGCCTCCGCGTACCGTTCCGATACGACCCCGAATCCGAGCGACTCGTAGAACGGCACCACATACTCCTGCGACGAGATGCGCACCGGCGCACCCCACGTGCGGTCGATGTACTCCAGCGCCGCACGCATCATCCGCCGGGCCACGCCGCGCCGCCGCCATGCGGCCGCCACGGCCACGCGCCCCACCGATGCCTCGGCATAGCGCACGCCCGGGGGCAGGATCCTCAGGCAGCCCACCGTCTCCCCCTCGGCCTCGCACCACAGAAAGAGCGCTGCGGGATCGAGCGCGTCGAGGTCCTCGCACGTGACGTGCTGCTCCAGGTAGAAGACCGCCTGCCGCAAGCGGACCGCAGCGAACAGCTCCCCGGGGGTCAGCTCCCCGAATGCCTTGATGCACACCTCCATCGCCTCAGGATTGCAGTGCTACGAGGCCCGCCGGCAGCACGAACTTCATCGTGCGCTCCTCGAAGTCGATGCGGGCGATGAACTCCTCGACGGCTGGCACCAGCACCCGGCGACCGTCGAGCTCCAGTTCGAACAGCGGGTTGGCCCCGTTGTCGTAGAAATCAACCACCTCGCCCCGGCACACTCCCGGCTCCGGAACTCCGGCACCCGCCGGCGCCTCCGCAGTGCGGCGGCCGGCATCCTGCGGCGCGGCACCGCAGTCCCCCGCGGCGCACAGCGCATCGGAGGTTGCGACTTCCTGCACCTCGGCGGCGAAGCCCACGAGGTCCTCCAGGTAGAATTCGTCGTCGTCCTCCTCCTCCGAGGCGGTCTCGATGCGGAATTCGCGGCCGAGCAGCTCCGAGGCGCGGCGTTCGTTGTCCATGTCCTCGAATGCGGCCACGGCACCCGTCTGTCCGCGCCGCTCGAAGCGGCTGCAATAGAACGGCACGTCGAGTCCGTCGATCTCGATGAAAAACGGCGTCGCCGCCGGGTCGAACTCCTCGGGAAACGCCCCGTACAGCGTGAGCATCACCCCTCCGTCCGTGCCGAACAAACGGTTTATTCTGCCTCCAGGTATCATACGATCGTTGTTTCAGGCGGTAAAAATACGAAAAAAAACCGGGTTCCGCAAAGATCGCGGAACCCGGCGGTATGTGTCTGCAAACGCACTTACTCTGCGCTCTCGGCGGCGGGAGCCTCCTCCGCGGTCTCGGCGGCTGCGGCAGCCTCCTCGGCCTCCTTGGCGGCAGCTGCGGCTGCGGCCTTCTTCTCCTCAAGTGCCTTGGCACGATCCTCCTTGATCTTGGCCTCGGCAGCCAGACGGGCCTTCTCGGCCGACTTGGCGTCGCTCGCGAGCTTGTTCGTCTTGGCCTCGATGCGACCGGCCTTCTCGTTCATCCACTGGTTGAACTTGGCCTCGGCGTCCGACTCCGTGAACGCGCCCTTGGCTACGCCGCCCAGCAGGTGCTTCTTGTACAATACGCCCTTGTACGACAGGATCGCACGGCAGGTGTCCGTGGGTTGCGCGCCTTTCTGTAACCAATCCAAAGCTCTCTCGAAGTTCAGATCAATCGTAGCAGGATTCGTGTTGGGGTTGTAGGTACCCAACTTTTCGATGAATTTACCATCACGTGGCGCTCTGCTATCTGCGGCAACGATATGATAGAAAGCGAAACCTTTCTTACCATGACGTGCCAGACGAATTTTAACAGCCATTTGCTATAAAATTTAGTTAAGTAATTTGTAAATGCGCTCCCTTTTCGGGTATTGAAAGCGTGCAAAGATACACAAAATTATCCGAAAACCAACCGGCCGGCCGGTTTTTTTCGCTCGCCCCTCCGCAGCCTCCCCGCCGCGCGAGGCGGCCGGCATACGGCAGGGCGGCCGCCGCCCGGTGCGGCGGAACGGACGCCCGCATGAAACAATTCGTCCGCAGGGGTTGGGATTTCTATTTTTTTCACTACCTTTGTCCGGAATTCCGCAAAGGAAACGGTTCCGTAGCTCAGTTGGATAGAGCAACAGCCTTCTAAGCTGTGGGTCGCGCGTTCGAACCGCGCCGGAATCACTCACACAAAACAGGCCGCAACGTGTTAATTAACAACACCATACAAAAAGCGGCAAAATAACGAAAGCGCCGGGCCTCTCGGTACTTTTTTCAAAGGGCGCACACCTCTACACGCATTCTGCGCTGTTGTGCGCACAAAAACCTGTCCAAAAAATATGGCTACTTTCAAGGTCGTCGCGTACTATTCGAAGCGCGACGGATCGGCAAATATCAAGATCAGGATTCTCCACCACGACGCCCAGCGTCGCGTGGCGACCGGCCTCCACGCCCTGCCCGGCGACGTGACACGGAATGGTCGCATCAAGAGCGCCTCCCTGCAAAGGCAGTGCGATGCGCTCCTGCACCGGTGCCTCGCCCTGGCTAACGAATTGTCGCCGCGACTGGCCGCGATGTCTATCGACGAACTTGCGGAGCGTGTCCGAGCCACCATCACCGGCGACTCCGCCTTCCGTCTGGACTTCCTCGGTTACATCCGGGAAATCGCCGGCAAAATGAACAGGGGGACGGGAAGCCTTTATATAACGGCGGCGAATGCGCTGTGCCGTTTCATCAAGCGGGACACGCTCGATGTGTCGGAAGTTACGGGTAGATTGCTGCGGGATTTCATGGAGTTCCTCCGCACCGAGCCGTCGCAACGGGGCAGCAACCGCCGCGGGGTGGGCGAGGCACTCCCGAAAGGAGGGCGCGCCGTATCTTTATATATGGCGCGTCTCCGCGCGGCCTATAACCGCGCCTCGCTCGAATTCAACGAGCCGGAACACGGCGTGCTCTGCATTCCCCCGTCACCGTTCGAGCGTATCCACATCGACGCCCCGGCGCCGCCCCGGAAGCGCGCCCTCGCCCCGGCCATCATGCAGCGCATCCTCGACCTGCCGCCATTCGACGACCGCGATGCACAGCTCGCGCGCGACTGCTTCGTGCTCTCATTCGCACTCGCCGGCATGAACGCGGCCGATATGCTTACGGCGCGAGCCCCGGAGGAGGGGGTGGTTACGTACGAGCGGCAGAAGACTCGGACGAGACGGCAGGATCGGGCGGAGATGCGGCTGCGCATCGAAAAGTACATTGCGCCCCTGATGGAGCAGTACGCCGACCCGGCGGGTAAGCGGCTGTTCTGCCTCTACCGCCGTTTCCGCAACCGCGAGACGTTCGTCCGTGTGCTGAACAAAGGACTGCGCGAGGTCGCGGCCGCCGTGGGCGTCGAACACCTCACCTTCTACGCGGCGCGCCATACGTGGGCAACGATCGCCGCGACGTCGCGCGAGTCCGGCGGCGCAGGCATAGACATGTATACCGTGCACTGCGGGCTGAATCACGTGGACAGCCGCATGAAGATCACGGAGGTGTACGTCGTGCGCGACTGGCGGCCGGTCTGGGACGCGAACCGGGCGGTCCTCGAACTGTTCGACTGGACGGAAATCGAACTGCGAGCGCTACTTTGAGGGGGCCCCGGCGGCCTCAAACGACATCGCCGAGGGTGAGACAGATATGAAAGCATCCATACCCTGCTGGGTGAGTACGAATGTGGCCCGGCCTTTCCCGGTCGCAGTACGGACGGATATGCGCTTCGATCGCGGGGCTGTTCCCTCGTTCGGGGTCACACACCTGTATCGCAGCGATCGGCCCCCCGCGTCGTACTCCAGCAGAATGTAATCGGAAACGTCCCCCGCCCAGGGGATGTGCACTGTCATGTCAGCCATGTCAGGAGAATGAGATGTATAGGGTGATGGGGTGTACTGTGGTGCCGGGGATCGTGTATTCTATATCAAGCGTATACAGCCCCGTGTGCTCTGTCACGCAACGGATGGTATCAAGGCTCCTCACAATAGGATCTATGCCTGGGTTCGGATTGTCCCGCGTGGTCATGTTGAGATCTCTTGCGCGCCAGGGGCCCTCCTTCTGGGAGGAGTACGAAAGAACGACGGTGACGCGGTAGGACACATCCCTGCGGAGATTGACTCTGCGGCCGGGTGTCACGTAGACAGGAGGCCCCCCATCCAGGGGAGTCAGTTTAACGTAAACCTCGTCGCGCTTGAAGCGGCGCACGCGAAGACTCGCCGTCGCTTCGGGGAAATCGACGACGCGGAAAGTCAGGGACGCCGTCTCCGTACGATCGGCTGATGTCGGATCCTCCGAGCACGACACGACCACCTCTGTGTCCCCCCTTCCGCTCGTCGGCCTCACTGTGAGCCAGGCGGGCAGCAGGCTCGTGAGCTCCCAGGCTGCCGAGGTCCTTACTACAATCCTCGTCTCTGCCATACCTGTTACGCTAAGCTGCCGTCCGCGTTGAATACGACGGTCGAGTCGCTGACCGTGATCGAGGGAGTGGCTCCCTTCTGAGTAACCCGAACCGCGGCCGACTTCGAGGAGTCTCCGGTGAGCTGAAAGATGAGCGTTACGCTACGTGCGTCCGTGCTCGTATTCGCCTGCGACACGGTCACATTTACTATCGCCCCGTCAGGTCCGGGTGAGATGCCCCCCGCGGTGGGCTGGACTGCGATCCAGTTCGGGAGCTGCTTCGAATTCGTCAGCGTCCAGGGCTGATTTGAGATAACGGTGATTCGTTTGACTGCCATTTCTAAAGGGTATCAATAGTGATTTGCGAATTCGTGAGGATGAGGAGCTCACCCTCGCCGCCGGCGGCGGATACTATCCGCTCCGCCTCTGTTTGACCCCACTCCTCGAGGTAGACGTAGGGTGCGGCGCACGTCGCATCGTAACGCACGGTCGGCTCCCCGTCCACCCAGTCGCCGGGGGTGAAACGCCCCGTCACCTCGTAAGCCGCGGGGTCGGGGTTCTCTGCCCCATCTGCAAGTAGGATCGCCTGCGGACGGCCCGACACGGCACACAGCCGCCCCTCGGCGTCCAGCGCCTCGCCGCCCGGATCGGCGACGCGCGGCGCGATCTCCGCGCGGCGGAACGGCGTGCCGACGTTCCGATCTACCCAGCACGCTGCACCCTCGAAGCGCGGGAGGTAGCGCGCGACGTAGCCGGGCTCGGCCCAGACCTCGGGCCCCGCCTCCCGCGGCGGCTCCGGGGCCGTGTCGCTCAGGGTCACGGCCGCGGCTGCGCCCTCGGCGGTAGTGACCCGCCAGGCGAGCGCCGCACCCGCCTCTGTACCGAACAGCAGCCAGCGGCCGCCCTCCGTGAGCACGAGCACGACGTAGCGGCGGCGGGTCGCGAGGTCGAGCGAGCGGAAGGTCTCCGCATCAACGCCCCCCGTGTACAGCTGGAGGGTGGCGGTATAGCTTCCCTCCTCCGCCTGATCGACGGAGAGCTGCGCCGTACCGTGTCGGGGCGCCAGCCGCACGAAGTCGGAGGTGCGGCGGATCGACGACACCCGCCCGTCCTCGGCGTAGCCCAGGCCGACGAACGCCTCACGGTCGAGCAGGCGCACATCGCGAATCCCCTCCGCGACGTAGCCGCAGCGGGGGCCAATACCGAGTATCTCGCAGCTTCCCATCTGCTGCGATGGATAAAAAGAAGCGCAGCCGTCCGGCCGCGCTTCGGGAGAGAGAGTGTGAGGGGGGGGTGCTACGGTTTCACCTCCTCCCTGTAGAGAGGCGTGATGACGCTGACGTCGGTCACGAGGGGCGCGACCTCGGTCGAGGTGCCGGCCCAGACGCCCGTCCACCCGGAGGCGTCGCCCTCCGCCGCACCGCTGCCGTAGTCGAGCTGTGTGGCTGCCAGACCGCCCGTGCGGCCCAGCACGACGATGCGTCCCGCGGCGTCTACGGCCACGACGACGAAGCGACCGAGGCTCAGCGCATCGGCCTCCTCCTGCATGTCCGCATCGAGACGCGGCAGCACGGCGTTCGCCGTGTGCGTGCGGTACTTGCCGCCGTTCGACCCGACGGTCAGGGCGTCGGTGAAGGAGAGGCTGCCCGTCGTGCCGTCGATCTCGTAGAACATCTCGCCCGTGGGCAGGATGATCGAGTCGATGGCGCCGTCCGTGTTGGTGTGATACTGGATCACCCCGTCGATGGGCGTCGCCCCCGTCTCGGCCGCGTCCTTGGCCGGATACCAGTTCGCGAAATAGAGCTTTCGCGCGCCCGCCACCGCGTAGCTACATGCGTTGTCCGGCAGGCTTCTCGTTAGTTTGCATCCCATGATTCATGCGTTTTTTTTTACGATCCCGGGTTCGGCGGCGTGGCGGGCTTGGCGTAACGCAGCACGACCTCCTCATCGAACAGCACGGCGACACCCAGGCGCAGGCGGCCGCGGATGAACACCTTGTTGTCGTTCGGCTTGGGGAAGTTGCCCAGTTCGATGTACTCGAGGTCACTCATCAGGTCGGTGAGCATCTTGATGTTCCTCTTGTCGTACGCGATGATCGTCGCGTTGTCGAGCCCCTTCACCGGTACGATCTCTACGCCGAGGTAGTACATACGCGGGTTGCGCGGATCAGTCTTGTCGAGCGTGAACTCCGGCCCGAGCACCTGCGCCTCGTTCGGGTTGTTCGCAAGCGCCAGGCGCAGCACGCGACGCGTGGCGTAAGAACAGAGCATGTAGAGCGTTCCCGCCTGTTCGCTCTGCAGCACCTCCTCGGGGATCGCGGCATAGACCTCGCGGAACGCCTCCGCCGCGTTCGCGGCCGTGATCGTCTCACCCTCGATCTTGATCGTGTCGGCGGAGTTCACGAGCTGAGTGTAGATGCCGTCGATCTCGTCCGGGTTGGTCGTGCTGTTACCCGCGACGAGCAGCTCCTCGATCTCGTTCGAGAGCTCGGCCGCGAGGATGTAGAGCGTCGCGGCCTCCAGGTCCTCGGGCAGGGAGTCGTTGAGGGCGCCGGGTGACAGCGCATACAGCGTACGCTTGCTCTCCAGCGCGTCGATACACTGCTCCAGGTTGATTTTGAAAGTCTTTACTTTTGCGAGCTTCTCCGAAAGTTTGAGAATCTGCTCGGGCGTCCATCCGCAGTCGCCTGCGTCGGCCTGGAGGACCTTGCCGGTGAGGTCGATCTGGTTGAGCCGCTCCTCGCCTTTCACGCCCTGCACAATGTCGATGTAGCCGCCCTTGATGAGTCGGCCGCCGTACAGCGCGCGCGTGAACCACTCCGGATTGTCGCGCGGTGTCATCGACAAGTCCTGGATGTTGTACATATTCACATCTGCCATTCTTGAATAATTTGAAAGTTAGTTACTTTTTTGCGTTCGCGCGCTCGAGGCGGTTGCGCGTGATCTGCGCCAGGCGCTGCTCGTGCGTCATGGGCCCGGCAGGGGCCTCATCAACGCGCTGTCGCTGCACGGAGGCGGACGGCTGTTTCTCCAGCGCCGCGAGGCGCGCCTCCAGCGCTGCGATTTTCTCGTCACGCTCCTTCTTCTTCGCCGCGAGCTCGGCGCGCTTCGAAAGCAGCGCCGCCGCGCGCTTCTTCGCCGCGAGCTCCGTTTCCGGCCGCTCGGGCTCCTCACCCTCGCCCTCCGGCTGGGTGATCACCAGCTTGCCCTCCTCGTCGATGACGATGACGTTGCCGTCCGCCAGCGGGTGCTCACCCGCAGCCATCTGCTGCCCGTCGAGCGTCGCATAGCCCTCCGCGTCTACCCAGCACTCCTGGCCGTCGGCCAGCTCGAAAATCAGGTAGGGCGTGCCGCTGTCCGTCTCGTCTTTCTGCGCCTCTTCGGCGAGCTCCTGCGCGTCGTCCTCCAGCAGTACACCGAAGGCGGTGGCGAGCGCCGCGGCGAACTTCCCGCGTTTCTTCTGCTCCGCGGGTTTCTTTTCCGTTGATTTTGCCATACTTACGTTATTAAAATTGAAAAGTCCTTCCAAAGAGAAGCCCCGCACCTTGCCGGGCAGCACCTCGTCGCGCCAATATGCCGCGTCCTCGATTTTATAGGATACGACGAGCGTCCCGGCGGGCAGCTCGCCCAGGCCGAGCGCCACGCTCTTGTCGCGCTTCGGGTCAGCCACCGTCCACAGCTCCGTGAGGTAGTTGCCCCGCAACTGCTTCTCGTGCTGGTGGGTTGTCGTGTGCAGCGCACACCCCGTGCGCATCATCTTGGCCGCGATCCGCTCGATCTCGTCGCGGCGGAAGCGGACGTAGTATTCGCCGAGCTCCCGGTCATTGCGATAGATCGGGACGTCGGGAATGATCAAAGGACCGGTGAGGACGTGTTTGGCCTTGTCGAGCGCCACGGGGCGGCGTTCGGCGGCCTTGGCCAGCGCCACGAAGTTCACCTCGATCGCCGGGCATTCGACGAAAGAGACGGCGAACACCCCGTCCTCGCCCTCGCCGGTAACGGTGCAGTCATACAATGGGAAATCGAGCGTCATGCACGACAGATAAATCGCGGCCGCGCTATCCGCCGTAACCCGCCAAGTCGCGCACCGCGACGACGTCATTCGCGCGGTCGATGATGTCGGTGACCGCGACGACTGGGTGGAACTCCATGCCGCGGATCGCCTCGATGATCTCGTCCGTACGGTCGTCCGCTTCGGGCGGCATTATCGCCGGACCCGGGTTCCCGCCGGGCACGATGCCCGCGAGGTCGGCGAGGGTCAGGGGGCGCGACCGGCCGGCGTCGTTGATGAACTCAAGGAGGGCGCGGTTGTAGCGTGTGCTCGCGCGGTTCTCGACGAACTCCCCGCCCTCGACCTCGATGTTCGTACCTGCCACCCGCATGCCTCCCTCCGCGTGCGTCGGCCCGTGGAGCATGCCGCCGTCGGCGAGCTTCGTGAGCTGCTGCGTCATGATGGCGACCTGGACGGCGCCCAGGGCCGAGATCATGGCCGCGAGGATCGGACCGATGATCGGGCCCATCTCGAAAGCCTTCGTGGCGCCTACAGCCGTATTCGAAATGCCCGTCGCGATGTTCATGACGAGCTCCGCGCGCCGCATCTGCTTCTCCTTGCGCGCCGCCTCCCTTTCGAGGCGCTCGCGCTCCTTGGCCAGCCTGTTCTCCTCACGAGCCGCGGCTTCGCGGTTGGCCATCTCCTCCTGGAGCTGCACACGGAGGGCCTCCGCGGTGCTGCCCGACGCCTCGCGCATGCGCTCCTCGAGCTCCTCGACACGCTCGGCCGCAGCCTCACGGCGCGCCGTCGTCTCCTCCAGGCGCTCGTCGATCGCCTCCATCTGCTCGTTGATGCTGTCAAGCTGCGCCTGGAGCGCCTCGTTGATAGCCGAGGCCGCGCCGCTGCCGATCTCAAGGATTTGGCCCGCGACCTCCTCCATTTTACCGGCAAGCTCACCGTAGTACTCGAGGCTTTTCGCGTCGCGGTCCTGCGCGAGCGTGCTCTGCTCCCGCTGCGCGTCCCCTATCTTCTGCGTGATATCCAGAATCGCCTGCTCGTGGCGCTGCATCTCCTCCTCGAATTCGACGGTGCCCGCCCTCAGACTCTCGAGATTGCGGGCATGCTGCTCATCCTCCCCCGCGCGGAGGGAGTAGAGGCGCGCTACGTAATCGCCGAGCATAGCGATCGCCTTGTCGTACTGCTCCTCCGTGGCCTCGACGTCGATCAGGCCGAGCCCACCGCGTTTGCGCACCACGAGGCGGTCCTGCACGGCCTCAAAACGGGCATAGAACAGCTCCGCGGCCGACTCCTCCAGCTCGTAGCGGCGGTCCAGCTCCTCCCGCGCGAGGTCCGTGCGCTCGCGCAGCCACCTCTCCTCCAGTGCGCGCAGCTTACGCGCGAACGCCGCCCGCTCCTGCTCGGTGTAGTTCTGCTCGTCGCCGATGTTTTTCACCAGCGCCGCGCGCTCGCGCTCCTGCTGCGCCTCCATCTGCTGCCGACGGCGTTCGAACCCGTCGCGCTCGAGCTCGATCTCCTCATCTTCGGCCTCGGCAATAGCGCTCAGCAGCCGGTCGCGGTAGTTTCGGTCGATGTCGAGGAGCTTGCGGCGCTGCTCCTCCGCGAGGCTGGCGATCTGGTCGTTCAAGGCAGCGCGCGCACGCACGGTGAGGTCGGCCTCGCGGGCCAGACGCGTGCGCAGGTCCTCGATCTGCCGGGTGTAGGAGGCCTCCGCCTCCGCCCGTTCGCGCTCGCGGCCGTCCTTGATGAGCCGTAGGCGCGCGTCTTGCGCCCTGCGCTCCTCCGCAAGGGTCGCGTCGCCCTGTGCGCGGGCCCGCTGCCGGGCCTGTGCAGCCAGTACGGCCGCGTCCGTCTCGATCTGCGCGCGCTCGTTCACGATGGCCTCACCTGCCGCAATCTCCTTGCGGAGGTTTTCGAGGACTCCACGGTAGACTTCGAGCATCTTTTCCGCATTTTTTCGTGCCCTTCGGGGTAAATCCCCTCCGGCGAGGCGCGACTCCAGTATCGAAATGTCTCGATCGAGCTTGGCCGCCTCCGCAAGATTGCCCCGCAACCCGTCCACCGCTTTTTTATTGAGGCGCTCGGCCTCGGCGTTGGCCTTTTTGCGCTCCTCCAGGATCGCGAGGCGCTTCCGTTCAATCCGCTCGGCGCTCGCGCCCTGCGCCTCCAGCACCGCGGTTTCGCGCTCGAGCGCTGCGATGCGCTTTGCCGCCGCGTCCTCCACGGCCTGCGTCTGCTTCTCAAGTAATTCGATCGCGATGCGCTGCTGCTCGTTCTGCTTCTTCTGTGCCTCGGTCGCGTCCCCCGTGCGCGTAATGAAATAGGCGAGCACTCCGACCACCGAGATGATAGCGAGGGCCAGCAGCACGTAGGGATTCGCCGCAGCAACCAGATTGAACGCCTTTTGCGCAACCGTTGCGGCGATGGTGTTCTTCGTGGCCAAGGCGTCGGCCGCGGCTTTCGCCTTTGTCTGGATAACCTGCGTCCTCGTAACAAGAATCGAGGCCTTACCCGCCGCGATGCTGTCGCGCAGGAGGTTATTGTTGAGCCCCTGTACCAGAGAGATCGTGGCCAGAATGCGCTGGAGGGTCGCCGCCTGCGTAGCCGTCTCCTCCGAATCGTCGCCAAAGAGCACGAGGAGCTGGTTTCCGGTGAGCAGGGCCTGCGCGAGGCCCATGCCCGCGCGGCTCGCGCTGTCGAGGCTCTGCACGAAGGGTTTGAGGCTCTCGCCTGCCTTTTCATAGTGGCCGACACTGTCCCGGAAGTCGCCCGTGGCCTCGGCCAGGTCCTTGATCTTGTCTCGTATCTCGTCGAGCTGGCGACCCGTCTCCTCTCTGGCTGCGGCCATCTCGGGGGTGGCGTCGCCCATCTTCTTATACACGTCATTCAGCGCGGCCGCCTCGAGGCGCAGCCTTTCCAGCGACCCCTCCTCGAGGCTCTCGATCTGTATTTGCCGCGCAACCGCTCGCTGCCGCTCCTTCAGCTGCTGATTGAGCCGCGCCTGCTCCTTCGCCTGCTCCGAATCTACGGCCGCGAGCTTGCGCCGCGTGGCCTCCAACCGCTGCGCAGCCTTCTCCTCGTCGGTCATGGCCGCAGTGCGGCTCTTGGTCGCCGTCGCGCCCTTCTGCTGCGTCTCGTCCAGCGACTGCGACGCTGCCTCCAGCTTCTCGATCGCCTCCGTGAGGCTCTGCGTGTCTCGCAGGCCTTTGGTGAGGCCGTTGATGACGATCGAGTATTCTCTTACCTTGTCGGCCATATCAAATTCTTCGAATAAGTTTCAACGTAGCTTTCTCACGCCCCGTCGGGTCGTACTTCTCCACCCCGGCGATGTAGTAGAGGTCGCCGTTGAACCTCGCCCCCGTCGCGGGGCCGATGCGCGCGTAGAGCGCAGGCGGGAGGTAGACCTCGACGGTCGTGTAGTGCGATGCCGCGTCGATCAGCAGGGAGAAGTAGTTGCGCATGATCGTGCGGGGCGCGTCCTTGTAGTCGAGCACCGAGCGCCCCGGCAGGACGTTCGATACGCGGGCGAGCGCGAGGGGATCGCCCCCGAAGTCGAAGGGCGTGCCCGCATCGTCGAGCAGGCCGTCGTAGTACCAGAAACGTTGCGCAAGGTCGGTGAAGCGCTCGGCCATATCCTCCGCATAGTCGCCGTACTCGCTCCACACCCCCGCCTCCGAAATGACCGGGAGTCGTATCGTCGCCGTACCGTCGGCACCCCTTTTCTCGATCGGCTTGAACCAGTTGTACGAGAAGTTGCTTTTCTGCTCCACCACTTTCTCCTCGTCGGCGCCCGTGTCAAACGTGCCGCCGCCATCGTCGCCGCTCCGCACGTATCCCTCCTCCGCCTCGTCGATCGTGAAACCGATTTCGAATCGCGAGGGGAGGCCCAGCGACGTGTTCGCGCGCTGACGCACGGCCGCCAGGGCGTCCAGGTCCAGCACACGGGGGAAGTCCCGTACGAGCCCGGGACGCACGTCCAGTGAGAACGTATCGTCTGACTGCTGGGTGAGGCGCAGGTTGAACGCCTTGCACACGTTGTCGAGGAAGTCGTTCGCCTTGACTTCCGTCGGCAGGAACCGCGCGAGGTCGATCACGTTCGACAGGAAGTCCGAGGCGTCCGCCCACGACATGGGGGCTGTGCCCGTCCCCGCCGCGTCCACCTTCAGCCACTCGCGACGTGTCTGGTAGGGTTCGACCTCGAGGCGGAAGTACGCCTCCTGCGCCACGCAGCCGCCGCGCGTGCGGGCCCAGTGCGGAAGCCGGCACTCCCCCTGCTGCGATACGGCGGCCACGGTGAGCAGCTCGCCCGCCTCCAGCCACACGACCGCATGCACGGCTCCCTGCCCGTCATGCTCGCCGTTCCCCGTGGCCGTGCCGCCGTACATGCCGCGCGTCGAGAAGTCGGACGGCGCACCCTCCAGCTCGATGCGGTACTTCCCCGAGTTGCTTTCCCAGGCGAAGACGGGGTTGCCGTCCGCGCCCGTGCCGGACACGTAGTATTTGGCGTAACCCGGTGACTGCACGGCCAGCAGGCCGGGGCCGTCGGCGTTGAACTCGCTGTTCCACGACAGCGCAGGCTTCGCGGCCTGCACCTGGGCGAGCACGCCTGCGGTGTCCAGGGGGTTGCGGTAGGGGCTGCGCCCTTCCTCCGTGGGGCGGGAGGTGCCCCAGTTCAGACCGACGACGTGGCGGTCGTCCTCCGCGCGGTCGATAAGCACGAGTTGCGCAACGCCGCCCGCCTGCGGGAAGTACTTCGGCGCGGCGTCGGCGTCCCCGAACACGGCCGACTGGTCGAGGTTGTTGCGATACATCACCCCGTCCGTGTGCGCCTCGTCCATCCGGAAGTCACCCTCACCGCGGTCGCGCAACAGGCGCAGCTCCATGACGAGCGGCATGCCCACACCGTCTGTGAAGCCGTTCACCACCTCGGTGGACGCCTGACAGTACATCACCCCGTCCGCCCACGGGGGCGTGAGCGGATTGAACGGCACATCGTCGAGCATGCGGACGCCGCCCTCGAACGTCACTTTGTAAAACCCCGCGGCCGGGACGCGCACCTGGAGACTGCGCCACGTGCGCCCCGCTTCGTCCGTGTGTTCCCGGCGCAGCACGTTCTTCCCGGGGTCCTCCGTGACCTCCAGCTGGGCGTTCGTCGAGTCGAGCAAATTCCACGCGTACTCCTCTCCCACGGCGCCCTCGTTGCGGTAGATGCCCGCATCGGGGCGAAACACATCGTCCGCGGCGACCAGATCGCGGACATTGGACCACCGGCCGCGGACCGCGATGCGGCCGAGCCGGCCCCAGTTCCATGCGGGCAAGTAGTCCGAGGGGTTGCGGTAACTCATGTAGATGCGCGCGAGGCGCTCGTCGTCGAAGGCTGAACCCCCGATGCGGTAGCCCGCGCCCTCGAACAAGTGATGCACCGTGCGCAGCAGGTTCACCGACGGCGGCAGATCGCCCACACCCAGCCGCACGGTGTCATCCCACACGTCGCGCGGGGAGTATTTGCCCGTGGCATCGGCCACCTTCGGGAGGAGGCCGTACAGCACATAGGGGAAGATCGCGTCCTGCGTCTCGGTCGCCGCTGCGCGGTTATACCGCGATACGCTCTCCGCGAACTCCCCGAAAGGCAGCAGCCACGGCGCCGTATCGCTCACGGCCCGGTCGCCGAACACATCCTTCGCCGTCCGCGCCTTCGGCAGGTAGAGGTTGCCCTTATAGGCTTCCCCCGTCACCTCCGTGAGGCGGAAGCGCCCCGAGAAGACGGGCGCGCCCCGCACGGAGAGCGTCGCAGGGAACGACCGGCTGAACTTGCCGCGCACCTCCTCGACGTTGGCATGCCGCAGCGCCGCGTTGTTCGCGGCGGTCGCGGGCAGCGTCACCGAATAGCTGTACTGCGCATCCTTCCCCGCGAGCTCCGCGGGGTTGAGCAGCTGGCGGTTCAGCCGCACGTCGAAGCCCTCCGCGATGTCGCACAGCACGCCGGATATGCGGAGCTCGACACCGCTACGCATACGCCCCTCCTTCGCTGAGATGGTACTCCAGTTCTGGCCGCACGAGGTCGCGGCCCTCATCGGCGACGGTCAGCGTGAACCCCGTGACGACGAGGGCGTCGCCCTCCGGATCGAACACCGCAGGCGAAGCTGCGAGCTCGGCGAGCCACCGGCCCACGGCCGGGGACACGGGGGGTGACACCAGCTTCCGCGTCCGCGTGAGGCCCGCATCGTACACCGCCTCGACGCTGTCGCCGCGCCGGAAGCCAGGCTGCACCGTGCGCTCGTACGTCTCGGGGGAGACGTCGTACGTCGATTCGGGCGCCGCGCCGAAATCATACACCTCCCAACCGCCGAGGCGGTTCAGGAAGGTCACAGGCCACACCGTGCGCAGGCAGGGGTCGGCGACGTCCCACCACAGGGCGTCCGACATGGCCGCACCCGCCTGGCCCATCGTGGCGTGCAGCCGGCGCGCCCCGCGCGCGACCAATCCCTCCAGCGCCTCCGTATCCACCGACCACGTGGCCACCCTAAGCGTGCGCGGCACGACGGGGCTGAGCACCTCGCCGACATAGCCCCCTCCCGCGTCGAATGCGTCGATGCGGAAGTACAGCGGCGCCTCGTTCTCGTATGCGGCCGGACCGATCAGCGCATTCACGTAGAGCGGCGTATCGGGCGTCCACGGCCGTGCAGGGGCGTCCGAGAGGAGGCGCCCCGGGCCGGGACCGACGACGTACGCCGAGAGGTCGCCGCCGACGGCCAGCGAGCCGTCGCCGTGGATGACGTGCAGCGCGTCGCCGACGTAGATCCGCGTGTTGATGACTCCCCCGAGGTGCGCGACGGCGCGGAGGCTGCGCACCGTGGCCGCCTCGAAAACCCCCGGCGCCGTCTGAGGGGGCCGGTAGGTCCGGGGCGCCGCGACGGCGGCATTGATGTCAAACCACACCGGATCGCCGGCGTAGGACTTCGAGAGGGTCAGCAGCGGCGCATCGTCGGCGTCCGCATCGACGGAGTAGAGGTCTACGTCGATGCGCGCCGTACCCTCGCCCGCTGCTGCGAGCAGGGCGTCGCCGTCCGCCCCCGTCTGCTCGATCGTCACCACCCAGTTGCGCGACTGCTCGAACGCGAGGTTATGCGCTGCGCCCGCCGCCCGGGCCTCGAGGCGCACCTCCGCCGTATCGGCTTGCGCTGCCGGCGCGACAGGAACACCGACGACATATCGCTCGTCGATCCAGTCGATGCCGCGGAGCGCCTCGGCCAGGTTGGCGGCCGTGTCTGCCGGGGAGGACATGATGAGAAACGTGCCCCGCCCCACTTCGTCGCGGTCGATCACGCCGCGCACGGAGTAGCTGTTGCCCTCAGCGTCCATCGCAACGAGGGGCGACAGCGGAGTCGGGGACTGCACCCGCACAGAGGCGCGGAACCTCGTGCGCGCCCCCGTGCGCTTCCCTTCGACGGTAAGGAAGTTCGGGAGCCCGGAGAGCGAGACGCGGGCAGGCTCTGCCACTGTGACGACGTCGGAAACGGTTGCCATATCTATTTTTTCGAAAAAAGAGTGTCCAGTTGTTCGGTGATCTCGGCGAACAGCTCGTCCGCCCAACGTTCGTCGAAACGTGCATCGGCCAGGCCGTCCAGCGTGGCGAAGATCGGCCGCCCGGCGTGGCCGTCGCGCCAGATGGCGTACGAGACAGCCCACAGCGTATGCGCATCGGTTGGAATGCCGTTCGAGGCGGCCCAGTCCTCCAGCGCATCGATGGGCGGCTGCTTCCCGTACTTCGGAGGGCGGCTCCACTCCAGGTACACGACATAGTGTTGGAACAGCGCCGAGAGGACCGGATCGCCCTGCCCCCTCTCAGACACCATCGACTTGAGCGACTGCCTGAGGTAGCTGCTCGAAAGCGTATTCCGGCCTACCTTGGCATTCGTCGAAACGGCGTCGTCCTCCAGCACTGCCACGGCCAGCGCTACGATGTCGGCGGCGATGCGCTGCACCGCCCGCGCCACGCCTGCCCTACTCATCCGTCAGCTTGAAGGTCATCAGTCCCAGCTTGTCGGCGAACACGGCGCAGCCCGAGGGGGTGTCGGCCGTGAAGACGGGGAGCGGCTGCGGCACGGGCAGACGACCGTCCTCGTCGAAGTAGTCGCCGCAGCGGTCGAGGGGCACGGGCCCTGCCAGCGTAGCCGTGCAGCGCCAGCCCGCAGCCGCATCGTCATAGTAGCTGCGCAGGGAGAGGAGGTCGTAGGCGCGGACGGTGAAGCCGTGCGCGTCACGCGTGCGCTGGATGCGCTCGAGCAGCACGCAGGCCGTGGCGAGCGCATCACCCTGCACCTCCGCGATGCGTGCGTCCGTCTGCTCGGCAGGCAGGCCGAGCACATCGAAGTTCACCGTATAGAACAGCGCCCCGCCCTCGCGCCGCGCCATGATCGGGTCGTCGAGCCACAGCAGCGGGTAGGCGTCGTTCCCGGCGCCCTTGGCCGCAGCGCGGCCGTAAGCAAAGCCCCGAATCCGGCGGCACTCGCGTGCCAGATTGTAGAATAAATCAACTATCTGCATGTCCTCTCTGTTTTGCTAATGCCTTCTCCAGGGCCTGCTGCGCTTTCTCCGCCGCGCGCCGCTCCCGGCTGTAGAGGAGGTGTGTAAAAACCGCCGCAGCCGGTAGCGCGGCCACGCGGTCGAAATCCAGAAGGCGATGCTCCGCCAGCTCGTCGATGATCTTGTACCACCCCCAACGCCCAGCGAAAGCGACGTACTGCGGAGCGCATAGCTCGCCGCCTCCCGCACCCGCGAACACAGGGCGGAAATCCTCTCGGATTTTTGCCACGAGCGCAAAAAAAAAGCGAGCACGCCCTGCACCTCGGCAACGGGGGCGGCGGAGAACAGCGCCGCGCGTTCGGCGTTGCGCGCACTGTCGTACTGCTCGCCCGCCGGACGGCATACGATTGCCAGGATGCGCGCGATCGGGTGCGACCCCTCGCGCTGCACCTGCTCCACGTCCACCCACTCGCCGAGGGTCAGCGCATCCTGGGTGTTCACGAAGCACTTGAGGCCCCCGATGCGTGCGCGCGGGCTCGGGGGCGTCTCGAAATCACCCCACACGAAGCTCAGATGCTCCGCGACCATGGCGAAAGCCTCCGCGGGCCACGCGAGGAGCGTCGCGGCCTCTGTGCCGCACAGCCGCGCCACGACCGCCACCCTCTCCCGCAAGGTCGCACGCGGCAGCGACATAGCCTCCTCGTAATCGCCCAGGGTGAGCTCCCCCCAATGGTCGGGCACGCGCACGACCGTGCCCCCGTATTCGAAACTTGTCATGCCGAATAGATAAATGCGGCCTCGTTTATCTATTCGGCACTATGGAAAAAGTGGATAAATCGGCGGGGGCGTCCCCCGTCATGGTGATCAACCTGGGCGAGGCGGAGGCGGGGCCCGCGTACCCGAAGATAACGAAAGACAACCGCGGCTGGCTGAAATGGGGCGGTGACAACCTCTACCCGCAGCGGCTGCTCGAGGCGGACAGCCGCAGCCCCGTAAACGGGGCGATTCTCGAAAGCAAGGTAACATACATCTGCGGCAAGGGGGTGCGCGACTCCGCGGCCGATGCGAAATCTTACGTCGGAACGCCCCACACCGGGGGCACGTGGGACGAGGTGCTCGAGCGTGTGGCCACCGACTACGTGACCTTCGGGGGCTTCGCCCTCCAGGTCATAGTGAACAAGGGGGGCAGCACAGTGTCGGTATTCCATCAGGACTTCAGCGCGGTGCGCATCGGCCAGATAGACGACTTCGGAAACGCCCTTACCTACCGCATATCGAACGACTGGTCCAAGGCGGGCGGCAGCAACAAGCCCCTCGAGCTGAAAGCATGGCCCGGCAGCATCGAGGGGGCGAGCAAGGGCGAGGCATACCTCTACTACGCTATGGAGTATCGCCCGGGGCTGCGCTACTACCCCGTGCCTTCCTATTACAATGCGATGCCCTATGTCGAGGCTGACGGCGACCTCGCCGTCTTCTACCGCAGCTCCATCCGAAACGGCTTCCTGCCCTCAGTCGTGATCTCCATGCCGAGCAACCCCCCGGAGGAGGAGCGGGAGCGCTTTCAGCGCGCCATGGAGGCGAAGTTCTGCGGCCCGACGAACACGAGTCGCGTGCTGATCGTATGGGGCGAGAACGGCGCCGTGAAGCCCGAAATCGAGCCCTTCACCGGGTCGGCGAACGCCGATTCCTACAATGCCATAGAGGGCATCGTCTTCCAGAAGATCATCAGCGCGCACCGCCTCGCCTCCCCCACGCTGGCGGGCGTCAGCGGCTCGGGCAACCTCTCCGGCAACGCCTCGGAAATCGTCGATGCGTTCATCCTGTTCAACTACACCGTGATCGAGCAGATGCGACGCAGGATACTCGACAGGCTCAACGTCTTCACCCGCATCAACGGCGTCGCGCCCCTGGTCGTCGAGGAGCTGGAGGTCGTGACGAAAATTCGCGAAAGCGAGAACGCCGAGCAGACGATCATGACTCCCCAGAATAGCCGGGGGGGGGAGAATCTGACCAGCCAGAGAGCGAGAGCCTCGCATCGCGCCTCGGCGTCGGAGGCACGCAGGCGCTGACGGCAGTACTGGAAAATCCGGAGCTGACCGAATCTCAGAAGCGCGGCATCCTGTCCGTGCTGTTCGGCATCGGCGAAGATGAAATAGAAAAATTATTTAAAAAATAGATATGGCAAGAGGAGAAACATACGAGAGCTTCGTAGAGAAATTCAAGCCGAAGAGAACGACGGACGACTGCTATACGCCCCCGGCCGTGTATGACGCCGTACTGGCGTGGGTCCACCGGAACTGCGACCTTACGGACGCACAGATCGTGCGGCCGTTCTACCCCGGCGGCGACTACGAAAACTACCCTTACCGGGAGGGCGACGTGGTGATCGACAACCCGCCTTTTTCGATCATCTCGAAAATCACCCGCGACTACCTTTCGAGGGGTGTTCGCTTCTTCCTGTTCGCACCGTACCTCACGGTTTTCAGCCCGGCACGCGACTGCACGGCCGTCGTGCCAGGTGCGAGCATCACATATGAAAACGGGGCCGTCGCGCGGACCTCGTTCGTCTCGAACCTGTTCGGCGACATCGCGGCGATGTCGGCGCCCGACCTGGGCCAGGCAATCGAGGAAGCGCAAGCCCGAGAGGATCGCAGCCTGCCGCGATACGTCTACCCCGCGCACGTGCTGCGGGCGTGCGACCTCGATCGCTTCTCGAAGCACGGCGTGCGCTACGTCGTAAGGCGAAGCAGCGCGCAGCGCATCGCACGCCTGGAGAGTCAGGGAGAGAGGGCGCGCATCTACGGCGGCGGCCTGCTCCTCTCCGAGGCAGCGGCGGCAGACCGGGAACGGGCAGAACGGCAGACGGCCGAAGCGGCAGCAAGGGCGGCGACGGCCACCGCATGGACGCTCGGCGAAACGGAATGGAACATTATCAAAACACTCGAGTAGGCATGGCAGAAGTCGCACTTATTTCAGAGGAGCTGTTTCGCGAAAACTCCCCCGTCAAGGAGGACACGGTTATTACGAAGTTCACGCCCTTCATTCTGATCGCGCAGAAGCTGCACATCGTGCGCATCCTCGGCGAGCCCCTCACCGAGGAGCTGCAGGACGCTATCAAAGCGGACGACCTGACGCCCGAGCAGAGCGCGCTGATCCGCGTGATCGCACCCGCGCTCTCGTTCTGGGCGGTGTACCAGGCCCTCCCGTTTCACTGGGCCGCGATCGTGAACAAGGGCGTCACGCTGCGCGAGAGCGAGAACAGCCGCGCACTCGGTATCGACGACGTGGCGCAGGTGCGGCGGTGGCTGGCCGACGACGCGCAGGCGCTCACGCGCGACCTCGAGGCCTACCTCGAGCGCTGCCGAGACGCGTTCCCGTCGTGGC
>Ga0209064_1000493_pt1 | contig 87264 bp, 73 predicted proteins | sample Inofromicrocosms_FD_187498 | JGI IMG/M metagenome (GOLD analysis project Ga0209064, IMG submission 187498) | Mouse cecum microbial communities from Vienna, Austria - Inoculum for glucosamine and mucus D2O microcosms (SPAdes) (version 2) | ecosystem: Host-associated > Mammals > Digestive system >...
CATCGGGGGATCAGCAAGGAAAACAGAAAGAAACTAATAGATGAATATCTCAAAAGGCACTATTAGAACGCCCAACACAGATTGACTACTGCTCGGTTATCACCCAAAATGTCCACTTAGCACTTTTTTTAGGCAATCCATCACCCCAAATGTCCAACCTGCCCAAACTTTACTGTCACCTTACCGAAGCACCGGTTGCGTGACACCGCGTATGTCGAGCTGTTTCCCTTGTAGACAAGGTGGTATATGTCGGGGCTGTCGGCTGGAACGCTTATTGTGACCGCTCCCGCATACAGGGCGGCAAAAAACGATTTTTTCTTTATCAGGTAATCGCCGGGGGTTGCTCCTTGTATGGTGAACTCCAAGGTCATCTCACGGGAGGCGAACTTTGCATTCGTGGTCAAAACCCTTTTGCCGTTTTCAAGCCTCGACTCGTTTTCGATATATTCCTTATTAAGGTCATTGACGGGACGTCGACGTTTGATGCGGCGATTCACAAGCTTGAACACGGCTTCGGCAGCCTGATTTCGGGTCAATCCTGAAACATTGCACAGACGTAGCACAAAAACGTTGTCCTGCATGATGCAGCGCACCGTATCGTGCAACGGGGTCGAGGGTGTGCCCTCTTGAAAAAATCGGGTAACAGCCAACGGAGCATGCTGTGAGACTGTCGGCAAAGCATTTTCAGCTTTAATGTCGATGCCTGATGGCGCCCCCTCCGGCTTGATTGTCGATGTCTTGGAGGATTGCAGCACCGCCTTTGCACGACGTCGGGAGCGGCGCTCGCGAGCACGCATGTTGGCCCGTTTACGTCGGTCAATAACAGCTTTTACCATAAGGAAACCCATCATCGACACCGGGTCAAGGCAGTCGGGTATCGTATCGTTGGCCTGATACTCTTTTATAGCCTCGGTAAGCAGTTGCTGTCGCTCCTCGGGAAGCAGCGATATGGCAAGTGACCATTCGCTGTCAAACTTGAATGTCTTTTTCATGTAGTATGTGCGGTTAAGATTGATTTCATCACAAAGATAACACCTCAAAAACGCGATGTCAAGTCTTCCCGTATACTTTTCTCACACACTAACAATAACCGGATGCGATTTCGAACCTTCCTACCGTATTTTAAAATGTTAGGGCCAGAATTAGAAAGCCTTAGTTTTTCCGGTTGGGCCTCCGAAAAAAAGAAAATACTCGCTGTAATTACAATAACATCTGAAATAGTATTTTTTAATTTAGATAATGGTAGAGAAATTGGACGTATTTCCGGAGTGGATGCCATTATGCCTAATGTAATCTATTTATCTGACAAATCTTTTCTTACCATCGGTAATTATATACAACTTTGGGAAATTAATGAATGACTAATTTTTGTGTCATCCACCTCAACTGCTGCATCCTCATATGTAAGATATATTGGACTATAAGAAATCTAAAAAGATAAACTACATACCTATTGCAATACAATGGTCGTTGTTAAAAAGAGGAAATGTCATTAACATTTCCTCTTTTTAACATTTTATAATACGTGGGGCGTTTCGGAAATTTTATAACTTTGTACCCCATTTTTCCAATTGGAATTATTTTAAATCAATCATAATTAGGTACTATCAGGAACAAACAATGAGAAAAAATATTCTTAACTGTCTTTACTTCTTAATGTGCAGTCTTTTATTGCTGACCGGTTGCAAAGAGGACGAAATTTCAGATATCGGTTCGGAAGGCGTAAATCCCCCGGATAACGAGCTATTAGTGAAGTTGACTGCAGCAGATTACAATTCTGACAACACCTACTATATACTCAATGACAATGAGCCTTCAGATGTTTACTTCAACAACAGCCAACGTAGTTTTTATGTAAACCAGCCATTACAGCTTACTCTTGATGACAACCACTATTTTCAACTTCGCTTCTACAGCCCGCGCAAGTTGTCAAACGTAACCATATGGGCGAAAATTGACGGATATGAAGAAGCTTTCAAATTTATGGAACTGGAAGAAATCAGGCCATTTCAACAACTAAGAATACATATACCGTTTGCCACCAAAGACTTGACGGCCTATACTCGGAGTGGAAAAAAGATTCAAATTATGGCGAATCGGTATCTGACCGAGGAAAACTTTACTTTCGAGGTGGAAAGTGACGATCCATATTACAAAAAGTTACAATCCATTAAATGTAAATGGCAAATCACATTCAGCGGCTACAGTGGCGATGGTAATTGGAAATATAAGCTTCTCCCTCCCCATGCTCGCGAAGCGGTAGCTCTGGCTCTAAACATGAGCTATATGTATTCGTCAGAAATATTCGAGATGGCATTGCAGGAATTCGGCCCATTGCATAAAGACAACAACAAAACAGTTATTGACAAGGATTTATTATTAAAGCAGGTTCTCAATCATTCAGGATTGCGTTTCGGACACTGCAGCGGAGTTAACGGTTTGGGAGGCGGCATAACATACGGCTTGAACGAATGGTGCTACATAGAACACTATGCCGACGACACAAATGAGACTCATACAGCATTCCATGAGTTGGCACACTGTCTGGGTTATGGACACAACGGCAACATGACCTATGAACAGACCGGACCGGGCTGGATTACGCTTTGCGCCAACGTATATCGGTCGATGTCGCTTGACAAGGAGCTTCCGGTCTATTCACGACGCTTTATGCACACCCGCAGAAATAAAAACAGATACAGCAAAAACGACCTGTATAAGGCATCCAAATATGTCATCGAAGATTCTGAACTGGACGCCATAGACGGCGGTCTGTCGCCACTGCGTGAAGAGACGACCGACTTAGGGGGAAATGACGGAGAACCGCTTTCATTCAAATTGGATTACACGGCACTGCCCGGGGCTACATCCGCTTCTTTCCGGCCCAAAGATGTATATGTATACGGCGACACCCTTTACATCGTTAATGATGCCGATAACAATTACAGCCTTGAGGTATTCAGCATGGCAGAAAGAAATATCGCGCACATGGAAAGCATCAGGGAATGGACTGAGCAAAATACAACAAAGACATTCAAAGGGCGTCCAAACGGTGTCGTACGGGCCAATGACAGAATTTATGTCACCCATGAAGGCAATCGCACGGAAATATTCGATGCAAAAGACCACTCCTTCATAACATGTATCGGAAACGGCAATTGGGGCACGGGTTCCAACCAGACCGTACATGCGTTTGACATAGTGATTCACAAGGGAGCTATAATGATCCGAGACAAACGATATGTTGATTTCGTACAAGAACAGTCGGTATATCCGGGAGAGATCATGTACATATTCTCACGGTCGGAAAATCTTGGTGAGTCAGGCGGCACTTACGGAATGGCTGTAAACGAACATACAGGACTGCTGTATTCCACTCATCCGGCAAAACGCATAGACATACTCGACCCCGGCAACATACGTGAATGTATAGCCCTCACACGCACCCGACAATTAGCTTACAAGAACAATCCTTATGCACTTGATTTCTACAAAGGACGCATGTTTGTAAGTTCCAATGGCAATGAGAAGTTCTGCGATGTCAATCCGGAGACCGGAGATATCATTAAAAACCACACTGTCATAGGAGACATAACCTTACAGGCGCCCGAAAAGTTCTGCATACGCCGCAATACATTGTTTATCATAGACCGGCTAAAAAACAGATCATGTGTATACGCCATTCCTATGAGTGAATTGAAGTAAGAGCATAACCCTATAACTGAAAAATAACGACATGAAGATATATAATTACATATTGATAATACTGCTGGGTATTTTGACTGCGCAATGCAGCAAAGATGAGATTGCTGATTTGGAGCCCGACCTAACCGACCCGGATGACTACAACAGCTACTGGTATTACTCCTACGAGGCAGCACAGCTGATTGACGGTCATACATTTGGCATGGAGGCGGAAGAGTTCACTCCCTATACGGTAGTTCATCTGGGCGACACACTGTTTATAGCCAACACGGGAAATGCCGGTAATAGTCTGATGCTGTTCTCTCAGAAAGAAAATAAGTTGCTCAAAACACTGAAAACATGGAACTTTAACGGTAAAAGGCTGCAATTCGAGAGCAGTATAGAAGCTATTGTGCCGGCAGGAGAACGGTTATATGTAGCCGAACGCCAGTCACGCATACATGTATTCAGCCTTCCTTATCTCACCTACATTACCTGCATCGGAAACGGCAATTGGGGCGGCCCGGTTTTTCAAGCGCAAGCGCTTGCCGTCAATAACGGTCTTATCTATGCACGCGACAAAAACGGGAAAGTCAGCATCTATAAGGAATCGGAAGCCACACAGGAAAATTACCAGAAAACAAAACGTTATCGGCAGGTTGCCGGTAACGGTACGGCAAACAATGCTTTCGCACCTCACTATATGCAGTTTGTAGATGAAATGAAAATCCTGCTTACTGATTATGAAGGAAAGAGAATACGAGTACTTGATGGCGCATTGGTAAATGATGATTTGGAAAATAACAGCTCCATCGACATGGAAGATCTGACACTGTCACTTGACTTTAAGCCGAAAACGTTGGCTGTGGGAAAGGCACGGTGGTACGCTACCGGCGATAATAACGCCATCAACATATATGACAAGCAGTCGCAGAAATGGACTCACCGACTGAACTCGGTTAAAGGATACGCATTCGCCCAACCCGCCCGCGTCTACGCACAAAACGATTCCGTACTATGGGTTTCAGACACGCACAACACAAAGCGCACACTGGTAAAAGTAGCTGTTCACAAAGGCGAAATTCGCGAATAACGGACCACATGCCGAAATTTTTGTGAAACATTTGCGAAGCATTTTTGGCGCATGGTAAAAAACCTGTGTTTAAGCGTATATTTTGCAAAGTCGGAAGATGAAAAATTTAGTGTCGTTTACGCCGTGTAGTTTGGCTCTGAATGCCTTGATTTTTGAGTTGATCGATGCGGCAGATGCGTTTGTTGAGCGGTTGTCAAAGAAGTTGAGTATCTCGTCGGCGTGCTCATAAAATGTGGCAGCAATGGTATTGAATGACTTGAAACCGGCTTGGGCGACGCTGTTGTACCATCGGGCAAGATTCAATCGGGCGCAGTCTTTTGTCGGGCGTCTGTTGAATATGGTCCTTAGGTTTTGGGACAGCCTGTAGGCTTCCTTCAGGTCCGGGTATAGCCTGAACAGCATCCCGGCCCGCTGCCTTTGCGAGACCGTCCACTTTTCGGGAGATTTGAACAGCGCATAGCGGCCTCTTGCCAGCAGTTCCTTGAGCGTGTCGCCGTTTTCAAGACGTTCCGCCACATACTTGCGTCCCTCGATCTTTGCGCTCTCCCTGCCGTCGGTATCGGCATTGATGGCGTCCCAACGGTGCTTTATACGTATTTCCTGAACAGCGTCAAGGGCGAGCCGCTGTAGATGGAACCGGTCAATCACACGTGAGGCTTTCGGAAATGCCAGCCGACAGATGCGGTGCATGCTTTCCGACAGGTCAAGGGTGATTTCCTTAACCTTATTGCGAAGCTCGCTTTTAATCTGGCGCAGAGCACGTAAGACCACATCTGAATCCGTACCTAGGACTATCGCCACGATGGAATGCTTTCTGCCGTGTGCCTCTTTGTTTGTCACAATGGTGTAAAGTTCTCCGCGGCTGAGCGAGGTCTCGTCGATGCTCAGATGCGGCCCTATGTTCTGCGGAAACACCCGCCACTGCCCGGCATGAAGACCCTCCGGAGTGTCCTTCCACTGCCGATATCCGCTCAGATGGCGTTTGTACTGGCGCTCAAACAGATCGCCGTCTATGTCGAAGAACCACTCAAGAGAGCGGCCCGTAATCGGGTATCTGTCCAAGCATATCTTTTAAAAAAGCCGCAAACTCTTTCGAGAAGCGGGTACCTTCGGCGACTAAATCCCAGCGTCGGCTGACGCTCCTGCCTGTCTCTGTCTCAACCCAGCGGCGACGCTTGATATGGAACGACATCTTGCGGCCTCTCACCGGATAATCACGCACGATGCTTTCCTCATAGAAGCCATTCGGGCGAAGTTGCCCGGCAGTGTAACCGTCAACTCCATTATCTCTTTCCTCCAAAGTGACATCAAGGGTTTCTTTGGTTTTATCCACCTTGACGACTTCAAAATATTCAATCATTTCTTCCGGCAGAAGACATTCCGCCAACTCGATATACGGATTCTTTTCCATCCCAATTCTATTTTGAAGGCAAAGGTAAGATTTTAATTCTACAAACACAGGTTTATTACCATGCGCCGCATTTTTGCCAAAGATACGTATTTTTTACCATAATTTACCACTCAAACAAGGCATAAATAATGTAGCCGCACATAAAAATAAGGCGTTGAAACAAGCTGTTAATCACTATGTTTCAACGCCTTATAAATTGTCGGGGTGGCGGGATTCGAACTCGCGACCCCCTGCTCCCAAAGCAGGTGCGCTAACCGGACTGCGCTACGCCCCGATTGCCGTTAAGCGAATGCAAAGTTAACAATTATATTTTACATGCGCAACATATAATTGTCAATATTCATCCCAAGGTTTTATATCTATATCGTCAATCGACATATTGGTGAAAGCGTGGATGAATGTCGAAGCGAGGCGGGCATTGGTAAGAAGCGGTATATTCAGGTCTATCGCCGCACGCCGTATACGGTATCCGTTGGTAAGCTCTGTTTCCGACAGGTTCTTGGGTATGTTCACCACTAAATCGACCTCCTTGTCGTGAAGCAGCGACAAAGCCTGAGGCTGCATATCGGGCTGGCTGGGCCAATACACTTTTATGGCGGGGATGCCGTTGTCGGTAAGGAACTGATGAGTTCCACCGGTAGCATAGAGGCTGTATCCGTTATTGTGCAGAGCGTGGGCCGCATCAAGCATGGCCGCTTTCTGCTTGGCCGTACCTGTCGACAACAGCACACCCTTGCCTTTGGAGGGAACACGCACTCCGACCGACAGCATGGACTTCAATATAGCTTCGTCAGTGTCGGCACCTATGCACCCTACCTCACCGGTAGAAGACATGTCAACACCGAGTACCGGGTCAGCACCCTGAAGGCGCGAAAATGAGAATTGCGAAGCCTTTATGCCCACGTAGTCGAGATCAAAGGCGTTTTTATGCGGTTTTTCCACCTCAAGCCCGAGCATGACACGTGTAGCGATATCGATAAAATTCAGTTTCAGGACCTTGCTGACAAACGGGAATGATCTCGAAGCACGCAGGTTGCACTCAATCACTTTTATGTCATTGTTCTTGGCAAGAAACTGAATGTTGAAAGGACCGGAAATATCGAGCGCCTTGGCTATCTTCTGACTTACTTTCTTGATGCGTCGGATGGTCTCCACATACAGTTTCTGCGGAGGGAACTGGATTGTGGCATCGCCTGAGTGTACGCCGGCAAACTCAATGTGCTCCGATATGGCATAGACCTTTATCTCTCCGTTCTGCGCCACCGCATCCATCTCAATCTCCTTGGCATCCTGAATAAACTCGGTCACGACAACCGGATGCTGTTTTGAGACGTTGGCAGCAAGACGCAGGAAACGCTCAAGCTCCTCATTGTTGCTGCACACATTCATGGCTGCACCCGACAATACGTAGCTCGGACGCACAAGCACCGGAAAACCCACCTCATCAATGAACCGGTGTATGTCATCAAACGAAGTCAGCTCACGCCAGCGCGGCTGGTCCACTCCTATACGGTCAAGCATCGCCGAAAATTTATGCCGGTCCTCGGCATTGTCGATAGAAGAGGCCGAAGTACCGAGAATAGGCACATCGGCGGCATCAAGACGTGTGGCGAGATTGTTGGGTATCTGGCCGCCTACCGACAGTATGACACCGTGGGGCTGCTCAAGATCAAGTATGTCCATGACTCGCTCGTAGGTGAGTTCGTCAAAATACAAACGGTCACACATATCATAGTCGGTAGACACAGTCTCGGGATTGTAGTTGATCATCACCGAGCGCCATCCTTCGCGCTTTACTGTCATAAGCGCGTTTACCGAACACCAGTCAAACTCAACCGAGCTTCCTATACGGTAAGCTCCTGATCCGAGCACGACAATCGACCGATGGTCATGCATATAATCGACATCGTTCTCAGAGCCGTTGTATGTCAGATACAGATAGTTGGTCATTGCAGGATACTCGGCACCCAAAGTGTCAATCTGTTTTACCACAGGCACTATGCCGAGCGACTTGCGCATAGCCCTCACAGCCGACACTTCGGCATCCACATCGTAAGGTGCAGATTTAAATACCGCACGCGCTATCTGGAAATCGCTGAAACCCTGCTCCTTGGCCTGACGCAAAAGTGCTTCAGGTATGGATTGAATATCGTCATAAGCCTCCAGTTCATCGGCTGTCGTGACGATATTGTACAACTTGTGCAGAAACCAACGGTCTATCTTCGTGAGCTCATGTATGCGCTCTATGCTATAGCCTTGCCGCATGGCCTTAGAAATGACAAACACACGTTTATCGGTAGGCTCCTTAAGCGCATGGTCTATGTCGGAAATCTTTATCTCCTTGTTTTCGACAAAACCGTGCATTCCCTGCCCTATCATACGCAGACCTTTCTGAATAGCCTCTTCAAAAGTGCGTCCGATAGCCATAACCTCGCCCACAGACTTCATCGAGGAACCGATTTCACGTTTAACGCCGTGGAACTTACCGAGATCCCAACGCGGTATCTTCACCACAATATAGTCAAGAGCCGGTTCAAAAAATGCCGAAGTCACTTTAGTAACCGAATTTTTCAACTCGAAAAGTCCGTAACCGAGTCCGAGTTTCGCTGCTACAAAAGCCAATGGATATCCGGTAGCCTTGGAAGCAAGCGCCGACGAACGCGACAAGCGTGCGTTAACCTCTATAACCCTGTAATCCATTGATGCGGGGTCAAATGCATACTGCACATTGCACTCGCCGACAATGCCGATGTGACGTATTATCTTAATGGCCAGCTTGCGCAGATAGTGATAGTCTTCGTTGGAAAGAGTCTGCGAGGGAGCCACTACAATCGACTCGCCCGTATGTATGCCCAACGGGTCGAAGTTTTCCATATTGCATACGGTAATGCAGTTGTCATAACGGTCACGCACCACTTCATATTCGACTTCTTTCCACCCTTTAAGCGACTTCTCCACGAGTACTTGCGGAGAAAACGCCAATGCTTTCTCAACAAGCGCCACCAGCTGCTGCTCGTCATCACAAAACCCGCTGCCCAGACCTCCAAGCGCATAAGCGGCACGCACAATGACCGGATAGCCAAGCTGATCGGCCGCACTTATGGCATCGGCTATGGTATTGACAGCCTCGCTCTTTATGGTCTTTACGTTGATTTCATCAAGTTTTTTTATAAACAGTTCACGGTCTTCAGTATCCATTATGGCCCGTACGGGAGTACCCATAACCTCGACACCGTACTTTTCAAGCACGCCGCTTTCATATAGCGCCACACCGCAGTTAAGCGCCGTCTGACCGCCAAAAGCGAGCATAATGCCGTCAGGACGTTCTTTCTCTATGACCTTCTCAACGAAATAAGGCGTGACCGGAAGGAAATATATTTTGTCGGCAAATCCTTCGGAGGTCTGCACCGTAGCGATGTTAGGATTTATCAACACGGTATTGATACCCTCCTCCTTCATGGCCTTCAACGCCTGCGAACCGGAATAATCAAACTCACCGGCCTCACCGATTTTCAAAGCCCCGCTTCCGAGGAGCAATACTTTTTTTATTTTATGTTCAATCATAACAGCAACTGACTTTGATTATAGCATGTTGATAAATTCATCGAAAAGAAATTCAGTATCCTTGGGCCCGGATGATGCCTCGGGATGAAACTGCGCGGAGAAAAACGGCTTTGTCTTATGCCGGATACCCTCGTTTGTACCATCGTTCATATTGATGAACAACGGCTCCCAATCCTGAGGCAGAGTAGTGTCGTCGACAGCAAAACCGTGATTCTGTGATGTTATATAACATTTATCGGTACCGGCACGACGCACAGGCTGATTATGGCTGCGATGTCCGTAACGGAGTTTGTAAGTACCGGCTCCTGCGGCTTTAGACAACAGCTGGTTGCCCATGCATATACCACATATAGGGCGTCCTATAGCAATGGCTTTCTTTATATTTTCGACGGTTTTAACCACCATATCCGGATTGCCCGGACCGTTTGAGATAAACAGTCCGTCGTAAGGTATAGACGTAAAGTCATAATCCCACGGCACACGTATGACCTTGACGCCCCTGCGAGTCAGACACCTTATTATATTATGCTTGACTCCGCAGTCGACAAGCACTACCGTTTTTTGCCCCTCGCCGTGCACCTCAACATTGCGGCAGCTGACTTTCGCCACAAGGTTCTCGGCATTAGGGTCATAGTAAGGAACATCGGACGCACCGTCGACAAGTATCTTTCCAAGCATCGAACCGTGCTCGCGCAAGTGCTTTGTAAGCGCGCGCGTGTCCACGCCGTATATGCCGGGTATTTTCTCCTCCTTGAGCCAGTCGGCAAGACTTCTGTCAGCCTGCCAGTGGCTATGGTCCCACGAATAATCCTGTGCCACGATAGCCTTGCAGTGTATATGCTCGCTTTCGTAGTATTCGCTGACATCATTTTTTTCTCTGCGCGGGGGCACTCCGTAATTACCGAGTATAGGATAGGTCGTAACCAATATCTGACCTTCATAAGACGGGTCGGTAAGACTCTCGGGATATCCGGTCATAGCCGTATTGAAAACGACCTCACCGGCAACCGACTCTTCGTAGCCAAAAGACTTTCCTTCAAAAACAGTTCCGTCTTCGAGTACGAGGACGGCCTTTCTTGTTTGTCGCATACGATAGAAATAAATACTTTAAAAACATTGACAAAACTCAGGCTTTCTATCGTGAAAACCATGCAAAGTTAGTATTTTTTCTTCAATTGCTATCGTGCTGCTACATTTTTTTGAGAATTACTTACATTTTTCAACAATGCAGATTACCGGCATCATACAGGGAAAGTAAAATAGACCCTGCATCCTGAAGTATAGTCGGGATCTATCGTCACATCACCGCCGATAAACCTCGCAGCCTCACGACATATGGCAAGTCCGAGTCCCGCACCCTGCTTGAAGCCGTCAAGTTTGGTAAAACGCTCAAATACGGCCTCGTGTTTATCATTCGGTATACCGGGGCCTGTGTCGCTGACAGTAATACGGACAGTGCGATTGTCATGCATCATGCCGCATCTTAGCATCACCACTCCCTCGTCGGTAAACTTAAACGCGTTATGAAGCAGGTTGGACACTACAACCAGTATGACGTTCTTATACGACATGACAAGATGCTCGTTTTCCCACGGAACAAACCTGTATTCCACATCGGCATTACGCTTGTACTCGCTCTGCAGAAAAGCCTGCTCACAAAGAGCATTGACCGAAATCTCCTTTTTCTCAAGCTGAAGACCGGTATCATGATTGGCCAGCTGCATCACGTCATCTATTATTTTCAACAGATCATAGCTATTGGCGGTTATTATCTCGGAGTACTTGTTAAAAGACGGGTCTTCGGAACGAGCCACAATCTGGGCAAACCCGACTATAGCGTTAAGCGGTGTACGCACTTCGTGGTTTATGTTCTGTATAAACAATGACTTCATACGGCTCGCATCCTCCGCCTGCTCTTTGGCAATCTGCAATTTCTCACGCTGAACAAGCAATGCGTCCTTCAGTTTATTTATACGATACATATAACGCAACGTCAGCGCGAAAGCAAGTATTATAACGAGCAATATCAGTGCCGAGGCTATAACCTGATACTTGTATTGTGACCAGAATGACAACGGACGGTTGATAAGCTCATAGCCGGCCGGAAGCTCATCGAGAGCGATGCCACGGTCAATCACGCGCTCATAATCAAATACATAATGCGACGGTATGATATTTATTTTCTTCTCATAGCCGGCCACAGAGTCAAGATAGTCAAAACATGCACCGGCAAGATCGCCGCCCACGACTTTATATTCGGGCACATATCCGCCGAAAGCCCAGTGCCCCAGACCGATCGTAGACAAGGATATGACAGGAATATCGGGATTAGCCTCACGCAAAACGTAGGTCGTACTTCCAAGCGCGTAGTCATTGGTTTTGTCGACTCGCCATGTACCGCAGAATATGGCAGAATGCCGCGACAGCATGCCTACCTGCTTGTTTGCGTCGAAGAATGTCTGCACCCGGCCGTCCATATACTCGAATTTATAATCGGGATAATATCTGGCATTGGCTTTTATCCATGCGAGCATGTTAAGACCACCGAACGAGTTGTCGGTAAGAAACATTATCCAGTCCACTTCAGGGAAGTAACGACGCACGAGGCCGACATTATTGTCAAGATCATACTCATACGCATATCCTCCCACAATATTAAAATCAGAAAAGTCGGCCATGATGTCCTTTGACTCGGGCAGCCATCTGTCAAGCTTCACGGTATCGGAAGGCAACGTTATTATGTTGCGGCTCACCATACCGCACATAGCCGGCATGCGCTTTATATTTTCATCGTCCTGCGACAGAAAGGCGCTCCACGCCTCCTGCCCCAGAAGCACCACCACATCAGGAGTATCATCGCCGGAATACTTTGCAAGAATATCGCTCATACGCGTCTTCCACTCGGGAGCTTCGTTAAGATGCAGGCTGTTTATACTCTCTACCGCAATGTAAGCCGAAGGGTCACGGTCACGGCTCATACTGATGAATTCAGAGAGATTCTGCGATGTCGAACGAGTATCGGGATTGTATGATGTCACGACAAGTATATGGCGTCCGGTCTGCAGTCTATCTGTCTGCGGGAAAGCCACAAAACATGTCATCAGAGCCACAACCGTGGCACAAATCTTAACAACTGTCTTCACGTGATGAATTGAAAATTACGTTACTGGCACTACAATTTAACACAACATATATATCCTTAGCAAAGTTACTCATAATATCCGGTACATTAAAAAATTTCCGCATGAAGAAACAGTTACAATCTTCATGCGGAACATACAATCTTTAGAATCTTATGCTATATTAATTTAACGGCTTACGTCGAAACCTCTGCGACGCAATGCGTCGAGCGTATTGTAAGACATAGCCTCACGGTAATAGTCAATTATATGCGACGCCCAATCATTGTCAGATTTTGCGCCTGATCTTACCGCATTATACTCGGTAATGGTCTTGTCATAATCAAGCAGGTCGTTCACAAGACTTCCCTCACGGTAATGATTTTTAAATATAACCAGCTCTCGGGGCTGTTTGGGCTTCATGTCGGGCATCTCCCGCGGAACTCCGATAGCAAGACCGCATACTACAAATACGAGTTCAGGCAGCTTCATAAGACGAGCAAGCGCTTCGGGGGCAGCCGTACGTGCATATCCGATGGGACACGTGCCAAGGCCCGAAGCTTCGGCAGCGGTAAGGGCGCTCATCATGGCAAGCGTGGCGTCGACCACTCCCACGATGACCCCGTCGGCAGTCTGAGCAAAGCCCGGCACATCGATGGACTTGGCTTCAGCTATGGTCTTGATTTTGTTATAATCTATGCAGAACAATAAAAATCTACGGCAGGTCTTGATCTGTTTCTGTCCGGTAAGCTCATAAATCTTTTCCTTTGTCGGCTGATCGTCAATATCGATTACAGAAAACTGCTGACCGTTATAACTTGTCGGTGTATTACGGATAGCCTCATATATGAAGTCCATTGTCTCCTCGGAAACAGGCTCCCTTTCGTAACGCCTTATACTGCGTCGTTCAAGCAATGTTGATTTAACATCTTTCATAATAGTATAATGTGATCTTTTACATATTTGAAGTAACGTATCGGCATAAAAACACTCAAACGGTCGGTTTTGTTTACCGGAAAGATGCTTTTTCCCATTCAACACACTACCGTATCCATAAAATCCTTATCGAACATGTCTTTTGATATGGCTTTGGCACGGACCTTGGCCTTATATGCATATATAGTATTGATTGAATAGCACAGAAAATCGGCAATATAGTTGCAATCATCTATTCCCAGCCTGAAAAAGGCATATATACGCAGTTCGGTGGGCAGTTTGCAATCAGTGGGTTCGGGATAGCGCTCCTCCTCGCGAAGCAGGCTGTTAAGACGCTCTATAAAGTCAGGATAGAGCCCGAGAAAAGCCTTGTCAAATATCGACAGGACTTCCCTGCGTTGCTCTTCTATAATCCTGCCCGAACGGGTGTAGTCATACAGCTGTTCCACCTGATTGGCCGAAATCTTACGTCCTACAAGGCGGCAAAGACTGTTAAGGCGTCGCGAAGTGGACACACATAATTCGAGGAAGTTTTTAACATAGGCCAAACGCGCCCTGTCGGCACCCTCGGCTTTATGGCGTTCGGCTTTCAACCGGCGCAGTCCATAGCGATAACGCAACAGCTCAACGCATATCACAGCCATCAACGCCAGCGATATGCCCGCGATAATCCACACAAGCCGCTCATTATGACGCATCTTTTCGTTGTAACTCCGATCCATCAGCGACATTGACTTCAACATAACATGGGCATCGGCGTGAGTGGCACCCAATGTAGCGTTTTCCAATGCGGCCGACATATAACCGTGGGCACGGTCTATATCGCCCGACTCATAAAGCGAGTGGCCTACACGCTGAAGAGCCGTACCCTGAGGCATGACACATTTAAGCTGCGATATAGCGGCCCTGACAAGATAGTACAGCTGCTCACGATTACGTCCTTTTCTACCATAAGCTTCCGCTATAACAATTGAAAGCGATGCAAAATCCGGGTCTTTCTCTTCTATACGTTCCAATACCTCCACTCCGGCGGTATAAGCCGCCACATAATTTCCGAGATCAAAATAATTCATGGCCTCGGCAACTTCATATTCACAATCTCCGGCATTAAAATAAAGCATATATTTACGGCGGGCGTCAACGGCAAGCGTCTTATATCTGTCAGATATCTCCGGCACCTCAAAATAGCGCCGGGCAATCTGTGCATATATATTCTGGCTTGCTTTAAGGTACTCACTCCGCATGGCCTCCGGTATTGCATCTATATTATAATAAGCCAACGCGTCCACAGCCTCTTTTATAAAACCTCGAGAGGGCAATAATGTGAGAAAGCCGAAAAGAAGGCGGCACTCGGCAGTATCGTCAGGTTCTATACTTTTGCCTATGGCCTTGCGGGTATAAATTATGGCCGAATCAGGATAAAGATATCTACACAGCCGGCTCATCTCCACGTAATCGCGACGCATGACCGAGTCCCGCGACGCCATGACATGACGCATACTGTCAACCCTTGATATACCTGCACGGCAACTACGGGCAAAATTTAACACTTCGGCATCAAGCCGCATAAGCTGCTCGTCAATATGGCTATCGTCAACCACCAGCGGCAACTTCACAGCCGAAGCCCGAGTTTCAGGCACAGCGGCCAATATGCACCAAAGGCATATGCCAATCTTCAATAATACATTCACAGGATAAGGTTTTTATATGTCAGGGTCAGGCGATATGCCCGATCATCATTACATCTCGTTCAAAATTGTCACGGTCCACAGCTCTGTTCTTAAGACGGTTGCGATAAGCATAGATGGTGTGTACCGAATAGTTAAGCACCTGCGCTATGCGTGTGCTCTCCTCAACTCCGAGCCGCATAAACGCAAGTATGCGCAGATCGGTATTGAGGAGCTCGCCCTCCTTAAGCACTATCTGCGCGTCAGAACGCATAAGGCCGTTGACCTCGTCGACAAATGTGGGATATATATGAAGGAAAGCCCGGTCAAAGGTGTCATAGAACTCCTGACTCTGTTCTTCAACAAACTTTCCCGACTTGGTCATCTTATACAATTCATCGGTATGTCCGGTTGATATCTTTCTCGCGGCTATTTTACAGAATTGATTGAGCTTGTTCATGTATATGGTACACAGGTTCAGGAACTGGCTCATATACATCTCCTTGATATGATTGGCGCCGGCAAGTACATGTTGTAGTTCTTTCATCATCCTCATTTCAGCACGCAACTTAAACAACGCCACGACAAGAGCCACCATAAGCAGCGCCATAAAACCAATTGCAATATAAAGCCATCGCCGGTTTTCGGCAAGCACCTCGCGATGCGCGTCAGCTATCACCGGCAAGGCTTCGGATGTCTGCAACATTCTCATCGAGGCGTTGCAGTCGACGGCATAGTGCATCGCCACATCCAAGTACTCATATGCTTTTGTTATCTCATGCCGGTCATACAACGCCATGCCCAGTTCCTGCAATGACACCACCTCACGTGTAGCCGATTTGATATCGGATACCGCCGACCGGGCAAGATAATACAGCTGCTCGTCGGCATTGCCCCTCGACTCGGCTATACGGCCCAATATACTCGATGCCCGCGCCGCCACATTAGTATCATGAGGCACCCTGTCAAGCAACTCAAGCAATACAGCTTTAGCCTCGGAAGGGTGTCCTGTAAGAAAAAAGTATTCTCCTTGATTCAAAAGATACCTGTCAGAGGTCACAGGAAGGAGCTCCAGCAGTATGCGCTGTTGCTCTATCGACTTGTCAAGCCAATATTTGTATTCATCAGGGTAATTTATAAAAAACGACGACTGATAGCTATATAGCTGACGCCCGGCTTCAAGTGCCGCCATGCGGAGTGCAGGCTCAAGGCTGTCGACAGGTATTTCCTCATATTCGTTGACTGCTTTTGTTCCTAAACCGACCAAAGGCAATCCGGCGATACGCTTCAGCTTGAACTTCATGGCCATGTCACGATCTCCGAAATCAAGTGCAAGCGCCTCGCCACGGCTGTAATTGACAAGCGCCGAGTCGGTAAGATAACCGCTGTACAAGTCGCCAAGCTCCATTATATATGACAAAGTCATAGGGTCGACCCGGTCGCGACAGGAGCCCACAATCGAAGTGAGCGAGTCAATGCACGCTTCGCGCCGCGACAGGTACACACCTCGCCGCGACATCTCGACATCCAGAGTGTCAAGCATCACCGATGCGGTACGGGCATCTATTTTCACATTGCCCCAAGCAGCCGGCGAAACAATAGCCAGCGCCATGACCGGAATAAGAAGCAGACCTATGATTTTTTGCATGCAAGAAAAGTTATCGGCTTGTAAATATAGTAATTAATACTGTATCTGCGCTCAATTTATGCATTATTTATCATTAATTTAAAACAAATGTAACCCAGACAGCGATAATCGACAAAAACAGCACAATATTTGGTCGTATTTTCCTATATTTGCATCCTAAACAATGACAGACATGGCCGACATTAACGAAGACATATCCATAAACCGGGCCGCGCTCGGTGCCTACATAGACCACATAGCGGTGTTTGACAGGCTTGAAGAAATCAAACCGTTGTCATTACCGGTCAAGGTTGACTTCATATTGTCAATACTATGTGAACACGGCACACTTACCATTGACTACGACTCCACTTCATGCCATCTTACCGAGCGGTCACTGATGGTGATGCGTCCCGGACATACACTTAAGTCCTACTCGGCATCGTCCGATTTTAAGGGGCATATGATAGTAGTGAGCACAAAACTCCTCGGCAACACAATACCGGCGCTATCGAAAGTCATACCGTGTCTTGTGCAGTTCAAAGATAATCCGGCCATAAAACTCACGCCGGAAGAGGTAGCCGGACAGACCGGACTAAGAGCTCTGCTACGCAACAAAACCTCGGTCAAGAATCATCCTTATTGCGACGACGTAGTACGTTCACTTCTTGAAGCCATGTTTTACGAGACGCTCGGGCTATACTCTACCTACACCCCCTCTCTCAGCAACCCGATATCAATGAAACGCCGCGACGAACTCCTATACCGCTTCATCCAAGCGGTAGAAAAGCATTACGCCACAGAGCGTTCTGTAGCTTTTTATGCCGATATGCTATGTGTGACGCCCAAGCACCTGTCGGCCACCATAAAGGAGACAAGCGGCCGCACAGCCGGCGAGTGGATAGACTCTTACGTCATAATCGAAGCCAAGACACTGCTGCGCAACACCGGACTCACCATACAGGAAGTAAGCGCCAAACTTAATTTCAGCAACCAGTCGTTTTTCGGCAAATACTTCAAGCACATCACCGGCATATCGCCACGGCGCTACCGAAGTTCGCTGGAGCCCTGAACGCTTGCGTGAATTATATAATTATTGTAACTTTGTGAGTTGAAAATCAATAAATGCGATGCTAAAAATAAAGCGGCTATATCTGTTTATGCTGCAGAGCTTTCTGCCTCTGTTTCTGATGACATTCTTCATATGTCTCTTCATAGTCCTGATGCAGTTTCTGTGGCGCTACATTGACGACCTTGTAGGCAAGGGACTGGAAATGAGCGTAATCGGTGAGCTGTTTTTTTATGCCGCCCTCACCATGGTGCCTATGGCACTGCCGCTGGCTGTGCTGCTGGCCTCGCTCATGACATTCGGCAATCTCGGCGAGCAGTTTGAGCTCACCGCCATGAAAGCCTCGGGAGTATCGCTCATAAAATCCATGCGCCCGCTTATTGTGCTTATGGTATTTGTGGCCATAGGCGCGTTTTTCTTCCAGAACAACGTACTGCCTATAGCGCAGACCAAAATGTGGACCCTGCTCTACTCGATGCGTCAGAAGTCGCCCGAGCTCGACATTCCCGAAGGGGTGTTCTACGACCAGATACCGGGATTCAATCTTTTTGTAAAAGAGAAAGATCAGGAAACAGGTGTGCTGCGCGAACTCCTTATATATAATGTGAACCGCGGTTCAGACAACGCCACCATCATATACGCCGACTCCGGCAAGATGAGCATGACCGATGACAAAAGCCATCTGTTTCTGAAACTATGGAACGGTGAACAGTTTGAAAACTTACGCGAGCAGACCGGCATATCCACCTCCAATGTGCCGTATAGACGGGAGTCGTTTGATGACAAGGAAGTGCTTATAAAATTTGACGCCAATTTCAACCGCATGGACGAAAGCGGCATGCGCAACCAGTATGTAGGCAAAAATATCGACGAACTTCAGGCAACTATCGACTCAGTCAACATACGCGTCGACAGCATAGGCGACGTATATGGCAAAGCCATAAAAGAGATGCCCTACTTCGGCATACAATATTACACCTCGGAATATACCGACAGCGGCCGCGTAACGATGAAACAACCGGAGATAGCGCTTGCCGCCCCGGTCAACGTCGACTCCATATTCCGCGGCAGCAATCCGTCGCTTACAAAGTCATATCTGAATCAGGCCCTGACCAAGGCCCGGCGCATACATCAGGACTACGAGTTCAAGTCGCTTGCCATGAACGACGACCGCCGTACCATAAGGCGCCACTCGATCGAGCTTGTCAAGAAGTTTACACTCTCGGTGGCGTGCCTCGTATTTTTCTTCATAGGAGCACCGCTCGGGGCCATAATACGCAAAGGAGGCCTCGGCATGCCGCTTGTCATATCGGTATTTCTTTTTATCATATATTATATAATCGACAACTCGGGCTACAAGATGGCGCGCGAAGGTCATATCGAAGTATGGGAAGGCATGTGGCTGTCGACATTTGTCCTGCTGCCGTTAGGCATATTCTTCACCTACAAGGCCGTCAACGACTCCGCAGTGTTCAACAAAGACGCCTACGTCAACTTCTTCCGCCGTATATTCGGCAAGAGCGAGACTCGACATCTCGAAGTCAAAGAAGTGGTCATGAACGAGGTGGAGCTGCCGGTGGCTTTTGAACGCATCGACGCACTGTCGGCAAAGTGCGCAGCATTCGCAGAGCGGTATAAAGCGCCCATGTCATATATAAAATACTGGACCGAGGGCTACGACAAGACCGAGATAAAAGACATAATGAGCCGGCTTGAACAGACAGTCGACTATATGTCCAATTCCCGCAACCGCATAATAATATTGAAGCTCATGGAATTGCCCGTACTCAGAAACCTATGGCTATATAATCCGGCAGGCACAGGTTGGGTGGCATGGGCATTCATAATACTTTTCCCCGTAGGGTTGCCTCTTTACCTGATAGGCCTCAGATGTCAGCGCAAATTCAAAGAAGAACTCGAGCATATCGTCACTACCGACAATGAACTTATAGCGCTTCTGAAGGTTAACACTGATGATATAAACGAATAAGACAAAACACCTGATTTATGGAAGAAATAAAACTGGATTCAATCAACGATGCAATAAACGACTTCAAAGAAGGGAAATTTGTAATTGTGGTGGACGATGAGAGCCGTGAAAACGAAGGCGATCTTATTGTTGCCGCAGAAAAGATAACCCCCGAACAAGTCAACTTCATGTTGAAAAACGCCCGCGGAGTGCTGTGTGTGCCTCTCACCATATCGCGCTGCAAGGAACTGCAACTGCCTCATCAGGTCGACAACAACACCTCGATGCTCGGCACTCCGTTTACGGTGACCGTCGACAAACTCGACGGATGCACCACCGGCGTAAGCATCGAAGACCGCGCCGCCACGATAAGAGCCCTCGCCGACCCGACATCGGTAGCGGAGACTTTTGGCCGGCCCGGACATATAAACCCGTTATACGCACAGGATAAAGGCGTGCTTAAGCGTGCAGGCCACACAGAAGCGGCCGTCGATCTGGCCCGTCTTGCAGGCCTTCAGCCGGCATCGGCTCTGATGGAAATCATGAGTGAAGACGGCTCTATGGCGCGCCTGCCCGAATTGCGCCGCCTTGCCGACGAATGGGGTCTAAGACTCATATCCATAAAGGACCTTATCTCTTACCGGCTGTCAATGGAGTCGCTTGTCGAGCAGGGTGTCGAAGTAGACATGCCGACAAAATACGGACACTTCCGGCTCATACCGTTTCGTCAGACCAGCAACGGTCTTGAACACATAGCCATAATAAAAGGCGACATAAAGGGCTCCGACGATCCGGCTCTCGTGCGCGTACACTCTTCATGCGCTACCGGCGACATATTCGGGTCACATAGATGCGACTGCGGCGACCAGCTCCACAAAGCGCTCGAAATGATAGAGAAAGAGGGACGCGGCGCAGTCATATATCTGAATCAGGAGGGACGCGGAATAGGCCTGATGGAAAAAATGAGAGCATACAAGCTTCAGGAAGGCGGCATGGACACCGTAGATGCCAACATATGCCTCGGGCATCTTGCCGACGAACGCGACTACGGCGTTGGCGCACAGATACTCCGCGCCATAGGCATAAAGAAAATGCGGCTCATGACCAATAATCCGGTAAAGCGTGTAGGTCTTGAAGCGTACGGACTCGAGATTACAGAAAATGTGCCCATCGAAGTAAAGCCTAACGTATACAATCTACGTTATATGCGCACTAAAAAAGAGCGCATGGGACACGACCTCCACATGTGATACTTATTTAACTTTTTACAACACTTTTCGGTGGTGTAGCCGATTTTTCACGCCAAAACTTCGTTTATTTACTTAATTTTACTTAATTTTGCCAAACATTAACCAACCTAAGTAATATTTAGAATATGAAAAAGTTATTTGTTTTAGCAGTTGTCGCAGTTATGGCACTTGGTGCTTCTGCACAGAATTGGTATGTAGGCGGAGCTTTCGGTTACGCACACCAGACAGTAGAAACCGACATTGACGGAACCAATGTAGAAGTAAAATCGGACATATTCACCATCGCTCCCGAATTGGGCTACAACATCAATGAGACTTGGGCTATCGGCGCCACCCTCAACTACACTTGGGCAAAGGACGCATACAATCGCTTTTCAATCAGCCCCTATGCACGTTACACATTCTTCCGTACCGACAACAATCTCATAAGCCTCTTCGTTGACGGCGGAGCCGGCCTCGGTTACCTCAAGCCCGATGAAGGCGACTCTAAATGCACTTGGGAAATCGGCTTCAAGCCGGGTTTCGCAGTGAACCTCAACGAGAAGTTCAGCCTCGTGGCTCATGTAGGTTTCTTGGGTTATCAGGATCTTAAAGAAGCCGGCAAGACATATGGAGTCAGTCTCAGCGGCAATGACATAACATTCGGCTTCTACTACAATTTCTAAAATAAGCGTTTAGAAATTTAAGTTTGTTAAATACAACGAGGGCGTCATAAACCGATGACGCCCTCGTGTGTTATTATATACAGTGTACAAAAACAAAGTGACAAATTGTCAACCGACATGTCATCTAATCGTTTTGGCACAGTATATGCTATATTAAACACACGGAGACATGACAAACATAATCCAAAATCATATAACTAACAATATTAAACAACAATCACTATGACAATCAAACCATTAGCTGACAGAGTGTTGATCAAGCCCACTCCTGCTGAGGAAAAGACCCTTTCGGGCATCATCATCCCCGACTCCGCAAAAGAGAAACCCTTGCGCGGCACAGTGCTCGCCGTAGGCAACGGCACCAAGGACGAAGAGATGATTGTTAAGGAAAACGACATCGTGATGTTTGGCAAATATGCCGGAACCGAAATAGAGATTGACGGTGAGAAACTTCTCATCATGCGTCAATCTGACATTCTGGCTGTCGTAAACGAATAAAAACAAAAGCTTCATATTAAAACTATGGCAAAAGAAATTAAATTTGACATCAAAGCCCGCGAAGAGCTTAAAAAAGGCGTTGACGCTCTTGCCGACGCTGTCAAAGTGACACTCGGCCCCAAAGGTCGCAACGTGATTATCGAAAAGAAATTCGGCGCACCCCACATCACCAAAGATGGCGTATCGGTAGCCCGGGAGGTAGAACTCGAGGACGCATTCCAGAACATGGGCGCGCAACTCGTCAAGGAGGTCGCATCAAAGACCGGTGATGACGCCGGCGACGGTACGACCACAGCCACCGTACTCGCACAGGCCATAATAAACGTGGGCCTCAAGAATGTAGCGGCCGGCGCCAACCCGATGGACATCAAGCGCGGTATCGACAAAGCCGTAGCTGCTGTAGTGGCACACATCAAGAGTCAGGCCGAAGAGGTAGGCGACGACCTGAAGAAAATCGAAGATGTAGCCCGCGTATCGGCAAACAACGATGCAGAGATAGGCAAACTCATAGCCGAAGCGATGCGTAAAGTCAAAAAAGAGGGTGTCATCACCGTTGACGAAGCCAAAGGCACCGAGACCACAGTCGACATAGTGGAGGGCATGCAGTTTGACCGCGGCTACATATCGCCTTACTTCGTGACCAATACAGAAAAAATGGAGTGCGATATGGACCATCCCTATGTACTCATCTATGACAAAAAGATATCTTCGCTCAAGGAGATGCTCCCCATCCTCGAAGCCACCGCACAGAGCGGCCGTCCGCTGCTCATCATAGCGGAAGATGTAGATCAGGAAGCTCTCGCCACCCTTGTGGTGAACCGTCTGCGCGGCTCGTTGAAGATATGTGCAGTCAAAGCCCCCGGTTTCGGCGACCGCCGCAAAGAGATGCTCGAGGATATCGCCGTTCTTACCGGCGGTGTAGTCATATCGCAGGAAAAGGGCATGACCCTCGAAGGAGCATCAATAGACATGCTCGGACAAGCGGAGACCATCACAGTCAATAAGGAAAATACCACAATCGTCAACGGCGCCGGAGCTAAAGAGGCCATCGCACAGCGCGTGGCCCAGATCAAAGCCCAGATCGAGACCACCACAAGCGACTACGACAAGGAGAAACTTCAGGAACGTCTCGCAAAACTCGCAGGCGGTGTTGCCGTACTCCATATCGGCGCACCTTCGGAAGTGGAGATGAAAGAAAAGAAAGACCGCGTTGACGACGCCCTCAGCGCTACACGCGCAGCCATCGCCGAAGGCATTGTGCCGGGTGGAGGCGTTGCATACATCCGTGCCATCGAGAGCCTTGATGACATATGCGGCGACAACGACGACGAGTGCACCGGCGTTGCCATCATCAAGCGCGCCATCGAAGAGCCGCTCCGTCAGATTGTAGCCAATGCCGGCCTTGAAGGAGCCGTTGTCATACAGAAAATCAAGGAAGGCACAGGCGACTACGGTTATAACGCCCGCACCGGCGAATATGAGCATCTGTTTGCAACAGGTGTCATCGACCCGGCCAAGGTAACCCGTGTGGCACTCGAAAATGCCGCTTCAATAGCAGGCATGTTCCTCACCACAGAGTGCGTCATCGCCGACAAGAAAGAAGACAACCCCGCACCCGCAATGCCCGCAGGCGGCATGGGTGGCATGGGCGGCATGATGTAATAAAAAACTCATATCGTATATCATACAGGATGCGGCTCGTGTCGCATCCTGTTTTTCTTTATACTTTTCTTTACGCGACCGGAATAAATATTACGCCGATTGATTATCTTTGTAATCTAAAATAAAGCCCTATGGACTCTGCCAGACAACGAATTTTGCATCTGCGGGAAGAACTCAACCGCCACAATCATAATTATTATGTGCTGAACGCTCCCGAAATTTCGGACATGGACTTCGACTTCATGATGAAAGAACTCGAAGAGCTTGAAAAAGAGCATCCCGAGTTTGACGACCCATATTCGCCGACACACAGAGTAGGCAGCGACATCAACAAAGCTTTTACCCAGATTGCCCACAAACGCCCCATGCTTTCGCTCGGCAACACCTATTCGATCGAAGAGGTCAACGACTTCGTAAGGCGCGCCAAAGACGGCCTCATGGGTGAAGACTTCAAGATTGTGGGCGAAATGAAGTACGACGGCACATCAATATCGCTTACATATGAGCATGGACGGCTGGTAAGAGCTGTAACTCGCGGTGACGGACAGCAGGGCGACGTAGTGACAGACAACGTAATAACCATAAAAAGCATACCGCTTCAGCTTCAAGGCAGCGGATGGCCCGATGAATTTGAGATACGCGGCGAGATATTGCTTCCGTGGAAAGAATTTGACCGACTGAATGCCGAACGCGAGTTTAACGAGGAGCCTCTGTTTGCCAATCCGCGCAATGCAGCATCCGGAACCCTCAAGATGCAGAACTCGGCCGAAGTGGCAAAACGCGGACTCGACGCCATACTATATTTTATGCTTGGCGACAATCTGCCCTATGACAACCACTATGACAATATGAAAGCCGCCGCTTCATGGGGCTTCAAAGTATCGCCAGAAATGACGCTGCTCGATGACATGGAAGCGGTGGACCGCTACATAGAATACTGGGACACAGCCCGCAAGGAACTCCCCGTAGCGACCGACGGACTTGTATTCAAGATAAACAGCCGCAGACAGCAGCTCAATCTTGGCTTTACAGCAAAGTCGCCCCGGTGGGCCATAGCCTACAAATTCAAGGCAGAGCGCGCGCTGACAAAATTGCGGTTTGTATCATTTGAAGTAGGACGCACAGGCGTGGTGACGCCCGTGGCCAATCTTGAACCCGTACTCCTGTCAGGCACTGTCGTAAAGCGTGCGTCACTGCACAACGAAGACATAATACGCACTCTCGACATTCATGACCATGACATGCTCTATGTTGAAAAAGGAGGCGAGATAATACCCAAAATAACAGACGTGGACAAAAACTCGCGCGCACCCGGCTCCGAACCGGTAGAGTTTGTCAAAAACTGTCCGGTATGCGGAACCCCTCTGATAAGAATCGAAGGCGAGGCGGCTTGGATATGCCCCAATAAATCGGGATGCCCGCCGCAGATATGCGGACGCATAGAGCACTACGTAGGACGCCGCATGATGAATATTGACGGCATCGGCGAAGAAATGGTCGTTGAACTGTACAATAACGGATGGGTCAGAAATCCGGCCGACCTGTATACACTCGAAGTACATGCCGAAGCCATGAAAATGCTGCCCGGCATAGGTCCACGCACCGTAAACCGCATTCTCGAAGGAGTAGAGGCCTCAAAGGAGGTGCCTTTTGAACGAGTGCTTTATGCCTTGTCAATACCGTATGTAGGCGAGACCGGAGCAAAAAAACTGGCAAGAGCCATGAAGTCGATAGACCGCATAATGGAAGCAAGCGTCGATGAACTTACAGCCATAGAGGATATAGGACCGCGCATTGCCGAAAGTATAATATCATATTTCAGCGTTCAAGAAAACCGAAATATTGTCAGACGGCTGAAAGACGCGGGAGTTAACATGTCGGTACCGGAAAATGTCGATGCAGACCGGTCTGACCTCCTTGCCGGCAAAACAATAGTCATCAGCGGCACATTCAGCAAGCACTCGCGTGACGAGTACAAAGAACTGATAGAAAACAACGGAGGCAAAAACAGCGGCTCCATATCTAAAAAAACCGACTATGTACTCGCCGGAGAGAACATGGGTCCGGCCAAACTCGAAAAAGCTAAGTCGCTCGGCATCCCCGTCATTGACGAAGATACATTCTTAATAATGATAGAAAAACAATCATAGTATGACACCTGACGAAAAACTGAAAATAGAAGAGCGGGCTGTGACACTGCTCAAAACAGTATTTGATCCGGAAATACCGGTCGACATATACAATCTCGGCCTGATATACCGCATCGAAGTGGACGATGACACCAACCTCAATGTAGACATGACATTGACAGCCCCTAATTGTCCGGCCGCCGACTTCCTCGTTGAAGACGCGCGCATAAAGCTCGAAAGCATCGAAGGCATAAAAAACGTGAACATAAACATCGTTTTTGAACCCGAATGGAATAAAGACATGATGAGCGAAGAGGCCAAACTCGATCTCGGCTTCCTGTAAAACGATATTCCCAATGGCCCGAAAATACACATACTTCATATCGGACATGCACCTCGGTGCCACATATCTTAAAAATCCGCTCGAATACGAGAAACGGGTCGTTGACTGGCTGATGTCAGTCAAGGATGAAGCCAAAGCCATATACATGCTTGGCGACATACTCGACTATTGGTACGAGTATCGCACTGTTGTTCCGCGGGGCTACGTAAGATTTTTCGGAGCACTGGCCACGCTCGCCGACGAGGGCGTAAAGATATACTGGTTTATCGGCAATCACGACATATGGCTGTTTGACTATTTGCGCGACGAGATAGGACTCACGGTCATAGACGGCTACAGCGAGGTCACTATAGAAGGCAAAAAATTCTTTCTGTCACATGGCGACGGCGTAGGTCGGCTCAAACCGGCTTTCAGAATGATGCGTGCCATTTTTCGAAATAAAATATGCCAAAAGCTATATTCGGCAATCCATCCGCGCTGGACAATACCCTTTGCCCTCAACTGGTCATCGCACAGCCGCAATTTCAGCGAAGAGACACCACTGTGGAACGGTCCTGAAAATGAAGCGCTCATAGAGTTTGCCAAGGAGTATCGCACAACCCACCCCGACATCGATTATTTTATATTCGGACACAGGCATGTGCTGGTCGATTATAACATCGCGGACGACTGCCACGTCGTAATTCTCGGCGACTGGATACATCATTTTTCTTATGCCCGATATGACGGCAACTGCGTAAAACTCGGCAGATTTGTATCATAAAAATACAACAGAGTATCATTTTAACTATTTTTCACAATTAACATATTTCAAAACGAAACATGTTATAACATTATATAACAATACTTTATCAGCACAAGTGTCTCATTTACATCCATAAAACATGTTTTGTAACATGTTTTTTCCTTTGGCTGGTCAATAAAAAAGGATGACCTTTGTGGCACAAACCTAAAACAATCTTTTTTACCTTAGAAATTGTACCTATTGGAAACCCATAAAAAGGAGCTTAGAGATAAGCTCCTTTTTATTTTATTAAATAAACCATAATCATTATTTTTGCATAAATGAAGCATCGTAATATACATAACATCATCGTAGCGGCAGGAAGCGGCACTCGCTTTGGCTCCGGCTGTCCCAAACAATTTCAGCCACTTGCCGGTCGCCCGGTACTCATGCATACTATCGACAGAATGCGGCAGGCCCTCCCCGGCAGCAGCATACTGCTCGTGCTTGGTGAGCCGCACCTGAAACTGTGGCACATGCTGTGTGACAAGTTCGGGTTCTGCTCCCCGACAATAATCGCAGGCGGCTCCACACGCTGGCAATCGGTTAAAAATGCTATAGACACGATAAAACTATCACCGGAAGAGGAAGGCATAATAACCGTACACGACGGCGCACGTCCGCTTATCGACTCGGCTCTTGTAGCCAGAATTATCGACGGGCTTCAACTGGCTTCCGGCTCGATACCGGCCACACCGGTTACAGACTCGCTCAGGATACTTGAAAACGACGGCTCCTCGCACCCGATAGACCGAAGCATCATAAGGGCCGTACAGACACCGCAGGCGTTTGACGCCCGCAAACTAATCAAAGCATACAGCCTGCCATACAAGGACAGCTTCACCGATGACGCATCGGTAATGGCTGCCGCAGGCTACACAGACATCGCGCTGGTCGACGGCAGCCTATCAAATATAAAGATAACCATGCCGGCCGATATCGACATAGCAGCTATCTACATGGCACATGAGACGTCTACGCTCGCTTGACATAAAATATCTTCACGGCGTAGGGCCCAAGCGTGCCGAGTTGCTCAACAAAGAACTCGGCATAAGTTCTTATCGCGACCTGCTTTACCACTTCCCTACCCGATATGTCGACCGATCCAAATTTTACAGCATATCGGGATTCACAGGCGACATGCCGTCGGTTCAGGTCAAAGGGCGGTTTCTAACCATGTCGATACAGGGAGAAGGCGCAAAGACACGGCTTGTAGGCGTATTCACCGACGGCACCACCACAATGGAAGTCGTATGGTTTCGACGCATAAAGCAACTGCGCGACAGCTACCACACCGGCAACGAGTATATCGTATTCGGTAAACCGGAAGAATTCAACGGCCGCTGGAGCATGGTACATCCTGAGATCGACACTCCTGCGGCACCCGGCGCCATGCAGGGTCTACGGGGCGTATATCCTCTTACCGACAAATTGCGCAACCAAGGCATCGGATCACGACAGATATTCACATGGATACAGACAGCCCTTGCGGCATCGCCTTCCATCAGCGAGACTCTGCCACGTAAAGTCACAGAGAGCATGAAACTTATGCCTCTGCGTGAGGCCCTCGCCAACATACACAATCCACAGTCGCTGGAAGCTCTCAACAATGCCAAGTTCAGGCTGAAACTGGAAGAGTTGCTGTATCTGCAGCTAAATATATTAAGGTACGCGCGCAGACGCAACGCTTCGCTTTCCGGCTTCCGCTTTCCGCGTATAGGCGATTATTTCAACCGCTTCTACCATGAACAGATGCCCTTCGAGTTAACCGGCGCTCAAAAAAGAGTGATCAAAGAGATAAGAGCCGACATGACGACAGGCCGACAGATGAACAGGCTGTTGCAGGGCGACGTAGGCAGCGGAAAGACTTTGGTAGGACTACTGTGCATGCTCATAGCTCTCGACAACGACACACAGGCATGTATGATGGCACCGACCGAAATCCTCGCAACCCAACACTTCGAGACACTGTACAAACTTGCCGCACCTATAGGCATAAACATAAAACTCCTTACCGGTTCCACATCAAAGAAAAACCGCGAGATAATACACCGTCAGCTTGCCGACGGCTCACTGCACATACTCGTAGGCACACATGCCGTGATTGAAGACAATGTTAAATTCAAAAATCTCGGTTTTGTAGTAATTGATGAACAACACCGTTTCGGAGTAGCCCAACGGGCACGCATGTGGAAAAAGAACTCGATTCCGCCACACGTCCTTGTAATGACTGCGACCCCGATACCGCGTACATTGGCAATGACTGTTTACGGCGATCTGAGTGTGTCGGTAATCGACGAGCTGCCTCCGGGACGCAAACCCATAACGACACTTCTGCGCTACGACGACAATCGGCGTCCGGTATACCAAGCCATCGGACGACAGCTGAAAGAGGGACGACAGATATATATCGTATATCCTTTGATAAAGGAGAACGAAAAACTTGATCTAAAAAGCCTCGAAGACGGATATGAGTATATTCAGGAGCTCTTCCCGCAGTATAGAGTATGCCACGTGCACGGCAAGATGAAACCCGCCGAAAAGGATTTTCAGATGCAATTATTTGCATCCGGACAGGCACACATCATGGTAGCCACAACTGTCATCGAGGTTGGAGTGAATGTGCCGAACGCCTCGGTAATGCTTATTGAAAACGCAGAACGCTTCGGCCTTTCGCAGTTACACCAATTAAGAGGCCGAGTCGGCCGAGGCGCCGACCAAAGCTACTGTATACTTATGACGCACCATAAGATAACCAAAGAGACACGCCGACGGCTTGAAATAATGACTTCGACCACCGACGGCTTTGTCGTGGCAGAGGCCGACCTTAAAATGAGAGGACCGGGCGACATAGAAGGCACTATGCAGAGCGGAATACCTTTCGAGCTTCACATCGCCGACCTATCGACCGACGGCAGAATAGTAAGTCTTGCTCGCGATAAGGCAAACGAAATTCTCGATGAAGACCCCGAGCTGACCAACCCCGATAATGCGGTAATAAAAAATGAACTTGCTCTACTTGATAACAGAATAGTCGATTGGTCAAGAATAAGCTGATATAGTTTTAGTTAAATTACCTGCCTTTTAAAATACATATTTTAACAAATATTTACTCTGCGCAACAATGTCAAACCCCACGTTGTTCAAAACATGTTGTTAAACATATTACAGCGCAAACACCTATAAAACAATCAACTACGCAGCGCATTTAATTCCTGCAAATTATTTTTCACACTTTTTGTTTTGAATTTCCATTAATGATCCAAATGGTTTTTGTATATTTGAGCTACAGACGAGAACAACGTTAAAATCATTAAAATTGCGAAATGGAGCAAACCTTAGTTATAATAAAACCATCTGCCGTACATCGTGGTCTCATAGGTGACATCATCAGCCGCTTTCAGAATAAAGGTCTTACAATAACAGGACTAAAAATGATGCAGCTTGATGAAGAGATTCTGCGTGAGCACTACTCGCACCTTACAGAAAAGCCGTTTTTCCCTTCTTTATTGGAGTCGATGATGGCTACTCCTGTCATAGTTATGTGCCTCGAAGGAATAGATGCTGTAGAAGTAGTAAGGTTGATGACCGGCGCCACTAACGGCCGCAAAGCACTTCCCGGCACCATACGCGGCGACTTATCCATGAGCGGACAGGAAAATATAGTCCACGCTTCCGACAGCGTTGAAAACGGCCGTATTGAATTGGCCCGTTTCTTCAAGCCGGGAGAAATATTCTCCTATCGCCCCGCGAATTTAAGATTTTATTACGCTCCCGACGAAATCTAATTAATCTGACAAAGACAAAACCAATGCGATTTAATATCACCAAATTAGCTACTGCAGCCGCATTAACCTTAGTAACGACATTTTCAGCATTTGCTCAAACGACTTACGACCGCCGTCCGGCACAGCATAACGCAGAACACAAGGACCTGCTTGCTTACCAGACAAACATCAACGAACAGATAAAACTTAAAGAGACCCTCGACTATATGGACAACATCTTCAGCGAAGAAGAAGAGCCTGAAGAGGACATATATGTAGAAGGTTGGGACAGCCAAGCGGTAAACTGCTATACTAACGCCGTAGTACCCGACACAAAGGTCATAGATGTAAGTAATTTCTGCATGCCTACCATGGGCTATGTCACATCGCCTTACGGTTACCGTCGCCGTTTCCGCCGCATGCACAAAGGCATAGACCTCAAGGTGCAGATAGGCGACACCATACGCGCAGCATTTGACGGCAAAGTAAGACTGACCCGCAATCAAGGACGCAGAAAAGGTTATGGCCTCTACGTGATTGTACGTCATTCCAACGGCCTTGAGACCGTATACGGACACCTGTCGAAATTTCTCGTATCGCCTGACCAATACGTAAAAGCCGGCGACCCCATAGCCTTGGGTGGCAACACAGGACGCTCAACCGGGCCGCACCTTCATTTCGAAACCCGCTATATGGGATACGCCATCAATCCGGCCGCCATCTTTGACTTCGAGAACAAAACGACCCACACTGACGAATTTACGTTTAACAAAAGTAGTTATAAAGATGCCCGTGACTACTCTCCGGCAAAAAAGCGTAAAACCTCAAGCAAGGCTCTCGCTTCGTCAAAGTCAAAAGCCGCGACAGTCAAGGTAAGAAAAGGCGACAGCCTGTCAAAGATAGCAAAAGCCAACGGTACTACCGTCGATAAACTATGCAGACTAAACGGCATAAATCGAAATACGACTTTGTCGGTGGGAAAATCACTGAAAGTAAGATAAAACGTTTTTGCTTCATAAATAAAATAATAAAGAAAGAATACGGTCGCTTATTCGGCGACCGTATTCTTTTACATCAACCTTAAATTTGAGCTGCAAAACCCAGTTGAAGTGTTAAATATACCGCAGATTGACATGGGCGCCGGCAGTACGGCGCCAGCATATCCGGACGGCTATACAAGAGGCCATGCGGATCGCAGCCGGACGCCGTCGTACCAGCATCCCTGCCAACCTTATCGCCGTTGATCAACCGTGTTTTTACATTGCTTCATAAATTAGGTGTACCTTTGCAGATAAAAAATAGAATATGATTACTTCAGACGAAATAGAAAATATCTTGGAAGGAAAGGGCATAAAACCCACGACTAACCGCATACTCATATTAAGAGAACTGATGAAAGCGACTCACCCTGTGAGCCTTGCGGATTTTGAGGCTCTGTTGGGTTTTTCTATGGACAAAGCAAGTATTTTCAGGGTACTTGAACTATTCTCCGAGAAGGAAGTCGTTCACGTGATAGAAGACGGAAGTCGCTCTCTAAAATATGAGTTGTGTCACAGCGGAAGATACCATACAATATCAGATCAGCATGTCCATTTCTATTGTTTGAAGTGTAAGGAAACGTATTGTTTCGAGAGCGTAAGTGTGCCTTTGGTAAAGATACCCGAAGGATTTTCACCATCTTCTATAAATTATATGATAAAGGGCATCTGCCCTAAATGCCTGAAATAATCACGCGTTTTCATCTTTCCACCCCAAAGTGGCAGTGTCAAAATTGAGTTTTACCGCGCACCGCTTTTTACATTGCTTCTAAAATACTGTATGGGCACGCTGTCTGACAACCGATGTTGATATCGGCCCATTCTTTTTTAACACCGATGTTGATAAATAAAACGTCGTTAACTTTTGTAATGTGACCATAAGTTTTTAACTTTGTAATGTGAATTCGGTAAACAAGCACATAGAATACCTTATACTTCGTCACGATTGTGTGGTAATACCGGGCATTGGCGCTCTAATAGCCTGCCACGCCCCGGCATACATCGACAAGGAACTTGGATGCATATTCCCTCCCAAGAGGAACATAACGTTCAATCCCAACATCAATCACAACGACGGACTGCTTGCCACATCCATGGCTCGCCGCGGATGTCTGACTTATGACAATGCCGTGACGCTCATGAATGAGGAGATTGATCTGATGCGACACCAGATTGAGGCACATGGAGAATACGCCGTAGGCCGACTCGGCGCATTACACCGCAACACCGAAGGCACACTGATTTTCGAGCCGTTTGCATCAACTCTTATATCGCCACGCTTATGCGGACTGAAGCCCGTCAAAGCGACTCCTATCGCCATTGAGAAGCCGGAAAGTTTGACAACGGAAAACGTGATAGCCTCAGCCGAAAACAGCCGACTGTCATTCAAAGGCGTATTCAAGATAGCGGCATCCATAATACTGCTTGTTGGGCTCGGCATCACGATATCGACTCCGGTCATAGAGAATGCCCCCGACTTTGCCGGAATTGCCACGACACGGACCGCACCTAAAACAGAACCACTGTTTGTCAACGACATAAATCCAGACATACAATTAACAATTGCGCTTCCCGACCCGGAAACAGCAAGCGCCACTGTAGAAAAAAAAGAGGATAAACCGCAAAAGGAAGCCATCTTGCGCCGCAGCAGTTCAGACATATACTTCCTTATCATAGCATCACTGCCGACAAGAGAGAAAGCGGCCGAATTCATAGCGATGAACAAAAACGGCAACGACATGGACATTCTGGAATCAGGAGGACGTTACAGAATATATATATCCTCCGGAAACACCTATGCCGAAGCTCAAGCACCTATTGCCGGCACCGAATATGCCGCCACTTACCCTGACGCATGGGTTTGCCGTCGGGACTAATTCGATAACACAATACCCGACAAGGGTTTAATACAATCCTACAGACTATGACCGATTTTCATGATCTTATTGTGAATCGCCGCAGTATACGCAAGTATACCGCCGATGAAGTTTCAGCCGAAGACGTAAAAACGCTTATGGAGGCAGCCTTGATGGCTCCGACATCAAAAAGCAGCCGTCCGTGGCAGTTTGTACTTGTTGAGGATTCCGCCAAACTCGAAGCATTAAGCAAATGCAAGGAGCACGGAGCCGGTCCGATAGCAGGATGCGCCCTTGCCATAATAGTAGCGGCCGATGTCGAAAAATCAGATCCATGGATAGAGGACGCGTCAATAGCAGCCACATACATACAGCTGCAGGCCGCCGACCTCGGGCTCGGATCATGCTGGATACAAGTAAGAGGACGCTACACAGTCAACGACCTCGAGTCGGAGACATATGTCCAGAACCTGCTGGAAATGCCCGATACGATAGTTCCGGTATGCATCATAACGATAGGCCGTAAAGCAGAGGAGCGCAAGCCGCAAGCTGTCGAAAAACTACAATGGGAGAAAGTACACATCGGCACATGGACCGAACGCTAAGCAAAACTCCGGAACGAAACACGACGAGAGCCGTAATACTCGGAGCAGGCAATGTAGCCACACATCTGGCCACATCCTTAAGCCGGCATATAACCGTAGCACAGATATACAACCATCATATCGGCCACGCCAAAGAACTGGCAGAAGCAACAGGCGCATGCGCTACCGATGACTTGTCAAAACTCACGGACGACGCCGACATATATATAATATCGGTAAAAGACGACGCCATAATGCCGCTGGCATCCGCGCTCGGTCATCGAAAAGGGCTCTGGGTACACACTTCAGGCTCCGTGCCGATGAGCGCGCTGCAACCGATTACAGAAACATACGGTGTGCTGTATCCGATGCAGACATTTTCAAAATCGGTGCCTGTAGATATGAGCAAAGTACCTATATTCATCGAAGGCAGCACCGATGCGACACAACAAAGAATATCCAGCATAGCATCACTGATATCACCAAACGTATACACGGCTACGAGCGAGCAGCGTGCACTGCTTCATGTGGCTGCGGTATTTGCATGTAATTTCACCAACTACCTCTGGGGACATTGCGCGGACATACTGAAACGTTCGGGACTCGGCCTCGATATAATGAAACCGCTCATAGAAGCCACTCTCGAAAAGGCCATGACAGCAGGTCCGAAAGACGGACAGACAGGGCCGGCCCGACGCAACGACAGAGCCGTCATAGAAAAACACCTGTCAATGCTTGACGGTGAAGCAAAAGATATATACGCACAATTGTCAAAATACATAATTGACAAATATTCCGACCCACAATGAGCAAGATAAACTACGACCTCTCCAAGATAAAAGGCATAGCCTTTGACGTAGACGGCGTGCTTTCGCCCTCCACAATACCGCTGGACATATCGGGAAAGCCGTCACGCATGGTAAACATAAAAGACGGATATGCCCTTCAGCTCGCAGTAAAACACGGCTACAAAATAGCCATAATATCGGGTGGCGACTGCGACGCGGTAAGAGTGCGTTTTGCCGCTCTCGGCATTAAGGACATCTTCATGAAATGCGACATCAAAATAAACTTTCTGCGAGAATGGATGGAAATCCACGGACTCTCAGAAGAAGAGACAGCATTCGTTGGCGACGACATACCTGACTTCGAGCCTATGAAACACGTAGGACTTGCAGTAGCGCCCAAAGACGCGGCTGCTGAAATCAAAGCTATAGCCACCTATATCTCTCCCGTTAACGGAGGTTACGGAGTGGCCCGCGACCTGCTTGAAGAGATTATGAAAGCCCAAGACAACTGGATGAGTTCGGCAAAAGCATTCGGATGGTAAAGACTTACATATGGCAACAAACCCTCTAAACAATCTAAACCGATACGACATTCTGCTTGCAAGCCATTCACCGCGACGCCGCGAACTCCTTCAGATGATCGGCATAGACTTCAGCATAGCAGCAACCATCGACGTAGACGAAAGCTATCCGGATGATATGCCGGCTCATGACGTGGCACCCTTTCTCTCCGATAAAAAAGCGGAAGCCTATCGGGCCGTAATGCTGCCGGACCAGCTCATAATAACAGCCGACACTGTTGTTATCAACAAGGGCACCGTGTTAGGCAAACCACATTCAGAGGAAAACGCGCATGAAATGCTAAGGGAGCTTTCAGGTCACACGCATGAAGTAGTGACCGGCGTAACCATATCGACAATCAAAAAGCATGTAACATTGAGCGCCTGCACAAAAGTTGAGTTCGCCGACCTCACGTCAGATGAGATCGATTTCTATGTGACTCGCTACAGACCGCTTGACAAAGCCGGAGCCTACGGCATACAGGAATGGATAGGAGCCATAGGAATAAAAAACATCGAGGGAAGCTATTACAACGTCATGGGACTTCCGGTACATCGACTTTACACAGAACTACTGAAGTTCTGACAACGACGGACCGGCCTCTACCGTAAAATAGAATCCGCCCGAGGTCGAAGGGGTCAGTTCCAAGACTCCCGACTTCAACCGACCCGCTTCCACGACAGGAGGCATCCCCTCCGGCTCTGCCATCGAAACCCTGAATATACCCGTCGAAGCCTGATGCAGATACCTTTCTTGCCAAAGCATAGCCACGACACCCATAGTCATACGCAGGTTAAGTTCAATGCATGGAGCTATCATGCCGTCATCTGTCACGAGCATATCCACACCAAAATATCCTTCATAACAATCGGCCACAAGCGTGCCGAGCAAACGCACAAGTGCTTCAGCCACAGAATGCAGTTCATCACGCGATGCTCCCGCATCCACTATCATGTCCTCAAGCACAGACCTGCAAGCCATTATATTGCCGCCGTATGCATCGCCCAAGGAGTTGAAAAACAAAGAATATCCGCACATTGTCACCCTACCGTTTTCAGAATAGAACAACATTGCGAAATCACGCTTCTTATTCAAAGCCTTCTCAACCGTCACCGAACCCTGTCGACGTAAAATACCAGAAATGCGCCGCTCGACAGACGAAGTCATACTATCAACGGCAAATACACCGCGACCGCTACTTGACCATGGCGCTTTGACATATACAGGTCCCCACTCACGCATGCACTCAGCCACTTCCGAAACCGACGCCACCTCTCTCGGCACAGGAGGCAGCTTAATATCAAGCATATCCGAAAGCTTTAACATTATCTCTGCCGAAGTCCGTCTATGGCTCAGCATCCGCATCCGCTCCACCCGTCCGTCATCAATGGCCGAGGCTCCGGCAGACCGAAGGATACGACAAGCATCATGCGACCAGCCCCACGGAGCACCGGCAACACCGCAACAACTGTCAACCGGAGTCACATCCAAAGCAAAAAGGCGGCGCATCCGGTCAACCCAGCCTTTGTCAGCCAGCGGTGCATAGACCAGATCACCTGCATCAGCATACCACATAGGCAACAAAGCACCGTCGTCATGCAGCCTGCGAACAAGCGGCGACATTGTGACCCGACAGCGCCCGTAAGCAAGCGACACGTCATTTTCCGGATTAAAAAGATGTATTTTCATCAAACACAAATTTAACAAAAAAACGCCCAATCCTACATATTATTCATTGACAATAGACCGCATTTTGATTATCTTTACGCAAAACTTCAAAATGAAAGTATTACTGATTGACTTCGAGTATTCCCGCTTATGCAGCGACATAACAAACCTGCTGATAGCCCAAAACCACGAATGCATAACTGCATTAGCGCTGCCTACATCCGTCATACCGGCTATAAAAATAGGCAACAGCGCCGACCGCAAGCTTCACAGAATATTGGCCGGCATAAGCGACAGCATGCACTTACATTCGGCCCGCGCCACATACAATCTACTGTCACGCATACCCACACAAGCTCCCGACATAGTGCACATATTAAACATAAAAGAATATTATCTGAACCTGCCATTGCTTTCAGAAATATTGACCCGCTTCCACATACCCACAGTAATGACTGTAGCAAATCCAGATACACTTTACAAAAACCCAAACGCCATAATAAAAAGGACAAAACACAACTTGCGCACAATAGAGGCACTGCTATACGCGTGGGATACCTTAAATATTGTCGTTGAAAACCGAGTATATTCAGAACACCCGATACTTGTCGACAAACCCGTCTATATAATAGACAGCACATCGACCGACAGACAAAACCACTATCTGTCATTGTATGAAAACCTTTCATAAACATCAAAGGCCACTCTCACGAGTGACCTCTATTCATTCTTGGGGATAATGACCAAGTTTAATTAACCTAAAACAACATCTATCAAAAAACACTTCAATCATCATAAAAACCAACTATCCTAAAACTAAAAATACTAACCCTTAATTCTATAAATATCTGTTTTAGACTGAATAATTATTTTACACATTGCAAAGATACTTGAGTTTTCAGTCAGCAACATATGAATTAAAATACGATATAAAATAATTGTTATGCAACAAAATTATATCACATTATTTATCAGGCACATAAACAACAGTCGTCAGCAGATTAATATAAGTCTTTTTATGGATTGCACAAGCCATTTTAATCCTATTATAGCATTCCAGACAATCACTCTACAAAAACAGGCCGAGGCAACCCCGAAAAGCGCACTCCGTCAAAAGACTGCCATATGTGCAGGAAATAAGCGGCATACCGACAAGACCCATCTTTAACGAATCAACCGTATTTTGCCGCTCGTCCATTGCACCGAAGCTGCACCTGAACAGCCATAAAATTACAAATGAAAAAGGAGTTCCTCGCGGAGCTCCTTGTTTCATTACCTGACACAAGTTCAGGCATTCTACTTTACTAACTACCTAAAACAAATTACCTATTATACCTAATTGACTCAAGCTAATCATTACATGTATATACTAAATAGTAGCTACACTTCAACATGAATTTCAATACAAAGATAAAAAGACTATAAGTCTGCGTCAAGAGGATAAATATCAGATATAACACAGTTGCAGTCTCAACATGTAGAACAAGCCTATTACGCAATGAGTTACAACGACATCATTATACTCCGAATATAAAAAAGACAGAACCGGGTTCAATTATACGTACCGATATTTATGATATCGTTTTCAAAAGTTGCCCGATTTTTTGCCCTGCTTTTCATTCGATTGCGATAGGTATACACCGTATTCAATGACAGACCGAGAAAACGCGCTATCTGAGCACTGTCGTCAAGGCCAAGCCTCATAAAAGCCAGTATACGCAATTCCGGAGTCAATTTTACCGGCTCGGAAAGTTGTTCAAAACCTTTATCAGGCCCTAACAGAGCATTTACCTCGTCGATAAACGTAGGAAACATATGCACAAACGAGTTATCGAAAATCTCATAGAACATCTTACTCTGGTCATCAAGAAACTTTCCGGTCTTAACCAATTTATACAAGTCGTCAATCTGACCGGCAGCAATCTTACGGCTAACCAATTTGTTGTAATCATCAAGCTTCTCCATGTATATCGAACACAGCGAAAGTATACGGCCCAAATGTGAATCCTTAACAAGATTGGCATTAACCAACTCTGTCTTTAACCGCTTCAAACGCTTTACGTCATTGTACCTGATATATATAATAATAGCCGAAAGAGCAGCTATAACAACAAGACTTCCTATAAGAAAATACAGCAACATCTCTCTTCGCCGCTGCATGTCGCGATAATCGGCCATCAAACGCGGATATACCGGAGCGACATTGACACTTCTTATATAGGCCTTACACCTGTCCACATCGTCCTGAGCGACCGACATATACTCATAAGCCCGATCAAGATCACCCATCTGATATAACGCACCACACACCTGCCTAAGGCAGTCATTGTCAAGCACTCCGATGCGCGCGTCGACAGCAGCCGCAAGTATAATGTAATACATCCACAAATCCTTGCGCGAACGCTCGAAATAAGACAGAGCCAACATGGACAGCGCATTGGCGTAATCTTCATTATACTCTTTATTATTCTCGATATAATCATTCAACGCAGCAATAGCAAGCGATACCTGTCCTTTAGCAAGATAATGCGATCCGGCCAGTAAACGGTACCGCGGCGAAGAAACATCGGTTCTCGCCATCAACGAATCATTATATTCACCATATTTACTGAAATATCCGCGATGCAATTTGTGAGGAGAATAAATTGAAGTCGTATACAATGAAGCCCATCTTGCCGCCTCGAAAAACAATATCTTATCTTCTTCTTCAAGATCATTGACCCTGACACTGTCGATTCGCATAAATGCCTCCCTTATCTCTCCCCTGACAGGCATATGCTCAATTTCAGCAAGCCAAAAACGGCGTGCAGCTACAGAATCGCCATAAAACGATGACAGAGCTATGGCCTTACTGAAATATCGTTTCAAAGAATCCACATCATAATGTGCATATTCATCTATCAGGCTTTCAATTGCAGATATTTCCGCCTTATAATTTTCAGCATTTTCAAGCTCCGCCTTCAGAGAGTCAATTCTAATGTCTTTTAATTTCAACAAATCACGCCTTTGCGCCAGAGCCTCATCGAGTTCGGAAAATGCGTCATCAAACGTATAAGATGACAAACCGTCAATCCCATACACAAATACAGGAGACAAACACACGTAAAAAAAACAGGCCAGCAAGGTTTTATACATGATGGGCTTAAGGTAATTTGTTAAATCAACGGATTCTGACTACAAAAATACAAAATTATATTCATTATACAACAATATAGGCCGTTTCTCACGAAGCGGCCTATATTGTTGCCTTTACATTAAAGGCTTCCAAACCTAACATAAAACACATTTACTATTATGCACTATTTACATTCGTCACATTTATATCTTCAATACCGCGTCATCTAAAAAACGCGGTTAGTTTCTTTCATCTATGCAAATTTAATAAATAATATTCCGTGCTACCAATAGAGCATGTCAACCATCAAATATTTTTAGAACCGAATATAAATATATCTATCTGATAATCAACAAAAGCGCCCATAAAAATACAAGATATCAATCAAACTCATAATCACTCATAGAAATATGGTTACAGTGTAACGCATTCATATTCCGTCCATTTCACACACGCGCTCCATTCATTAGCGCATTTTCATACACAAAGGTACACATTAGAAATCATTCCAACACAAAAATTCATTAATTTTAATAAAAAACATTAACTTTGCGTCATGAACAATATACGACAGCTAATAAAGCCGTGGATATTGCCGTTCGCCATGATTATCGGCGTACTATTCCATGATTATATAGGCAAGGTAGCGTTCTTATCGCCTTACCTAATATTTGTCATGCTTCTTATAACGTATTGCCGCATATCGCCCGACAGATTCAAAATACCACGTTACATATGGATGTTGCTGGCCGTGCAGATAGCAGGCTCGCTGGCGGTATTCATGGCCATAAAGCCATTCGGTCTGGATCTTGCTCAAGGAGCGTTCATTTGTATATTCTGCCCTACTGCTACGGCCGCTCCGGTAGTAACCGGAATGCTCGGAGGCTCAATAACAGCCATTGCGGTCTATTCGCTCATAAGCAACATAGCGGTGGCATTGCTTGCCCCGATACTATTCTCATTCATATCTCCGGGGACCGACATCCGTTTTATCGACTCCGTACTTGCCATAAGCGCCAAAGTATTGCCATTGATATTGGCACCGCTGGCCATAGCTATTCTGCTTGAAATATTCACACCACGAGTGCATGATGCCATAGCTCGGCGGCAGTCACTGTCATTTTACATATGGGCATGCGCTCTTATTATAGTTGTCGGCAATGCCGTCAGTTTTATAATGGACGAGCCCTACGAGAAAATACCCGAGATGCTTCTTATCGCTTTTCTATCGCTAATCACTTGCTGCGGACAATTCTTTATCGGGCGAAAGATCGGAGCTCGTTATGGCGAAAAAATATCGGGAGCGCAAGGACTCGGACAAAAAAACACCGTCCTCGCCATATGGATGGCGCTGACATTCCTTAACCCGATAGCCTCCGTAGGGCCGGCAGCCTACGTCGCATGGCAGAATACAATCAACTCGCTGCAATTGTTCCATAAAGCCAAACAGTCTTCAAAAAGTTAAAAAATCAGAACATTTACAGCTAACTGACGTTAATAACATAAAATAGTACGATTATGAACAGTATGTACGAAATTCTCATGGGACTGCCTCTTTTCAAAGGCGTTAGCCGATACAAGATATCGGAAGTTGTAGGCATGACCAAATTTCACTTCCTTAAATATCTGGAAGGTGAAACCGTAGTTACGGCAGGAGATCCGTGTACACATATAATCTTCATAATATCAGGCAAACTGAGGGTGACCATAGCCAACTCCAACAGTCGCTTCAAAGTATCACAGACACTTGAAGCGCCCAACGTACTCGCTCCTGAGTTTCTGTTCGGACGCGCCCCGTTTTATCCATGCACAGCCGTAGCTCTCGAACCGGTAAGCATACTGCAGATATCCAAAACGGACTATACCAAAATTCTTAATTCCGACGAGATATTCCTCTTCAATTTCCTCAACATACTATCAAGAAATGCCCAGAAAGCGGTCGACGGCATACTCGCCATAACAACCGGAAGCCTCGAAGAGCGTATAGCATTCTGGATAATATCGCTGACACAGCCGGGAGGTACCGACATATCACTCACATGCCGTCAGCGCGACCTATACTCGCTGTTCGGAGTACAACGCACCTCATTCATATCCACACTTGACAGCCTCAAAGAACGCGGCATAATCGAGTACGACACCAACGAGATACGCATAAACTCCCGACAGTCGCTGCTTGAGATTCTCAACACATCAGCCGAATAAGCATCATCAGACTCTCTCGCATATCAAAGTCGCCGACGAAGAGCTGACCACTTTTACAAGCACTTTGTCGCCCACCCGCGCATCGCCACGCGGAAACACACATGTCTTGTTCTGCGGAGTACGTCCTACCATCTGCTCCTTTGACCGCTTCGACACACCCTCGACGAGCACTTCAAAAGTCTTTCCCTCATCGCGGCGGTTGGACTCGGCCGATAGTTCGTTCTGCAAGGCAATCATGCGGTTAAGCCGTTCAATCTTCACTTCTTCAGGCACGTCATCGGGCATAGTGCGCGAAGCAAGTGTGCCCGGTCGCTCCGAATACTTGAACATAAACGAAGAGTCAAACCCCACTTTCTTCATAAGATCAAGGGTCATAAGAAAATCCTCCTCCGTCTCACCGTGAAATCCGGTAAACAGGTCGGAAGAGATGCCACAATCGGGTATAGCGCGGCGTATGGCCTCAATACGTCCGAGATACCAGTCACGCGTATACTTGCGGTTCATGGCCTTGAGCACAGTATCGGACCCAGACTGCACAGGCAGATGCACATGATTGCATATATTGTCATGCGAGGCCATAGCTTCTATTATATCATCGCTCATATCCTTGGGATGGCTGGTGGTGAACCGTATTCTCATCTCGGGCACGGCTTCGGCCACAAGAGCGAGAAGAGCGGCAAAGTCTATCAACCGGCCGTCGGCACGTCTATAGCTGTATGAATTCACGTTCTGTCCGAGAAGCGTCACCTCCTTAAAGCCTCGGTCGCGCAGGTCAAGCACCTCGCGAAGTATGCTTTCGGCCTCGCGGCTGCGCTCGCGTCCCCGTGTGTATGGCACTATACAGTACGAGCAGAAGTTATTGCATCCGCGCATTATGCTGACAAATCCCGACACCCGGTTGCCGGTAATCTTCATGGGTATGATATCGCGATACGTCTCGGTCGTCGACAGGTCGACGTTAATGGCCTTCTCTCCGGCCTCAACTGCGGCAAACAGTGCCGGCAGGTCCATGTATGCATCAGGACCGGCCACAAGATCTACACCATAGTCGGCTATCAGCCCCTCCTTCACCCTCTCGGCCATACACCCGATGACACCTACGATGAAAAGCCCGCGGTGGCGTCGCTTGAGCGAAGCCATGTATTGCAGGCGGGAGTATATTTTCTGCTCGGCGTTATCGCGTATAGAGCATGTATTGAGCAGCACCGCATCGGCGCTCTCCAGATCATCAGTCATCTCATATCCGACGGTAGCCATCACTGCCGCCACCACCTCGCTGTCGGCCACGTTCATCTGGCATCCGTAGGTCTCTATAAACAGTTTTTTCACACCCGAGCCAGCGTTGTCTATATTGTCTTTATTCATTATATATTATCGTCGTTATAGTCCGAAGTACCTTACAAAGGACTTATTAAAATTTTGATTGTCGAATAGTTTTATTTATTTTTGCGCAAAATTAAGCATTTTATACCTTATAATAAACATAAAAACAATTATTATCTGATTATGGCTTTCCCCATCCTTACAGCTCAAGAAGCTGCAGAAGTCATCAACAACGGCGACAACTTAGGTCTGTCGGGCTTTACAGCCGCCGGTACACCCAAAGTAGTCACTGAAGCCTTGGCTAAAAAGGCCGAAAAAGAACATGCCGAAGGGCGTCCTTTCAAAGTCAACATTTTCACCGGTGCATCGACCAACGACCATGTGGACGGAGCTCTCGCACGCGCCAATGCCATCGACAAGCGCACTCCCTATCAGAGTTCGGCCGATCTGCGCAAGCGCATAAACTCGCATGACGCCAACTATTTTGACCTGCACCTGTCGGAACTCGCGCAGAAACTCCGCTACGGCACGTTCGGTGACATAGATGTAGCCATCATAGAAGCAGCCCATGTAAGCGACAACGGCGAAATCCTTCTCGGCACCGGAGTAGGCATGGCTCCCACCGTAGCCAAAATGGCCAAGAAAATCATCATCGAGCTCAACGAAGCCATCCCCACCTCCGTAGAGGGTCTTCACGACATATACATGCCCCTTGACCCGCCTTACCGCCGCGAGATACCCATCTACAAGCCCAACGACCGCATCGGGTCCACCCTGCTGAAAGTAGATCCGGCCAAGATAGTAGGCATCGTCAAGACCAACATAACCGACGGCGTACATGGCTTCTCGCCGCTTGATGACGTGACAAAACAGATCGGCGCCAATGTATGCGACTTCCTTATCGGAGAATTGCGCCGCGGAGCCATTCCGGCTTCGTTTCTGCCGCTGCAGAGCGGTGTGGGCAACATAGCCAACGCCGTGCTTTTCGGCCTCGGCGAGTCAAAGGAAGTACCCGCATTTGACATGTATACCGAAGTCATTCAGGATGCTGTGGTCGACTTGATGGAGAAAGGCAAATGCCGCTTCGCCTCCACCTGCTCAATGACGTTCTCCGACGCCAAGATGACCGAAGTCTTCAATAACATCGACTTCTTCCGCGACAAAATACTCATGCGTCCCGGCGAAATATCAAACAGCCCCGAAATAGTACGTCGATTAGGCGTAATCACGATGAATACCGCTCTCGAAGCCGACATATTCGGCAACATCAACTCGACCCATGTGGTAGGCACAAAGATGATGAACGGCATCGGCGGCTCCGGTGACTTCACCCGCAACGCCTACATATCCATATTCAGCTGCCCGTCTACCGCCAAGGGAGGACTTATCTCAACCATCGTGCCCATGGTATCGCATCTTGACCACAGCGAACACTCAGTGGACGTGCTTATAACCGACCAAGGCATAGCCGACCTGCGCGGCAAGTCACCCGTACAGCGTGCCGAGACTATCATCGAAAACTGCGTAAATCCCGAGTACAAGCCACTGCTACGCGACTATCTTAAATTGTCACAGGCAGGAGGCCATACACCCCACTCCCTCAATGCCGCACTCGGCTTCCATTCGACATTTGCCGCCGAAGGCGACATGCGCAAAACCGACTGGTCTAAATTTGCATAATCGACTAATTCACTTACAAATAGCGTCAGACGTCGATGTCTGACGCTATTTTTTTGTGTCAAACTCTTGACAACGGGGCTTTTATGTTGTAAATTTGCACCTTATTAGGTCTGTTATGGCCTTATCCAAAAGTATGGAAAAGAAGCATCGTAAAGGAATATCGACATTCTCAGCCCAGATAACCGCAACAATAAGTGTGGCACTCGTGCTAATGTTGCTGGGCATAATATCGCTGCTCGGCATAGCGGCCCACTCAATAACTTCAGAGATAAAAGAAAACATGGGCTTCAGCATCGTGTTTTCGGATACGGCCACCGACAATCAGATAAACTACCTCAAACAACGCATCACGACAGCGCCCTACGTGTCAAGTATGCGGTATTTCTCCGCGGCCGACGCCATGAACAAATGGAAAGAGGATACCGGAGAGGACCTTATGCAGGTACTGGGTGTAAACCCGTTCAGTCCGGAACTGGAGGTCAAGGTAAAAGCCGGCTACGCCGATGTAGACTCGATAGGAGCCGTAGTAGCCCCCATCGCCTCGCTTCCTTACATATCCGACATAAACATCCACACCGAGATGGTCGATGCGGTAAACGCCAATATAAAATCAATAACAATCATACTGACTGTCATAGCGGCGGTGCTGCTGTTCATATCGTTCGCACTCATAAACAACACCATCAGACTGTCGGTATACTCACGGCGTTTCACCATCCACACAATGAAACTCGTAGGAGCTACGGGCGCCTTTATACGCAGACCGTTTCTGACCGGCAACCTCGTCAGCGGACTCGTAGCCGGTTTTGTGGCCGGCACCATACTTGCCGGAGCTCTGGCATACTTCCACACTCTTGACAAGACTATCCGTGAAGCTGTCACATGGCCGGCCGCGCTATGCGTATTTGCCGGCGTGATAGTGTTGGGCATGCTCATATGCTTCACTGCGGCCGTTTTCGCGACAAACAAGTATCTGCGTTCATCTTACGATGACATGTTTAAATAAAAACCGAATTTATAATATGGCAAAGCAAAACAACATCACTCCGGTTCAGGACGACGGCATAGACAAAGAGCCGAGGAGTAATTTCCCCCTGACAAAAATCAATTTCATCATGATGGCTGTCTCCTGGCTGATAATTCTCGCAGGATTTCTGCTTATGCTCGGCGGCAGCACCACAACGGAGGCGTTTAACCCCGACATATTCTCGACCCGCCGCATAGTCGTAGGCCCGACTATGGCATTTCTCGGCTTCATATTCATGGGTATAGCCATTGTATTCCGTCCAAAAAACAAAAACAAGGCATAACCCGTTTACATTATTAATTTTATCTACTTTTTACGATGGATTGGCTTGACGCCCTCATTTTAGGTATTATACAAGGTCTGTCTGAATACCTGCCGATAAGCAGTAGCGGACACCTTGAAATATTCAAACAGATACTGAATGTGCATCTTGATCCTGATGCCTCGCTCGAATTCAGCATCATGCTCCATGTGGCTACTGTATTAAGTACAATCGTAATTCTATGGCGAGAGTTTTATCCTTTGATGGTTTCTTTTTTCACTGTCAGGCGCGACAAGAATTTCACTATGGTATGCAAAATATTGATTTCGTGTATACCGGTAGGCATAGTGGGAGTTTTTTTCCAGAAAGATGTGGAAGAATTCTTCAAAGGCAATCTTACCGTGGTCGGCGTATGCCTGATAGTGACTGCGGCGCTTCTGTGCTTCGCGTATTTTACACGTACACGACAGGCTATAATGCACCCCGGCAGATCACAAGGCCGCGACATATCATGGCTTGACGCTTTCATAATAGGGTGCGCACAAGCTGTAGCCGTACTTCCCGGACTTTCACGCTCCGGCAGTACAATAGCTACCGGCATATTGCTTGGCGACAACCGCGAACGTGTGGCACAATTCTCTTTCCTCATGGTGATTATACCTATTCTCGGCAAAGGGCTACTTGATCTTAAAGACATGATTTTGGTTCAAGATACCGCAGCGACCACTGCATCTGCGGGAATGCTTCCTATAGCCGTAGGCTTTCTCGCCTCGTTTATCGTAGGCTGCTTGGCATGCAAATGGATGCTGGATATTGTAAAGAAAGGCAAACTCGTGTGGTTTGCAGTATATTGTGTCATAGCCGGAGTGCTCTGTCTAATCTGGTAAACATAAATATGAATTTTTTAGACGGAGAGATATTATATATCGATAAGCCATACGGCTGGACCTCTTTTGACGCGGTAAAGCGCATACGAGGCGCACTGTTGCGCCGACTGAGAATCAAAAAGCTGAAAGTCGGACACGCAGGCACTCTCGACCCTCTCGCAACCGGGGTGATGATGGTGTGCACCGGCAAAGCCACCAAACTCATCGACGAGCTTCAGGCCCATACCAAGGAATATGTCGCCAAGATAGCCCTCGGTGCCACAACCCCGTCGTTTGACCTTGAGACAGAAGTCGATGCCACCTACCCCACAGAGCATATAACCAGAGAACTGGTGGACGATACGCTGAAGCGCTTCACAGGAGCTATCTCACAGATACCGCCGGCTTTTTCAGCATGTAAAGTCAATGGTGAACGCGCCTATAAACGCGCACGCCGCGGCGATGAAGTGACAATAAGGCCCAAACTTCTTGTCATCGACTCGATAGAGCTGCTTGAATTCTCGCCCGAGAGCATAACGATAAAAGTAGTATGCAGCAAAGGCACTTACATACGTGCGCTTGCCCGCGACATAGGCGAGGCTCTCGGTTCAGGAGGACATCTTACGGATTTACGCCGTACAAGAGTAGGTGACGTCACTGTCGACAACTGCATGAGTGTGGACAGCGCAGTGGCGCTTATAAAGGAGGGCCCTGTCGAAATGCCCGAAGACAAAGAAAACGTATAAATATCAAGATTCTTATATATGAAACTTTCTCAATTCAAATTCAAGCTCCCTGAAGACCTGATAGCCTCTCATCCCTGTGAAGTTCGCGATGAAGCGCGCATGATGGTCATCCACCGTGATACCGGAGAGATAGAACACCTCCGCTTCAAAGATATAATCAACTTTTTCGGTGACGGCGACGTATTTGTATTCAACGACACAAAAGTATTTCCGGCATTGCTTTATGGCAACAAGGAGAAGACCGGAGCGAGAATCGAAGTATTTCTGCTGCGTGAACTGAACGAGGAAAACAAATTGTGGGATGTACTTGTAGAACCGGCACGCAAGATAAGAATAGGCAACAAGCTATACTTTGGCGATGACGAGTCGATGGTAGCCGAAGTCATCGACAACACCACCTCGCGAGGACGTACACTGCGCTTCCTTTATGACGGAAGTCATGAAGAATTCAAGGATGCGCTGTACAAACTGGGCCAGACTCCCCTGCCCCCATATATAAAACGCGCTCCAGAGCCTGAGGATGCAGAGCGCTATCAGTGTATATTCGCCAGCAACGAAGGTGCGGTGGTAGCTCCTTCTGCCGGACTCCACTTCAGTCGGGAACTCATGAAACGACTTGAGATTAAAGGCGTGGAAGCAGGCTTCCTCACAGTTCACTCCGGACTCGGAAACTACCGCGAAATTGACGTGGAGGACCTTACGAAACACCGTATGGACTCGGAAGAGATGGAGGTGACTCCGCAACTTGTCGACCTTGTAAACAACGCCAAGGACAACGGCAAACAGGTATGCGCGATAGGCACTTCAGTGCTGCGCGGCATAGAGAGCGCCGTAAGCATGGGCGGCCATATGAAGACATTTACCGGATGGACCAACAAATTCATCTTCCCGCCTTACGATTTCACTGTGGCATCCGCTATGGTAAGCGGATTTCATATGCCTTATTCGACCATGCTCATGATGGTGGCCGCATTTGGCGGATATGACCTTGTCATGCACGCTTACGAAGAGGCAGTCAAAGAGAAGTACCGCTTCGGAGCCTACGGCGACGCCATGCTCATCCTCTGACAGCACCAAGTCTCAAGAAAGCAAACTGACTCCCGATATATCGGATAATCGCGCCGACAATGCATCAGCATAGTCGGCGCGTATCGTTACAGACATCTCACAAGAATTGTCAAATATCTGGTTTAGAATCTTTATTTCCGGATCTTTCACCGCACGCATCACGTCGTTCATGACCATGTAGGGAAATGTAAATGTTATCTCGCGCTGCTCATGGCACTCTATTATACGCCCTGCCGATATAGCCTCCCTTGCCGCCTCGCGATATGCTACGATAAGACCGCCAGTGCCAAGTTTTATGCCACCGAAATACCGCACGACAACAATCACTACATTTGTTAGATTAAATGAATTTATCTGACCGAGAATAGGCTTGCCGGCTGTACCGGAGGGCTCGCCGTTGTCGTTACACTGAAAGTCGGTACGAGATGCCCCCGTCATATAGGCCCAGCACACATGTCGTGCGTCATGATACTTTTTCTGATATGATGCGACAACCTCCTTAGCCTCCGCCGCACCTGACACAGGCACGGCAAAAGCGAGGAACTTGCTCATCTTCTCTTTATAACATCCTTCCGACGCTGACTCGAGTGTATAAAAAGTATCGCCCATAGTCATTTATTGTCTTTAATAAGAGTGGTCATCGCTTTCCATCTCACCGGGAGTCAGCTGGCTGCGGTCCATCTTATACCAGACATAAGCTATATATGCCACGACCACCGGCACAAGTATCGACACAAAACTCATGACAGTCAGCGTGAAGTAAGTCGAAGAGCTGTTCTGAATGGTAAGCGAACTCGAGGGGTCAGTGAGCGAGGGATAGTAAGGAGTGCTGTTGTAGCCGGCTACCCAGAACAGAGTCAGCACCACAAGCACCGTACCTGTACCTGACCACCATATGCCTTTGGTGTAATGTTTGGCAAACGACGATTTGACGACGGCATAAAGCACCATCGCCACTCCGATAAGGAATAGCACAAGGCACCACCACATCTGCACATAGTTCAGAAAATATTTGTGAGGAGTCACTTCAAAGCCGTGTAGACCTGTAGTTGTATATCCGTCGGCCAGCCAAAGCATTACGACAAACGCCATAAAGAAAACCACAAATACCGCACCGTTGACAAGCACTCGGCGCTTGTTAAGGTCAAAGAAGCGATCATCGCCACCGATATTGTTCATGAAATAAAGAGCTCCCTGCGTACGCGCAAGAAATAGCACGGCGAAACCGAGTATCCAGTTTTTCCAATAAAATATGGCTTCAAATCCGTGGGAGGGTGCCCAACGCGAAATAACAGGAGCCCCGGGATCGAGAATATTACCCATAGTCACCGAAAATTCAGCCCCGAAGAAAAACATCGACACCGCCACTCCGAGCAGAAAGCAGCCAAGACAACCGTTTAACAAGAGCAGCCAGTCATAAAAACCGGTACCATAGATATTTCCGGCTTTGCGACGATACTGGAAACTGACAGCCTGACCTACGAATGTGAACAGTATCAGCATCCACAACCAGTAAGCACCGCCGAAACTCGTGCTGTAAAACAACGGAAACGAAGCGAAAAACGCACCGCCAAATACCACAAGCGTCGTAAAAGTAAGTTCCCATTTGCGTCCGATGGAGTTTATCATCAGATTGCGGTCGACGGTGTTGCGTGTGCAAGGAAGCATGGACTGCCCCCCCTGCACAAACAGCAAAAACACGAGAAGAGCGCCCAACACCGATATGAGCAGCCACCAATATATCTGTAAATGTTCAAGTGCCATGATAGTTATTCATTTGAGATTGTAGTAATATCTTCCTTGGAATGTTTGTTGATCTGCGTGACCATAATGCTGATCTCCGCGACAAGAAGTATGGTAAATACAGCGGCGAACATGAAGAATGTCACGATTACCGATGACGAGGAGATGGCGCTTATAGCAGCCTTGGTAGGCATGATATCTTGTATGACCCACGGCTGACGACCGACTTCAGCGGTAATCCAGCCGCTCTGAGAGCACACCCAGACAACGGCAATCGACAGTATGCCTATCCAGTTGACCACCCGGTTTTGCAACCACTTGGGACGGTAATAAACGGCAAAAAGAGCTATGGCGAAGAACAGAAGCAGATAACCGCCGGCCATAACCATGACCCTGAATGCGTAGAATGTAAGCGCCACGGGCGGCACTGCCTCTTCCGGACTGTCAAGATACCCGTAGCCGAAATACTTGTAATTCGCTTTGATGTCGCCGGCGGCAACGTCCATGGCACTCTTATCGCCGGCCGCCATAGCCGCATCATAGGTGCGGAGCGCTTCATGGGCCTCACGTCCGGCTTTTATGCGGTCGGCATAGCTGACCGCATCCACGGTATCGCCGTTTTCTGTAAGCCTTATTCCGGAAATCAGATCATTGATGCCGGGAACAAAAGCGTGCGGATCATGAGTTGCAAGAAACGACAATCCGTAAGGTATGCTGACATGAAACAGATAAGGGTCGACATCATTGTCAATTGTCTTGTCGGGATTAAGTATACCGAAAGCGACAAGTTCCTGACCGCACTTACCATCGTAAAGGCCCTCCATGGCAGCGAGCTTCATTGGCTGGTGTTTGGCTACACTTACAGCCGAGATGTCGCCTGTGGCAAGAGTTATAAGTATGCCGGCTCCGCCTACCCAACCGGCGACCTTGATTGAAGACATGGCCATATCCACATTGCGCCGTTTGAGCAGAAACCAGCAGCTTACACCGATAACAAACACTCCGGCCACAACCCAAGTGCTCGCCACTGTGTGATTAAACTTGGCTATGGCTGTTTCAGAAAAAACCAATGCCCAGAAGTCGTCCATGACATTTCGCATCTGTGCGGGGTCAAACTCCATGCCTACGGGTTGCTGCATCCAAGAGTTGGCTACAAGAATCCACAAAGCCGACAGTGCTGTACCGGCTGCGGTAAGCCATGTGGCCGCAAGATGAAACTTCGGACTGACTTTTTTCCATCCGAAAAACATCACGGCTATGAAAGTAGACTCCATGAAGAAAGCCACGATACCTTCTATGGCAAGCGGAGCGCCGAATATATCGCCGACGAACCAGCTATAGTTTGACCAATTGGTGCCGAATTCAAATTCGAGTATAATGCCCGTGGCCACACCTATGGCAAAATTAATACCGAACAGCAGCATCCAGAACTTGGTCATGGCAAGCCACTTGACCGACTTGTTTTTTACATACACACTCTCCATGATAGCCACAATAAGGGCCAATCCTATGGTGAGCGGAACAAAGAGCCAATGATACATGGCCGTCAGCGCAAACTGCCATCTCGACCAGTCGACTACGGTAATTAAGTCATCCATAATTAATTAAGGTGTTAGTATTGTATTTTCTTGATTTCGGTTGTAATCAGTCATCGAGTGTCGCACCGCCCGCGCTCTGTCGACATCGTTATCATAATCACGCCGTAACAGATCGGGGAAGAAAAAGAGCTTGAATATAAAAAAAAGTATAAATAGCTTTATTATAATCATGGCCCACAGATAGCGACCGACGGTCATAGACCGGAAGCCGTCGCGATAGAAACGGATAACACGCATCAGCAGATTGCCGCGTCGGGAAGTTTGGTTGTGGTCCATCTAATTGTTTTTAACAAAAATAGGCTTTTATTTTCATAAAACAAAAAATAATTGTCAGAGGTTTCCCGATCCGCGTTCATAAAGTGACGTCACATCATGACTTTCGTAAGCCGGCATAGCGTGTCGGCGGCATGCCGAACATCTCTTTGAACGCGACCGTAAAATGTGACGGATTGGAAAAGCCCGTTGCATAAGCAACTTCGGCAACACTCAGTTTCTGTTCCCTAAGCAGACGCGCCGCCTGCTTAAGCCGCAGATTCTTAATAAAATCGCGAGCCGGCATATTGGTAAGTTCCTTCAGTTTACGGTGCAGATGCACTCGGCTGAGTCCCACTTCCTCGGCAAGCCGCTCCACACTAAGGTCCGGCGATGACAAGTTGTCATTTATCACAGCCATAATACGGTTGAGAAGCACCTCGTCCTGCGACTTCATAGTTATTTTCCTTACCGAATCTTCCTGATCCTGCGCTCCGCTGAACTTGGCGCGCAATAGCTTACGGTTGGCGATCATACCCGATATCGTGCTCATAAGCACCTCCATGCTTACCGGCTTTGACATATATGAATCGGCACCGGCCTGAAGTCCGGTCATACGGTCTTCATTTTCTACCTTTGCCGATAGAAGTATGACCGGTATGTGGTTGATGTTGGGGTTCTGCTTCATTTTACGACAGAGTGACAAGCCGTCAAGACCGGGCATCATCACGTCACTTATGACAATGTCGGGGGCATCGGCGATAATATTTTCAAGAGCCTCATTACCGTTGGAAAACGTGACCACATTATATTTTTCCGACAATTCGTGTCGCAGATATTCCCTGACGTCCACATCATCTTCCACGATAGCCACAGTTATATCGGACCGTGTTTTCGACCCATTTTTATCGGAAAGCGGGGTCACAGGCACCTCATATCCGGGAGCCATACGTGCCGTAGCAGCCTGAAGCTCCTCCGCAGTAAGATGATCGGCACCTGCCGGAAGCCGTATAATAAATTCACATCCTGTGGCGCCGACATGATTGCGCGCCGATATGGTGCCATGATGGAGAGTGACCAGCGTACGACACAGATGCAGGCCTATACCGGCCCCGGCCACAGCTCCGGTAATCTCGTTTTCTATACGGTAGAACCTATCAAATATATGCTCTATCTTATCGGGATCTATGCCTATGCCGCTATCCGACACCGCGATTTCCACATAACGGTCAAGCGGCGGCAAAGCTCCCGAATCCTCTACTTCTGTAAGCGTTATATCGATGTGACCTCCCCGTGGTGTATACTTGAATGCGTTGGACAGTATATTGATCAGTATCTTGTCAAAATTGTTCACATCAATCCATGCCGGCAGGCTCGGCGCAGAGTGATGAAAGGTAAACGTCACATCATTTTCATAAGCCATATACTCAAACGAGCGCATGGCCTCCTCTACATAAGGCACCAAGTCGGTCTCGGAGAAGTGTAGCCGCATCTGCCCTTTTTCAATTTTGCGCATGTCCATAAGTTGGTTGACAAGACGTAGTATGCGCTGGGCATTGCGAAATATCATCATATACGTTTCACGCAGACCGCCATCGGTACAATTTGCTATCAGCTTCTCCAACGGACTTATAATAAGCGTCATGGGCGTACGTATCTCATGCGATATATTGGTAAAGAACTGCAACTTGGCCTCAAGCAACTGCTCGGACTGCCGGCGTTCAAGCTGCCGGCGATGCTCGGCGGCCTTATCCCGTAAAAAATGCAGTACACATACTATGACAAACACCAGCACGCACACATATATCAATATAGCCCACCATGACCGGTACCACGGCGGCAACACATTAATATTAAGCTCGCGCAATGTATCAGGCGACGTATTGCCGGCCACACGCACCTGAAAGCGATAGTTGCCGGGTGCCATATTATTGAACGTGACCCGGCTCTGCCCCGGCGACGTAGTCAGCCAGCCTTTACCAAGTTCCCTGACACGATATTCATATACAAGCTTGTCGGGATTGTCGTAAGAAAAGGTGGAAAAAGCTATGCTGAATGTATTGTCATAGTGAGCCAGTGTCACATTTCGGGCCTCAGACAACCCTGCGTCTATAACCTTGCGCCCTCCCGATAAAGTAGATGTGGTGACAGGAGTTGAAAAAATGTCAAAACCGGTTATAACCGGAGTATAAACACGTTGACTGTCATTTATGTCAAGCGGATGAAAGGAAGTCACGCCATCGGTGCCTCCGAAATATACTATTCCTTTCCCGTCATTGCAGTAAGCTCCATGCGTAAACTCGTTGCCCTGCAGACCGTCGCCGGCGTCAAAATTCACAAAACGCCGTTCACCGACTATGAACTTTGATATGCCATGGTAAGTGCTGGCCCACACATTATGACTGTCATCCTCACACAAGCCGCATACCACGTCGTTGGGCAGACCGTCTTCTGAAGAGTAGTGTACCACTTCATCCGAGAGGACATCGTAGACATATATGCCGCCGGAAGTGCCACACCATATATTGCCCTTATGGTCCTCCATCAACGAATAAGCTATGACTCCGTCAACAAGATTCTCACTGTCGCCAAACCTCATATAACGCCCCGACCGTGTGTCATAACAACTGAGGCCCTGATAATGGGCTATCCACAAATGCCCCGAGGGCATATACAGCATACAGTTTATCCAGTCGTTTCCGATTGAAGTCTCCTCCTTTTTCATGACTTTGAATGACAATTCACTCGAAGTATCGTCATCAGGATCATAACGGATAAGTCCGCTGCCGAATGTGCCGAGATAAAGTTCCCCTTCACCGGCCTCTACAATGCTGCATATCTTCTTTTCGGCAAATCGGCTCACTTCATCAAGAGAGCCATTGGGGCCAACCCTATAAAGGCCGGAATTAAACGATCCGATCCACATCCGTGACCGGGAATCCTCAAGAATACACATGACCGTAGTTGGTGTTGGATAATATGCAATCCGCCGACCTCCCTGATCAAGGCAATACACTCCGTCGTTGTCACAGCTTACCCACAGATTATGAGCGCTGTCGACATACACAGCCATGACACAGCCGTCACCTATGGGATTTTCATGTACGGCCCTACCGTAATAGCCGAACGTATGCCGCAGTTTAGGCACCAGAGCAATACCCTTCTGAAACATGCCTATCCAAAGATTGCCGTCGCGGTCTTCAAGCATGCGGTGCACTTTGGACCGGTTAAACTCGACAAGCGGCGAACTCGAGGATACATCAAGCAGCACATCACCTGCCACAAGTTTGGCTCCGTGACCTTCGGTACCGGCATAAAGAGCGCCGCCATAAGCCGCAAGGGTCTTTACGGAAAGTACACCGCCGGCATATGCAACCGGCTTGAAATTTTCGGCTCCGTAACATAACCGGCTAACTCCCGCATCAAGCGAACTGACATATACGTCGCCGTCAGACGACCCCATCACGGCCGACACCTTATTGCCTACCGTAGAGCATTCAAGATTATAGGACCGCGAACGGTCGCCGGCAGGATAGTAACGGCACACACCATTGTCCTCGGTAGCTATCCATATGGCATGAGTGACATCTTCATATATGTCACTTATAAGAAGACTACCCGCCGCACGTGAAAGATGATGCATGCTACGGGCAGTGTCGGACGACGGGTCATAAAGAAATACTCCGTAACCGGCCGTACCTATCCATATCTCTCCATTTGACAGCCGGGCAATGACCGACACATGAGCCAGCACAGGCCTGTCATCATATATAAGCGGTATATCATGGAACTCTTCAGTAGCACGGTCAAACTCCATCAACCCTGTGATACATCCTACAAGCAACCGTCCTTGCGTGTCCTCCTGAATAGAACGGACATAATTGTCACGAAGCGACAGAGCATTGCCGGGCAGGTGCTTGAATGTGGTAAAACGGGTACCGTCGAAACGGTTCAGGCCATACTCCGTAGCTATCCATATATATCCTTTACAGTCCTGATATACATCGTTGATAAGACAACTCGACAAAAAACCGTTGGAAGTATACAGCTTTGTACGTTGTGCAGGCGAAACAACAGCGGTAAAAGTCAAGCAGACTGCAATAAGAACGTGTTTAAATTTCATGATATATGTCGTATTACATATTTTACGCAAAAATAAGCAAATTGATACACCAAGAAAAGTGTCCTTTTATGTTTTACAGCATATTTGTTACAATCGTGATAATATATGGTACATACACTAAGATTGTATTACAAAAACCAATAATTTTGTTACGCGTAACACAAGCTAATATCTTAAGAACCCTTAAATTTGCACAGTAATCAATCGTTAACAACAATACACAAACCTAAACCAATTGCCCATGCTTATGCAATAAAACAACAACAAGTTTAAGTCCCGTATGACTCATGCGGGCAACCGAGAATTTAAACCAATCAAGAACTTACAATTAATCCCAAAACCAATAACATTATTTTCATGAAATGCACAGATTTTAATCTGCGGTTCATAGCGGTATTATTAATAGGACTTATGTCACCGCTATGGGCATTTTCCCAGACCATCACTGTCTCGGGAACAGTAGTCGACGAATTGGGAGAGCCACTGATCGGAGCCACCGTTCAGCAAAAAGGCACGTCCAACGGTACTTCGACCGACATTGACGGCAAGTACACGCTTACGATCGCTCCCAAAGGTACAATCACAGTCTCCTATGTGGGTTATAACACACAGGACATCGCCGTAGACGGACGCACCGTCATCAACGTAACCATGAAAGAAAACGCGGCCGTACTTGATGAAGTGGTCGTGGTAGGTTACGGCCAGATGAAACGAAGCGACCTCACGGGCTCCGTGGTATCGGTAGGAGAAGACGCCGTCAAGAAGTCGATATCGACAAGTATCGACCAAGTGCTTCAGGGCCGTGCCGCCGGTGTACAGATACAAGCCAACTCCGGAACACCCGGAGCCTCGACTTCAATCCGTATACGCGGTATCAACTCGCTTAACGCCACCAATCAGCCGATTTTCGTGATCGACGGTGTCGTGATCGACTCGGCCACCGACTCGGAGTCGTCCAACCCGCTCTCGTCGATCAACCCCTCCGACATTGTATCGATGGACATTCTGAAAGATGCCTCTGCGACCGCTATATATGGTTCGCGCGCGAGCAATGGTGTGATCATGATCACAACCAAGCGTGGAAAAGCCGGCGAAGCCACCGTCACCTACGACGCTTATCTCGGATGGCAGGAGATGCCCAAACAGTATGACATGCTCAACCTTCAGGAGTATGCCGAACATCACAACTACCGCGCCATCGAGCGCAACCTGCTGATTCCGAGCAGTGCGTTTGTTCGCCCCGACCTTCTCGGCAAAGGCACCAACTGGCAGGACGAACTTTTCCGCAAAGCCTTCATGATGAACCACAGCATATCGGTATCAGGCGGAAACGAGCGTACCACATGGGCATTCTCCGGCGGTTACCTCGATCAGGACGGTATCGCGGTAGGTTCAAGTTTCAAGCGCTACTCGCTTCGCTCCAATGTCGACACTCAGATAAAAGAGTGGCTTAGGGGGGGAGTAAATTTCTCATTTTCAGAGTCTAAGCAAGCAGTAGGCACCGATAACAACACCATCATGAGCGCTTTGCTTCAGCAGCCCACGGTAGCCGTGACCTCGCCCGACGGCTCGTACGACGGTCCGGAAGACCAATGGATGCCTGAAAACCCTCTCGGTCTTGCCGAGCTCATCACCAACAACAACAAGAAAGTCAACTTGCGCTTCAACGTATATCTTGAAGCCGCCCTTTACAAAGGGCTGACCCTGCGCACCGAACTCTCGGGCGACTACAACTTCAACAAGTTCTATTTCTACGAACCAGACTATCAGTTCGGCATAAAGACTCAGGATCACCGGACTTCGCGCTGGACCAAAACCGATACCAAGTACTGGTCATGGCGCAACATCCTCACCTACAACAACACATTTGCAGAAAAACATAACATCAACGTCATGTTAGGTCAGGAAATGTCAAAGAGCCATTGGGAGACACAAATGGGTCAGGCCACCGGCTTTCTCACCAATACCACTCCCGACCTGAGCGCTGGCGACATATCCAAATCAAGCACGACCGGCTTACGCAACATCAATACAATCGCCTCGTTCTTCGGACGCGCATTCTACTCATTTGACGACCGTTATCTTCTGACAGCCACCATCCGCCGCGACGGCTCGTCAAAATTTGCCGACGGCCACAAATGGGGCTGGTTCCCGGCAGTGGCTCTGGCATGGCGCATATCACAGGAAGAGTTCATGAAAGGCATCGACGAAATCAATTCACTGAAACTACGTCTCGGCTGGGGTAAAACCGGTAACCAGAACGTGGCCGATTACGCCTATATGTCCATGTTGTCGTCCAAGACAACACCGTGGGGCGTAGGTGTCCTCGCGGGCAACACCGCCAATCCCGAACTCACATGGGAAACCACGTCATCCTACAATATCGGCTTTGACTTCGGCCTTCTCCAGAACAGAATAGAGTTCATAGCCGACGTGTATTATAAAAAGACCGAGAATCTGCTTCTGCAGGTACAGCTTCCGGCATTCCTCGGGTCTGAAGGCTACGGAGGCGCAAGTAACCCGTGGATGAACGTAGGTTCAATTGAAAACAAAGGTATAGAACTTACGCTTAACACCACCAACATAGCCAACCGTGAGTTCACTTGGACCTCCAACCTCGTGTTCTCGCTCAACCGCAACCGCGTCAAGTCACTCGACACAGCATCGGCATCGGTAGAAAAAGATTTCAGCATCGGTTCAACGCCTTATATAGTCACCAAGACCGTCGTAGGCCAGCCTATCGGCCAGTTCTACGGATACAAGGTCATAGGACGCTTCGACAAAGCCGAAGATTTCTACTATCATGACGCCAACGGCAACCTCTGCGAAGTAGCCCGTCCCGAAGGCAAAGGCATCGACCCCAATCAGACATGGATCGGCGACTACATCTTCGAAGACATCAACAAAGACGGAGTCATCAATGACAAAGACCGCACGTTTATCGGCAATCCCGAGCCTAAATTCACTTGGGGCTTCGGCAACACGTTCAACTACAAAGGTTTTGACCTCAATATCATGTTCTCGGGCTCCTACGGCAACAAGGCACTCAACATGACCCGCATACGTATCGAAGATCCGCGTCAGAACTCCAACATACTACGCTCTTCGCTCAACTTTGCCAAGTTTGCAGTCATCGACCCGTCGCTTCCCGACACCGACTACCGCAACATCTACATCGCCAACGCAGCATCCACCGACATGCCCGCAGTGCAGAACAGCGACGCCAACGGCAACTACCGCCTCAGCGACCTTATGGTGGAGGATGCGTCCTACATACGGCTTCAGAACATATCTCTCGGCTATACCATACCGCGCAATATAGTACGCCGACTCTATCTCGACAATGTGCGTGTGTACTTCAGCGCCCAGAATGTTCACACATGGAGCAAATACAAAGGTCTTGACCCCGAAGTGGGTGCCATGTACGGCGACGCCCTCATGACCGGCGTGGATTACGGTCGTTATCCTTCGCCCCGCATCTACACTTTCGGTCTTAACGTATCATTCTAATATCCAAATCCGAAACTAATGAAAACAAAAATAGCAATATTAATGGCCGCCGGATGTATCGCCTTGTCTTCATGCGATGACTTCCTTACCACGCAGAGCACATCGTCACCGAGTGACCAGACATTCCTTGACAGCGACGAGGCGGTAAGCGCCACAACCTATCCTCTCTACAACTACGCATGGTGGGGATTCAACGAGAAGTTCTACTACTCCGTAGGCGACGGCCGCTCCAACAACATCAACGCACCGTGGTCAGACTACATATATCCTTACACCAAACTTACCGAACAGGCAAGTTCGCCCGGTCTTCATGACGCGTGGAAGTCGTTCTACTCCGTAGTAGCACAGGCCAACAACACCATAAACCGCATAAAAGACTTCTCCGGACCGGCCGTAACCGCCGGCGCCAAGTCGCAAGGCATAGCCGAAGCCCGCTTCATGCGCGGCATCGCCTACTGGTACATCGGCTCCATCTGGAACCGCGCCGTACTTTACGAAAACACCTCGGCTATGGTAGGCAACTATGTAGTGCCTCCTCATCGCGTAACCGACGTCATAGAGTTTGCCATCCGCGACCTTGAGTATGCAGCCGCCAATCTGCCCAAGTCGCAAGCCAATGAAGGACGCGTCACCTGCTACAGCGCTTACGGCCTACTGTCGAGAATCTACCTGTCCATGGCCGGACTTACCACCGACGGCGCATACGACGGAAGCAACATAGCCACCGACTTCAACCGCGGAACCCGCAACACATATTACCTTGACCTCGCCAAGAAAGCGGCCGTCAAATGTATGGAAGGGCCTTACAGCCTTATGGACAATTACGGTGACCTGTTTGATGTAAAGACATGGAACAACAATCGGGAGTCGGTATTCCAGCTGCAATGGATAGCCGGTCCTAACGGAAGCGGTGCCGACGGATGCCACAATCCTATTTCGGCTTTCTTCGGCTGGTCATCGATGGTCGATGACGCAGGATGGGGCAACGCCACCTATGCGTCATATGACATAATACGCACCTACGACCCGGCAGAAACCGACCGCCGTCATTACACAGTCACCACATACGGCGAATTCTATCCCGAATTCAACAAGAAAAACGGCGGCTACACAGTAGGAGTGACCGAAGTGGACGACAATGCCTACAAAAAACGCTGCCATGTGAAGAAGCACGTGCTCGGCAAATTTGACGACAACGGCGTGAGCTACAAGCAGTCCAGCGGCGTCAACACCTACATGATGCGCCTTGCGGAAGTGTACCTAAACCTTGCCGAAGCCATACTCGGCAACGCCGCATCGACATCCGACGCCGTTGCCCTCGAGTATTTCAACCAAGTACGCACCCGCGCCGGCATGCCTGCCAAAAACAAGATCGACTACGACGACATCCACTACGAGCGCCGTATAGAGCTCGCATTTGAAGGCCAATACTGGTACGACCTGCTCCGCCGCGCCTACTATCAGCAGGCCGAAGTGGTCAACTACCTCAACCATCAGGACCGCCACGCCGGCTACGAATATGACGAAAGCGAGCCCTGCAAATATGCCAAGACTTCCGACGCCACCGACGTGTCCACCGCTACCATAGCAAGCCTTCAGTTCCCGCTCTCCGACGTAGACCTCGGCCGTAACCCGCGCCTGAGCGAGACTCCTGTCTCCTACGAGTTCGGCGAACGCGAAGTCACCCCCGCCGATTTGTTTAACTAATTTTACTTATTGACAACAGATATGAAAAATCTAAAATATATATGGCTCTCCGTGGTAGCGCTTCTGTCGGCCGGCTTCGTATCGTGCAACGATGACGACGAGTACTTCGACGGAAAGTATCAGGACCAGCCTATCGTGGTTAACAAGGTCTATCTCGAAAACTACGAGTCATCGGTGCCCGACCGAGAGGTTGAGTTTGCCCGCCTCGGACAACTCATACGTCTTGAGGGCTCCGGTTTCATGGGCATGAAGAAAGTGTTTGTCAACGGTTTCGACACCTACTTCAACCGCGCTTATGTAAGTGACAACTCCATGCTCATCCAACTCAGCAGCAAGACCCCCATCACCGATGCCGAAGATGACGTGCGCAACACCATTCGTCTCGTCAAGGACGGCACCGAGACAGTCCACAACTTCACCATACGCGCCGCCTCGCCCAGCATCAAGGGCATACGGAATGCTCTCCCCGCGGCAGGCGAACAGGTCGTGGTACTCGGCGCAGGCCTTCAGGAAATAACCAGAATCACCCTTCCCGGCGGTGTGGAGATCACCGAAGGCATCAACTCTGACGAGGACGGTGAATGGTACTCCTTCACCATGCCCGCCGAACTCACTGCAGGAGGCGCCATCATCGCAGAAGGAGCCAACGGCATATCGCAGACACCCGCCTACTTCAACGAGCGCCGCGGCATGCTCCTCGACTTCGACACCGAAGGACAGCAAGGCGCTTGGAGTTGGAAAGAAGCCGGCTCAATGATAGGCTTCGAGGACCGCACCGACGATGACGGCAACGCTACCATGAAGAACGATCTCGTGCAAGATCCTCTCGGCACCAACGGACAGGTATGCCAGATAGTACCCGACCGTCTTCTCGCCGATGGCGGCATCGTATCGGGCAAGCCCCGCGTAACAGAGTGCTGGACCGTAGGCGACGGCAATCTCGAATACGAGAACTGGGCACGCATGAGCGCCCTCATTCCGGCCGATACCCCGCTTGACGAAGTGGCATTCCAGTTTGATATTTACGTACCCAATAAGTGGGGCTCCACCGGCCAGATTCAGATATGCCTCGTAAACAACTATCAGTACAAGGGCATCGACTCCGACGAATACGGTTCGGGCAAACTGACCGCTTTCTTTACCCCATGGGTAGTAGACGGCGAAAACGTGCCGTTCACTACCGAAGGCTGGACTACAGTCACCATTCCCCTGTCGGAGTTCGGCAAATACAAAGCCCTGCTTGAGGATAAAGAAGCCGTGGCACCAACATTCCAGACCGTGATAGACGACCGTCTTGCAGCAACCTACCCCAACTTCGGCATGGGCTTCGTCAACACCGACTACGTGCTCGGCGACGTAGCCTTCCCGTCAGACTTGTTCAACACCAAGATCTATGTCGACAACTGGCGTATAGTACCCTGCAAAAACGTCGTTATTTCCGACTATCCAGAAGATGAGGAGGAGGAATAATATTAACCGTTAAAACCCAAGAACGACACAATTATGAAATTAAACAAGATAATACTTCCGTCAATCGCGCTTGCCACAATAATGGCAAGCTGCGATGACCAGATAATGGAGTGGCAGGACAAAGACAACACAGTCGATGCCTCGGAGCTGCCCCTCACCGACAACGAGAAACTAAAACTCTACAAGCCTATAAAGGAGTACGTGGCCCAATATCACCCAAATCTGAATCTTGCCCTCGGTATAGGCGCCGACATGTATCTTGACGATGCCGACGCAAAAGCCCTGATCGACGCCAACTTCACGGGCATCACCCTCGGCAACGCCATGAAGATGGGCGTGATGGTAAACGCCAGCGGCAACATCGACTACACTACAGTAGACAATGTGCTGGCAGCAATGCCCGCCGGCATGAAGCTATACGGCCACAATCTGCTCTGGCACACCCAGCAGCCGCAGACCTATCTCAAGTCGCTCATCGCTCCCGAAATGAAGGTAGTTGTTGACCAAAATGATGTATGTGTAAATGTAATCGGTAACTCCGGCTTTGAGGAGAACATGAACGGATGGATCAGCTGGAGCCACCATACAAAGAGTCTTGTCAGTCCCGGCTACAACAGCAACCAATGTCTTAAATTGTCAGTCGACAACACTAGCACAAACAGTTGGCATGACCAACTGTTCTGGACACTTGACACCCCACTCGTACCCGGCGAGACATACGCTTACCAGTTCTGGGCCCGTACAGACAATCCCGGAGCGGTAGTACAGTTTATGTATCAGAATACAGCCAACGGCAACCAAGACTGGGGCGCAAACTGTGAACTTGCTTCAAACTGGGTATTGTTTACCGGCGAAGTGATTTTGTCAGATGAAAAGACCGACGTGACCCGTGTAGGATTGCAATTCGGCGGAATGGAAGCTGATATCTATATCGATGACTTCAAGTTCGGTATTAAAAACGAAGGCCCCGCCAATCTATGTGAAAACGGTAATTTCAGCAATGGCACAACCGGTTGGACCATCAACAATGCAAGCGGTGGTGTAGAAACCGTAGAGTTAGCCGACGCTCCTTCAGGCAACAAGAACGTGCTTAAAATGGTTGCCAACGACGCTGTCAGCAATGCATGGGACCTTCAGGTCATATCACCGAAGATACCCAACACGACCGGTGCCGATGTGGAGATTTCGTTCTACGTAAAATCCGATATTCCCGGAAAAGGCCGTCTCTCATTCTCCGGCGACATGTCCAACCAATGGCCGTGGATGAACTGGACCGGAAATCAGTCAGGCTGGACCGAGGCCTTCGAGACCGGGACGGGGTGGACCTACATAAAGGTCATACCGCAGAAGTTCAGTTGCGACTTCAATGAAGGCACTACGACGTGGCAGTTCAATCTTGATTTCGGGTATATGCCGGGAGTCACTTACTATATCGACAATGTACTTGTAACAGAAGTTGCCGACGAACCCGCACCTGCAATACTGAACGCATCTCGCGCCGGCGGCATCACCTACATTCCGAAGAGCGCCGAAGAGAAGAAGACCATACTTCTCGACGCTATGGAACAGTGGATCAAGTCCATCATGGAGCATGTAGGCGACCGTGTTGACGCATGGGATGTAATCAACGAGCCTATAGCCGACGGCAGCAACGGATGGCGCGGTATCGACGGCGTGTTCGGCAGCAACAACAATGACGGCGTGGCCGACTCCGAGCCGGTAGAGACAGAGACCGACGGCCTCACCCTCAACTGGGCTTCAGAAGCAGGCAACCAGCACTGGTACTGGGGCTACTACCTCGGCAAGGACTACGCTGTAAAGGCATTTGAATTCGCACGCAAGTATGCACCCAACGCCAAACTGTTTGTCAACGAATACAACCTCGAGACAAGCCCGGCGAAACTTGATGCTCTCATCGGCTTTGTAAACTACATCGACCAAAACGGCGGTCAAGTCGACGGTATCGGCACCCAGATGCACGTCAACTACAAAATCAGCAAAGAGCAGGTTGACGCCATGTTCAAGAAACTGGCCCAGACCGGCAAGCTCATACGCATCACCGAGCTCGACGTGGCGTTCGGCGTGGAGGAGGGCAAGACCATAACCCCCTCGGAAGCTCAGCTAAGCGAACAAGCCGCCACATATCAGATGATTCTCACCTCTTACTTCGAGAACATCCCCGAGGCCCAGCAGTCGTCCATAACCATATGGGGCTTCTCGGACAACAAGAAAGAGCACGAATACTGGCTGCCCGGCGACGCGCCCAACCTGTTTGACGGCGACTACAACCGCAAAATAGCCTATAAGGGCGTATGCGACGCGATAGCCGGATACGATGTATCGACCGACTTCAAAGGTGAAGAGTGGAAAGACCTTCATGAAGGTGAAGAAGGCACACCTGCCGAATAAACCGTAACCCGTTACATTACATACATAACGAGGGGAGGACCGATTTTCCCTCCCCTCGTATTTTTTAACAAAATCTCACGCATATGCACAGATTATTTTTGATGTCAATAGCCTTATGTCTCTCAGTTGCCGCTTATGCCGGCAACGTGCGGCTGGTTAAACATGGCGCTGCCACTCAGCTCACTGTCGACGGCAAACCGTTTATCATCATCGGAGGAGAACTCGGCAATAGCTCGGCTTCATCGGAGGCCGATATAAAGCGTATATTTCCCAAACTGAAGCGCATGAACCTCAACACGGTGCTTGTGCCGGTTTATTGGGACATGATAGAGCCCTCAGAGCTACAATATGACTTCTCACTCGTAGACGCAGCGATTGATGAAGCGCGCAAAAATAATCTGAAAATAGTATTTCTTTGGTTCGGCGCATGGAAAAATTCCATGAGCTGCTATGCACCGGAGTGGTTTAAGAAAGATTACCGCAAATATCCCCGCGCCCGCACCGCAGCAGGAAAACCTCTTGAAATCGCGAGCGCATTTTCCGAGAATGTGTATAAAGCCGACAGCCGCGCGTTTACACGCTGGCTGAAGCATGTAGCCAACCGCGACACCGACGGCACAGTGCTCATGATACAGATAGAAAATGAAATAGGCATGCTCGAGAGCCCGAGAGACTATTCTCCGGCGGCACAGACCGCTTATGACAAGGGTGTTCCAACGGCGCTTATCGACCATCTCAAAAAACACAAGACATCACTTCATCCGCAGTTGGCGGCGCGATGGCGCGACAACGGCATGAAGACTTCGGGCAGTTGGCACGATGTATTCGGCGAAGACATATACAGCGACGAATACTTCATGGCGTGGAACTATGCCCTTTACGTGGAGCGGCTCGCTCAATGCGCGCGTGCCGTAATTGACCGGCCTCTATATGTCAATGCAGCCATGAACAGCCGAGGGCGCAAACCCGGCGAGTATCCTTCGGCCGGTCCTCTCGCCCATCTGAAAGACATATGGCATGCCGCCGCTCCGTCGGTCGACATGCTTTCGCCCGACCTTTACGACAAGGGTTTCACCGACTGGGTAGCACAATACCACACCGTCGACAATCCTTTGTTTATACCGGAGATACGCCGTTTTGACGGAAACGCGGCCCAAGCGTTTTACGTAATCGGCGAACATGACGCCATAGGCTTCAGCCCGTTCTCAATCGAGAACGGCAGCGACTCACCCGATGCACCTGCAGTCAAGGGCTATGCCAAACTGCTTGAACTGATGCCCATATTGGCGAGACATCAGGGCCAAGGCTCCATGAACGGCCTGTATTTTGACAACGACTCGACCGAGCGTGTGATTGCACGCGACGATATAAAGATAACCGCAAGCCACTACTTCACTCTGCCTTGGGACCCGAGGGCTACCGACGGTTCCGCTTGGCCATCGACCGGAGGAGTAGTCATAAGGCTCGCTCCACGAGAGTACATAGTAGCCGGCAGCGGCATAGTATTGAAGTTTGAAAACACCGGCGAAAGTACGGTAACGCAGACTCTCGGAGAAGACGGCTTCCTCAACACCGGCAGCGACCGCAAGGCCGCAAGCGGATGGAACGGAAGCTCCCGAATAGGTCTCGGCACCGTCGACGAGGTATCGGTCAACCCTGACGGCACTCTGTCGCGCGTGCGCCGCTATTGCGGCGACGAAACCCATCAGGGGCGTCATGTGCGTATAGGCGTCGATGACTTTCAGGTGCTTCATGTGACACTTTATGACTACAAATAAGCATGATGTTACGCAGTTGTAGATTTGTGATACATAATTGTACCTTTCAGCCCTCGGCTATTGAGTAATTTTGCTCATGTCAACTTAACCGAAATCCGACTTAATAATACCGCTATTATGAAACATAGTGTAAAATATATCGCATCACTCCTCGCCATGCTATACATGGGAGCCATGGAATGTGACGCAAAAGTGACTTTGCCCCGTATCCTGTCGCCGGGCATGGTGGTGCAGCGTGAACATCCCGTGGTTCTGTGGGGCAAAGCCGACCCCGGAGAGACTGTGACAGTAAAAATCACCGACAGCCGCAACAAAACCGTCGGACCTCGCAAAGGCATATCGGTCACCGCCGGCGATGACGGCCAATGGCGCGCCGAGTACTCCGAGCTAAAAGCCGGAGGGCCTTACACCATAACAATCAATGACATAACTATCGACAATGTGCTCTCGGGCGACGTATACCTCTTCTCCGGTCAGTCCAACATAGACCTGACAGTAGGACGAGTCACTGACATGTTTGCCGACGAGATAGCCTCATACAGCAATGACAAGATACGTCATTTCAACGTACCCAACGCATACGAATTTCACCAGCCGCTCGATGACGTAAAAAACTGTACATGGCAGCCTACAACCGATGAGCAACTGATGGCTTTTTCAGCACTTGCCTACTTTTTCTCAAAAGAACTTAACGAACGCACAGGCCTACCTGTAGGCATAATCAGATCAAGCTGGGGAGGCACCCCCATAGAATCTTGGATAAAGGAAGAGCGTCTTGCCGAATTTCCCGGCCTTGTAAATAAAAAACGCATATATGAGGATGACGCCTACCGCAACCGCATAAACCAGCTCGCCGGCGAAAGTTCGGCACGCCGTCAGTCATTGCTATATGCCACCGACCCGGGCCTTCATGATGCGGTAAAATGGTATGAACCCGCTTTTGATGACTCCGACTGGCCTACGGTTGAAATACCCTCAGGTTCTGTCACTGACGGCACTATAGCCGGCGACGACATACATTGCGGCTGGAAAGCCGCCGACGGATGGGCCACCGACGGCCTGAATCCGGTCAACGGCTCACACTGGTTCCGCAAAACCGTATCGCTCCCCTCCTCGATGGCGGGCAAGCCGGGACTGCTACGCTTGGGCTGCATAGTCGACGCCGATTCGGTATATGTCAACGGCACTTTTGTCGGAACCGTATCCTACCAGTATCCGCCCCGTAAATATCCCATACCCGCAGGATTGCTTAAAGAGGGCGACAACCAGATAACCATACGCCTGTTCAGCAACGGAGGCAGAGCTAATTTCGTGCCTGAAAAGCCCTACAAGCTCATAGCCGGCGACGAGGAGATAAATCTCGAAGGCGCATGGAAATATCACCGCGGTGCCGTCGTGCCCCCTGTACAGGGAGGTGTATCGTTCAACTATATACCCGCAGTACTGTACAATGCCATGATACATCCTATCATCAACTACCCGGTAAACGGAGTGGTATGGTATCAGGGAGAGAGCAACGTCGACACCCGCAATTCATACACATACATGCTCAAGACTTTGATGGACTCGTGGCGCGCCGATTTCAATGACCGCGACATGCCGTTCTACATAGTGGAGCTGGCCGACTTCCTGCATAAAGACGACCGCGGCGGACGTGCGGCATGGGCTGAAATGCGCCGCAATCAGGCTGAAGCGGCCAAGTCCACCCACAATGCCTACCTTGTGCCAAACAGTGACCTCGGAGAGTGGAACGACATACATCCGCTTGACAAGAAGACCGTAGGCCACCGTGTAGTCGAAGCCGTAATAAAACATAACGAAATAAAGAAATAACATAATCCACCTTATAGACATGGAATCACAACTGACTATGAATGTAAATAATACCGAAGCACAGAGCAAAGGCTTCTACAAACTTGGCTGGATGCAACGCATCGGATTCGGGTCGGGTGACCTCGCCCAGAATCTTATCTACCAGACGATCAGCATGTACCTGCTGTTCTTCTATACCAATGTATATGGTCTCGATCCCGGCGTAGCGGCCATAATGTTTCTCATCGTAAGAATCGTGGACGTCATCTGGGATCCGCTCGTAGGCACTTTCGTCGACAAGCACGACCCTAAACTCGGCAAATACCGCGCATATCTGGTGCTCGGCGGCATACCGCTTACAGGCTTCGCCCTACTGTGCTTCTGGAACGGCTTCTCAGGCTCGCTTCTGTATGCCTATATAACCTATGTGGGGCTGTCGATGTGCTACACTCTTGTCAATGTGCCCTATGGAGCGCTCAACGCGTCACTGACACGCGATACAGACGAAATAACCATTCTTACTTCAGTGAGAATGTTCATGGCCAACGTGGGCGGCCTCGCGGTAGGTATGGGTATACCTATCATCCTGAAGATTTTCGACCCCTCGGAAACCTCCGACCTATCGTCAAGTGACTCCGCATGGTTCATCACTATGTCCATATACGGCATAATAGGTCTGGCCCTGCTATTCTTCTGCTTCTCGCAGTGCAGAGAGCGCGTGGTCATGGACAAGAAAGAGACAGAAAACGTCAAAGTATCTGACCTTTGGCTTGAATTTGTACGCAACAAGCCCCTGCGCATACTCGCATTCTTCTTTATCACGGCATTCGCCATGATGGCAATAGGCAACTCGGCAGGAGCATATTACATCAATTACAATCTCCACGGCACAGCCGAAGAACTTTCCATATTCATGGGCCTCGGCTCGATACCCGCATTCATCTTCATGCCCATGATACCTTCCATAAAGCGCATGGTAGGCAAGAAAGGCATGTTCTACATATTTCTTGTCACGGCTATAGTGGGCATGGGCCTTCTTTACCTCATCTCCATGGTCGACGCACTCAAAGAACACATGTGGCTGGTGTATGTGGCACAGTTCGTAAAATCCACCGGCGTCATTGTAGCTACAGGCTACATGTGGGCGCTTGTGCCTGAAGTCATATCTTATGGTGAATATACCCACGGACGCCGCATCTCCGGCATCGTCAACGCCCTTACCGGCATCTTCTATAAAGCTGGCATGGCTCTTGGCGGAGTGGTTCCCGGCCTCGTGCTTGCGTTTGTCGACTTCAACGCATCCGACAACGTACAGTCGCCGCTTGCCGAACAAGGTATACTTTGGCTCGTATCGGTCATCCCTGCCATACTGCTCGTTGTAGCCATATTTATAATATCAAAATATGATCTTGACGACGACCGTATAGACACGATAAATAAAGAGATTGAAAACCGTCATAAATCAGACAATTAAATAAAATCATGAAGAAAATCACAAAATTAATGCTTTTATCGGGCGTAGTGGCCCTGTCATCAACATTCTACATGTGTGCCGAAAAAACAGCGGCCGAACCTACACTTAAAGACAGTTTCAAAGACTGCTTCCTCATGGGCACGGCGCTGAATGTTCATCAGGTTTCGGGTCGCGACTCTATGGGACAGGCTACAGCCTTGAAGCACTTCAACTCCATCGTGGCCGAAAATGCCATGAAATCCGCCAATATACATCCTGAAGAGAACAGATACTACTGGGATGACGCCGACGCATTTGTCAAGTTAGGCGAGGACAACGGCATGTTTATCATCGGACACTGCCTTGTGTGGCATTCACAATGCTCACCGTGGTTTCTTGTCGATGAAAACGGCAACGACGTTGACGCCGAAACGCTTAAATCACGTCTGCGCGATCATATACACACCATCGTGGGCCGTTATAAAGGACGCGTACACGGATGGGATGTCGTAAACGAGGCCATTGTCGAGGACGGAAGTTACCGTAACAGCGGTTTCTACCGTATACTCGGAGAGGAATTCATACCGTTGGCATTCCAATATGCTCACGAAGCCGATCCCGACGCCGAACTCTATTACAACGACTACGGCATGAACGTGCCGGGACGCCGCAACACTGTCGTCAAGATGGTCAATAGCATGAAAGAGCGCGGTATCCGCATCGACGCCATCGGCATGCAGTCGCACATGGGCATGGATTATCCCGATCTGAACGAGTTCGAAGAGTCACTGGAAGCTTTTGCCGGAACCGGCTGCAAAGTCATGATTACAGAATGGGACATGAGCGCCCTTCCAACCGTGAACCAAGGAGCCAACGTATCCGATACAACCGCTTACCAGAAGCAGCTCAACCCATACCCCGACGGATTGCCTGAAGATATCGACACCAAGTGGAATAACCGTATGGCCGATGTCATGCGTCTGTTCATGAAGCATTCCGATGTTATAACCCGTGTGACCGCATGGGGAGTAAGCGACGGTGACTCATGGAAAAATGACTGGCCCGTACGCGGACGCAAGGAATATCCCCTGCTTTTTGACCGCGATTATCAGGTTAAACCGTTTATTAATACTGTCGCTGCCGAAGCTAAATGCGGCGACAAATAAAAACAGACCACAGCTATGAAAAAAGAAAGATATCTTGTCCCGCAGGACTACATGGCCGATCCCGCAGTACACGTATTTAACGGACGCGTATACATATATCCCTCTCATGACTGGGACAGCGGAGCCGGTGAAAACGACAACGGCGACCACTTCGAGATGAAAGACTACCATGTCTTCTCTACCGACGACATCATGGAAGGCGAGGTCATAGACCACGGCAAAGTACTTGATGTAGCCGATATACCTTGGGCCGGACGTCAGCTCTGGGACTGCGATGTGGCTGAAAAAGACGGCAAGTACTATATGTATTTCCCGTTAAAGGACAAAAACGACGTGTTTCACATAGGAGTGGCCGTGGCCGACAAACCGGAAGGTCCGTTCATTCCGCAGCCCGATCCCATCCGCGGCAGCTACTCTATAGACCCGGCTGTGTTCCGTGAAGGCGATGACTACTATATGTACTTCGGCGGACTTTGGGGCGGACAGTTGCAGCGCTACCGCGATAACAAAGCTCTCGAAGAGCCACATCTGGAACCCGATGAAAACCCGGCCATACCATCTCGGATAGTACGGCTCACCGAAGACATGCTCCAGTTTGCCGAAGAGCCTCGTCCTATCGTCATACTTGATCCTGCGACAGGCGAGCCGCTGAAAGCCGGCGACAATACGCGCCGCTTCTTCGAGGCTTCATGGATGCACAAGTACAACGGCAAGTACTACTTCTCCTATTCTACAGGCGACACCCACCGTTTGTGCTATGCCGTGGGCGACAACCCGTATGGCCCATTCACATATCAGGGCTGCATAATGACGCCTGTCGTAGGATGGACCACACACCATGCCATAATAGAGCACAAAGGCAAGTGGTATATCTTCCATCATGACTGTGTGCCCTCAGGCGGCAAGACATGGTTGCGCAGCCTCAAAGTGACTCCGTTGGAGTATGACGCCGACGGTCATATAATAACAATAGATGGCGGCGGTACTGGTGATGAATAAACTGGTTATACATTATATTATTGGTGCTTTCGCCTTCATGCTTACATGCATGTCGGCGAAAGCTTCCGTTTATGACGGTTCACGGTTATGGCTGCCGCAACCCGTTGAGAATAATGCCGCTGTTATAAAAGCTCCAAAGTCCTCATCCGCTACTATCAACGTTGCCACAGCCGAATTACGTAGTTCATGGACCGGAGCACCGGTGGAGATGAAACTCATAAAAGACAAAAGCCTTGGACGTGACGGCTTCATTATCACACCGGGAAAAGATAAGGTGACACTAACGGCAAACAGCGCACCGGGACTGCTGTATGGAGCATACCGCCTCTTAGCCATGCAGACAGCCGGCAAATCTCTGCCGAACGAAATCAGAGAAGTTCCCTCCTACGACCTGCGCATACTTAATCACTGGGACAATCTTGACAGGACTATTGAACGGGGCTACTCCGGTAGCAGCATATGGGTGTGGGATGAACTGCCGGCTACCATATCGCCACGTTATAAGGAATATGCCCGGGCCAATGCGGCTGTAGGCATAAACGGAGTTGTCCTTAACAATGTCAATGCCTCGTCAAGCATCTTGTCGGCTGGGTATCTGCACAAGGTTAAAGCAATCGCCGACATATTCCGTCCTTATGGCATAAAGGTATATCTGTCGGCCAACTTTGCGGCTCCCATGCAGCTTGACAGCCTTCCGACAGCCGATCCCCTTGACCGGCAAGTCATAAAATGGTGGAAGGATAAGGCAAGTGAGATATACCGCCTTATACCCGATTTCGGTGGATTTCTTGTCAAAGCCAACTCTGAAGGACAGCCCGGACCTTGTGATTTCGACCGTTCACATGCTCAGGGAGCCAATATGATGGCCCGAGCATTAAAACCCCATGGCGGCATCGTCATGTGGAGGGCATTTGTATACTCTCCGGCTGACGCCGACCGCGCAAAACAGGCTTATATCGAATTTCAGCCGCTTGACGGACAGTTTGATGACAATGTCATCGTACAGATAAAGAACGGCCCTGTCGACTTCCAGCCCCGCGAGCCTTACAGCCCGCTGTTCGGCGCCATGCCGTCAACCGACTGCATGGTAGAGTTTCAGATCACGCAGGAGTATCTCGGCCACAGCAATCATCTGGCATATCTCGCTCCTATGTGGAAGGAATTCTTCAGCTATGTGAATCCTAAGTCAATAAAAGCGGTAGCCGGAGTCGCCAACGTGGGTGATGATACCAACTGGACCGGCCACCCGTTTGCACAGGCCAACTGGTACGCATTCGGACGACTCGCATGGAATCCCGCTCTAACCGGCGAAGATATAGCCGACGAATGGCTTTCACAAACCATCTTTAACGGTTGCAACGTCCCGGCAGAGATAACTGCTGAAGTAATCGACATAATGATGCGCAGCCGTGAAGCTGTTGTAGACTACATGATGCCTATGGGTCTGCATCATCTGTTTGCGTTCGGCCATCACTACGGTCCCGAGCCTTGGTGTGCCATAGAGGGCGGACGCCCCGACTGGATGCCGTCATATTATCACCGGGCCGACAGCGCCGGCATTGGCTTCGACCGTAGTTCAAAAGGCAGCAACGCTATAGGTCAGTATCCTGACAATCTGGCCAAACGGCTTGATAATCCGGCTTTATGTCCCGAAGAGTTTCTCCTTTGGTTTCATCATCTGCCGTGGGAGTATCAGCTCCCGTCCGGCGATACGCTGTGGGATAGTCTCTGCCGCCACTATGAGCGTGGAGTTGTAGAAACGAGGGACTTCCAGCGCCGATGGGAGCACGTGCAACCCTATGTAGACCCGGCATTGTTTGACGACATACAACGACGTCTCAAGACGCAGGTACGCGATGCCATATGGTGGAAAGACGGATGTCTGCTGTACTTCCAAGAACTATCACGACTCCCATTCCCCGATGACATCACTCCTCCTGTCCACAATCTCGACGACCTGAAAAAAGTGAATCTCGGCATAAGCAATTTTGAATGCCCCACCGCCGACTTGCTTAACAGACAACGATAAATCGAGACCAACTTAATAATAGACGCCGTCCGGATTAAATAATCGCGAGACGGCGTCTATTGTTATGTCATATACCTTTAAACGGCTCTATATGAATGGTTATGACTGTATCATATCCGTATAAGTCGCGTAGTCCTGACTCTGCCGCGGAAGCAATATCATGACCCTCCGTCACGGTTATATATGGGTCTACCTTTACATGACAGTCTATCATGACGGTGTGTCCGTTTCGACGAGTGCGCAGATTATGCAGACCTTTCACCCCACCCACCGACTTGATAATATCACTTATTCGCATGACCTCATCCTCGGGCAACGACTGTTCAAGCAGTTCGTTTATAGCGGGCCGCCCTATCTGAACGGCAGAAATAACGATAAACGCCGCTATCAGCAACGATGCCACCGGGTCAAGAATACGCCACTGCTCACCCAGAAAATATGATGCCGACACCCCTACAAGAGTGGCTATAGACGATATGGCATCGCTCCTGTGATGCCACGCGTTGGCTATAAGCGAACTTGAGTTTATACGACGACCCGCTTTAACTGTGTATCTGAACAGATACTCTTTGGCAAGTATCGATACTATAGCCACGACAAGAGTCCATATATCAGGCCGCGGCAGCACACTTCCGTCAACAAAAGCCATAATGGTCCTTACTCCGCCTATACCGAGTCCGACAGCCACTATAAGAAGAGCCACGGCTATAAGCAAAGTGGCAAACGTCTCATATTTTCCGTGACCGTAAGGATGTGAGTCGTCAGCATGTTTATAAGCCAGTCCCACAAATACAAGCACGATAAAATCAGTGGCAAAGTCACTTAGCGAATGTACGCCGTCGGCCACAAGTGCATCACTATGGCCATACCATCCAAAGAATATCTTCAGAACCATCAGTACCGCATTGACCCAGAAACCGATCCAAGTCACCCGCTTTATCGTAGATACGATTGAATTGTCCACATTATTAGTCCCTGACATAGTCATATTCCAGTTATATAGCTTCGTATTTTGATTCAATAACCGAAGTTACTATTTTATCGGTATTTATACTAATAAAATATGTGTCACAATATTATTTTATATTTCAATTGCACAAATTCAACATTTTAATTACCTTTGTTCGAAATCATTCATCACATAACAATTAAACGACAACCTTGAAAACAATCCTGTCCATAACATGCTTTATGGCATTAGTCATATCCATCTGCACCCCGCGCGATAATGAAATAATCGTTGTCAACAAATCGGATCACAATATATCTTCATGCTATGCCTCAATAGCAGAAGAATATATCCGTGATGTTATTTCAGGTGACTTTACAATTACTGACATCGACGGGCAAGAGATACCTTACACCATCACTGATACCAAATTAGTCATATTTCCCGTAACCATCGAAGCCGGCTCAAAACTATACTACACCTTGAGACAAGGCGTACCGACCGTCATGCTGAAAATAGACAAAGATATTGACTTCGCCGACACAGAGATGGGCTCCTCCATTGCCGTCGCTGTCATATGAGCACAAACGCCGTATACTTACCGTAAAACAGACCATGCACAGTCATACCTGACCACCTGCAAAATCCGGTTAACCGTTCATGTTAAGCTCGGTTCTTCTGATGATGTAGCCCGTCACATGGCATCAAGCCGCTTTTAAATGTAAAATTGCGTATTAAAGCTATTTTCAGTAATTTTGCAGAGAAGTAGCATAACAATGACCTATTACAGCGATATACTTAAGGATATTCAGAAACAGGGAAATTTCAGGACTATACCCAAAGGTGGATCAACCGGCTATGTCGACTTTTCCACCAACGACTATATGGGACTCGGTGAACGCGAAGACCTACGCTCCGATTTTTTTTCCGATGAACACAACCGGCTCATCCCCCTGACTTCATCGGCCTCACGCCTTCTTGCCTCACGTCAGGACGAACACTTCCGGCTTGAAGAGATGATGTCGCAACTCTATCGTCGCGACATATTGTTGTTCAACAGCGGATACCACGCCAATACCGGCATCATATCCGCAATAGCAGGACAAGGCACATTCATCATAGCCGACAAACTAAGTCACGCAAGTATAATCGACGGTATCATACTGTCACGGGCACCGTTTACTCGCTTCAGACACAACGACTACAACCATCTTGAGTCCATAATAAAGCAGAACATCGATCGCTACGAACGGTTGCTTGTCATAACCGAATCCATATTCAGCATGGACGGTGACAGTTGCGACATAGCCGTTCTTGCCGCCTTAAAGCAGAAGTATCCGTCAGTACAATTGTATGTCGACGAAGCACACGCATTCGGTGTATGCGGCCCACAAGGACTCGGACTCGCAAAAGCCTCACCATATTATGAAGCTGTAGACATCATAGTGGGAACTTTCGGCAAAGCGGCAGCCTCATGCGGAGCGTTTACAGCCGTTTCGCCAGTTATAAAGTCATTTCTTATCAACAAGTCGCGCAGCTTTATCTTCTCGACGGCGCTGCCGCCGCTCAATTCGGCATGGACTCGCTTCATTGTAAACAAATTAATATCAATGGACGCTGAACGTGCAAAAGTATACCGACTATCTTGTCGGCTCGCCGAAGCCTTGGGCTCGACTCAGCAGCACAGCCATATAGCACCGCTCATAACAGGCGACGCAGTCAAAGCGGTAAAACTGTCGGAAAAATTACTGTCCTCAGGATACAAAGCCCTGCCTATACGCACTCCCACCGTACCGGCAGGTACAGAAAGACTGCGTTTCAGCATAAGCGCAGCTATGAATGACAGCGACATAACAGGACTGAAAAAAGCATTGTCGGCATTATGAAACAGGAGTTTACTTCATTTGAGAACAACAATAGCCTTATAATCATATTTGCAGGATGGGGCATGTCGGCCGATCCGTTCCGACAACTGCGCATCGAAGGATGTGACATAATGACAGTGTGGGACTACTCCGTTGTCAATTTTGACACCACACCCCTTGCCCGCTATGACGACTTGTATATATTCGCATGGTCATTCGGTGTTTTCATGGCTCAATCTGTCATAAAACAATACAAAATAAAACCCACACTGAAGATAGCGGTAAACGGCTCGCTGCACCCCATTGATGACCTGCTGGGAATACCTGAAGATATATTCCAAGGCACTCTTGACAGGCTTGACAGCAGAAATCTCGAAAAATTCTACCGTCGCATGTGTGACTCCCGCGAAACTTACGAGAACTTCAGAAGCCACATGCCGCAACGCGATATTGAAGATCTGCGCAACGAGCTATTGTCGATAAGTACACTCTACCGTTCAGATGCTTCAGCCTACGGCCATTCTACATGGGACCGCGTCATAATCGCCGAAAACGACAGAATATTTCCCCCCGATAACCTGCGTCGGGAATGGGACGGCCATAACCGAATACGCACAATTGCCTCGGGTCATATGCCCGACTGGCAGGTCCTTATCGAGCAGGAGATAATAGACAAGCGCCTTGTAGGTGAAAAATTCAGCAAAAGCGCCTCACGCTACGACGACAATGCGTCAGTACAGAGAGAGATAGCCCATCATCTTCACACTCTGTGGCTGGCTCACACCACCGAGTCACCATCATCGATACTCGAGATCGGCTATGGCACAGGCTTTCTGACAGCCCTATATGCCACATCATGGCCTCTTGCCGACCTGTCGCTATGGGATCTCGCTCCACAGCCAGTCAAGGGAATTCCGGCAAATACAAATATAACTGCCTGCGACGGAGAAAAACTCATAGCCGACGTACCGGATGACACATTTGACGTCATAACGTCGGCCTCATGTATACAATGGTTTCAATCACTGCCTAAGTTTCTGTATCATGCCGCTCGTGTCGTAAAATCCAGAGGGCTCATCGTCCTCTCCACTTTCGGCCCGCAAAATATAGCGGAGGTATCGGAAGTCACTCACCTGCCGTTACGTTACTATTCTGCCGACGAACTTAGAGCCATGATACCGGAAAACTGCGATGTGATAGCTCTTGAAGAGAGCGAGATGAAACTCAACTTCCCTTCACCGCGGCATGTAATGTCACACCTGCGCAACACCGGAGTCAACGCACTACGCCACACCGCCATGACGGTCACCGATTTCACCCGTGGATATCCGGTCACATCGTCAGGAGCGCCGCTAACCTACCGACCAATATACATCATTATAAAAAAGCGCAGCAATGAGTGATATAATATTTATTTCGGGCATAGACACCGATGCAGGCAAGACATACGCCACCGGCATCATAGCCCGCCGCCTTATGGCAGAAGGCAAGTCCGTGATAACACAGAAGTTTATTCAGACCGGCAATACAGACATGTCGGAAGACATATTAAAACATCGAGAGATAACAGGAACCGGATTATTGCCCGAGGATACAGCCCGCCTGACCGCGCCGGTAATTTTCACATATCCCGCCTCGGCCCAGCTCGCGGCAAAACTGGACGGCAAGAGCATAGACCTCGACCTTATCGACCGCTGTTCCCGACAACTGAGCGAGCGATATGACACTGTGCTTGTCGAAGGAGCCGGAGGACTTATGGTTCCGATTACAGACGATTTTTTTACAATAGACTACGTGACCACTCGCCGAATGCCGCTCATTTTGGTCACCAACGGAGTACTCGGCTCAATCAACCACACCCTGCTGTCTCTTGAAGCCATAAAGTCGCGTGGCATTCGATTGCTGGAGGTTGTATATAATACATTTTTCGACAACGACAAGATTATAGCAGCCGACACATCATCGTTTATAAAGCGTTATATCGAACGTAATTTTATTGGTGTTAAATTTACAACTATTTGACACACTGCATTCCCCGAAAAACACTATGAATCTGTTTAAATGTTAAAAATACACCGATTCCCGGCATAAAAGTGTATTTATTTCACCATTATTTACTAACTTTACGCCAAGCGTTAACGCCGTTCAAGAGAAATCTACTTATTTTTATTATGAATGTCAATACATTAGTACTGTCTATCACAAAGGAGCAACTCTCCGCTCTACCGACCGTCACTTATCCCGGACATATCATAGTGATAAACACGGTTGAGCAGGCCAAGAGTGCGCTTGAAACAATCAGGCGTTTCCCTGTAGTGGGATTCGACACCGAGACAAAACCGTCGTTCAGAAAAGGGCGCACAAATCAGGTGGCACTGATGCAGTTTGCCACCGAAGAGTGCTGTTACCTTTTCCGCATTAACAAGTTCGGCTTTCCCGATGAATTGCGCGACCTTATCGAAAATCCCCGGATTACAAAGGTCGGGCTGTCGCTGAAAGACGACTTTCATGTCATGCACAAGTTGCATGATTTTCAGCCAGCCGGCTTCGTCGATCTGCAGGATCTTGTCAAAGAGTTTAATATCCTTGACTGCAGTCTGCAGAAAATTTATGGCATAATATTCGGCGAACGTATATCAAAAAGTCAACGGCTCTCCAACTGGGAAGCCTCGACACTATCAACCCCTCAGCAGACCTACGCCTCCATTGACGCGTGGGCTTGTCTGAAAATTTACTCTCACCTCACGGCAGGTCGTTTTGATCCTTGCCGGTCGCCTTATATAAAACATGTCGACGAAAGCAATGACACCAACCGTTAAAGAAAAATCGCTATGGTACCTATGAAAAAATCTACATTTGTACCGCTCATACTCCTCGTATACCTTGGTGTTATGAGCTACATCGGCCGCGGTGAGTTTTTTGCCGGCAATTATGGCTATTATTTCAGCATAATAGGCTTGACATTGCTGTGCATAGTGCTTTTGCACTTCTTTTTGAAAAAACGCGAGCGGTTACGTAAAGAACGCGAAGACGATCTCAATAAAAAGAGATGACGTCTTCGCACTAAATTTTTGCATCCTGCCAATGCACATGTCAGGTAATGACCGATGACATGTATACTTGGCAGGCCTAATTGTTATGTCAGCCTGATAATCGGATGTCGCTGTAAATTATTCCTCTTCGGCATCGGCACCGGGTGGCACCATAGTCTGCCGTCTGCCGAGTGGCAGCGTATAGCTGACTGAAAACGAAGCATTGAATAATGAAGACTTGGCTCCGTAGCCGGGCACATACCACGGCTCTCCATATTCACCCTTGCCTCCATGCGCTATACGGTGCACCTTTAGCTCCCATCCGAGCGACACATTGCCAAGAACTTTGACCCGTATGCCTACCATAGCCTCAAAATAGCCGACTGTAGCACGTTGGGAGGGAATGTCGAAAGATACGTTTTCATCCCAATAGCCTTGGTTCATAGTCACATCAGTAACCTCATAACTGAAGTTGCTGACACCGTAACGCAACCCGGCATAAACAGAATAATCGGGATTGGAATTATATAGAAAATTATAGTTAAGTCCAATCTTGAAATAGGGCGCTATAGATGACTTGTAAGTATAATTACCATCATCCGGAGTATAGTTGGCAGACCCCAGACCTATCTCAACGGCAGGCTTTATCCAATTATGCAGACTAAGCTCTCCCCAAAAGCCTATGAGTCCGTATTTTTGCCCGAAACAACGCATCAGAGGGTCCCACACATTGACTCCGACAGTAACAGCATCGAATCGAGGATAGATGAGTTTAGGAGCGGTAGTGAGAATAGTGTCACGATACTCCTCACCCGAGATAGTATCGACAAGAACGGTATGTCCGGCCAAATCGGTAGTTTCAACAACACTTGCAGGACGACCACCGGCCACAGTATCGACTGCCTCCGGAACAACAGGAGCACCACGCTTTTTATCAGGATTGTCCACCGGAGTAATGCGTCGTTGAGCCGCTGCTGACAGGGCCAAAGCGCCGATCAATAATATTATACAGAATCGGTTCATTCGTCAGGAGTTTCGTTTTGGCCGGGGTTATCTCCGGGATTGTCATCAGGATTATCGGGATTGTCTCCGGGCACATCAGGACTATCGGGGTCGTCAGGAGCATCGGGTTTTTCAATGTCGGCTGTGCGGAAATAGATATGGATTTTCTCCACATCCTCATTGGTTATAAGACTGTCAACCAAGCCGACGGAGTCTATCAGATGCTTCGTATAATACATCTCATTGATCTTATAGCGAAACATAGCGCCGCACTCCTCCGAAGCAAAATAAGGGATTGAAGTGTAATTGAACGTTATGATATCGTACAATGCGCCACCACCAAGTTGCTCCGATTCATATCGTATAAAGTAACTTGTCTCCTCGGCTGTAGATCGGAAAGGCAGATACATTTTGCCAGCCGAACCATTGTCAAGCAGCAACGAGTCGTCAGGAGCATCCACCCCCCCGATAGAAATCTCGTTTACAGTAATAGCGCCAAGTGTCTCGTAGGAATAAAATCCCGCAAGCGGTATGGAACTCTTGTTTTCAGTACACCCCGATGTGTTGCATGACGTATGTAAGACGACAAGCATACATGCGAGTAAGACCAGTTTCAGAATTTTCCCCATTTCACAATATCGTCTAATGCCTTACGCTTCTTTTCAGGTACAGTTTCTCCGTCGACAGGATATCCTATAGGGATTATGGCTATAGGCTCGACATTGTCAGGCAACTGGAGTCCATCTTTGACTATCGCAAGGTCAAAGTTGCATACCCAACAGGTTCCCAGTCCCACAGAGGTAGCAGCAAGACATAGATGCTCCACGGCAATAGCCACATCCACATCAGTGTGGTCCTTTCCGTCAAAGCCGCGGTGCCAAGCTTCATCATGCGTGCCGAGAGCCACAATATAGACCGGCGCATTGTCAAACCACTCCCGCGAATAACTCTTTCGCAGGACCTCGCTCTGCGCGGCGTCATCTATGACAAGAAAACGCCACGGCTGCTTGTTGCAGGCAGAAGGAGCAAGACGTACTATATCAAGTATGGCGACAAGCAAATCTTCAGGCACTTTGCGGTCGCTGTAATTACGGCATGAGTAACGACGTGAAACAAGGTCGTAAAATTGCGGATAAGCGTTCATTTCAAATTATATCTATTAACAATGTGTCGTTATTTCTTCTTCTATCTCATATTCATTGCGACGATCGGAATTGCGCACGATCAACTCTCCGATAAAACCGGTCAGAAACAATTGCGCACCCAACAGCATTGCTGTCAGCGCCAAGTAAAAATAAGGCGAATCCGTAACAAGAATATAGTGGTTGCCGTGATGCATGTCGTACAATTTTGTGAAGCCTACAACAGCCACGGCAATAAGACCCAAGAAAAACATAAGGCTTCCGAGCAATCCGAAAAAGTGCATCGGCTTAATCCCGAAGCGCGAGGTAAACCAAAGTGTTGCGAGATCAAGATAACCGTTTACAAAGCGGTCGAGTCCAAATTTAGTAGTACCGTACTTCCGGGCCTGATGATGCACTACCTTTTCTCCTATGCGGTTGAATCCGGCATTTTTTGCGAGATAAGGGACATATCGGTGCATGTCGCCGTAAACCTCTATGCGTTTTACTACTTTATTGCGGTAGGCTTTAAGGCCGCAATTGAAGTCATGCAGATTGCGTATACCGCTCACTTTGCGTGCAGTGGCGTTAAACAGCTTGGTAGGTATGGTCTTAGACAGCGGATCATAGCGTTTTTGCTTCCATCCCGATACAAGGTCATACCTGTCTTGGGTAATCATGCGGTAAAGCTCGGGAATTTCATCGGGACTGTCTTGTAAATCCGCATCCATTGTTATTACAACATCGCCCTGAGCTCTCTGAAAGCCGGTGTTCAGTGCCGGCGATTTCCCATAGTTACGTCTAAAGCTTACTCCCTTCACGTTAGGGTTCTGCTGCCGGAGCCGCTTAATCACTTCCCATGAATCATCGGTAGAACCGTCATTAATGAAAAGTATCTCATACGTGAAGTTATTTTCATTCATGACACGGGTAATCCATGCCTCAAGCTCGGGCAGAGACTCCGCCTCATTATATAAAGGAACGACTACAGAAATATCCATCGCCAAAATTTATTTATGTTTTTTATTATAACCGCGTGCCTGCACAAGCAAGGACATGAGCATCGACAAAATGGACCCGGAAAATACAATGAGCCACAACATATTGATGGAAAATTCTATAGGACGCGGTATCAAACGGGCTTCACGCGCACGCGACACTACATCAGCCAACTCTTTTCCACGCTCCCAATCGGCCTGATTGTACACCGAAATCATCGCATCAATCTGCGCATCAATAAATCCCGGATTGACATAGCGCATATAAATCACCGATACGAATGCCGATATCACTCCGCCGAAAAAAAACGTAGCGATACCCTCCATCCACAATGATGAGAAAATAGTCTTGCCCATATCTGTTATATAAGATCGGCGCAAAGACATGTAGATAAATACCGGTACACCGGCAATAAGCACCAATGACACCGGACTTAGGATGGGATATGTCATGGAGTAGGCTGTGGCAAAAAATATGACACAAAGATATACTCCCAAAATCAGGCCTGCATCAGCACCCCGACGATAAGGAGACTGTCCTGTTGATTTTCCATCATTCATACGGTTGCAAAGGTATAAAATAAAACTGACATTTCAGTCAATTTTTCAGTTACTTTGAGGTGTATCACGGTATACATACGCACCGAGATCGGGAGCAGCACCACGCTGCAGTCCATAGTAATCAACCGAGCTTTCGGGCAGCGACAGTGAAGCGTCACCGGCACCTATGGCCGGAGAACCGGATGTCAACCGATAGTCAAAACGATATTCTTCAAGCGATACGTCAAACCGAGGATCGAAGCCCCATAGTATTTCCGAAAAACCGGCATCATCAATGCCGTTAGCTTTAAGCAGACAACGCTCAAAAAAGACAGAACGGCCAGAGATATCCAAGGGACTCATCAACGCTCCGAGACCATATACAATAGAATTGGCACAAGACACCTCGGTATGCTCCGCTTTCAAAATCAACATGGCCTCTTCTACCGGCGCAAATATATAATCATTGGCTATTGTACAATGATTGAACAGATGACGGCCTCCGTCAAGAACAACGACTCCCGAAGGTGCCCCGGAAAATTCACAGCCAACAGCAGTGACATCGGCACCGACGGCGGACAAAACCGAAGATGATGAATTACGCAACCGACAATTCAGCATATGAAGTCGTGGTGTACCATCGGCAACAATACCTCTTTCCGTATTGGCAACCGTCGTATAATTCATCTTACAGTCACTTGACGCACCAGAAAGCTCAATACCGCGCCACTGCCCCGGCACAACATCGTAGGGCACCGCAGAAGAAGCCACGTAACCGAAACGGTCACCACACATCACAACAGGAGCATCGGATGTTCCGTCAACAACAAGATGCCCATAAACATGCAAACCTGCACCGGCATGAAAATAGAGCCGGGCACCGCGTGCAATATTAAGCGTAGAGCCTTCCGGCACCGTGACATTACCATATATATTATACGGATAGCGGGCATCCCACTCTGTAACACCGTCAAGGGTCACAGATTCGACATGAACCACATCCTGAGCCGACGCCTCAAGCAAAACAGTAGACCTGACGCCATTGGTCATAAAATCAAGCGGAACGGAAACGCGGACAGGCTCCGGTGTTCCGACAGGAGGCAACACAGCCTCGACAAATACATATATTGAATCTTTTCCCCGTATAAGAATATTTTCAAAAACCTCACCGGACGCACCATCCACATTAAGTCGGAACCGACCGGTCACAGACTCGTCGCGAAAGGCTATCGAACCGATGACAATACCGTTCTTATCACGATTATATACTTTAAACGCATACACAGGCGAAGGTAAACCGGTAAACACAGTGCCCATATCCAACACTTCACAAGAAAATTCGGGCTGCACCGCCATATCGACGGTGACATCATCATCAATACATGACAACAGCATTACAGAAAGTACAAATACCTGTAAGCACAATATGATTTTCTTCCGCATCAGAATAAATTATTATAATATGTATATAACGGATATAACAGGCAGCTTATTGCAATACAGAAAACAGGGATGTGAAAGGTAGGGGTATAAAAAAAGGGTGCAAGCGTTGTGCTTGCACCCTGAAGGGGGCGGTTACCTACTCTCCCACTTTCGCAGTACCATCGGCGTGATGAGGTTTAACTTCTCTGTTCGGAATGGGAAGAGGTGGATCCCTCATGCTATCACCACCTTAAGTTTTTTCG